>Ga0102943_1002579_pt1 | contig 10511 bp, 8 predicted proteins | sample SalPonC_black_MG_FD_78174 | JGI IMG/M metagenome (GOLD analysis project Ga0102943, IMG submission 78174) | Salt pond soil microbial communities from South San Francisco under conditions of wetland restoration - Salt Pond MetaG... | ecosystem: Environmental > Aquatic > Marine > Intertidal zone >...
CGCACATGGCTGCGCGACGAAACCGGCGGTTCGGTTTATCTGCGCCTGACCACCAAGCCGCTGGAACAGCCCGGCAAGCGCGCCGATGACGCGTTTCGTCAAGGGGCCATCGACGGGGCTTATTGGCTGCGCCCGCCGGGGCCGGGCTGCGAGGTGGTGATCGCCTATCAGGGGGCCGTCGCGGATGAGGCGATTGCCGCCGCCGGGATGATCGCCGGGCATCGCCGCGACGTCGCCGTGCTCGCCGTCACCTCCGCCGATCGCCTCAACGCCGGATGGACCGCCGCACAGCGCGAACGCACGCGCGGCAATGCCAAGGCACAGAGCCATATCGAGCAGCTATTTGCCGCGCTGCCGCCGCATTGCACCCTTGTCACCGTGATCGACGGGCACCCGGCCACGCTTGGCTGGCTCGGCTCGGTCTCAGGGCATCGCACCATCCCGCTCGGGGTAGAGCATTTCGGTCAGACCGGCAGCATCGGAGATCTCTATCGCCATTACGGGATCGACGCGCGCGCCATCGCCGACCGGGTTGCCGCCCTCACGCCCGGGCGACGGATTATGGCGTGACCGGCACGCCGCGCCTCAGACCGTGTCGGGGCGATAGGTGCAATCCGCCAGGGTGCTGCGGTTGAGATCGGCGATGAACGCGGCCTCGGCACGCGCAAGCCGGGATTTGAGCCGACAGCCCGGCATCAGGGTGCATGCATGTCCGCCCGGCGCGAAACACTCGACCACGGCCTGATCCGATTCGAGAAGGGCCACGACATCACCGATTCGGATCGTCTCAGGGGGCCGCGCCAACATCGCGCCGCCCCCGGCGCCACGCCGGGTCTCCAACAGGCCAGCGGCGGCCAGTACCGAGACGACCTTGGCCAGATGATGCCGCGATACCCCGAATTCCGCCGCAAGGTCGGTAGTGGAAAAGGCGCGCTCCGGCGCGCCCGCAAGGCGCATCAGCACACGCAGCCCGTAATCGGTGAAAGAGGTCAGGCGCAAGATCGCGTTCCCTGATTGTGTTTGCAAATCCGAGTATAGCAGTATAATCCGTATTTTAAATACGTATTTATAAAAAGGCCTCGCCGCATGAGCACGCGCCGGACATATGCCTCGCCCCCCTGCCTCGCCGCAGAGCTGGACCCCGCCTATTCAGACCCGGGCGCCCAAACGCCGGACGATGTGGCCCGCTGGCGGCGTGACACCCGGGCGCACCTGCGCACGGCCCGCGACGCCCTGCGCGTGACCGAGCGGGATGTCATCTCCCAAGCGCTGCAAGCACATCTGCGCACCCTGCTGATCCAGCGTTTCGGCAGCGTTCGGGGCCGCATCCTCTCTTTCTATTGGCCGATCAAGGCAGAGCCCGACCTGCGCCCGCTGATGGCGACCCTGCACCAGGAGGGCGCGGTGATCGCGCTGCCGGTGGTCGAGCAAAAGGCCGCACCGCTGGTGTTCCGCCACTGGACGCCCGAGACACGCATGCAGCGCGGCGACTGGAACATCCCGGTGCCGCCCCCCGAGGCCAACCGGCTGCTCCCCGCGATCACACTCGCGCCGCTGGTCGGGTGGGATGGCAACGGCTATCGCCTCGGATATGGCGGCGGCTATTTCGACCGGACGTTGGCCGCCTTGTCGCCGCGTCCTTACACCATCGGCATCGGGTATCAGACGGCACGGCTGACCACGATCCATCCGCAACCCCATGATATCCCGCTCGACCTCATCCTGAGCGAGACCGGTATCGCGACAGAAAGGACCGGGGCCCAATGACGGCCGCGACATACCTGCGGACGCGGCCCCTGGCGGCCAAGGCGGGCTGACCCATGCTGGCGGGCTGGCTTGAATTCGCGGCAGCGTTTCTGGTGTTCTTCCTGTCGCATACGCTGCCGGTGCGCCCGCCGCTGAAGCCGTGGGTGCAGGCGCGGCTGGGGCAGGTCGGGTTCACGCTATTCTACTCGCTCCTGTCGCTCTCGGTTCTGGCCTGGCTGATCGGCGCGGCGGGCCGCGCGCCGTTTGTGCCGCTCTGGCAATGGTTCCCCTGGCAGAACCACGCGACGCTGGCCCTCATGCTGCCGGTCTGCCTTGTCCTGGCCATGGCACTCGCACGTCCAAATCCGTTCTCCTTCGGCGGGGCGGGCAATGCGCGCTTCGATCCGGCCCGGCCCGGCATCGTTCGCCTGACACGCCACCCGCTGCTCGTGGCGCTCACGCTCTGGGCCGCGGCGCATCTCCTGCCCAATGGCGATCTCGCCCATGTGCTTCTCTTCGCCACCTTCGCCACCTTCGCCGCGCTCGGGGGCCGGATCATCGACCGGCGCAAGCGCCGCGACATGGGCGCCGACTGGGACCGGCTGATCGCGGCAACGCAGGCCGCGGCACCGCACCCCGCATCATGGGTGTCGGCCACAGTCCGGGCCGTGCTGGGGCTTGTGCTCTATGCCACGCTGATCTGGCTGCACCCGCATCTTTTCGGGGTCAGCCCACTGCCCTGACCCCGCGCATCAGGGCCTGTGGTCAAGCGCGCGCATCACGGCTACCTTTCGGTCATGGCAAAACTGCTCATCGTCTATCACTCGCGTACCGGCGGCAGCCAGCAAATGGCAGAGGCCGCGTATCACGCCGCCATGGCCGAGGCCGAGGCCTCACTCCTGCCCGCCGATCAGGCCGGGCCGGAGGATCTGCTGGGGGCGGATGGCTATCTTTTCTGCGCGCCGGAGAACCTCGCCGCGCTGTCTGGCGTGATGAAGGATTTCTTCGACCGGTGCTATTACCCGGTGCTGGGACGGATCGAGGGACGTGCCTATGCGCAGATGATCTGCGCCGGATCTGATGGTGAAAACGCCGCCCGCCAGACCGCCCGCATCGCGCAGGGCTGGCGGCTGCGCGCGGTTCAGGACCCGCTGATCCTCTGCACCCATGCCCAGAGCCCCGAGGCGATTCTCGCCCCCAAGACGATCCCCGAGGCGGAGCTTGCGCAATGCCGCGACATCGGTCAGGCGCTGGCTGCAGGTTTGGCGATGGGCATGTTCTGAGAGACCCTTAGAGCGCCTTAGGACGCGCCCACGGCTTACATTCCGTGCAGCGCCCGGTCCGCCATCACGGCGGCAGAGGTGCGGTTGTCGACGCCCATCTTGTGAAAGACCTGTTCGAGATGCTTGTTCACCGTGCGTGCGCTCAGCGACAGGATTTCGGCGATATCGCGATTGGTCTTGCCATGCGACAGCCACAACAGCACCTGCGCCTCGCGCGCGGTCAGCGCAAACACCTTGGCCAGACGCTCATCCTCGCTGATCTCCGGCTCCTCTTCCGTGAGGCGCACCACGATCTCACCCTGAAACTGACCCAGATAGACCAGTTTCAGCCGCCCCTCGACATAGGGTTTCGCGGTCGACATGGGCTGTGAACCGAGCCGCGACAGCCAGGCCTGAACCGGCCCTGAGGCAACCCCGCCTGCCGCCAGCGGCGTCTCCGAGAGCCGCTCCACCGCCTTGGGCGTACCCCAGCTGATCCGGCCATCCATGGCAAAGGTCACCACCGTCTGACCTGCATACTGCAATGCCGTGCGCGCCGACTGAATCGCACGCGCGTTCAGAACATGCGTGGTGATCCGGGCCAGCAATTCCTCGACCACGACCGGCTTGGTGATATAGTCCACGCCACCGGCCTGAAGGCCTTTCAGAATATGCTCTGAATCCGACATGCCGGTCATGAAGATCACTGGTGCCGCCATCGCGCCCGGCGTGGTCTTGAGCCTGCGACAGGTCTCGAACCCGTCCAGCCCGGGCATCATCGCATCCAGCAGGATGACATCGGGCTGCACCCTCTGGGCCAAATCAATGCCATCCTCCCCAGAGCGGGCGACCAGAACGGTCATGCCGTTCTCCTCCAGCGCGCGGGACACCAGCCCGAGCGTTTCCGGCGCATCGTCGATCACCAGCGTGATGAAACGGCTGGCCGAGACGGGATTGGACAGGGTGTCAGCTTGCATCTTGCATCATCTCCTTCAACAGGCGGGCCGCCCCCGGCAAATCGAACGCATCGAGATGGCGGCGCAGGCGCGCGACCTGCCCGGTCTCGGCCTTATGCCCGCCCGTCGCCGTATCGAGTTCCCTGACAACCCCGGCGGCATGGCCGATCTCGGCCAGCCGCATCATCCGCTCCAGCGCGTCCCCCGGAATGTCACTGGCCTCTGCGGTCTCCTCTGCGGCGTCTGTGGTCAGATCGACCTTCATCAGCCCGGCCATGCGGACCAGAAAATCGCTCAGCGAATAGGGTTTGACGATGAACGCATCATAAAGCTGGCTGCGATCGATGGATTGACGCGCCTCCAGCGCGTGGCCCGTCACCATCATGATCGGCGTCGACAGATGTGCGCTCCGGTCACGCAGCGCCTGCGCCAGATCCCATCCCGTCATACCCGGCATGTCGATATCCAGAATGAAGAGATCCGGCGTCACGTCCTCCAGCGCGGCCAGCGCGGTTTCTGCATCGGGCAACGCCTGCACGAGAAAGCCCAGAGGCCGCAGCGTGGTTTCCAGCAGACGCAGGTGGTCGCGATCGTCATCCACCACCATCACCGTCTTGCGCGGTCCGACATAGCCCGCGGCCATGATCCGCTCTTTCATGGTCCAGGCCGCACTGGGAATCGCGCTCTCGCGCAGCGAGGGCAGCATCAGGCGCACGGAAAAGGTCGTGCCCGCGCCCGGCTCGCTTTTCACGGTGATCTCACCACCCAGGATCTCGACCAGCAGCCGCGTGATCGTCAAACCCAACCCGGACCCCGCCGAGGTCTTTTGCGCGAACCTCTCGAACGGCTTCCAGATCCGGTCGATGTTTTCCTCCTCGATCCCGATGCCGGTATCGCTCACCTCGAGAAGCGCCACCTCGTTGCGATAATGCAGATGCAGCGTGACCGTGCCCGACGGCGTGTAGTTAATGGCATTGGACAGCAGGTTGATGATGATCTGGCGCAGCCGCTTTTCGTCGAACTCGATCCATTCCGGCGGATTGCCGGAGGTCTCGATTGCGAAATCGAGCCCCTTTTCGCGGGCCTGTCGCTGAAACACCGCCGCGATCTGACGCAAGAGCGCGGGCAGGTTGATCCGGTCGCGGTAAATCTCCAGCCGACCCGCCTCGATCTTGGAGATATCGAGCAGGTTCTCGATCAGCGCCGCCAGATGCTCTGATCCGCGCCGGATCGCCAGCACCGCCTCGCGCCGACCGGCCGGAATGTCGCGGTCCTGCTCCATCAGCTGCGCATAGCCGTAGATCGCATTTAGCGGGGTGCGCAACTCGTGGCTGATCCCGGCCATGTAGCGCGTCTTGGCAAGGTTCGCCGCCTCGGCCTTTTCCTTGGCGGATTGCAACTCGGCGTCGGTGCGTTCATGCGCGCGGATTTCACGCAACAGCCGCTGTGTCTGTACCTCGGCCTCGTCCCGGGCCTTGTTATGACTTTCGCGGATCAAGATGAAGGTCCAGACGATGATGCCGTTGACCACCAGAACCGTGCAGAAGATGACCGTCAGCACCGCATCCAGCTGCGCTGTCTCCGCCTTCGACCGGATCAGCAGCAGCACCCCGGCAAAGACCGAACTCGGCAGGGCGGTGGCGATGAAGAATACCGACAGCCGCGAAATCAGAACCGAAAAGACCCGGAGGGGCAGGATACGCCGCAGGGCCGACACCCACATCGCGCCGAACGTGGCGTGCGGTTTGCAACTGTCGCGGCACGACGCATCGAGCGTGCAGCACAGCGAACAGATCGGCCCCGCGTAGAACGGACAGTCGGTCATGTCCTCCGGGTCGAAACGGTATTCGCACACACAACAGGTCTGGGTGCCCTCGGGCGTTGTCGGCCCCGGCTCGGTGAGCGGGCGGGCGATATAATATTTGCCGTCCGTCCACCATGCGATGACCGGCGCCACGACGAATGCCGTGGCCAGCGCGATCAGCGACGAGAACGGCTGAAGCGTCTCGCCCGTGCCGCCCGCCAGAACAAGGATCGACACCAGCACCGCGATCAGCATCGCCCCGGTGCCGACCGGATTGATGTCATAGAGATGCGCCCGACGGAACTCGATTCCCTTGGGGCTGAGCCCGAGGGGCTTGTTTACCACCAGATCCGCCGTCAGCGCCCCGATCCACGCAAGCGCCACGTGAGAGTAAAGCCCGAGGATCGATTCGATCACATGAAACACCCCCAGTTCCATCAGCATCAGGGCGATGGACACGTTGAACACCAGCCAGATCACCCGCCCGGGATGCGAATGCGTCAGCCGCGAAAAGAAATTGGACCACGCGATAGAGCCTGCATAGGCATTGGTCACATTGATCTTGAGTTGCGACAGGATGACGAACGCCCCGGTCAGGACGAGGGCGAGAAACGGCACCGTGATCACCTGATCGAAGGCGGTGAAATACATCTTGGTCGGGTCGGTGGCATCGCGCGGCGGGACCGCCGCACCGATGGCCAGCGTCAGCAGGAAAGACCCCAGTAGCATCTTGATCACGCCAAGAACGGTCCACCCCGGCCCCGCCGCCAATAGCGCGATCCACCAGCGCCGCCGCTCGGATTTCGTCTTGGGTTCACGCAGAAACCGCAGGAAATCCACCTGCTCGCCGATCTGTGCGATCAGCGACAGAACCACCCCCATCGCCGCCCCGATCATCATCAGGGTCGGCCCCTCGGCGCCGCGTTCGCCGGTGAACCCGGTCCAGCTTTCAAGCTCGATACCGGAATAGGCCAAGAGCGCGAAGGGCAGGATATGCAGGACGATCCAGAACGGCTGCGTCACAGTCTGAAACGCCGAGATCTTGGAGAATCCGTTGATCACCAGCGGAATCACCACCACCGCCGACAGCAGATAGCCAAGCCCGAGCGGCACACCGAAACAGAACTCCAGCGCAAAGGCGAGGATCGCGGCCTCGAGCGCGAAAAAGATGAAGGTAAAGGTGGCATAGATCAGCGAGGTGATCGTCGAGCCGATATAGCCAAACCCCGCGCCGCGCGTCAAAAGGTCGATATCCACCCCGTAGCGCGCACCGTAATAGCTGATCGGCAGGCAGGTCAGGAACAGGATCAGCCCCGCCAGCATGATCGCGAGGATCGCGGCATCGAAGCCGTAGATCAGCGTCAGCGCGCCGCCGATCGCCTCAAGCGCCAGAAACGAGATCGAGCCGAGCGCGGTATTGGCCACGCGCGCGTAACTCCAGCGCCGCGCACGCCGCGCGGTGTAACGGAGGGCGAAATCCTCCATCGTTTCATTGGCGACCCAACGATTGTATTTCCGTCGGCCGCCCGTGGCACTGAACGATATGGCCATGGGCCTCCGGGTCCTGAAGAGCGGCCGCGAGGCCGCGGAAATCTTGTGGCGCGAACCGCGCCGGTCAAAGAGCACGAACACGGCGCGGCTACGCAAACAGCCACATCGGCAAAACGCCGGGAACAGATACCATTGTGCAGGGTAAAAACGCCCAACCATATACGTCATTCAACGTATACTGCATTGCAGCATTTCCTGCCAGCTTGCTTGTCAGAGGCACAATCGTGCCGTCTCAACGACCGTTACACTGACAAGGAGGCATTATGACCGATACGAAAAAATCACCCGAAATCAGCAACCTGAGCCGCCGCGCCGTTTTGGCGGGCGGGGCGGCTCTTTCGGCATCGCTGTTCACACCCAAGATGCTGCGTGCGCAAGATTTCCCTACTGATGTGGTCAATACCACCGGGCTTGCGGTCACCGACACGACCGTGACCTGCGGTATCCTGCACTCGATCACCGGCACCATGGCGATCTCCGAGACCGGCTCTGTTCAGGCCGAAAAGCTGGCCATCGAGCAGATCAACGCACAGGGCGGCATTCTCGGGCGCAAGATAGAATACATCCAGGAAGACGGCGCCTCCGACTGGCCCACCTTTGCCGAAAAGGCCAAGAAACTCTTGGTGCAGGACAAGGTCGCATCGGTCATGGGCTGCTGGACCTCGGCCAGCCGCAAGGCGGTTCTGCCGGTATTCGAGCAGTATAACGGCTTTCTCTACTATCCCACCTTCTACGAGGGTCTCGAGCAGAGCCCCAACGTCATCTACACCGGGCAGGAAGCCACCCAGCAGATCATCGCCGGTCTCGACTGGGTCAACAAGACCAAGGGGGCCAAGACCTTCTATCTCTTGGGCTCGGATTACATCTGGCCGCGCACCTCGAACAAGATCGCGCGCAAGCATATCGAGAACTTCATGGACGGCTGCAAGGTCGTGGGCGAAGAGTATTACCCGCTCGGCCACACCCAGTTCAACTCGGTGATCAACAAGATCCGCCTGCGCAAGCCCGACGTGATCTACGCCATCGTCGTGGGCGGCTCGAACGTGGCCTTCTACAAGCAGCTCACCGCAGCGGGCATCGACCCGACCGAGGAAAGCCCGATCGTCCTGACCATCTCCGTGACCGAGGACGAGATCCGCGGCATCGGCGGCGAGAACATCGACGGGGCCTATGCCTGCATGAAGTATTTCCAGAGCCTCGAAAACGAGAACAACAAGGCGTTCGTCAAGGCCTTCAAGGAGATGTGGGGCGACGAGATCGTCATCGGCGACGTCACGCAGGCGGCCTATCTCGGGCCCTGGCTGTGGAAGGCGGCTGTTGAAAAGGCAGGGTCCTTCGACGTCGACAAGGTCCGCGAGGCCAGCCCCGGCATCGAGCTTACATCCGCGCCCGAGGGCTACGTCAAGGTGCATGAGAATCATCACCTGTGGTCCAAGACACGCGTCGGCCGCGCCAAGACGGATGGCCAGTACGAAGTGGTCTTCGAGACTGCAGACCTGGTCGAGCCCGATCCGTTCCCCGAAGGCTACCAGTAAGGGCCATCCGCTATCCGGCCCCCACCTGACACGGGCCGGATAGCGTGCCCCTCCTGCGCCGCGTTGGTCCCACGCGGCGCAGCGACCTGACGTTCCTCCCGCTGCTATCAGAAACGGAAGACATGCCATGTTTGCAGACTATTCCACCAGCGACCTGATCGCGATCTTTGCCATGCAGGGTTTTGCCGGTCTCATCCTGTTCTCGGTCTTTGTGCTGATGGCGCTCGGTCTGGCGATCATCTTTGGCCAGATGGGCGTCATCAACATGGCGCATGGCGAATTCATGATTCTCGGTGCCTATGTCACCTACCTGATGTCCAACCTGTTTTCGGCCTACATACCAGCCCTTTTCAGCATGTATTTCTTTGTCGCGATGGCGGTCGCCTTTGTCGCGGCGGGCGCGCTCGGAATGCTGGTGGAATGGGCCCTGATCCGGCATCTCTACAAACGCCCGCTCGACACGCTGCTGGCCACATGGGGGCTCAGCCTCATCCTGCAACAGACCTACCGCACGGTCTTCGGCGCACGCGAGGTGGGGGTGTCGATCCCCGACTGGATGATGGGCTCGCTGCCGATCACCGACCTGATCGAGGTGCCGATCAACGGCATTTTCGTGATGGTTCTCGCCATAAGCATTTCCGTCGGCGTCTACGTGATGATGTATCGCTCGGGCTGGGGCAAACAGGTGCGCGCGATCAACAACAACCGCCAGATGGCCGATGCCGTGGGCATCAACACCGCCTGGACGGACCGGATGACCTTCGCCATCGGATGCGGCGTGGCGGGCGTGGCGGGCTCGGCCTTCACGATGATCGGCTCCACCGGGCCGACCTCGGGCCAGCTTTACATCGTCGACACCTTCCTCGTGGTGGTCTTCGGCGGCGCAGGCAGCCTTCTGGGCACCATCGCCAGCGCGTTCTCGATCAGCCAGGCCCAGTCGATCATGGAATTCTTCCTGTCCGGTTCGATGGCCAAGGTTCTCACCCTGCTGACTGTGGTCGGCATCCTGATGCTGCGCCCGCAGGGTCTCTTCTCCCTGAAACTGCGCAAGTAAGCCGGAGGCAACGATGCTCCCCATGCCGATCAAACACTCCTTCATGACCCGGCGCGACCTTGTCGGCTACGCCATCCTCGCGGCAATCATCTTCATCGTATTTCCCGCGCTGCTCGAGCCCTTCCGCCTGAACCTCTTCGGCAAGTATCTGACCTACGCCTTCGTCGCCATCGGCCTTGTGCTGTGCTGGGGCGTGGGCGGTATCCTCAGCCTCGGCCAGGGCGTCTTCTTCGGGCTTGGCGGCTACTGCATGGCGATGTTCCTCAAGCTCGAGGCCTCCTCGCCCGAGAACACCGCGATCCAGTCCACCCCGGGCATTCCGGATTTCATGGACTGGAATCAGATCACCGCCCTGCCCTGGTGGTGGGAGCCGTTCAACTCGCTGGCCTTCACGCTCGTGGCCGTGATCGTGGTGCCGGTCGTATTTTCCTTCATCATCGGTGTCGCGATGTTCCGCCGCCGCGTCGGCGGGGTCTACTTCGCGATCATCACCCAGGCCATCGCGGCGATCCTGACGATCCTGATCATCGGGCAGCAGGGCTTTACCGGCGGTGTGAACGGCATCACCGACCTGCGCACCCTCAACGGCTGGGACATCCGCAC
>Ga0102943_1002582_pt1 | contig 10505 bp, 8 predicted proteins | sample SalPonC_black_MG_FD_78174 | JGI IMG/M metagenome (GOLD analysis project Ga0102943, IMG submission 78174) | Salt pond soil microbial communities from South San Francisco under conditions of wetland restoration - Salt Pond MetaG... | ecosystem: Environmental > Aquatic > Marine > Intertidal zone >...
CCATTCCCCCGCTATAGTGGGGTATACAGAAATAGTCAAATTCACCGACTTCATTAAAGGTGTACGAAAATTCCTCTCCCGGCGCTACGTTTCCACTGTCAAAAGTTCCATCACTTTCGCCGTTTGAACCGCTGGTGACCGTATGAGTAATACTGCTGTTGTTTACCCAGGTTACAGTTGTCCCGACTTCCACTTCAATAGTACCGGGGCTAAAGGATGTTCCGACCATTTCAACTTCCTGACCGGAAGCATCACCGCCGCCATTGTTAGGAGGATCGTCGTTATTGTTATTTGTATCGGTTCCTGAACTGCTGCTGCAACCCGCAAGCGTGAGTCCCACAGCAACAAAAATGAGCGTCAAAAAAGAAGTAGAGTATCTGAATTTCATATTCAATCGGTTTAGAATTTGGATTATTCGGCTGTACAAATGATCGTCTCTAATTGCCAATACAGCTGTTAAAGTGAAATGGTTGCCTCAGTACTCATAAAAAGTTGAGGTTATGAAGCCTACCATTCGCAGTTCGATCGTTTGGTGATTTGTGATTCTATTCACCTTAGGCTTAGAATAACAGTATGTCTGATTTTTGAGAGGCCTGTAGGCTTTCTAAGGTGTAACACTGCTCTTGTATGTGATAGATCTTTAGCAGTGCATACCGGTGCAAAGCTCCAAAACGAAAAGGAAAAAGCCGTCATTTTGATGCGGTAAAATGAATAATGCTCTATAAGGTCATACTACAAGCACCCTGATCACTGACTGTGAGCGATACTCATAAATAAAAGAATGTAGTACTTTAATATTAAAGAAATTTAATATTAGGGAACTTTAATAATAATTGGTGGGTTTTTCACGGAAGAAATCAAGAAATGCAAACAAGGTTTAGTTGTATTTAGAGTAATAAAACATTGTTAATAATATGTTTAAAGATATTGGCTCGATTTATTGGGACAGCGTCTTTTAGTCTTAGGTTGGTTTTGGTAAATAGAAAGAGATTGACCCGATTTAAAGTTTTACTCTCATAGAGCTGCTTTGTTTTCAATACTTGTATAGCACATTAATTCAAAATATGGAAAATGGATAGGTAAGAGATACCTGAATCTTGTTAAATGAACGTGTTAACTATCAAGTGATTCTATCTTCTGTTATTCAGCTTTGACCATCTAAACTTTATTTACCATGAGATACAAAAACAACGATAATTTCAACAGCGGATCAGGTTCTCAGAATGGGAACCGAACCGTTAGTCAACGAATATTTACTCTGACTTTAACAACTTCTGCTATTACTCTAATTTTAGGGGCTGCATCAATTTTTTCCCTCATTAAGGTTGATGAAAATGCCAAAACACTTAATGAAGTATATTTATCAGAATGGAGTGTTGCTTCTGCTTTTTCAGTAGAGGTAAGAAAAGCGGGGTACGATCACAACTCATATACATCATCGGGCAATAAAGAGGACATTGAGTTAGCTCTATCTCGTTTTGAGGATATATATACATACTATGACCAGATGGTAGCTCTGGCTGACAACTACGAATTGCCGGTATTGGAAGAAAATCTTATTGGTTTAAAAGATGAGATAGATATCTATAAACGGTATTTGGAAGAATACAGTATTGCATCTACAGAAGTCAAAACGAATCAAGACAGTAGCCAATTCGACATCCTTAATCAGGTTTTGACAGAAGCAAGAAAGAAAGCTAAGAATGAATACAGTTTATTATTAACTAAAACTACAGATGTGGTCCAATCTGCTGAGAGATCAGCACGTAAGGTATCATCGAATACCGAAGAAACAGCCTACACTTTTATATGGGTCATAAGCACTCTTTCATTTATTTCGGTACTAATGGGAATAATTTTTGGGTTAGTTACCGGAAGAAAGGTCAGTAATATTCTTCAGGAAATAATCGAAAAACTTAAGGGTGGATCAGAGCAAGTATCTGCTGCCTCTGACCAACTGTCTAGTTCCAGTCAATCTCTGGCAGAAAGTTCCAGCGAACAAGCAGCGAGCCTGCAGGAAACAGCCTCTTCGTTAGAAGAAATGTCTTCACAAATTAAGTCCACAGCTCAAAATTCAGTAGAAGCAGAACTTTTGATGAAAGAATCTAAACCATTGGTAGAAAACGGTGTTAAAGCTATGTACCGAATGTCTGAGGCCATGGGTGAAATCAAAGATTCATCTCAGGAAACCTCTAATATTGTTAAATCGATCGATGATATTGCTTTCCAGACAAATCTGTTAGCATTAAATGCAGCTGTTGAAGCAGCAAGAGCTGGAGAAGCAGGCAAAGGGTTTGCTGTTGTGGCTGAAGAAGTGAGAAATCTGGCCCAACGAAGTGCGGATGCAGCAAAGGTAACATCAGAACTTATACAAAGATCCCAGGAGACATCAGCACGTGGTGCAGCAGTAGCTGATGAGGTTTCTGATAACCTGGAAAAAATTGAGAGTAGTATTGCAAACGTAAGCACACTCGTTCTTGAGATCTCTGCTGCTTCTAAGGAACAAGCTGAGGGTATTCAACAGATGAACTCAGCTATGTCTGAAATGGACACCGTAGTACAAGATAATGCTTCTGCGTCAGAGGAATCAGCCAGTTCAGCAGAAGAACTTTCTTCACAAGCTAAGGAACTGGATGGTATTGTAACTGAACTGGTAGGACTTGTAGGTGGTGGTGGTAATACATCATATCAAAGTTTAGAAGCCGAAACTTCTCTTATTGACCGATTTGAAAATTTCGATCTAAAAATACCTGGCTTTAGGAGCCCTAAAGGTGATCGTTCATATTCTAATGAGCATAATAATTATGAAATGGCACATTATGGAGAAGGCATCGATGATCGCAGAATCAATGGATACTCAAAAAACGAAAATTATGAATTCATTTCTTTTGACGATAAAGACAATCTAAATGGGTTTTAACATAATATAAAATTGAGTAACGCTCACAAACGTAGCATCACTCATCTTAACCTAATGAAGAATCTAAAGATACCTCTAAAAGAATACTTAAAATACCCTATATAGTTATGAAAAGTTACAAGACATTTATTACACAAATTATTGTTCTGACAGGGACACTTATTTGGTTCAATATTGATGTTTATGCTCAATATGAAGATGGGTACAATGATGATAAACTTACCTATAGCTTTCTATCAGAGCTTCATTATAATAATGAGGTTTACAGTAGCGTCGGATCGGCTAAAAGTGGCAAGTTTGATTTACATAAAGTTTACTTTAAAGCCGGTTACAAAATTAATAAGAACCTTAAATTCAAAACCGCTTTTAAAGTTGAACATGCATTTGATAGTCAGTACAATGGTGGGGATGCCTTTTTTAAGCAAGCGTATTTTGATTACTACAAATCTCCCAAAATTGGTTTAAAAGTAGGATTAGTAAATACACCAGTAATAAGCTCAAAATCAGGGAGTTACTCAGGCGTGGAAATTGCACCTGTTGAGAAATACCTTTATCAGGCCTGGAGAGAGCTTGGAGTAATTTTATATGGTAATTTTACGCCTGCCATTAGTTATCAAGCAAGTATAACTACTGGTCTGGAAGCCAGTGAAATATCAAGTAAGTCTGGTATCTATTCCGCCCGAAATAGTGATCTTTTTACCTCTGTGAACAACCTTGCTGCCGCTGCTGAGATGAATTTTAGACTGAATGCCAACTTCTCAATGGGAGCTTCAGCTATGATATCTGGTCTTCAAAGTAAACAGGAATTTGGAAGCAATCTTAACGGTGCCGGCTATACATTAATGGAGGGTTACGCTTCTTATAAAACAGGTGCATTAACTACACGATTAGTAGGCGTATATAGTACAATTCAGGAATCTGATAAAATTAATCATGTTTTAGATAAACATATTGGATCCAGTCAGTATGGAAGTTTGATAGAAATCAATTATGACATTTTATATAGTCCAAATAAACATAATAGAAATAACCATTTGATTATTTACAGCCGTGCCGAAGCATACAATACACAGCTTACTACTTTAGGTTTTGAGGCAGACCCAAAATATGAACGGTACCAATATACACTTGGCCTACTTTATAAACCATTTAAGCAAATTGAATTTAAATCGGATTACCAATGGCTGAATTCTGGCAATTCTGTAAACTTAGGACATTTAAATTTCGCTATAGCATATAGTTTCTAATAAAATTCATGAAAAAAATAGACGGGATGGATTTAATGATCCTCCCGTTTCCTGTATTCATCTGAGCCGAAGTTTTAAGTTATTAAAGGCCTGAAATTTAAACCGAGTCACTTCTGAAACTAACGGAGTCTTATTTTTTTGGCTTTCTTTAGTGGCATATTCTAACTGAGATTCCTCACCTTCAATCAAATCTTGAACGGTGAGCTTAAGATCAACGAACAGCAAAGTCCCGCTCCTCTTCCATGCTATCCTATTTTTAGGTATTAATTGATGTTCACCAATGACATGTTCACTACTACCTGTAAATTAACTAATGCATATAAAACAGGGAATTGGCCTTTTGGAAATAAAAACTGATCCTGAAAAATAATGGCTTATATACAAATCTTTGATCTATAGGTGAATCGTAATTCTGTCTAACATGTTTATTGAATGATCGAACGACCGATTAACGATGGATGAATTGTTTATTATTTCCATAGGCATGAAATAGCTTAGCCCCTCAACCTCAATTCGCAGTTCGATCTATCGGTCCATCTCCTAATCACAATTCTGTGTTAAAAGATCTGCGGATTCCCTCCACTCGGTCATCCTGAGGGTACACCCGAAGGGCCTACACAACTATGGAGATATAATAACTCTTTGAAGATGCTTCTCCGCCAGCTGTCGGATCAGCATGACTGCCCCATGAAATGCTGATAGGTCTCAATACGTTATATAAGTGAAGTATAAACAAAGAGAAGCTATACATATGAATAAGCAAGAAACACCTATTCACAATTCTCCATTTTCAGAAGAAGAACTTGAGCAGTTTGAAGAGATGCTCAAAAAAGAACATAAGGAGAGCGAGAAAAAGGTTTCCCAATACGAGGACCGCTTGGAAGACTTGGAAAGCAATATGGACGACAACAGCTCTTCATCTGCTCACCATCAAGGTAATATCGGAACCTCAGAGGATGAGAGGGAGAAGTATTACATCATGATCGAAAAAGAGAAGGAAAAACAGGAAGAGATCAATATGGCCCTGAACCGTATTGAGACCGGCAATTATGGGATCTGTAAAGTAACAGGGAACCCGATCAAAAAAGAAAGATTGATGGCTGTTCCCTATGCCAAATACAGCATAGAGGCGAAAAAAGAGAATGCACCCGCCTAACAAAGTTTAGTACAAATTGGTCAGAGTTGGAGATCACCCTCGTTTCGGCGGCTCTGCCCTGGGATGCGCTCACGGTGGCTGCGACTCCAACTATACTGAATTACGGCTATTATAGACATCTATATCCTTAACCACTGTTCTATAAGATTCGGTTGAATCATTTAGAAAATTACATGTTGTGTGAGGCGGAGCCTCTGTAGGGCATCGCGGTGCAGAGCACCATGACGAGGATTAATGGCAATCAACACATTGGCCGGCAATTTTAAAACGTAAAAATAACATCTCCTTAGGTTTTGGGTTTAGTTCGAAGACTCATCAGAGAATTCCTGAAAGAATGCGTTCGAATCTTCCAGATCGTTGAATCCGAATATCCAGCAGGTTTCGGAAGCATCTGAGAAATCAAGGCCACCTTCCATAATGGATTCATTCAAATAGCGATCGTCTGCTCCGTTGTAGGTATTTGCTAATTCTATCGCCTTCTCCCAAATTGATATCAGACGGGGATCATTGAGGCTTTGTCGCCAATCAATAACCTGATCACTGCGAAATCCCGGGGTATCGTTACCGGTGGTATTCCCGTCCGGGATTCGGTGGTAGGATGCCGCACTCCTGACATAGTCCAGATCTTCAGCGGTTGTGACCTCCTCATTCCAGTCGGCATGTTGTACGATATGCACCGCGTTTTTAAGGTCAGCTTCCGGCAGTTTATTTTGGATATCACGGATCAAAGCTGCAGAAAAGTCTGATTGGCCTCCCTCTGCGATCCAGATCTGCCCGCCGTTTTGAATGACAGGGGAGGCAAGTGAACTGACTTCCTCCAGGGCTTGATCAAAGTTAGTATGCGCATCTGACCAATTGGACCCAAAGGCCATGTCGAAGAGACCATTAGCAGGTACGTAAGCCCCGGTTTGGATGCCATAGGCTCCGGCAACGGCGTGATAATTGATATTATCAAAGCGTTCATCGGCCAGCATGGTGGCCACAGCCGCTACCGAATGAATATCATCTACATCGGTCTTCAGGTCAAAATGGGCGAGGTAGAGATCCTTTTCTGTATTAAACTTGCCTAAATGACTCGAATCCGCACGATCGATATTGCCACAAGAGCAAATGAATACAAGCAGGATTGCATGAACAATGATATTTTTTCTCATATTTATAGTTTCATTTAATTATTTGTACTCCATCAGTTCAACGGGGGCGCCATTAACTTCTATAAAAGCAATGGTTAGTCCCTCACTGGGTGAGTTGGGTTCAATGAGTATCTTTTTTCCTTCTATTTCAGCATACAGATCTTCCACTTCAAACGCCACATGGGGTTTGGTTTTTACCAGTTCTGGATAGGGGGCATCTTTCCAATACCTTTGCCATTGGATCCCGTATGGATTGTTCTCATGGTCAGAAACGGTCATTTTTAAATGAGGTAGATCGATCTCACCTTCAAAAGGGTCTGTTGTGGGGATACCAATATGATTAAACTTCATTTTGCATTTCCTCGATATCTATTCGGTCTACTTTTCTGTTTAACCTTTGTTTGTACTTTATTAAGTCTTGTTTTGGCATTACAGGTAACGTAATACCTTCAAATTCAATAATGTTGGATCCTGAAAAATTGATTTCTTCCTTTATCCATTGGCAGGATTGGGAGTCGAAATACCTTGTATGGTCAGCATCTCCAATTTCAATTTCTTGACCGTCATAATTAAGTTTCATAAAATCCAGGTCCCAATGCTCATCTTTATGGTACTTTGGACCAAACTCAATATACTCTATAAGTTCGTTTTCAAGTTTCGAAAAATCTTTGCCGGGCACATACAGATCAATGTCATGTAAAGGACGAGTTGAGCCATAACATTTCGCTGCTAATCCACCAACAATTTGGTAGGATATATGCAGGTGACTAAGAACATCAGTGAGCCACTTCAGGGCTTTATAAAAATCTGATTTTTTATTCATGATTTACCCTCGTTCCGGCGGCTCTGCCCCGGAATGCTCTCCCGGAGGCTCCGCCTCCAACTATACTAATTTTCGGCTACTTTAGACATCTATTCCCTGAACAACCGCTCTTTACGTTGTGGTTAAGTTATTAAGAAACTACCCGCAGGGTGAGGCGGAGCCTCTGTAGAGCATCACGGTGCAGAGCACCATGACGAGCATAAAGGCACGTCCGCGTCCCAGTTGATGTGCTTTGTTATAGGGCGATTCATTTCTACTTTTCGGCAACACTAACTGTTTCCTTTGCTTTCCAAATTTCATTTATATCATCAAGTGCTTCTAAACTTGTCAATGGGTTTCCATTCAAAAGCACCATATTTGTTTTACTTCCTACCCTAAGTCTGCCAATAGGAATATCCCAGGCTTTCGCTGCATTTCCCGTTGCCGATTTTAAAACTTCAAGATTTGAAAGGCCGGCTTCGCTGTATAGATCCAATTCTGCCAGCAGATCACTTCCCCAGTTTATTGTAGGTACCGCCCCTGCATCTGTCCCTGCAACTATCATGATACCTGCCTGATGCATACGCCTGATGCCCTCAAGAGCATCCTCAACAGAAATAAAATTTTCATTAGCCCACTTAAATGCCTGTTCTCCCTGTATCTTTGAAGATTCAAAACCCCTGGGTAAGAGTATAGCTGTGGGTACAACAAAGGCTCCACTTTCTTTTATAACATTTAGGTGCTCATCATTCAGCTCAGATTCGTCACTATAACTCCACATATGAACAAAACCATCAGGTTTGAATTCAGCAATTTTCACCATTTCTGATAGCATACCTATGTGAACCACAGCCTTATAACTTAAGCTATGGGTATAATTAATGATTTCTTCAATCTGATCATAGCTAAGTGTCGGCAGTGCCGGAAAGATGAAAAACTCATGGTCTTCCCTGACTATTTTGATGAAATCGGCGCCATTTGCAATCCGGTTATCTACAAATTCCTTCACCGAAATGGAGTCATTGATTGTTTCTATCGGATTTGAACTCACTTGTGTTGGATGGCCACCGGGTACGGTTGCTGCAATCCCTGAGGTATAATAGAACGGATACCCTTCCAGTTTACTTTTTGCTTTAATTAAACTATCCCTTGATTCATCACTGGCATGAGTTCCTATATTCGCTAAGACCCCCACATCGTATCCTGCTTTCAGATCCTCGGTTCTCCAAATATGAGTATGGCTGTTTACCAAGCCTGGAATCAGATACTTTCCGGAACCGTCAATGGTTGAGTCTGATAAAAGTGATTCTGTACTTATTGCAGCAATGGAGTCCGAATTAATAGCAATATTAACGACACCTTTATCTTCTTCACCATTAAAGAATCCTACGTTTTCGATAACCACCTCATAATTAACAGGCTTGCTACATGAAGCCATGAAAATTATAATGAGGTAAACAATGCTTTTTCTCATTTTCTCAATGGTTGTGTACTAATGATCGAATCAAATAGCACTTATTTTTATTTAAGCACCCTAACGTCCTTGCGCATAACCTGCACAAAATGAAGTGTTGATTTATTAAATAACGAACGATGAGCTAAAAAGCCAGAAAGTGGTAAGACCAATCGAGGCGAATCCGCTTAATGCGCGGGTTATAGGGCGGTTACCCTCGTTCCGGCGGCTCTGCCCCGGAATGCCCTCGCGAAGGCTCCGGCTCCAATTATACTGAATGACGGCTACATAAGTCATCTATTCCCTGAACCACTGATCTGTATGTTCCGGTTCAGATATTAAGAAACTACCCGCAGGGTGAGGCAGAGCCTCTTTTAGGCATCACGGTGCAGAGCACCATGACTAAGACAGGATATAGGTGCAAAGAAATGGCGAGGCATGACCGACTTAATGCGCCTTGTTAGCTGACTGGTTATTCTTCAGTATATCTCACAAAGCTAAAACGATCTATCACAAATTGTTGATCCTCAATAGCCAGTTTCAAATTAATTTCTCCAAGTTTTTCAGCATCTCTAAGTTGATCTCCCGAACCAAGCCATTCACGATCGAAAACATAGCTTGACGAACTTAAACTGTATACACTTATGGACATGATAGGATAATAGTAGTAGCCCTCAGGTAAGAATTTATCAATCCTCTCTTTCCATAATTCACTATTAATTTTCGTCCAATTATTTTCCGAAAATAAATAATATTCATAGTACTCATAATCACCTAAATGGAAGTATGTTAACTTTAAAAGAGGACCTTCCGCAGATATGTTGAACTCGGGATCACGGATTTGATTAGCATCATAAGGATCTTTAACAATAATAAAATTAGCTCTCATTACGTCTGAACTGGTTTTTTTTACGAACAGAACTACGGCCTGGTAATCGTATTGACGTTTTTTGAGATCATCACTCATAGTATTTCTATTCTGTATGTCGCCGAATACACCACTGTACCAATAATAAGCTAGGTACCAAGTATTATTATCATTGGTAAATATGGAATCAACTGAACTCACACGACATTTTTCGTCGGGATTGTCATGCAATTGTTCATCAGAAATTGAGATGCAATTTTCTTTCAAATGAAGCAGATCGTAGGCAGTAGTGTCAAAAGATGTGGGAGTAATTTGCCCATAAACAACTCCGGTAATTGCAATAAATAGAAGAGTAAGTACTTTTTTCATTTCTCAATATTTGATTTAATTATCTCTTTATTTTTAATGAAGCCCATTAACGAGATTGCACGATTCTATTGCCAACCCTTATGAGCCCGTTTGAGCTGCAAAGATCATTGAAATTATCTTATAAAGGTTTTTCTGTGGGAAATCATATTCGCCTTCGGTATCTACGCGGTGGACAAATACAAGCCTGGAGGCAGGATACACGGCCAGCATATGGATGCCGACTCCTGTATGATAAAACGATTTCGAGCTCCGGTCTTCATTTTTGTTCATCACATTCCACAACATTCCGTAGCCAAAATCCATATACGGATTGGTTTCAGAATAGGATGTGGTACTTGCCTCGATCCAATCGGATGGAATAATTTGTTGCCCGTTCCATCTCCCGTTATTCAAATAAAGCGTGCCATAGAGGGCCAGATCATGGGCGGACATGCGGAAATGGTAGGCCGGGTGTTTTGATCGGTCCTTTTCAAACTGATAAAAGCCGTCGGTATTGGGAATAGGAGTATGGTCATCAACGGAAGTCAGCGTATCAAAAGAGCCGGTATACTGTTTCA
>Ga0102943_1002585_pt1 | contig 10500 bp, 8 predicted proteins | sample SalPonC_black_MG_FD_78174 | JGI IMG/M metagenome (GOLD analysis project Ga0102943, IMG submission 78174) | Salt pond soil microbial communities from South San Francisco under conditions of wetland restoration - Salt Pond MetaG... | ecosystem: Environmental > Aquatic > Marine > Intertidal zone >...
CATCGGTCTGGTCGCTGATCGGCTGGAGATTGCCGGCATCGGCGCGGTCGGCATGTCGGCTGCTGATGTCCAGCGACTTTCAGACCGTGCCGCCGAGATTTACGAGCAGTTGCGTAAGAACCGTCTTTCCCTGACCGATGCCGTTTATGCCTCGGTGGAATTGGAAGACGAATTTCTCAAAGCCCATCTCAACTACGCTGACGTCGCCGGTCAACCGGACTTGCAGACGCTCTTCAAGTTTCTGGCTGAGGAAGATCGTCAGCACACTGTTCGCCTGCGCAAGTACCTGGATCGAATGACCGACGGCAGCGGGTTGGTCTTCGAGGAGCCCTGAATGAAGATCACGGTTCTCGACGGCTATACCCTGAACCCGGGGGACCTGGACTGGACGCCCCTGGAGGATCTGGGTGACTGCCGGATATTCGAACGGACGCCGCCGTCGCAAACTGTCGAACGGGCCAGCGGATCGGAGATTCTGATCACCAACAAAGTGGCCCTTGGCAGCAACGAGCTCAAGCACCTGCCGGACTTGCAATACATCGGAGTGTCCGCTACCGGCGTCAACGTTGTCGATCTGGACGCCGCGCGGCAGCGCGATATTGTCGTGACCAATGTGCCGGCCTACAGCACGCCCTCCGTTGCCCAGCTGACTTTCGCCCTCATCATGGAACTGGCCCGCAGGGTGGGCATGCATGCCGAACTGGTTCGCCGGGGGCGCTGGACGCAGGCGCCCGATTTCAGCTTCTGGGAAAGTTCTCAGATCGAATTGACCGGGAAGGTTCTGGGTCTGGTCGGCTTCGGGGCCATCGGTCAGGCCGTGGCCCGTATCGGTCGAGCCCTCGAAATGCGCATTCTGGTGCATACCCGTACGCCCCGGCCGCGCGAATGGCCCGAGGTCGAATTCGTCGCTCTGGATGACCTGTTCCGGCTGGCCGACGTCGTCAGTCTGCACTGCCCGCTGAACGAAGAAACCGAACAGCTGGTCGATGCCAGACGGTTGAAGCTGATGAAGGCCACCGCCTTCCTGATCAATACCGGGCGCGGCGGCCTGGTGGCCGAGCCGGCCCTGAGCCGGGCTCTGCAGCAGGGTCTCCTGGCCGGGGCCGGCCTGGACGTGCTGTCGGCAGAGCCGCCGCCTGCGGACAACCCGCTGCTGAGCGCACCCAACTGCCTGATTACCCCGCACTTGGCCTGGGCGACCCGGGCCGCCCGCCGTCGCCTGATGGAGACCGTGGTCGCCAATGTCGCGGCCTTCCTGGCGGGAGACCCGCAAAACCGGGTCGCCTGACTGGTTTTATTTCCCAGCCCTCTTTCGGCTGTCCTCGACAAATATGCGCTTCCCTGAACTTCACAGCTGGGATCTGACGCCCAGGCAGGCTGTCGGCCTGCAGAAGGATCTCGCCCATAAGGTGGTGTTGACGGAGACCTTGTGCGAACCTGTCCAGCTGGTCGCCGGGGTTGATGTGTCCTATCGGCGTCGGGCCGATCACTTCCATGGCGCAGTCGTGGTCATGGATCTCGAATCGGCAAGCATCGTGGAAACCGCCACGGCTTCCGGGCAAGTTTCCTTTCCCTACGTTCCGGGCCTGCTGTCTTTCCGGGAGTTGCCGGTGCTGCTCGAGGCCTTCAAGAGACTCCGCCGGGTGCCGCAGGTGGTGCTGGTGGACGGGCAGGGCATCGCCCATCCGCGACGGTTGGGAGTGGCCAGCCACCTGGGTCTCTGGCTCGACCTGCCGACCATCGGCTGCGCCAAAAGCCGGCTGTGCGGCGAAGCCGGAGAACCGGGGCCGAGCAGGGGACAGCACTCCCAGCTTTTGCTGGACGGGACCCCGGTCGGCGCCGTACTGCGGACCCGAGATCACGTCCGTCCCTTGTTCGTCTCGCCCGGCCACCGCATGGACATCCGGCGCTCGATCCAGATCGTTCTGCGGTGCGGCCAGGGCTACCGTTTGCCGGAACCGACCCGCCAGGCCCATCTGGCCAGCAACCTGCAAAGAACCCGTCAGGAAGGCGGCAGCGCGCAAGGATTTTCAGCGGACCCGTACAGATAAAGTGCCCACTTCCGGGATGACTGCCTCCAGTCGGTCGCCACTGCGGATTGGGCCGACTCCCGCCGGGGTCCCGGTCAGCAGGACATCGCCGGCTTGCAGAGAAAAATATTCCGACATCACGGCAATGATTTCGGCCACCGAGCGCAGCATATCGGCGGTTGTCCCGTTCTGCCGCAGATTGCCATTGACCGCCAGGGTCAAGCGCAGGCTTTGCGGATCGGCCACTGCTGTGGCCGGCACGAAGTCGGAGAGCGGGCAGGAGGTCGCAAATGCTTTGGCCATTTCCCAGGGGTGGCCTTTGCTTTTCAACTGGTTCTGCACATCACGCAGGGTCAGGTCGATGGCGACAGCATAGCCGGCGACAAAATCCAGGGCTCTCTCGGCAGGGATCTTGCGGCCTGCCTTGCCGATCAAAACGGCAAGCTCGACTTCATGATGGCATTCCCGGGAATAGTCGGGCACGACCACCTCACCGCCGTCCGGTACGACGCAGTCGGCCGGCTTCATGAACAGGACCGGCGTATCCGGGACCCGGTTGCCGAGTTCACGGACGTGTTCGGCGTAGTTACGGCCGATGCAGATGATTTTGCCGATCGGGACCGGGTCTTTGCGACCGGCGAGTTTGACGGTGGTCATTATGGTCTCCCTTGTCTGAAGATGTCTCTGCTGGTCCGAGCTTTCCGCTCTCCACTGATGCTCCGGAAGCATACCATCATCCCATTCCGGCCGTCATGTGCTATGCTGGGATCTATCGAAAAAATCGTCTGAGCGAGATGTCTCATGTTTCTGCCGATCGGCGACCTCCCCAATCCGAAAACCACGCCTTACACCAACTACTTGTTGATGGGGCTGAATATCATCGCGTTCCTTCTCTTCACTCTGCCGCTTTCGGCATCCCGGCCGGACATCAACGATCCGCTGCTCAGGGAATATCTGCAGATTTTCGGCGGCGGCGGCCCCTACCCGGTGCAGCTGATCTATGAACGGATCTCCGCCTACGATCTGATGGTCTTCCAGTACGGCTACCGGCCCGCCGATCCCTCGCCGATCAGCATTTTGACTTCACTGTTTCTGCACGCCAACTGGATGCACCTGGCCGGCAACATGCTGTTCCTTTATATTTTCGGTGACAATGTGGAACATCGCCTCGGCCATGGCCCCTATCTGCTGGTCTATCTGGTCGCAGGACTTGCCGCTACCTTGTTTTTCAGTGTGTTCGTGCCCGGCTCCCAGGTGCCGCTGATCGGCGCTTCCGGTGCCATCTCGGGGGTACTGGGCTTTTACTTCTTCTGGTTTCCCCGCAACCAGGTCAAGGTGTTCGTCTTCCTCTTCCCGATCATCATGACCACCCTGCTGATCCCGGCCCGCATCGTTCTCGGCTTCTATCTGCTGATCGATAATCTGCTGCCCTTCCTGATGACCAGCTCCGCCGGTGGCGGAGTCGCTCATGGCGCCCATATCGGCGGCTTCCTCGCCGGGGGCGCCATGGCTTACGGCGTCGACCGGCTGCCCGGTCTCCGCAAACAGAAGCAAGCTCCCCGCACCGAATCTATGCAGGATGCACCGCGGCGGGGCAGTCTGGCCGCAAGCGTCATGCAGGCTGTCGACGGAGGCGACCTTGGCGATGCCGCGGCACGCTATTTCTGGCTTGATGGACGCAGGGAGCGCAGCAGCGTGCCGACCGCCAAGCTGCTCGCCATTGGTGATTACCTGCTGGAGCATGCCGATCCCCAGGAAGCCCTCACCGTTTATCGGCGCGTAATCGCCGAGCGACCGGGCGAGGCCCAACTCGATCGGGCCTACCTGGGGGCCGGCAAGGCCCTGCTGCGCAAGGCCCGCTGCGATACCTCGGCCTGGCATTACTTCCTGGCGGCGATCGATCTGGCCCGCAGTCCGGAGCTGGCCGAAGAGGCCCGGGGCTACCTGCGTATGATCGAACAATGCGAAGAATGAACGTCTGCCAACAAGAAGTTGAGAGATCCGTGATCTGTGATCCGTGATCCGAACCATGAACCACCAACCGCGAGCCCCAAGCCTCATGTCCACTGCCTGTCGGATTGTCGACTTCACCTCTTATGCTGAAACCATCCCGCGGCTGCTCGAAGCTATCGGTGCTGCCGAGATACTCGCCGGCCGCCGGCGCATCCTGATCAAGCCGAACCTGGTCAACGCCTCACCCTTTCCGGTGACCCTGCCGGTCGAGGCCTGCGCTGCGCTGATCGCCGCCTGCCGCCGTTGGTGCGACGCCGAAATCGTCGTCGCTGAAGGCTGCGGGGAACTGCATCTGACCACCTCGGAAGTCTTCGCCCGCCACGGCTACGAACGTATGGCAGCCGAGTTGGATGTCGAACTGGTCGATTTGAACGAAGCGGAACTGGTGGAATTAAACAATCCGGCGTGCCGGGTTTTTCCGACTTTCATGATGCCGAAGATTATCCTGGAGAGCTACCTGGTTTCGGCGGCGGTCCTCAAGGCGCATTCGCTGGCCGGCGTGACCCTGACCATGAAGAATCTGATTGGTTGTGCACCACCGGCCTATTACCAGCAGGACGGTCACTGGAAGAAGGCGGCCTTCCATCGCCAGATGCAGACTTCCATCTTCGAGTTGAATCGCTACCGGCAGCCGGACCTCGCTTTCATCGATGCCAGCCTCGGCATGGCCGAACATCATCTGCGCGGGGCTGCCTGTGACCCGCCGGTGGGCAAACTGGTTGCCGGCTCTGATCCGGTCGCCGTTGATGCGGCCGGAGCCGGCCTGCTGGGCGTGGCCTGGCAGCAGATCGGCCATATCAAAATGGCGGACGGGATGCTGGGCAGCGCTCGCGGCATGCCACATAAGGTGGCGCCGCAAGAAAAAAGGATCACAGGCGGGACCGGACGGTAAAACAATATCGCTGACGGTGCGACCTGATACCCGCTCGGCGCCACCCGCCTGAAGGTTCCCGAATCCCTTTATTTATCGACGTCCCGCCCGAACTGGTGGAATTCCTCCAGGTTGCTGAATTCTCCCCAGGCCAGATGCTGGTTGGGGGCATTGACGAACTGGTAGATATTGTCGAGGATGTTGAAGTGTTTGCGTTCTTCCGCGGCCACTTTCAGCAGCAGGTCCTTGACGGTCTGGTCGCTCTCCTTCTCCGCGGCGTCCTCGTAAAGGCGAAAGCTGTCCACCTCCAGTTGCATGGCGTGCCGGTAACCTTCGAGGTCGGTTGCAACGCCTTTGAGTGTTTCCTCGCCTTTCGGCAGCTGCTCGAAAACGTTTTTGGACTCTTCCAGGACGGTCGTGTCCTGCATCTTTGGCACCTTGCCGCTCGTTTTCAGTTCCTGAAAAATATCGTAGTGCTTCTGTTCGTCCTCGGCCAGGCGGTTGAAAATAGTTTTCAACCCGGAGTTGCTGGTCTCCGCGGCCATTTTTTCGTAGTAGGTTTTGCCGTCTTCTTCCATTTTCATGGCGAAGTCAAAGACATTCATGAGGTTCTCCTTCCGAGGTGGTGTTCGTTTGTCCTTCCACTGTAAAAGCTTCGGGCCTGCTGTCAAGGGGGCGGATCTCTTCTTCGCCGCCGACCGGGGGCCAAGAGGCCTGCTGCGCTTATTCACTGCAGGTGAGTTTCAGCCAGGTCGCTGAGGAATCGTACCTTATCTGCCAGTATAGCAAGTTCGCGCGGCGGGGACCATTCACCGGTCCTTTCGGCGCAGTTTGTTTCCGAAATTACGGCGGTGGCTCCTCTCTCTTTTCGGAAGTATCCAGTCGTTGGGCGGGGCGCCGAGAGTCTGCCGGGAGCTGTGGTAAAATAGCCGGGCAATCTGTTTTGGTCATCAACAACGTCACCTCTTTTCGCCTCAGGTTCCCGAAGCCGGACATCCGGCCTCCCGCCCGGGGGGCGAGAAGACCTGGCAGAGAAGTCCGCACATGTTGAACAAACTGCTTGCCACCTAAAACGATTACGGCATGCTGGTGGTGCGCCTGGCGCTCGGCATGGTCATGTAGCCCCACGGCGCGCCTTAGTCCGACGGCTCAGGCCGTCCGAATTAAAGGACCTGCAGAGAAGACCTGCTCATGAAGATTTGCCTGCGCTACCTGCTGCCGGTCCTGGTGCTTTTGCTGCTCGGGTCCGGTTTGGCCTGGCTGCAACGTGATCGGCTGGCGGATGCCTTTTTACGGCCCTGGCTGGCCGAGAAAGTCGCGGCGAGTTTGGATGCCGAAGTTGCCATCGGTCAGATCAAAATCGCCTGGTTGGAAATGACCCTGTCCGGATTGAATCTTTCCCAAGCCGGCGGTTATGAACTACAGATCGAAAAATTGCTGCTGCGAACGAACGATGTCGCCGATCTTCTGGCGGGACGACTCTCTGTCGTCGAGTTGCGCCGCCCGCAGTTGTTCATTCTGTTCGAGGAACCAGGCGAGGGCAGCGAAGCTGCTGCCCCGGGCTTGCCGCCGACCCCGCCGCTGATTGTCGAGCACTGGATGGTCGCAGACGGTCAGATGCGGGTTGCCTGGCCGGGAGGTGAACTGGAGGCCGGCGAAATTTCGGCGAGCGGAGAACTGGCGCGCAGATTAACTTTCCAGGTTACAGGAAGCCTCGGGCAGCAAGAAAAATTTCCCCTGAGGTTGACAGGACGCGGCACCTGGCAGGACCAACTGTCATTGACCCTGGAGGAACTCATTTGGCGAGACCAGGCCCTGCTGCCTGAGCCGGTCACCTTCAACCCGGCGGCGCCGGGCCGCTTGAGCGGCCGACTGAGCATGGAGACCCTGTCTGCCGCCGAGGCGGAAAATTTCCTCGCGGCAATCGCCGTTGCTCCGCCCTGGCCCGGAGACCTCTCCTGGCGAATCCGTCAGCCTTCCCTTGCTTTCCGTTTCGAAGACCGGATTCTGCATTTGCAACTGACGACCCGGGCCGGGGACCTGCAGCTCGAGGGCCGGGACTGGTCCTGGCGGGCGGCCCGGCTGCAGATCGAACAATCGGACTCTGACTGGCATCTGGACGGCAGCCTGGAACTGGCTGCCGACAGCCTGCTCGAGGCCAGCGGCCGCTGGAACGGCGACCAGCTGACCGCTGACTGGCATCTGCAAAGTCCGCAGCCGGGCCGGCTGCTCCAGGCCTTGCCGCTGCCTGAGACGGCCGACAGCGACAAGCTGTCTTCTCTGGACCTGCGCGGTCGGGTCGAGGGCGGTGCGGAGCAGGTCCGGTTGAGCGACGGCCGACTCACCGCCCTGCTGTTGAATTCCCTGCGGCTCGATGCGGCCCTGACCGCATCCTGGCAAAAGGGGGAACTTGCCATCCATGTCGAACAGGTCCGGTTATTCGCGGAATCGGGATCGGAAGCCCTGGCGGCCGGCTCCGGACGTTTCGCGTTGGAAGCCGCCTCCGCTGCTATGCGGGGGCAGTTCCAGGCCACCGGCGGCGACCTGAACCGCCTCGGTCGGGCCCTCGGTGCGGATCTGCCGGCGGGCGTTCCCCGGCTCGAAAATTTTCGCCTCCGGGGCCGCTTCGACGGGGCGGATGATACCTGGTCCTTGCCGCTCGCCTTCGAGAGCGATCTGGCCGGCCAGGGGATGAGCGGCAGGCTGGCCGCCGAGCTGACGGTCCGTCCGGATAAGGCCGGCGGCCTGCGGGCCGAAGTTGCGGAAGGGCAGGTGAGCGACCTGGAATACGCCAACCCGGAGGGTACCGTGGCCGTCACCGGGATTCACTTGACCGCGGCCGGTTCAATCGCTGCGGACGGAGAGCTTGAGACCGTCATTTTCGATCTCCAGGGGAAAGCGACCGCAGGCGAAGCGCTGGTGGAAAGCTGGTACGGGGACTTGCAGGGGCTGTCTCTGCAGTTTGTCCTGCCCGGCCGTTGGCAGACCGCCGAGCGGATCTTTTTCCTTGCCGATGCGGACATCGGCCTGGGAGATTTGCTGTCCGCCCGCCTGCAGGGGCGTTTCGGCGGTTCCCGGGATATCCTGAGCGGAAAAATCGAGATCGAGCAGCTGGCCGGAGATTTTCAAGACGCCTTGCAGCGATTGGCTGCCGATCTGCTGCCCCAGGTGAGGCAAATGAGTCTGGCCGGCAGCCTGTCTGCCGATCTGCGCTTCGAACGTTGGCCGGATGGGCTGGCCCTCGATCTGGACCTCCTTCCCGACAATATGACGCTGGCCTGGGGTGAGATGCTGCGCTGGCAGGGGCTGGCAGGAACTCTGCCCCTGAGACTCCGGTGGGGTGATTTGGCCGGTGCTGCGGCTGAGGAGCGGAACGGTCGCCTGGAGTGGCAGCGACTGCAGGGCGTTCTGCTCGCTTCGGGGCCGGGCGCGCTTGCCGTGCAGGTCGCGCCCAACCATTGGCAGTTGACTGAACCCGTGGGCATTTCCGCTGCAGGCGGTAACGTTGAGTTGCGGACCTTTGAACTGGACCTGGTGAAGATGGTTCCGCACCTGCAGACCTCGGTCCGCCTCACCGGTGTGGAATTGGAACCTGTCTCCAGGGCCCTGGCCTGGCCGGTTATGACCGGCCAGCTGCACGCGGATCTTAAGGGCGTAAAGCTCGATCCTCAGGTGGTCGGTTCCGAGGGGGGTGCCGAAATCCGGGTGTTCGGCGGCGATTTCCAGGTCAGCAATATCCGGATCGAAGCGCCTTTATCCCGGTTTCCGACCTATCATGCCGACGTCGGCTTCCGGGGAGTCGACCTCGCCCAATTGACCCGGACCTTCTCCTTTGGCGAGATCAACGGCATCGCCGACGGGTCCGTGGAGGATCTGCGGCTCTTCAACGGGCTGCCCTCGGCCTTTGCCGCCCGTTTCGAGACCCGGGAGCAGGGGGAGCGCAACATCAGCGTCAAGGCGATCCGCAATCTCAACACCCTCAGCCAGGGCGGGCTTTCGGCGGCACTTTCGAGCGGCATCTACCAGTTCATCGATTTCTACCGCTACCGCAAAATCGGTTTCCTCTGCTCCCTGGAAAACGACGTTTTCTACCTGGAGGGAACCGCCAGGAGCGATTCCGATCAGTATCTGGTTGACGGCGGCTGGCTGCCGCCGAAGATCGATGTCATCATCTCCTCGCCGACCATCTCCTTCAAGGAAATGGTCAAGCGCCTGAAGCGCATCGAACGCACCGAAAATTGATTTTGCCGGCAGGTCGGTTATAGTCGAGGAACACTCAAGCCATCCCCGGGCGTGAATCGGAGGTCCTCTTTATGAAGAAATTTTTGCAGAGTCTGACTCTTCTGGCCGTGGCCGCCGTGGTCTCCTGTGTCACCATCAATATCTATTTCCCGGCCGAGGAAATCCGCGGCGCGGCCGACCGGATCGTGGACGAAGTCTACGGCGAAAAAGAAGCGTCCGAAAAGCAGGCGCCAGCCAATCCGGGCAGCAGCTTCCTGCCGCAATGGTGGGGGCCGCAAGTCGCTTATGCCGAACAGGATATCAACGTCAGCACACCTGAGATTCGAGCCATCCGTGCTGACATGAGAAGCCGCTTCGAGCAGCTGAAACCCTACCTGGATGCCGGCAATCTCGGCATCGCCCGCAACGGCCTGCTGGAGGTTCGTACCACGGACGGGCTCAGTCTCAAGCAGCGGGCCGAAATCAAGCGGCTGGCCGATGCCGAAAACCAGGCGCGCCGCCGGCTCTATCAGGAAATCGCCAAGGCCAATGGCTTTCCGGAAAAGACCGACGAAGTTCAGGCCATTTTCGCCGAGTCCTGGCGCGGCAAAGCCGAAGCCGGCTGGTATCTCGAAAGCGATAACGGGCAGTGGCAGAAGAAATAGCTGCCCGCCTTCACCCCTGGAAACAGAGACCGCCGCGGCGGTCTCTGTGCGTTTCGGGGTTGGCGATGGTCGGGAAAAGTCTGCGCGGAACCGATTCACTTGGCCAGGGCGGCCTCCAGGTCCTGCCAGAGGTCGTCCGGATCTTCCAAGCCCACCGACAAACGGAGCAGATTCGGGCCGATGCCGAGTTCCTGTTTGACAGAGGCCGGAATCGCGGCATGGGACATGCTCCAGCAATGGGTCAGGATGGTTTCCACGCCGCCCAGGCTGGGGGCGATAATCGGCAGTTCGATCTTCTGCAAAAGCTGGTTGACCCGGTCGCGGTCGTCGAGTTCGAAAGAGAGTACGGCGCCCGGACCGCTGGCCTGGGAAAAATGCAGATCGGCTTGCGGAAAGTCGGCAAGGCCCGGAAAGACGACCCGTTTCACCGCGGGATGAGTCTGCAGTCTCTCGGCGAGTTGCCGGGCATTGTTTTCCGCCGCGTCGAGACGGACCTTGAGAGTCTTCAGGCCGCGGGCCAGCAGAAAGGAATCGAAGGGGCCGAGCACGGCGCCCTGGGCCGCCTGGTGGAGTTTCAGTCGGCGGGCGATTTCCTGATCGGCCGTGGTCGCCAGGCCGGCCAGCAGGTCGCTGTGGCCGCCCAGAAATTTGGTGGCACTGTGGACGACGATGTCAACCCCCAGGTCCAGCGGCCGCTGCC
>Ga0102943_1002587_pt1 | contig 10496 bp, 10 predicted proteins | sample SalPonC_black_MG_FD_78174 | JGI IMG/M metagenome (GOLD analysis project Ga0102943, IMG submission 78174) | Salt pond soil microbial communities from South San Francisco under conditions of wetland restoration - Salt Pond MetaG... | ecosystem: Environmental > Aquatic > Marine > Intertidal zone >...
ACTAAAAATGAATTAATAAAGTGCCGTAGGTACGACATTAACATTTTTACCGGACAGTAGTGAATTTAAAACAAAAAATTATGAAAAAAATTATTTTCGTTCTAATTTTATTTGCCGGAGGTTTTATCACAAATAGTGTAAATGTATCTGCATGTAGCCCAAAGTATAAAAAAGCTGAATTCACTGATACAGGTTCAACTAAATATAGTTGTAGTTGCAATGATACTTTTAGAGGTTATGGTTCAGGAAGTTGTGATAAAAAAGGAAGTGAAGTAATAACTGAACTGTAAATAACTATGAATCATTTTACTATTGGGCTATCTCAAATATTTAAGATAGCCTAATAGTAATTATTAAATGTAAGTATCGAAACATTAATAATTTCTAAAATCGTAATATTTTAATAATTTTTTAATGAACTGTTTGTATCGATTTTTATTTTTTTCAAATATAATAAGTTCTGTAATTATATTTAGTGGATGTAAAAGTGATGATAATGACCGCTATGTAGAACAGTTCCCCGAGCAATTTTTGCTTGTCGGTAATGAAATAGGACCTGAAAACTATTTTGCAAGCCCCTATTTGTTTAACCAAATTGATTCTTTTCTTTTTATAGCAGATTCTAAACTTTATAAAAAAAATGGTCATATTGTATATGTACTTAATACAAGAACTTATGAAGTTATTGATTCTCTATTCTATCATGGCAAAGGCCCTGAAGAGTTTATTTATATTATAGATATAAAAGTTGATAGAGAAAAAAATTTATGGGTTTTTGATGATATCAAAAAACAATTATCATTTTTTAATTACTCAGATATAGGAAGTTTCATTAGTTTAAATCAATTGCACCTTCCTATTAATTCATTTGGAATGTATAAATTTTGTGTTATAAATGATTCTCTATTTGTGGGATCAGGTAATATAAATGATAGTAGATTAATATTTTTTGACAAAAACGAAAATGTAGTTAAAAAATCCGGAAAATATCCCTACGGTGTACATTATAACACAGGTGAAGCTCAAATGGTTTATAATCATAAAAATAAAAGAATTGTTTTAGCCTATAATCTGTTTGATATCATTCAAATTTATAACGATAAAGGAGATCTTCTAAACACTATAAGATTGAAGACAAAAAGTAGCTTTAAAACAAAGGAACTATCAAATGATGAATACCAATATAAAATTTGTTATCATAGTTTATTTACAACAGATAATTATATTTATGCACTTTATTGTGGAAAGAAAATGATTCCTGGAGATGATAGTTGGAAACAAGGTAATTATATACAAGTTTTCACCTTAGATGGGCATCCATATCGTGTTTACAAGTTAAATCAACCTATAGTTGCATTTACTGTTGATGAAGATAGTGGGATTATTTACGGAATTAATAAGTTTTCAAACAAACCTTTAACAGTTTTTAAAATAAATGAGAAAGTTTAAGTTTATCTTTATTTTAGTTTGTATTTGTTTAATAATCAGTTGTAATAATAAACCTAATTCTCAAGCTGAAAAATCAAAAGAAAGATTAAAATTAACAATCCCAAATGAATTTAATCTTCAATGTAATTTGAAAAGCAATAAAAAAATTTTTGTCATACTAAATACAGAATGTCCTAATTGTTTAGATGAACTTAAAGAATGGGAATCAATTATAAATACTGAGATAGAACTCTTCTGTATTTATATAATATTAACAGGCAATAATCAATCCTTTATAAATTATTTACTAAAACAAGAAAACTTTAAAAATAAAATTTTTGTTGACAAGAACGATAAGTTTATTGACTTAAATCATTTTTTAAAACAAAATGATCGAACTATAATTATAGATTCTTCTAAAAAAATAATTGCAAAAGGTACAATTTTAGAGCCAGGTATCGATTTAAGAAAAGAATTAAATCTTCTATGATATATTCTCCCATGAGAATACTAAAAACGCCCTTGTTTTATATTGCAACTCTAAGTCATTATTTATTAGGCAAATGGAAATCACCTGTTTTTAAAAAAGATTAAATCAATATTTTTTATTTACCCTCATATAATTCAGAGAAACAAGAAGAAAGGTTATTGTTGTAGTGGTAGAAATAAAAAATGTATCAATTTTTTAGATTAAACCCAGATCCAGCTCTTCACCTATTGCAAAAATAAAATTTCCGGTGGCTGCATTAACTAATATTTCTCCATCGCAATTGGGATGAAACTCATACAATACATGACCGAAAACAATATCATTATCATTGGCTGTTGAAGATACTTCTACATCTTGTAAAAAAACATGCCCATGGGTTGGATTTTTAAGGCAATTGACAGAGAAGTCGGTATCAATCATCGCCATTTGCAAAGCACCTACAGATGATTCTGTTTCGTAATTTTCAACAGCAAGAGCCTGTTGTCCGCCAAATATTTTAAACCGATCATCCACTAAATTTTCATAAGTGCCCTGATGATAAATATCAATAATCCATGCATTTTGTGCAATGGCAACTTCGTAGTTTTCTGTTCGTTCATTTTCCAGTTTTAGTAATTTACTGGTTATTTCGTCCTCCGTTAAATCTATACCTATGTTTGTATTAGATCCCAAGTTAATATCCATAGCAACATAAACTGCTGTAATTTTCTCTTCGGTAAATACTACCGGAAAAGCAATTACATTTAATAGTTTAAAACTGCCGTTTACAATATCTGTATCGGTAAAAAAAACCGAAATAAGCGCTGTATTCTCTCCGGTTTGCAGAGCAGCAACAATCATTTCTCCATAATTATCTCCTTTAAACCGATACGGATAATTGTTATGGGCATCAATAGTTATAATGGTAGCATTTTTTGAGTTAGAAACTTTTGTATCAGGAACAGAAAAACCTTTCAGGGTTAAAATAGCTACTTCGGCAGCATATCCAACCGGGATAACTGTTTTTATGGTTTGAGTAACGGGAGTTACCGGAGGTTCCTGAAACCATTCCTTTACTTCATTTGCTTTACGGCAAGAAATAGAAAATAAAAGAAGAATACTACTAATTATAAAAATTACTTTTTTCATTATAGCTATTTTGTATGTATTTTTGTATACATAAATTGTACCTTTTTAGTTACGAAATTTTAATTTATGGTGATTATGGAAAAATCATATAAAACAGCATCCTTCATACTTATTATTCTGGGAACCACTCATGCATTAACTACTCCCTTTTTTTACCAAACAATTAATGCCGATTCATTATGGTATTTAGGGACCGGACTCACTTATATTTTTATGGGATTATATAATTTAGCCTCTATAAAAGTAAAAATCTCCAGTATTTTTAATATAGCGATTTTTTTAAATTTTATAGCCACCGTATTTACTATTGCAATAACCTATATATTAGGAGAACCGCATTATTATGTAGCCATGGTTATCGTTATCTTTATCTTCTTAAACAGTGTTTTGATTAAAATCTTTCATTAAGTTTTTAAATAATTTGTAACAGAAGTGATAACTATTATTCTACTCATCATTTTAGGGCTTATACTGGTTTTGAAAGGAGCCGACTTTTTTGTCGACAGTGCTTCATTTATTGCCCATAAATTCAACATTTCCGAATTAGCAATTGGATTAACTATTGTAGCTTTTGGCACCTCTGCCCCTGAACTGGTAGTAAATATTTTTGCATCCGCACAAAATCACCAGGAAATAGTATTGGCTAATATTATCGGAAGTAATAACTTTAATTTATTTATTATTTTAGGATTTGCAGGCATTATTACTCCTCTGTCTGTACATTCGAACACTGCCTGGAAAGAAATTCCTTTTTCATTGATTGCAGTCGTTCTTTTATTTTTCCTGATGAATGATCGACTGTTTAATACAGCTTCTTTCAGCGTCTTATCCCGATTGGATGGTTTTATTTTATTATTCTTCTTTTTGCTGTTTTTGTATTATGTATATAAACAATTGAAAAAAGATAATCATACCTCCAAATTACCCAAAAAGGAGTTTTCCAAATTTAAAATAATACTTTTTTTCATAGCAGGTTTAACAGGGTTAATTTTAGGAGGTCAAATTGTGGTAAATAATGCTACCAAGTTAGCTGTTTTATTAAATGCAAGTGAAAAATTTATTGGATTAACCATTGTTTCTGTAGGAACTTCATTGCCGGAATTAGCTACTTCATTGGTTGCTGCAATAAAAAAGAATAATGATATTGCCGTTGGAAATATTATCGGCTCAAACATTTTTAACCTTTTATTGATATTAGCATTAAGCGCAATAGTAAATCCTATTGAATATCATCTAAAATTCAATATCGATTTTTTTATTTTAATGGGAGGAACTTTGTTTCTATTTCTGGGGATGTATACAGGTAAACGTAAAAAGTTAGACCGCTGGGAAAGTCTCCTGCTTTTTATATTCTATACAGCATATATGGTTTATTTAATAATGCTTCAATGACGTTCATACTCATCTACCTTTTTCAATTGTTTCATAACATTTTTAGATGTTAATGCAAAGAACGGATGAACAGGCACACCTGCCTTTTTCAATCCTCTTGCAATCCATGCATTGCAGGTTTTAAAAATGTGGTATCTTTCATTAGACAGATAAAACAAACTGTTTTCTTTTAAACCATCTTTCAGTTTAATATTATTTTTATTTTCATCTAAGGCAAAACTTCTGTTAAAATAATTAATCAGACGAATAAAATCTTCTTCACTGAGGTTAATAATCACCATTTCTAAACCCTTATAGTGCTTTTCCGGATTATTCATTAATGCTGTAACATGTAAAGCCGACTTTGTAGGGAACATTCCTGCTTTAAATGTTATCCAAAAAGTTTCTTTTTCGGCCATATAAAAATCTTTATCACCCCACCCTATTTCAATATATTTGAATTCACTAAAATCATCTTGTAAGGAAGGAAGAAATTTTAATGCTTCATTTCTTTCGAAAATTACTCCGGTATGCCATTCATATTTTACTACATAAATTTTATATGTATTTTTTTCTTTCTGTAATTGCTGAGCAACAGATAAAAACTGTGAAAATAGCAGTATTTTAATCAATAAAAAAAAGAAAATGACGTTTCTCATACTATTAGATAATTTTATCAATTAAGGGTATATTTAAATAGGGCAATCCAATGGGAAACACTTCCTGCAATAACCAATAAATGCCAAATTAAATGACTATACTTTATTTTATCTAATTTAAAAAAAAGTACTCCCAATGTATAACATCCTCCACCAATAAAGATAAACCCGATGCCCATAGGATGCATGTTTCTATATAAGGGGATTAAAAATAAAAGTAACAGCCATCCCATAATAATATAGGAAATAACATAAAATATATTAACTCCTTTTTCAAATTTATTGGGTAAAAACACTTTCAATATAACACCTGTAAGGGCCAGTCCCCACTCAATTCCAAACATCACCCATCCCCAGTCGTTGCGAAGAACAACCAAAGCAATGGGAGTGTATGTTGCTGCAATAAAAAGAAAAATTGCTATTTGATCAAAATTATGGAAAAAATCTTTTGCTTTGGACCCGGGTGGTAAAGAATGATTTAAAGTAGATGAAACATAAAGTAAAACAAGAAATGAACCATAAACAACATAACTAACGACATGCCAAACCGTTCCATATTTAGTAGATAAAACAGCCATAAGAACTAAAGCTACTATAGCAAATACAGCTCCTGCTCCATGGGATATTGAATGTGCAATTTCCTCTTTCTTTGTAAAACGCTTGTTTCTTGTCATGAATAAATCATATTATAAGTAAAAATCGTAAAACAATTTTTAATAACAAAACAATTAAAATAAAAAATGGTACCAGCTTCGTGCCAATACCATTTTATTTTTTATGCAATTATTTTATTACAAATGAATTCCTGCTCCTGGTCCCAAAGGTAACCCAATAAGCAACCAAGCAATTAATAAAACAACCCATCCGAGAAAGAAAATTACCGAATAGGGTAACATGGTAGCCACAATCGTTCCAATACCTGCTTTCTCATCGTATTTTTGAAAGTAAACAATAATTAAGGCAAAGAAACTCATCATAGGCGAAATCATATTAGTAACACTATCGCCAATACGGTAAACAACTTGTGTTAGCTCAGGTGTGTAACCTAAAAACATAAATAAGGGGATAAAAATGGGTGCTAAAAGTGCCCATTTTGCCGAAGCACTCCCCATCACTAAATTAATGAGTCCTGAAAAAATAACAAACAATATGACCAAAGGAATTAAACCCAAATTGAGACTTTCTATCGCATGAGCTCCTTTTATTGCGATTATTATTCCCAGGTTGCTGGAGTTGAAATACTCAACAAACTGTGCAGCAAAAAATACAAGCACAATATAGGCTGCCATAGATTTCATCGATTCGGACATCCCTTTCATTACATCCGCATCGTTTTTATATTTACCGGTTACCACTCCATAAATTACACCCATTAAACCGGCAACTAAAAATAGCAGAGCAACAACACCTTTTAATACCGGTGATTTCAATAACGAACCGTCAGTACCTCTTAAAACACCATTTTCGGGGATTAAGCCTATTAATAATAATACTATAAAACCTGCCAATACCCACAATGATTTTTTTATCCCTTTCTTTTCTAAAGGACTTAACCGGCTTATTTCTTCCTGCTCTAACTTATTATCATTACTATATTTGCCTAATCGCGGAATAATAATTTTTTCAGTTACCCAGGTACCTAAAAAAGCAATTAGAAAAGTGGAGGCAACCATAAAAAAATAGTTGGCTGTTGGATTAACATGGTATGCCTTATCTACAAGATGTGCTGCTTCTTCGGACAATCCAGCAAGTAAAGGGTCGATCGTACCTAAAATTAAATTCGCTGAATATCCCCCTGAAACACCTGCAAAACCTGCAGCTAAACCAGCAATCGGGTTACGGCCGACAGCCATAAAAATGGTACCCGCTAAAGGAACCAAAAGAACATACCCTACACTGGATGCCAAATTGGACAATATACCGGCAAAAACAATTATGAATGTTAACAATCGTTCAGGAGAATAAAGTACTAAACTTCTTATCACAACAGCGATTAATCCGGAATTTTCTGCCAAACCGATACCCAGCATAGCTACAAGCACAATGCCTAAAGGTGCAAAACTGGTAAAGTTATTAACCATCTCGGTTAGAATCATGTGGAGTCCGTCACGCGATAATAAGTTAATGACCTGGTATTCTTCACCTGTTCCGGGATGAACAGCAGACGAACCAACAAAAGAAAATATTGCCGATAAAACTAAAACAGCTAAAGCAAAAAGTCCGAATAATGAGGCAGGATGTGGAAGCATATTACCTACCCGTTCAACTCCATTTAAAAAAATCTGTACTGGGCTTTTTTTCATTGTTATTATTTATAAAAGGTTAAAAAAATCTTTTATTCTTCAATTTTAAAATACACAATTTCAATTATTTACAATTATAAAAATACAAATCAATAAAGTTTTCGAAAATATATGATTCTATTTAACTTTCAAAGTTTAATGATAAAAATCGAATAAAATTTACTAACATGAATATATAAAGCATGGACTATTCGTACTTTTCTGTTTTCTTGTATATAACTTTTCTCTCTTTTAAATAATTCAATATAAAATAAAAACATTTCGGATTTTTTCCGATAAGTTCAGGAGGAAACATCCCTTTTTTTGAAAACACCCCGTTTAATAACATATCGGCTGTTGCTGTAGCTGTGTAACCAGTAGTTCGAGCCATAGATGATATTTTTTCTTCTTGATTGTATTCATCATATAAATCATAAATAATGGTTTTGGGCTCTCCATTTTCTATCCCTTTTAGAATAACTTTCATCAATGTAAACTCCTCGTCTTCAGGTTTGAGTTTCCATGCATTATATAGTATTTCGGTTGTAAAATCAAAAGGAATCATCTCTTTTCCTTTGACTTTTACAGGCTTTTGATTTAAAAAACCTGCTGCTTTGAGTGCTTGTATCATTTGGATATGCCCGGGGAAGCGCAATGTTTTCTCTTTCATGTAAGGGATATTATTTAAGGTATAGATCAATGACCGTAAACCATCTGAATTAAAAGCTTCCAGCGTTCCTACTTTTTTAAATTCTATTAATTCTACATCACTCATTGCCGGTTTAGTTACCAACTTTCCATTTTCTACATATCTTGCAGGGCGGGTATATTCTTCCATTACATCACAGGGTGAAAATGGTGCTTTATACTCAAAAGGAAAACTACGTACTTTGGGTAATCCGCCTACCATATACTCAAAACGCTCAATGGTCATTTGTTCATTATGATATCCGGCAATAATATTTGGCATTCCGGGAGCTACGCCACAATCCATTATTACAGTTACACCATTATCTTTAGTTAGTTGATCCAAATCAAGCACATCTTCTGGTAGAAATGAGATATCTACCAGGTTTTTATGACTCAGTATTACTGTTTTCATCGTCTGAAAACCCAAAAAACCCGGAACAGCCGAAATAACTAAATCAAATTCTTTTATGGCCTGCGCTAATATTTTACCATCAGAAACATCCATACATTCTGTTTCGATAGAATAATTAGATGCTAAAAAATTTAAAGCGTCCTGATTGATATCAATCGACTTTACATAATATTTTTGAGACAAATCAATAGCTATGGCTTTTCCTACCATACCAGCACCAAGTATAATTACTTTTTTCATTCGTAAAATATGTTTTGTTAATAAAAAATAATACAATTAAAGAAACTGAAGGAAATACAAAAAAAATTATAAACCGGTAAAACGATTAAGAAAAGAGATGGTATGAATCTTCTGAGAAATCATATGATTCAAAAATACTAATTTTTAAACAAATATTCGGATGGCCTTGTTGATTAAAATTCTTTCATGTAATTTATACACTCAAAATAATATCTTTATCTTTACAATAAAAAATAAAAACTATGAGATACCTTTTACTTTCTTTACTAAGTTTCTTTTTCCTGACTGTTCAGGCTCAGAAAATTGAAAATCTTAAGATGTCACAAAATGGTGGCGAGCTTGTTTTTACCTATGATTTAACCAGTGAAATAAAAAGTAATCTTTACAACATTGATCTATTCTTTTCGAATGATAACAATCGTTGGGAGAAAATAGAAAAAGCCTACGGAGTGGTTGGGGACAGCATTGTACCCGGCACTAATAAGAAGATTGTAGTTTGGCTTGATCATTTAGGAAATATTCAACCCAAATTATACTTTAAAGTTGTTGCATCATTTGAAAATGTTGATCAGCAAAAGAATGGGCGTTTAACCGGTCCAAAAGGAGATAAATATTCCTGGAGAAGAATTGGACAAACCCGATGGATGACTCAAAACTTAGGGTCAAAAGCTACCGATAATCCGTGTGGCAATTATTTTACAAACTACGAGGCAAGAAATGCATGTCCGGATAATTGGCACCTGCCGTCAGACGAAGAATGGATGGAACTGGAAACTTATTTTGGCATAAATGCAGAGAAAGCGAAAGAACACGGATTACGTGAGATTAATTTGGAAGAATTAAAAAACGCTGGTTTCTCACTCACAGAATGTAATTACCAAACCTCATTATACCCCAATCAACAAGCTATTGCTTTTTGGACAAGTACAGGAAGCTCCATGCTTCATTTAGGATATTCCGACAAATATTTAGCGCGGATTATCCGGCTTAATGAGGATAAAATCAGCAAAGAACTACGCGACAAAAAAGAAAAGTTAAGTGTACGATGTGTACAAAACGCAACGTTTACAGATAAAATATCGCAAGAAATTGAAGCAACAATTAATACACAACCTACCATGGGTACGGTTAATCATCCTTTTTCAGGAGAAGAAATGGAATGGATTTACAGGGCTGATAATATCTGGATGAAAGATGATATTACCGGATCATACCAATATACTGAAATTAAAGGTCGTTGTCCGGCAGGATGGAAACTCCCAACAAAAGAAGATTGGGAGGCTTTATTTAAAGAAATGGAACCATCTATTGAACTAAATAATGATAAAGAAGTGTTAAGCGAACGATTTAGCAGTGAAGGTGCATGGGGGATGAATTTTTCGAATGCTGATTATTGGATGGATATTCCTTATTATACGTACAATACCTATTGGATTTTCAATGACGACAAAGAAGTTAGTAAAAAAACAATGCCTTTCCCTACGAATTATCGTGGAATAGCCCAATGGACTACCAAGTTAACTCACGAAGAAGCAAAAATTCGTTGTGTTCTGGCCGAAAAGAAATATCTGGAAAAAAGTAAACAATTAAATCGCGGAACGATTATCGATAAAAGAGACAACAAAGAATATCCTTGGATAGAAATTGACGGCACCAGGTGGATGGCAGAAAATCTTTCGTACAATATGGGCGAATACAGTATATGCCGAGATAATATAAAGGTTGATTGTGAACTATTTGGACATATGTACAGCATTAAAACCGATGAAAATTTTTGTCCCGATGGATGGAGATTG
>Ga0102943_1002588_pt1 | contig 10494 bp, 11 predicted proteins | sample SalPonC_black_MG_FD_78174 | JGI IMG/M metagenome (GOLD analysis project Ga0102943, IMG submission 78174) | Salt pond soil microbial communities from South San Francisco under conditions of wetland restoration - Salt Pond MetaG... | ecosystem: Environmental > Aquatic > Marine > Intertidal zone >...
AAAATGATGAGAGGCTCAGTGGGTTGCGGGTTTGCCGCTTTAACTGTTATAGTTCATAGCACATTAATTGACATCTTCCGCTTATTAATATGGAAGAAAAGCGCATCAATCCATGTGCGTAAATCTATAAGAGCCAACCACTAACGGCTAAGAGCTAACAGCTTTCAAATAAACTGGTGTTGATACAATGCAAATTTATGTATGTATAAAACATGTACCGGATTCAGCCGCCAATATCCACATTCTGGATGATATCCGGATCGATGAAAAAGTGGCGTTTTTGCTGAATCCCTATGATGAGCATGCGGTAACCGAGGCGGCTTCTTTGAAACAAAAGGTACCGGACAGTGAGATTATCGCGGTGTGCCTGGGAAAACCGGATGCCGAAAAAACCATCCGGTCTGCCATGGCCATGGGGGCTGACAGAGGCATCCTGGTGGAGACTGATGATGTCTGCGACAGCATGACCACTGCCCGGGTCCTGCACGCAGCCATTGTCCAGGATGGATCTGCCGATATTATTTTTACCGGCAAGGAATCCATAGACAGCGAAGGCATGCAGACCCAGTTCCGCATCGGGGCCTTGTTTGACTTTCCCGTGGTGACCAATGCAGCCGCCTTTGACATCACATCCGGCAAAGCAGTGGTCACCTGTGAGCTGTCCGGTGGCCGGACCCGCACCTTTCACCTGTCACTTCCCTGTGTGGTGGGGGCGGGACGGGGATTGAACACCCCGGGATATCCGACCTTCCCGGATGTGGTAAAGGCCCGCAAAAAATCCATCAAAACAATTTCCATGGACAATTTGTCCATCACCCCTGCCACCGGGTCTGCAAAAACCGTCGCACTCACACCGCTGGAGCAAAAACGGTATCCCAAAAAAATCACAGGGAACTCGGCAGACCAGGCAAAAGAGATCATCAGAATTTTGCGGCAGGAGGCAAAGGTGTTGACATGAAAAAATCAGGTATCCTCATTGAAATGGAAAACAACAGGGTCAAGGAAACCAGTCTCGGCATGATCACTTTGGCTGCCCGATCAGATGCTGAACTGTTTGCGCTGGTTCTGGACGGCGTGGATGATGCCATCTGTGATATGCTGGGGCGGTACGGCATCACCACGGTTGTGGATCTTGGCCTTCCTTCCGACCCGGAGGTTCGCCTGAACCCGGCAGTACGGGCTGATGCGGCGGCAAAGGCTGCCAGAAATCTGAACCTGGATACTGTTTTCGGACTTTCCAGTGCAGATGGCAAAGACCTTGTTCCCCGTGTGGCTGCCCTGCTGGATGCCCCCCTGGTAATGGACTGTCTGGATGTGGATCCGGAAAAACATATTGCCAGGACTTCCCAGTACTCTGGAAAAGTCCTGGCAGATATCCAGCTGACAGGCGATGTGGTGATATTCGGAATCAGGCCCAATGCTGTACAGCCTGTGCCGGCCCCAGCACAGCCCCGCAAAATGGAGATGGCATGGAACAACCCGGCGGTGGAAAATGTTGGTCTCGTATCCTGGGAGGACGGAGAGGACGGGGGCCAGGCCAGCCTGACAGAAGCTGATATCATCATCGCCGGAGGACGGGGGTTGAAAAACAGCGACAATTTTTCTTTGATATTCGACTGTGCCAAAAAACTGCATGCTGCTGTGGGAGCTTCCCGGGTGGCTGTGGATGAAGGATGGGTGCCCTATGCTTTTCAGGTGGGACAGACTGGAGAAAAGGTCAGCCCCCGGGCATATATTGCCTGCGGCATATCCGGTTCCATCCAGCATTTTGCCGGGATGAAAACCGCCGGGATGATCATTGCCGTGAACAAGGATGAAAATGCCGCCATAATGGCCAATTGCGACTACCATGTCCAGGGGGATCTGTTTGAAATCCTGCCGGAACTGATCAGGCAGTTATAAAGTGAACCACCTGTCACACCAGAATGCCCGAAAATTTTTATTCGGTCTGGATAACGCCAATTTTCTGGCCATTTTCGATGAATACAGTGACGGGGTGCTCATCACCGACAAAGACGGCATCATTGTGTACTACAACCGTGCCATGTCCCGTATTGATGAACTGGACCCGGAAAACGCCATTCTCAACCATGTGACAGAGGTGTATGATCTGGATGAAAACACCAGCCTGATTCTGCGCTGTCTCAGCACCCGGCGGCACATCATTGATGAGCCCATTTACTACCGGACCCGCATGGGGAAATTCGCCAATACCATCCACAATGTTCATCCCATCTTCCACAAAAATCAGCTTGTGGGGACCGTCTGCTTTGTGCGGGATTTCAATGTTCTGACGGAAACCCTGTCATCCATGCGCATGCCTGAGAGCCAGTACCGCATGCACCAATATGAAATCACTTTTGATACCATCATCGGCCAGGACCCTGCCTTTAAGGATGCCCTGAATGCGGCCCGCCTGGCTGCCAACACCCCGTCACCTGTGATGTTGTATGGAGAGACCGGCACAGGCAAGGAACTGTTTGCCCGGGCCATTCACAACCACAGCCCCAGGCATGAAAAAAAATATACCCCGGTCAATTGTGCCGCCATACCGGAAAATCTGCTGGAAGGGATATTGTTCGGCACTTCCAAAGGGGCGTTTACCGGTTCCATCAACAAAGCCGGGCTTTTTGAACGTACCAGCCAGGGCACCATATTTCTGGATGAGATCAATTCCATGCCGGTGGGCCTCCAAAGCAAGATCCTGCGCATTATACAGGAAGGAAAAGTGCGCCGGGTGGGGGCACTCAAGGAAATAAAATTTGACTTGAAAATCATCTCATCGGTGAACCAGGACCCCCATATTTCCATTACCGACGGCAGCCTGCGGTCTGATCTTTTTTACCGGCTGGGGGTGGTATTCATCCATATTATCCCTTTGCGTGACCGCATTGCAGACCTGCCCTTGCTGGTAAATCATTTTATTGCCAAACACAACAAGGCATTAGGCAAACAGGTGCGGGAGGTTGACCAGCAGGTTATGGACATATTCGGCCGGTACCACTGGCCCGGTAATGTCCGGGAACTGGAGCATGTGATTGAAGGGGCCATGAACATCATGGGCCAGGATGACCAGATCCGGACGACCTATCTCCAATCCCATTTTGCCAATGGATGTGGCATAATACGGCCGGCATCCACCAGACCATCCCGCAGGGCAGCTGCCGACATTCCCGGTTATGAAAACAGTGAACCCCAAAAATCACACCTGAGGTTCAACAAAAATGAACATGAAAAAAAAATGGTGTGGCAGGCATTGATGCAGTATCGGGGCAATGTCACCCGGGCCGCCGCAAAATTGGGAATCTCCCGGCAGCTTTTGTACTATAAAATGAAAAAATTCAACCTTACACGGGATGTGTTTCAATAACGGTCATGTCCGGCAGGCAATTCAAATCATGAAAGCTGTTTGCCATTAGCTTTTAGCTTTTAGCTGTTAGCTGTTAGCCGCGTCACTGTTTTTGGATGGCATGTTGCCGGCTGCTTTTGATACACAGATTAATGCCGCAAATGATCCGGGATCGCACACACAGGGATGGGATCCATTTTGTGGCGGTTGGCTGCATGCAGTTTGTTGAAAAGGGACAGTACCTGTTTCTGCCGCGCATCCAGGGCCACCGCTTTTTGTTCTGCTTCGGGCAGGTCATTATGGGCCATGGCCCACTCCAGTTCTGCATAACTGGCCCCGAGCTGGCCTTCATCTGTGCGGTTATCTTCCCACAGCCCGTCAGTGGGAGGGGCTGCTATGATCTCTTCTGCAATACCCAATGGCCGGGCAAGGGCATACACCTCTGATTTGAGCAGGTCAGCAATGGGGGAAATATCCACCCCCCCATCCCCGTATTTGGTGTAAAACCCCACCCCGAAATCCTCGACTTTGTTGCCGGTGCCGGCCACCAGCAACCGGTTGTGGGAGGCAAAAGCATACAGGGCAAGCATCCTGAGACGGGATTTGCTATTGGCCATGGTCAGGTTGTCCTGGACATCGGAAGGAAAACTTTGCTGGATACTGGAAAATACCGGGGTCAGGTCCTGGTTGACAGTGGTAACATTGGAAAAATTGTCTTTCAGCCAGGCGTTGTGGGCCGATGCCCGAAACAGCTGGTCCGGCGCCTGAAAAATGGGCATGTTCAAAACCATGGTGGGCTTTCGTGTCCTGGCGCACAGGGTGGAGGTGACCGCCGAATCTATACCGCCGGACACCCCCACGCAAAAGCCGGTGAGGCCGGACGCCGTCACATAGGCATTGAGCCAGTCTACAATATGATGAATGATCTTTTGTGTCTGCATGGACTGCTTATACCCAGATCTGTCTCTTTCTGTCAATAGTATCACCAGTAGTTACAGGGCCATCGCATGTAACCACATTCTTTTCAGCTGCTTGATGCCCGCCCCCCCGGGGGTGCCGTGTGACCGGCCCGAGATTGGCATCTGACGGTCCTGTCACACGGCACCCCCAGGGGGCTATATCACTATATGTGATGCTGCTTCGCCATACGAATACCCTGCAGGGGTCAGAAGTTCATTTCTGACCCTGTTTTTGCCGCACATATTCATAGAGCACGATGGAAGCGGCCACACTGACATTGAGGCTGTCTGACCTGCCGAACTGGGGAATGGTCAGGCGTTGAACCCGGTCATACAGATCCGGCTCAAAACTGATGCCGAACTCTTCATGGCCAAGGATAAAGGCGCTTTTTTCGGGCAGGCAGATATCCATGACCGGCTCTCCTTTGCCCGGCTCCAGTATAAACAGGGTATATCCCCGGCTGACAAGATCTGCATAACAGGTATTGAACCGGGCATAAAAAAAAGCAGGCACCCATTTAAAGGCCCCCATGGCCGGTGCCGGGTCGAAAAAATCAATGCCCACCAGGTGCATCTCCCTGCACCCGAAAGCTTCCGCACTCCTGAATATTTTGCCGATATTAAAAGTGGGTTTCAGGTTATCCAGGACCACAACACACTGGTGGCATCCGGGATGTGCCATTTTGTTGTGGTTTCTGTGCCTGCGGAACCTGCGCCGGGCAGCAGCCCGCTCGGCTTTCATCATCTGCCGGATTTTATGGGGCCCTGACATGGATGCTTCTCCTGATTCATAGATGCCCGATCCCGGGCAAGGGAACCGTTACAATGACCGAAACAGCTTTCTACACTGGTTTTAATTTTTCCTGAACACTCGTTACCTTGTCCGCCATGGTCTGGTCCCGGTCGGTTCTGGTCCCGAGCTTTATGGTTGTGGTAATCCTCGGGGCACCCATCTGGTGAATTTTTTCATGGCATTTTTTGACTGCCTGAAAGACGGCATCATAATCCCCTTCGATGTTTGTCCCATATGCATGAAGTTCCGATTTCAGACCTGCTCCCGCAATAACCTCATGACAGGCAGCAACATATTTGGAGACGGACAGACCAACCCCTAAGGGAACCACACACAGATCAACAATAACTTTCATTATCAACTCCTCTTATACTCTCTGGATATTTGCCATAAGCATGCCAGGTTTTCAATCGCTCTGAGCAGCACTCTGTCCCAGGAACCGCCCCTGGTGGTGTCCTGTTCCCGGCCCGAGATCTGCAGGGGCCTGTTTGCATAAGAACAATGGAGAGTGGCAGCCCGTCCTCTGGTTGGAAACCGTCCCGGTAAATTTTACCAGGCCCCCTCCGGATCTGACGGCCCGTTCACAGGACACCACCAGGGGCTCCCCCTAAGATCGCACGCTACTATGGCAAATATCCAGATACGCTTATAAGGATAATAGAATCTCAGGCCGGACAGAGCTATACAGGCGCATTGGTTTCCAGGATTTTTATCATCTCATCGATTTTCTGCCGGGCATCTGCCGCCTCCAGGGTGCAGCCGCCGGCACCGGCATGGCCCCCGCCGCCGTAGCGTGCCAGCAGGTGCCCCACATTTACCCGGCAGTTGCGGTTGAAAATGCTGTGGCCGATACTCACCAGCACATGGGTCTTTTCCGGTTCGGTATACCGGAGTTTGACGCTGGCAACGGTATCGGGAAACAGGCAGTAGGTCAGAAACCGGTTGCCCGAGGGCACAGGATCCAGGCCCCTGAAATCGGTAATGGAAATTTGGCCCTGGATGCGGGTATGCGCCTTGAGGTAGCCGGCATACACGGTGTTTTCCTGGACAACGGTTTCACAGCGCGCCTGGACTGTGGAATCAGCCATGACGGCATCAATATCCCGGGTCCTGAGCATCTCCACCAAATGGTTCCAATAGGCGGTGTCTGTGTTGTCCCGGTTCTTGATGGTCATGGACAAAAGGATATGGGGATAGTCTTCCGGATGCAGCACCTGGTCACGGGTGAGGCTGGCGGAATCGATAATATCGGTGTGCAAGACCAGATCATCAAACCGGTGATCCAGATGGCCGGATGCCTTGTAGTATTTATGAACAACGCCGGCGGCTGAAGGCACAATCTCATGGGCCCCTTCAAACACCTGGTCGGGCGTGTTGGAGACATGGTGATCAAACCACAGGGAACATCTGGGATCATGGGGCAGATTGGCCAGAATATCACCGGCTTTTATGTCTGCTTTTTTTTTCTGGACCGCATTAGGTTCCACCCAGTATATGTCCGTATCAATATGCAAAGCTTCACGCAGCAGCACTGCGCAGACAATACCGTCAAAATCGGGCCGGGTTACAATTCTCATGGGCAAATCCTGAACAACATGCAATAATATAAATGGGCAAAGGAAATTTTCATACCGGCATTGTATAAACCATTCCGGATAAATTTTCAAGAATGAATGGAAAACCGCCCCTTCCGAATGGCAAAGAGAGACCAATACACGGGACAAAAAAGTGCATGCCACCTGAAAAACAATTTTACTCCATTGCTGGATCAGCAGAAAACGGCACGTATACGGCACAGCGTAAAATCAAACGGTCCCTTTTTATCTGCCACCTGTCCCATGCCGGTTCCATTGCAGCGGCCAAGGATTTTATTTCAAAAATTTCCAAAGAAAACAAAACCGCCACCCATAACTGCTGGGCCTATATTGTGGGGGATGCCGGCCAGGTGTATCACAGTTCCGATGCAGGCGAGCCTTCAGGCACGGCAGGCAAACCCATGCTCAATGTGCTGACAGCCCATAACATGACCCAGGTGGCGGCGGTGGTGACCCGGCATTACGGCGGGGTCAAACTGGGAATCCGGGGATTGATCCAGGCCTATTCAGATGCGGTTGCCGCTGCCCTTGATACCGCAAAAAAAATCCGGCTGGTCAAGGCTTTCCAGGTGCGGGTTCAGGTCCCCTATGCAGCCAATGATGCGTTTGTAAACCAGATCAGCCAGTGTGGCGCCAGGATCACCCGTACAGCTTATGGAGAATCCATCATACATGAAATTCTGGTGGAAAAGGATATGGCTGATCTATTTTACAATATGCTTTCCCGGTATGAGACCCAGGGGCTGGTAAATCTATCACAGCAGAAAATATAATTGACACGGCAATTTATTTTAGTATAATTTAATTTTTATTAACTATACTGAAAATGATCCATTTTATCCACAAAAGCTTATGAAAACAAAACTGGGCGCATTATTACGGGCTATCCGCAACACCCGGCAGTTTACCATCAAGGATGTGGCAGCCAGGGCAGGCATCAGCTCCAGCCTCTTGTCTCAGATCGAGCGGAACCGGATTTCTCCCTCCCTGGATACCCTGCTGCAGCTGCTGGCGGTGTACGGTGTATCACCGGACAAATTTTTCAAGGACTACGAAACCCTGTCCCAGGTAGAAATCATCCGGAAAGATGAACGCAAAAAATACAAACGCAAGGGGTTTTCCTATGAAAAGCTGTGCGGTGAAAGCCAGAGCAAAGGGAACCATTCCTTTACTGCCTTTTTTCTGGAACTGGCACCGGGCCAGGAACGGGGGGATGCAGAAGACGGTCACCTGGGCCGGGAACTGGGCATCATCATCGCAGGATCAGCCCGGCTGATATACGGCGAAGAACAGTACCAGCTCCAGCCCGGTGATGCAGTATCTTTTTTTTCCCAGATTCCCCATCTGATACGCAACACATCCGATACCCTGCTCCAGGCCTACTGGGTGGTAACCCCGGCAGAGGGGGAAGATTATTTTGGTGAAAAAACAATCTGAATCAGGAGAGTGCCATGGGAAAAACCATCGCGGAAAAAATTTTTGACGTCCATCTTGTGGACCAGCCCTTTGGCGGGATGAATGTACTGCGACTGGACCGGGTGTTCTGCCATGAAATCACCACCCCCACCGCCATCCAGGACCTGATTGCCCGGGGCAAGGACCGGGTGTTTGACCCGGACAAAGTCAAGGCGGTCATCGATCATGTCACCCCGGCCAAGGACACCAAAACCGCCATGCAGGGAAAGGTGCTCCGGGAGTGGGCAAGGCGGCACGGCATCAGTGATTTCTTTGACATCGGCCGCAACGGGGTCTGCCATGCCATCTTTCCGGAAAAAGGGTTTGTCCGTCCCGGGTTTGTCATCATCATGGGCGATTCCCACACCTGCACCCACGGGGCGTTCGGCGCGTTTGCCGCAGGGGTGGGCACCACCGACCTGGAAGTGGGCATTTTAAAAGGCGTGTGCGCATTTAAACAGCCCGACACCCTGAAAATCGAGATCACCGGAACGCTGCGGCCCGGGGTGTTTGCCAAGGATGTAATCCTGGAGGTGATCCGGCAGATCACTGTGAATGGCGCAACCAACCAGGTGATCGAATTCTGCGGCCCGGTGGTGGATGCCCTGTCCATGGAAGCCCGCATGACCCTGTCCAACATGGCCGTGGAAGCCGGAGCCACCTCCGGCATCTGCCGGCCGGATGCCGTGACCGTGGAATACCTGTGGTCCTTTATCAAGGATGAATTCCCGGACCGGGAAGCGGCCCTGGCTGATTTCTCACGGTTTCTGCCGGATGATGATGCCGTGTATGCCGGCCATAAACGCATCGATGTCACGGACCTGGTTCCCCTGACCACCTTCGGGTACAAGCCGGACAATGTCAAACCGGTATCTGATATGGCCGGTACCCCTGTGGACCAGGTGTATATCGGGTCCTGCACCAACGGCCGCATCGAAGACCTGCGGGTGGCAGCACAGGTGATAAAAGGCAAAAAAATTGCCGATACCGTCCGGGCCATTGTGTCCCCGGCCACGCCGGCGGTATTCTCCCGGGCCATGGAAGAGGGATTGGTCAAGATTTTCATGGATGCGGGATTCTGTGTCACCAATCCCACGTGCGGGGCCTGTTTGGGCATGAGCAACGGGGTCCTGGCATCCGGCGAAGTGGCGGCCGCCACCACCAACCGCAACTTCAACGGACGGATGGGCAAAGGCGGCATGGTGCATCTCATGAGCCCGGCCACGGCTGCGGCCACCGCCCTGACCGGCACGATCACAAATTCTTCCCTGTTCACCGACCCGGCCCGGACAAAACAATCCGGCAAAACCATCAGGAGCATGTCATGACCATATTTTCCGGAACCGCCCTGTGCCTGGACCGGGCAGATATCAATACGGACGAAATCATTCCGGCCCGGTACCTGACGGAAATAGAAAAGAACGTCCTGGGTCCACATCTCATGGAAGACCTGGAACTGGCAGGGTTTGATCCGAAAAAAGACCTGGCAGGCATCGGGGTACTGGTAACCAGGCAGAATTTCGGGTGCGGCTCTTCCCGGGAACACGCCCCCTGGGCTTTGGAAGCCAACGGCATTCGCGTGGTCATTGCGGAAAGTTTTGCCAGGATTTTTCACCAGAACATGTTCAACTGCGGCATGCTGGCCATCACCCTGGCCCCGGCCGACATAGACCGTATTTTTCAGGCGGCCGGCACCGCCTCCCTTCACATTTTTGCCGATGTGGACAAAGGGGAAATCACCGTAACCGCCGGTCCGGAGACCTGGACCCTTCCCTTTTCCCTCACCGGGTTTGAAAAAGCCCTGGTCCAGGCCGGCGGGTGGGTGGAATATGCCGACCAAAACTATTGATACCCACCGGCCCGTCATGATATAACCCCGGCCCATGATAACTTTCATAAGGAATTGACCTGTGCCTGGACCGGGCAGGTATCAACAAGGATATGCGCATGAACAGAGACTGGAATTTTGACGAAGAGGTGGACCGGCGCCACACGGCTTCCATGAAGTGGGAACCGGAAGTGCTGACACGGGTGTTCGGCCATGGCAGAGACACGCTTTTGCCCCTGTGGGTGGCGGACATGGATTTCAACTGCCACCCGGCCATCCGAAAGGCCATGGAAAAACGCCTGGCCCACCAGATCTACGGCTACAGCCTGAAGGACCCGGCCTATCTGCCGGCCCTGGTCTCCTGGTACCGGCGGAGACACCAGTGGGATATCGATGAACAATGGGTGCTCACCACCCCGGGCGTTGTGCCGGCCGTCAACTACATCATCCAGCGGTTTTCCCGGCCCGGTGACAAGGTGCTGATCCAGACACCGGTCTACTATCCCTTTACCCGG
>Ga0102943_1002590_pt1 | contig 10492 bp, 10 predicted proteins | sample SalPonC_black_MG_FD_78174 | JGI IMG/M metagenome (GOLD analysis project Ga0102943, IMG submission 78174) | Salt pond soil microbial communities from South San Francisco under conditions of wetland restoration - Salt Pond MetaG... | ecosystem: Environmental > Aquatic > Marine > Intertidal zone >...
CACCTAAGGCAAGGGCTTGGGACCCGGAAAGGAGTCTGCCTTTGGCCGAACCTTCGGAAGGCCAGTCAAAGGCTTTGTCGAAATCCGTATGTTTGACCGCGTCAAATCCGCTGCGGCCGGCGGTAATATTATTTTTTATTATTTTTTCTTTTTCAGCGAATCTGGTTTTCAGAATCTGTTCCAATACGGAAAAAGGGGCTCCCAGAAGCGCCAGACAGGCTCCGGCAGCCACCGTGTTGGTCATGATTTTTCCACCTGCATCTTTTGCCATTTGCGAAAAAGCGATCGGCAGCACATTTTTTTCACGGGCCGCCTTAGGCAGATTTTCTTTGAAATCGTCTTTTTCAGCATCATTTTCAACATCCAGTAAAACAAGTCCGGTTTCAGCCATTTCTTTTTTATGTAGATCACAGGTTTCAGCGTTCAGGGCGATTAACAGATCAATTTTGTGGTGAGGAGCTAGAACCGGCTGGTCGCTGATACGGATCTGCATAAAACTGTGTCCGCCCCGTATACGGGATTCAAAATCATTGATGGCCAGAAGATACAGACCGGCGTTGTGACAGACCCGGGCGATAATATCGCCCACGGTCTGTATTCCCTGACCGGCCTCCCCGCCGATGGTGACGGTGACGTCAATACGCATGGGTTGTCTCCCTTTTTATATATGAAATTTGGGTGGTATGGATCTTTCCCCCAGTCAGTCATGGGACACTTTTGTTCAGGCCAGTTTTTCCAATGCCGCATGAATAAAGCCCGGCAGATCATTGGGATTTCTGCTGGTCACAAGATTGCCGTCCGTGACAACTGCCTCATCTACAAATGTTGCGCCCGCATTTTTAATGTCCTGAATAATGGAGGTAAAGCCGGTCAATATCCTGTCCTGAATCACATCCGCTGAAATCAACAGCTGCGGGCCGTGGCAGATGGAAAAAACCGGTTTGTCTTTTTCCATGAAATCCCGAACAAACGCCACAGCTCCCGGATGGGCACGCAGCTGATCCGGTGAATAACCCCCGGGGATGAGAAGCGCATCAAAATGGTCTGCACCGGTCTGGTTTACGCTTTGATCAATCACTACCGGGGTTTGTTGTTTTTTGCCTTTTACGGTTTTTCCCTTTTCAAGTCCGACATGGATAATGTCATGCCCTTTTCCCCTGAACTCACTGACAGGTTCGGTGTATTCTGAATCTTCAAACCAATCATCTATAATCACCGCTATCTTGCTCATTTTTTTATCCTTTCCCGGCATTTTCATGCCGATACTGTAGTTATCTTTTCTATTGTAAAAGAATGTTTTTTTTCGACAATACACGAAAATCTGTATTTTTTCATTGCCCGGGCTGTATACGCAAACAAGCGGCACAACGCTTACATATACAATACAGGATATGCGAATTGGAAATACATGATTTCCCTCATGGTGTTTCTCTCCGGGATGGGATAAAATACGGTTTAAAATAAAGAATCATAATCAAGATTGGCACCTACATGGAAATCAAGGAGAATCTCATGGAAAAAGATAACATCTTAACAAACGGTGCGTTTGAAAGAACCTTTATGCCCACCATGCAAGGATCCTTAGAAAGAGAAAACCCGTATACGGACACCGGCATTTATCTGGATGAAGAAGACATCGCAAATGCGCTTTGCCTGGTAGACCTCATGATCAATAAAAAAAGTCTGTGAATACATAGCTGATTCTATTTCGCATGTACCAGGCCTGATTGCATACTTATTAGCTCTGAGTTCCCAGTTGCCCTGCCAATATATGCAGTATATTACCCATAACCCGGAGTCTTGATTATGCAGACCTATAAGACCGTGGAAGAAATTGTCGATTTTCTGGAAACCTATCATCAACAGTTACACAATTATTTTTTGAAATACCGAAATACGGTGGATTCCGAACGGCTGCAAATGCTGCTTGACTACATCAGCCGTCACGAAAAAAACATTCAGAGGGTACTTGAGACCATTCAAGAAAAAGATCGGGATATCATCCTGAAAACCTGGATTCAGTTTGTCCCTTTCACTGAAACTATCCTGCCCGAAGAACAATTGCCAAATCGAAAACAAAATATCGACAGCATTATGCAACAGGTATTTGAACTGGATGACAACCTGATACGGTTTTACGACAAAATGATTCGCCAGACAGGCATACCCGGACCGGTCAAGGGATTTTTTCAGCACCTGATCACCCTGGAGGAAACACAAAAGACCCAGGTTGCCAAAGCAGCCCAGCAGATAAAAGCCCTTTAGTGCCTTACTCCTCAGCTCCTGTCAACAAAACAAGAAAATGAGGAAGGGCTTTTGGGTTGCGGGTTTCCCGCGTTAGATATGGTCATCAGAAATCTTCTTGATGCTTGTTCAATAGATTTGTATATTCACCTTAGAAAAGAAAAGAAGCCGGCCAATAATACCGGCTTTACGCAATACACAGATGGTTGCGGCGAAACTTTTCCACATCAGGAGGCACAATGCCCGATTTATTGGGAATCGATCTTGGGGGCACAAAGCTTGATTTTCTGCTGGCAACAGAAGACGGCACTTTTCGGTATGAAAAACGATATGACAGCCCTTTCAAAAAAACCGAAAAAAAAATTGCCGGCGGGAATGCTGAAGTACTGGTTGATACCATTTTGACAGACATACCCCAAAAAGAAAGGGTTTCCGCTTATATTGCAGCGTGTGAAGCACAATTTTTAAAAGAAGCAGGCAAAGAAACCGGCAGATGCGATATTGCAGGCAAAGGGGTAAGCCTTTGCGGCAGAACCTGGAAGCAAAAAGCAAATATCCTGATAGCCGGCGGCAACACTCCCATGCGGTTTGCCTCTCCGTCAAGCTTTGGCAAACCCGGCATTAAGGTTATGACCACCAGATCAGACTGCCCGGTTACCGCCGCCAATGACGGCAAAGCCGCAGCCACGGCCCAGGGCATTTATTATAAGGTGACCCATGGCATTGCGCCTGAAGAAACCGCTTATGTTATCCTGGGAACCGGTTTTGGATGCGGCATCCCGGGCTGTGACATACCGGCGGAGATCGGCCATATCCCGGTTGGCTTTATGCCCAAAGCGCTGTGGCAGACCTGCGGATGTACAGCAGGTCATCCCACCGCTTGTGCGGAAAACTATGCATCAGGCAGGGGGATTTCCAATTGTGCCCGGATGTTGCTGTCGCTCAGGGATGATCCGGTTCTCAAAAACATCTCATCCTGTCTGGACCGGCAGGGCAATTTTCCGGATCTGTCTGGTCTGGCGGCAGACTCCAGGCTCAGAAATCATTCCCGGCCGGATGCGAAAACCGTTATGGATTATGCAAAAAACAGGGCAGACGGCCTGGCGGTTTTTATTGCAGATCTTGCAGCACAAGTAACCGCAGATGCCGCCATTACCATTGCCCAGCTGTTTGGTCTGCAGCGTATCGGCATTGGCGAAAGTGTGGCCCGCTTTAATCCCTGGCACGTGGACAATATTGCAAAAAAAGTGGCCGATCGTACCAAAGACAGCAACATGCTGACACCACCGTTGAAAGTGGAGTTGACGCCCATACACAACCCTGCCAAATATGGGGCACTGTCCCTGGTGGTGCCGGCATCACACCATGCAATATGGGCAGAAAAAATGGCCGCATCCCGACACAAGGATTTGCCGGCCGGATCATAAAGGATTATAAAAAGGATTATCCATGACCATACGCACAAACGGTATCCTCCTGCACATAACCAGTCTTCCCGGCAGATACGGTATCGGTGATCTGGGACCGGCTGCCTATGGGTTTGCCGATTTTCTGTCTGCAACCGGCCAGCAGATCTGGCAGGTGCTGCCGCTGAACCCTGTTGACCCCCAAAGCGGTTCTCCCTACAGCAGCCCGTCAGCCTTTGCAGGCAACCCGCTGCTGATAAGCTTGCATTTTCTTGTCCGTGCCGGTCTGCTGTCTGTGGAAGAAACCCGGCCCCGACAGCCATTTTCCGATAACCGTGTTGATTATCCTTTGGTTGCCGAACATAAGCACACCCTTTTCCAGCTGGCGTTTGACCGCCTGGAACAACAGGGAAAAACCCTTGTGGGCTTTGACCGGTTCTGCGCCCGGCAAAAGACCTGGCTGGAAGCGTATGCCATTTACATGGCCATCAAAGAACATTTTAACCAGGATAGCTGGCTGCAATGGCCCCACCCCTTACGGGACCGGCACCCGGATGCCCTGGCCGAGATGCAGGACAGACTGGCTGGACAGATCAGATTTCATAAATTTGTACAGTTTTTGTTTTTCCGTCAATGGCAGGCACTCAAAAAATACTGCAATACCCGCAATATCCGCCTGTACGGAGATCTTCCCATTTATATGCCATTTGACAGCGCTGATGTCTGGAGCTGCCCTGGGCAATACAAACTGGATGAAAACAAATCACCGACAAAAGTGTCAGGGGTCCCACCGGATTACTTCAGTGATACCGGTCAGCTCTGGGGCCATCCGGTTTACGACTGGCAATACCTGCAGAAAAACGATTACACCTGGTGGCTCCAGCGGTTTGCACACAACTTTGAGATGTTTGATGTGGTGCGCATCGATCATTTCAGGGGGCTGATTGCATACTGGGAGGTTGCAGCCTCGGCAAAGACAGCTGTTGACGGGGAGTGGGTACAGGTACCGGGCGAAGATTTTTTCACCCGCTTAACCATGCGGTTCGGGCGGCTGCCGGTCATTGCCGAAGATCTCGGCACGATCACCCCGGATGTCCATGAATGCATGCGCAGATTTCAGTTGCCCGGCATGCGGGTGCTGCAATTCGCCTTTGGTGATGATTTCCCCCACAGCGCCTTTTTGCCCCATCACCATATCCGAGACTGTATCGTTTACACCGGCACCCATGACAACAACACGATCCGCGGCTGGTTTGAACAGGAACTCACCGACCAGGCAAAGACCCGGTTGCAGCGCTACCTGGGAAGCCATATCTCCAAAGAAAACATACACTGGCAAATGATGCGCCTGGCCATGATGTCTGTGGCTGGTAAAGTGATCATCCCGCTCCAGGATATTCTGGGCTTAGGCCCTGATGCCCGCCTGAACAACCCGGCTGGTGCACAGGAGAACTGGCAATGGCGGCTGCCAAAAAACAGTTTGACAAAACAGCATGCCGGGTGGCTGAAAAAAACCACGGCCACCTATGGCCGCTGCAGGGCGGCAACCATCAGAAATCTTTGAGGAACCGCTCCCCGGAAGACTGCCTGGCAGCTGCTGCAAATGTTTCCAGGCTCTGTTCCAGCGCTGTCAGCTCCAGGGTGTCGCCCAGATACAGATCATCTTTTCCCATATTTTCAAAAGCTGTCACAACATCCATGACAGTCAGGCACTCAATGTCCCGGGCCGGGGTAAAGCCGGGTTCAGGGGCACTCACCTTGAAGAGAATGCGGCTGTGTACCATTTTTTCCATGAAAACCGATGTTATGTCCGCAGACAGGTTGAGATGGGCGGCAACTGATAAGGATGTCACCGGTGCCCTGCCCTGGGCAAACCGGTTCACACAAAAAACCGCTATCCTGAGAAAAATCAGTTTTTTCACCCGAACACTGATATGCGCATATTCCGGGTCATCTGTCTGAAGTATATCAAAATGCTCCCAGACAAAGGAGATCTCAGCGCCGAACAGCACAATGGTCCAGGACGCCTTCAGCCATAACAAAAACAACGGTATGGCTGCAAAACTACCGTAAATGGCATTATAGGTGGAGACCCCCACCTGGAATTGCAGATAGGCTATCTGGGCCAGCTGAAAAATGGTGCCGGCAATGACACCTCCGGCCAGAGCGGCCCGAATATTCACATTTTTATTGGGTATGAACATATAAAAAAAGGTAAATACCATCCAGACAGTCACAAAGGGAAGGATGTTCAACCCAAAAGAAAGCAGACGGCCCAGACTGACAGGAAGGTCAAGGATTACCATGAATTTTTCCAGATAACCGGTGACAAAAATGGTGGCACTGCCGGAAAAAATCACCACCAACCCGGCAGCCATGGCAATGGAGATATAATCGGTTATTTTGCGGATCAGCAGGCGGTTTCCCCTGACCCGCCAAATCCTGTTGAATGTATCTTCCATGTGGCCCATCATCTTGATCAGCGCATACATCAAAAAAATGATGCCCAGCACCGCCATGAGCCCGCCTTTGGTTCTTTCCAGCAGATTGACGGAAAAGGTCAGAACATTCTGGATGATCTGTTCCTGGCCGGCAAACAAAGACAGTATCCGGGTTTCAAGATATTTCTGGAAACCAAATCCCTTGGCAATGCCGAATGCCATGGCCATGACCGGTACAATGGACAACAGCGTATACAGGGTTAAGGCCGATGCCTGCAGGCTGCACCGGTCCCGGACAAATTCCCTGAAGGAAATCCGGAAAATACCATATCCGTCATGCCAGTATCTGTTCAGGACGTTTTTGATTATTGTTCCCCTTCAGCGCCTGGCAATAATCCAGACGGCATGCACGATGCCGGGGATATACCCCAGAAGTGTCAAAAGAATGTTCAACCAGAAGGCCCCGCCAAATCCCACCTGTAGAAATACGCCGAGCGGTGGCAGAATAATCGCAACCACAATTCGAATCAGATCCATTATTCTTTCTCCTTATTTGAACCGCTTTCTGTTCGTAAGGGGTTAATTCAAGTTTTCATAGCCGTTTATCTTTCACAGCTTACAGTGAACTGCATTAAGAAGGAAAACCGCGACTTTGTCAATCAAAAAGACGTAAATGCCTGGGGAATCAAACGCTTGAGCAATTTTAGGGAATTATTATTGTTTTGACCAGGAACCGGGCAAGCCGCTGCAAAAAAGTGACATTCCGGATATCATACCGGGAAACGATATCTTTGAGCAAGATGGCATCTGTGACGTTTCTGAGATAATCAAAGATAACCGTATCTTTCAGGGGCAGGTGTATCAAATAGGGAAGTCCGCCGAATTTCAGATACATCTGCAAACTCTCAGATCCTTTTTCAAGCCGGTGAAAGGTTAAAAATTCACCATAGGTCAGACCGTATACTTTTATCTCAATGTAACGGCCGGACAGATAGGTGGCCAGCTCTCCGGAAAGCAGCCTGGCATTGCTGCCGGTTCCATAGATATCCACATTACCCTCGGCCTGGAGGCTGCGCAGGGCAACCTCGAACCGGTCAATGTCCTGCAGTTCATCTATAAAAAGTGACAGACGGCTGTCCGGCCTGCGCCGGGCTGCAATATATGCCAACAGGTCTTCGGCATTACGAATGTCGGCAAACTCGTGGAGCTCTTTATTGATATAAATCTGCTGGACTTCCGGGTCCAGGGCTGAAAGTTTGTCCATCAGTTGAAACAGGATATAGCTTTTCCCCACCCGCCGCTGGCCCACCAGAATTTTTATAATATTTTTCCGGGCATACGGCATGACACGATCAATGTAAAACGGGCGTTCAATATAATCTGGTATTTTCATCGTATCTCCACTTTTGAGGCTTATAATCAATTTTATTCTGAATAACACAAAAAAATGTTGGATATAAACAACAAAATATTTGGAGACATGCCCTACTTTCTGCAGCAATTTTTCATCAGGTGCTGATAAAAATCCAGGGTCTGCCGGGCAATACTGGTCCAGGAAAACTGTTGTTCACTTCTTTTGCGGGCTGCCGCACCCATTTGCGCTCTTTTTTCGGCAGACCGCAGCGCGGAAAAAATATATGCTAATTGTCCAAAATCTGATAATCAAGGATACTAATCCAAATCATGAGGCATGGACCGTGAAATACCTGCTATACTATGGTTGATTTTTGAAAAAGTGAAAGAGAGGCCGTATTTGAAACAGGATCAACAGGAAATATTTGATGAAAAAGATACTGCCGGCTGCACTGCTTTCCCTTCTTTTCTGGAAAAGGCCGGCGCCATTCTTCTGATCATGCTCCTGCTGTCCGGTCCGGCCGCAGCCGTGGAGATCGGGCCTGATTTTCAAAGTCTTGCCATCGAATCCCAATTGGAAATACTGCAAGATCCCGGAGGGACGCTAACTTACCAGGATGTGTCATCCCCGCCGTTTTCTCAGGAATTTGAGGCGATTCAGGAACATATCAGAGACAGGGGCATGGCGCCGTCGACCTTTTGGTACCGGTTCCAGGTGGAAACGTCTGGATCGGCGGCAAAGCCGACGCGTTTGATTCTGGTACTGCCCTCGTCATTTTTTCAGGAACTGGACCTGTTCGCACCGGTGAAGGAAACGGCCGACACCCATACCTCCGGCCCGGAGGCCGGGGTAAAGCATTACACTGAGGAAGACGGACTAAAGAGCCGGTTTCCCGCCTTTGTTCTGCCCGCCAACCTGAATTACAGTGCGCCAATCTACCTGCGGGTGCAATCCCGGGTACTGACCCATTCCCTGTGGCTCAAGAACCAGACGGCGATGGACCGTTTCCAGCGGTTCGAATATCTTTTCTTTGGGCTCATCCATGGGGTTTTGACGGCCATGTTGCTCTACAATCTGGTATTGGCCATCTTCCTGCGGGACAGGACGTATTACACCTACTGCCTCTATATGGCCTGCATCAACGGCTATGTGGCGATATTGGGCGCTTGGCCGGTGGGTCTGGGATTATCCCGCCAACTGCTGATCGACTGGGTGCTGGTGTTTTTTGCCGCCACCTATTTCTTCGGAATGGTTTTCACCCGGATATTTTTGAACACCGCAGGACGACTTCGCGGCTTTGACCGCCTCTTACTCCTGTTCATGGGGCTGGCCGTCCTTTGCCTGGTCATGGCCCTGATGGGGCTATTCAGCATCGGCGACTTGTTTGCCAATATCCTGGGCCTGGTCTCTCCGGTGGTGATTATGACGGCTGCGGCCATGCGGTGGCGGCAGGGCTATCAACCGGCCCGCTATTATCTGGCCGCCTGGGCGTTTTTGTATTTTGCGGCGATCATCTTTTCCACTTCCGGGTTGGGGTTGATCGAGTATAACTGGCTGATCGCCAGTGGGTCGCTGGGATTGGGCGCTGCCATGGAATCGATTCTTCTCTCATTGGCCCTGGCCGATCGGATCCGGGATCTGCAGGAAGAACGGCAACGCTTGCAGGAGCAGGAAAAGCGCCTGACAGAGTTGTCCATCACCGACGCGTTGACCGGCCTGTTTAACAAGCGGTGGTTCACGAGTAAAATCGCCAGTGAAATGGACCACGCCCGCCGCATGGATCGCCCCTTGTCATTGATCGTTCTGGACGTGGATGATTTCAAGAATTTCAATGACCGATATGGTCATCACCAGGGAGACCGGGTGCTTTCCGAATTGGGCCGAGTCATCAGCCGGTCCGTTCGGAGTACAGACATCGCCTGTCGATACGGCGGAGAGGAGTTCAGCATCATTTTGCCGGGGGTGGACATGGAAAATGCCTCAGTGACGGCCGATCGACTGCGCCGGGGAACCCAGTCCATGCAGATTTTGTCGGATCATGGAAAAAACGTAACCGTGACTGTCAGCCTGGGAGTGGCCCAGGCGCGAACCGGCGAAGATGCGGATACACTGTTTGTGCGCGCCGACGCGGCCCTTTACCAGGCCAAGAACAAGGGAAAAAACCAAACGGTTGCAGCATCTTGAGCCAAGAAATTGTGAAGGGGTTTCGTTTAGGGGTTCTGAAACCGGCTGATGATCTGCATGCTGTCAGGGTAAGCCTACCCCTGCCATTCAACTTCAGCCGAGTGTGTCTTCTGCCATTGCCATCCAGGAATGCAGCGACCAGGCCCATGCCTCAGCATCATGCGGGTGCAGTGAAGAAATCTCTTTCTGGAAGCGGTTACGCAAAGAATCGATCAGTGCATCCCTGATGGTCATCAAATTTATGGCCCTGGCATTTCTGATCAGCGGTCCGACAACCACCCTGCCCGCCATGGCAGCGGTCAGGACTTTGGTGAAACACCGCATTTTTATTTTATATGTGGCGTTTGCATTGATCGGCGGCATTTTTCTGGGATATGCCAACCTTTTTTTTGGATGATCCGTCCTCCCCGGCTTTTCAAATCTTATCTCTTGAATACAGCATCTATCACCTCGATGACACAGTTTCGGCTGAATGGGGAATCATCAATGAATTTATCTGCGTCTTCCATGATCAACTCAGGGTCGTTCCACAATTTGTATTGCCTGAACTTGTCTTTTCGATGGATCCCCATGGCTTTAGCGACCAGGGTCACATAATTGGTGACACTGAAATCATACCGCGGCGCCTGTTCAAGAAAGGTCTGGCCGCAATAATGGCATACCGTTGCAACCATCTGCGCGCCGGTTTCCGCAGCCTCTTGAAGACGGATATCGCGAATTTGGGCGCATTGGTCCGGAAACCAGGTGGCCGCCCCGCTGCCGCAGCAGAGGGTATCGGCCCCGCTGTGTTTCATTTCCATCAATTCCAGACCGGGCAGCTGCTGTAATACATCCCGGGCCCCGGTGAGGTCCAGGCCGGTGTA
>Ga0102943_1002592_pt1 | contig 10491 bp, 8 predicted proteins | sample SalPonC_black_MG_FD_78174 | JGI IMG/M metagenome (GOLD analysis project Ga0102943, IMG submission 78174) | Salt pond soil microbial communities from South San Francisco under conditions of wetland restoration - Salt Pond MetaG... | ecosystem: Environmental > Aquatic > Marine > Intertidal zone >...
AAAAATATGCATGCCCTGAAAACCGGGCAGATGATTCTGGCCAGTGTTGTCAGCGGAGCGGTGAGCGTCAATGCCCCTGGCCGCCTCAGACGTCCTCTGGAAACGTATGCCTCCCATGCAGGGCTTGCATTTCAGGTGATGGATGATATTTTGAATGTACAGGGAGATCCTGAAAAAATGGGGAAAGCTGCAGGATCTGATATATTGAAAGACAAACTCACATTTCCGGCTGTTATGGGACTTGACCACTCCAGAGCCTATGCAAAAAAATTGACGGATCAGGCCATAGATGCCCTTGACCGGTTTGACGGCAAGGCTGATCCCCTGAGGGCCATTGCCGGATATGTGATCAACCGGGACAGATGAGATGATGGAAAAAACAATTGATGAAATACATGACATACGCTATGCAACTGCAGATAATAAAAAGGTGAACCCAACCGTGCCCCTTCTGGAAAATATTAAAACACCTGCTGATTTTAAGCAAATTTCCCGGGAACAGCTGCCCCGGCTGGCAGAACAGATCCGTGAACGCATTATACAGGTGGTGTCGAAAAACGGCGGTCATCTGGCCTCCAGCCTGGGCGCTGTGGAACTGACCCTGGCCATCCATTATGTGTTTGATCTGCCTGCAGACACCCTGATCTGGGATGTGGGGCATCAGGCATATACCCACAAACTGATCACCGGCAGAAACCGGCAGTTTGACACTTTGCGCCAGTATAAAGGCTTGTCAGGATTTTCCAAAATAAAGGAAAACCCCTGCGACGGGTTTACCGTGGGCCATTCATCCACTTCCATTTCCGCAGGACTGGGGATCTGCTGTGCCAAATACCTGAACCAGGATGACTCCCATGTGATTTCGGTAATCGGAGACGGGTCCATGACCGCAGGCCTGGCCTATGAAGGCCTGAACCAGACAGGGGACTTGAAACGCAAACTGATTGTGATCCTCAACGACAATGACATGTCCATTTCCCGCAATGTAGGGGCCTTGTCCTCTTTTTTGAGCCGGACCTTTTCCGCCAAATACCTGCAGACCATGCGCAACCAGTTCGGGGCGTTTTTAAAATCTTTGCCCAGGATCGGGGAAGACATGTACAAGATTGCCAAACGTTCTGAAGAATCCTTTAAGACATTTGTCACCCCGGGCATGCTGTTTGAAGCCTTTAATTTTGATTACTTCGGCCCCATTAACGGCCATAACCTGGACCACCTGATCGATATCCTGGACAATATCAAAAATGCGGCTGATTCTCCGGTCCTGCTCCATGTCACCACGGTCAAAGGCAAAGGATATGCACCGGCTGAAAAAAATCCTGTGTACTTTCACGGGGTGGGGTCATTTGCCGTGGATACCGGCAAAACCAGTATAACTCCCCATCAGATACCATCCTATACCCAGGTGTTCGGAGAACAGATGGTCGCACTGGGCAAATCGCACCCCGGCCTGGCGGCAGTGACGGCTGCCATGCCCGAAGGCACCGGGCTCATGGGGTTCAGCGAACAATATCCGGACCGGTTTTTTGATGTGGGCATTGCAGAACAGCATGCGGTCACCTTTTCTGCAGGGCTGGCTGCCAAAGGCATCCGTCCGGTGGTGACCATCTATTCCACCTTTCTTCAGCGGGCCTATGACCAGATTCTCCATGATGTCTGCATTGATGCCCATCCTGTGATTTTTGCCCTGGACCGGGGCGGAATTGTGGGAGAAGACGGCCCTACCCACCACGGGCTCTTTGATTTCGCATATCTGCGGGCCATGCCCAATATGACGGTGATGGCCCCGGCAGATGAAAATGAACTGGCCCGCATGCTGAAAACCGCCCTTTTCCATGACGGCCCCATTGCCCTGCGCTATCCCCGGGGCAGGGCAGAAGGCGTTCCCATATCAGATCCTGTTCTGCCTTTGGAAATCGGAAAAGGCACGGTGGTGTGTGAGGGTGATGATCTGTTGATCATTGCCATCGGCACAGGGGTGAAAGAAGCCCTTATCGCCAGGGATCAGCTGGCATCAGAAGGCATTTTTGCCACCATTGTCAATGCACGGTTTGTCAAACCTTTGGATGAAGACCTGTTACTGACACAGGCCGGGAAATGCAAAAAAATCATTACTGTGGAAGAGCATGTTCTGGCAGGCGGCTTTGGATCAGCCGTGCTTGAGCTGTTCATGGACAAAGGGTTCACAGATCTGTGTGTCAAACGCATCGGCATTGATGACTGTTTTGTGGAACATGGTCCCCGGAAGGTATTGAGAAAAGACTATAACATCGATGCGGATGCAGTGGCAGCAGCCGGCCGGAAATTGTATGGCCGGGGGTAAAAATCCCGGCAGATCCCGATGCCGCCTGGACCAGCTGCTGGTGGAAAAAGGCCTTATCAGCTCAAGAAGCCGGGCCAGGGCCATGATTATGGCAAAAAAAATTCTGGTGGATGACCAGCCTGTCGACAAACCCGGATCCCAGGTGGATCCGCAGGCCAGGATCATTGTAAAAGAGGCGGACCACCCCTATGTAAGCCGGGGCGGTCTCAAGCTGGAAAAGGCCCTGACAACTTTTTCCATCAGTGCTCAGGACAAAATCTGTCTGGACATCGGGGCATCCACCGGTGGTTTCACCGATTGCCTGCTCCGGTTCGGGGCCCAAAAAGTGTATGCCGTGGATGTGGGATACGGGCAGCTGGCATGGCCGTTGCGCAATAACCCGAAAGTGGTGGTCATTGAACGCACCAATATCCGGTACACCCCGTTTGAAGCCATCGGCCGGAAAATGGATATGGTTGTGGCTGATACATCGTTTATCTCTTTGAAAACAGTCATACCGGCAGCGGAAAAATTCATGGGGCCGGGATCCCGGGTGATCGCGCTGATCAAGCCCCAGTTTGAGGCAGGAAAGCAGTATGTCGGCAAGGGCGGTGTTGTAAAGGATCCTGAAATCAGACAGAAGGTGGTGGCAGACATATCGCAGTTCTTCGCCGGCAAAGGCTATGGTGTGGAAGATGTGATCCCCTCCCCTGTCCTGGGTCCGAAGGGAAATACCGAATATCTGATTTCCCTGGTTTTCAATGGCCATTGAAAAAAACACTATGAATTTTATGTAATTTTTATTATTACACTTTTAATATTTAAACACGACGTTTTTATTAATTGTTTAAAGGAGCAGTAATGAGCGAAGATATCAAAACCATGAGAAATGTGGCATTTGCAGGCCATGGGGGTGCAGGCAAGACAACTCTTGCTGAGGCTATGCTTTTTAAAGCAGGGGTGACCAGCCGGCTGGGCAGGGTTGAAGAAGGCAATACAGTGATGGATTTTCAGCCTGAAGAGATCAAAAAACAGCAGAGCATCAACACCTCATTTATCAAATATACCCATAATAAGCATACCATCACATTGATGGATACTCCTGGTGATCAAAACTTCTTCTCAGCTGCCAAAACCTGTTTTCCGGTTGCCGACGGCATGGTCTTTGTGGTCGACGGTGTGGGCGGTCCCTCTGCCATGACAGAAGAAGCAGCAGCATCTGCGCTGCAATACAACCTGCCCGGCATGGTCATTGTCAACAAGCTGGACAGGGAAAGATCAGATTTTGCCACCTGTGTGGATGCCTGCAGCACTTCCCTTAAAAAGAAAATCATTCCTGTCTGTTATCCCATCGGGGCTGAAACCACTTTCAAGGGAATCGTAAATGTTATCACTGGTCAGGCATTTGAATATGATGCGGACGGCAAGGCCAAACAGGTGGATATACCTGCAGACATGGCCGATGACATTGCTGTGGCAAAAGAAGAATTCATTGAAAATATAGCAGAACTTGACGATGACCTGCTTGAAAAATACCTGGAAGGGGAAGAACTTTCTGAAGAAGAGATTAAAACAACCTTTCGCAAGGGAATTTCAGAGGCTGGTTTTTATCCGGCCATCTGCACTTCTGCGGTTAAATTGATCGGTATTGATATGGTCCTGGATTTCATCAATACCTATATGCCCTCCCCTCTGGACAGAGGAGACTGGACCGCCAAAGACAAGGAAGGCCAGGATGTGGTGGTGTCTCCGGATCCGGATGCAGAGTTCTGCGGGTTTGTTTTCAATACCATTGTGGATCCCTATGCCGGCCGCCTGTCTCTGGTGCGGGTTATTTCAGGGTCCCTTGGAAAAGAAGGCAATTTTCTCAATGTCACCAAAGATTCCAAGGAAAGATTTTCCCAGCTGCTGGAGATCGCCGGAAAAGAACAAAAACCCATTACCTCGGCCGGGCCCGGTTCCATTGTGGCCATGGCCAAACTCAAGTCCACCCTGACCGGCGATACCCTGACAGGGGGCAGAGAGATTCAGATTCCGGCACCGGCTTCCATGCCGCCGGTCATCTCCTTTGCCATTTCCCCAAGGTCCAAGAATGATGAAGACAAGATCCATGAGGCCCTGCGCAAAATTCTTCAGGAAGACACCGGCCTTGTGCTCAAAAGAGAAGAAGAGACCAGACAGACCATTCTTTCCGGCCGGGGACTGGTGCATATTGAAGTGACAGCTGAAAAAATCCAGCGCAAATTCAACGTGGCCATGGATATAAACACGCCCAAAGTGGCCTACAGGGAAACCTTCAAGAAAAAAATCCGGGTCCAGGGAAAACACAAAAAACAGTCCGGGGGCCATGGCCAGTTCGGTGACTGCTGGATTGTTCTGGAACCGCTTCCCAGGGGGGCCGGGTTTGAATTTGTGGACAAGATTGTGGGCGGTGTGATTCCCAAAAACTATATTCCTGCGGTTGAAGCCGGTATCAGAGAAAGTTCCCAGTACGGTATTCTGGCAGGGTTTCCCTGTGTGGATTTTCGCACCACCCTGGATTTCGGGTCCTACCATTCTGTGGATTCCTCGGAAATGGCCTTTAAAACAGCGGGTTCCATCGCCTTTAAAACCGCTGCCAAAGATGCCAAACCCGTGCTGCTGGAACCTGTCATGAAAGTTTCGGTAAAAGTGCCCGATGCCAACACCGGTGATATCATGGGCGATCTCAACTCCCGGCGGGGCCGGGTTCTGGGCATGGATTCCGAAGATGACAAACAGATCATCAATGCTTTGGTACCCATGTCTGAAATGCTGCGGTATGCACCGGATTTGAGCTCCATGACCGGTGGCAGGGGCACCTTTACCATGGAATTTGCCCAGTATGATGAAGTGCCTTCCGACCTGGCCCAGAAAGTCATTGACCAGGTGAATGCACAAAAAGAAAGCAGTTAATTAACAGCTGTTGCCTGCTGACAGCCCAGGGACCTGATTCTTTCACGAATCAGGTCCCTTTTAATTTGGAGCAGCCAGCTTCTGGAGCAACTGCTAGAGGGTGTCACCGGTCAGTCTCTGGTAAATCTCTTTGTAGGTGCCGGCGGTATTGTCAATGACTTCCCGGGGCAGTCTGGGGGCAGGCGGGGTTTTGTCCCACCCGGAATCAACCAGCCAGTCCCGGACAGCCTGTTTGTCAAAGCTTTTCTGGCCGCGCCCCGGAGCATAGTCATCAAGCGGCCAGAACCGGGATGAATCCGGGGTGAGGACCTCATCTATGAGGATGATTTCCCCATCCAGTACACCGAATTCAAATTTGGTGTCTGCAATAATGATCCCTTTTTCCAGGGCCAGTGCCGCCCCTTTGTTGTAAATTTCCAGGCTCAGGTCCCGGATTTTTTCAGCGGTTTTCCTGCCCAGGATATCAATGGTCTGTTCAAAGGAAATATTGATATCATGGTCACCTACTTCCGCTTTGGTGGACGGTGTATACAAAGGCGTTTCCAGTTTATCCGATTCGTTGAGTCCTTCCGGCAGCTGGATACCGCACACCTGGCCGTTTTTTTTGTATGAGCTCCAGCCGGATCCGGAGATGTATCCTCTGACAATACATTCCACAGCCAGCGGGTCGGCTTTTTTCACCAGCATACTGCGTTTTGCAAGGGCGTTCTTATAAGGACGGCATATCTCAGGATAAGTGTCCACATCGGTTGTAACCAGATGGTTGCCCACAATATCCGCCATTTTTTCAAACCAGAAAACACTGATCTGGTTGAGCACTTTGCCTTTGTCCGGAATGGGATCAGGCAGCACCACATCAAAGGCGGACAGCCGGTCCGTGGTAACCAGCAGCAGGGTCTCTCCAAAATCAAAAATATCCCTGACCTTGCCCTGGCGTTTCAATGGCAGGTCCTTAAACAAAGTTTCAGGTATGGCTGTCATGATGCATCTCCTTGTTGCTTTTAAATCATTGGGGTTACAAATCAGGGGTTGTATTCAAAGAACTGCTCTTATACCATATCTGTGTTTTTTTTTCCATATATCCCAAACGTATATTTTATTGCGTAACCGGGGATGGTCTTTGCTCCGGGGCCGGGTATCTGATACTGAGCGCTTGACGAATGCCGGTGATCATATTATTGTGGGCAAAAATTATTTTGCAGATGTGCGGCTGTATTTTTACAAAAAGGATTTTAATGAAATTGCGCTGTTTTCTATTGTTTTTTTCTCTGGCACTTGTCTGTTGTCCGACCGTGTCTGCCGGAGAAGGTACCCGCTATACCCTCGAGGCGTTATGCCGGGCAGCCAATGAAAACGCAGAAACCATCCAGATAGCTGCAGATGATGTTTTCATTGCCGTGCAGGAAAAAAAACGGGCTTTATCCGTGCTGGTTCCCAGAGCCACTGTATTTGGCAGCCACATCAAGCACAAAGACAAGAATCTGACCACACCTGACACCACTGCTGCAGGTATTAAGCTGACCCACTCTTTCACCGTCAACGGCAAAGAACTTATTGCCTATGATGTGACAAAAAAAGCAATAGAAAAAACCGGTTTCACGCTGGAAAGCATCCGTTCTGAATACCTTTTTCAGGTGGCAATGTCTTATTTTGAAATTCTGCGGGCCAAACGGCTTAAGCAGATAGCTGAGGTTGAGGTGGAGCGGCTTAAAACCCATAAAGCCTCTGTCCAGGAAAAACTGCGTGTGGGCAGTGTCACCAAAACCGATCTTTTCAGGGCAGAAGCGGAACTGTCACGGGCCAGGTCAGATCTTGTGACGGCCCGGAATGCCGTAATCCAGAACAAGGCCCGCATTGTGCGTCTCACCGGAATTCAAGCCCCTTTTTTTGTGTCTGAGCAGGACATCCATACCCTGGATGGTTTTGCCCCCACCCTGTCCCGGATACAGGCAGAGGCCCTGGAAAACCGTTTTGAAATCAAGGAGGCAAAAAAAAATCTGGAAATTGCGTCCCAGACCATCCGGTATGAAAAAGGAGATTTCTGGCCGGAACTCAACCTGGAAACAGGATACAGGGAAACAGATGTTTCCTACGACAGGCGGGGCCTGCCCGGAGACATAGGGCTGGGCTCTGATACCCAGGATACCTATGTCCAGGCGGAACTGGTGTTTACCCTTTATGACGGCGGACTGCGCAGGGCCCAGGTCCGCCAGGCCATGGCATCAGAACGTCAGGCAAAACAGGCATTGCTGCTGGTGAAAAATGATATTGTTCTGGAATCAAAAATATCTTTTTCCGAGTATGAAACCGCTAAAAACACCTTGGTCAATCTCCAGGATGAGCTTACTTCTGCCAAAGAAAATTATTCAGCTGTTCAGATGCAGTATCAATACGGTATGGCTGACATCATCAATATGATGGATGCAAACACGTTGCTGGTCCAGGCGCAACAGCGCATATCCAATGCACAGTACACCCTTCACCAGGCAATTTTGAAAATATTGTATACCCAAGGAGACCTGCTGGCCCATCTGCTGGGTTAGACAGGATATTTTGCCTTGTTTTTACAAAAACAAGGGCACACCCTTAGTACCAGAGGAGTAAAACACCATGTATGAAATCATTGCAAACCCTGAAGATTATCAGATTGACCAGTTGATCAACGGCACAGATAATGCCAACATCGAATTGACCAAAGAGGAACGTAATAAATGGGCAGGTGAAATAGTCAATTTCAGTGAAAAACTGACGGAATTTGCCAAAAAATCAAAGGAACTGGCTGTTTTGCTGGAATCGGATGAAAAAATTTCCGCCACCCCGGCATCTTTAAAAACACTTAAAATTCAATTGTTTGCCATAAATGATGCTTTGAATTCCGCCCTGGACATTGCGGACAAACTGGAATCTGATATTATCCAAAAATAAAACAGGTCTGTTATTTCACCATTTTTTGCCGCAGCAGATGATCTGTGATTACCAGTGCCAGCATGGATTCACAGACCTTGTTGATTCTGGGGATGGCGCAGATGTCATGCCTGCCTTTTGTGGAAATGGTTGTTTCCTGCCCGTCCTGGTGCAGGGTCTTCTGTTCACGGCCAATGGATGGAATGGGTTTTACATGCACCCTTACAATAATGGGCTCCCCGGTGGAAATACCGGCCAGAATGCCGCCGGCATGGTTGGATAAAAATCCGCTGCTGTCCATCTGGTCATTATTTTCAAAACCGGTCAGCTCTGCAGCACCTGTGCCGGCCCCGATTTCCACTGCTTTGACAGCACCAATACCCATCATGGCCTTGGCAATGTCTGCATCCAGCTTGTCAAACACTGGTTCCCCTATACCTGCCGGTACATTGCGTGCAGTGATCTCTACCATCCCCCCCAGAGAATCTTTGCCGGCTTTTATGGTGTTGATGCGTTTTTCCATGGCCTTGGCTGCTGCCCTGTCCGGACATTGCAGTTCATTTTCCGCAGCTGCACCAGGATCAAAATTTTCCACCCTGATACCCCCTATAGCCAGGGTATAGCTGTGGATCTGAATGCCGTATGGTGCCAGCACCAGCTGTGCCACAGCGCCGGCCGCCACCCGGGCTGCGGTTTCCCTGGCTGATGCCCGGCCCCCGCCCCGAAAGTCTCTGATCCGGTATTTTTTCTGATAGGTGAAATCCCCGTGTCCCGGCCGGAACAAAGCGGCAATGTCAGTATAGGCAAAGGATTTTGCATCTGTATTGTTAATAAGGATGGTAAGGGGGGTGCCGGTGGTTCTGCCTTTAAAGGTGCCGGACAGGATAACCGGGATGTCCGGTTCCTTCCGCCGGGTGGAGGCAATGCCCTGCCCTGGTTTTCTTTTGTCCAGCGCATTCTGGAGCACGGTTTCGTCAATGGGCAGGCCGGGGGGGCACCCCTGGATCACCACTCCCACGGCAGGACCGTGGGATTCTCCAAAGGTGGTGATGTGAAATGCCTTGCCAAAGCTAGATCCGGACATGGTCAATTCTCCTTTTTATCATCCAGGCAATGTCTTTTGGTGGATGCGCTGTGGTGTCAAAGCGCATGCAGGCCAGTTTTTCATATACAGGGAGGCGCTGCGCCAGGGTGTTGCGGGTTTCAATGAACAGGGACTTACTGGTGAATCTGGGGCGGGAGGCCTTATTCTGCATGTCTGCTGCCAGCCGCTTCACAATGGTTTTCACATCAGCAAAAAGCCATACAGCACAGCCAGAATCGGTGATGAGTGCCTGGTTTTCTTCTGCCAGCACAATGCCGCCCCCAGTGGCAATGACCTGATTTTTTTTGGACATTACTTCTTTCAATACCGCGGTTTCAGCCTGTCTGAAAAACTCCCACCCTTTATCTGCAACTATTTTTGATACGGTGGCTTTGTAACGGTGTTCAACGACCTTGTCCGTATCCACAAAATCACAGGACATGATATCAGCCAGAACTTTTCCCACACTGGATTTACCGCAGCACCTGTATCCGATGAGAACCGTATTCATGGCCATGGTTTTTTTTCAAACATGGTATTACAGGGCATCGAACACATCCCAGAATCCGGGAAAAGATTTTCCCACACAGGCTTCATTTTCTATCTGCATACCTGCTGCCACCAGGCCGGCAACGGCAAAGGCCATGGCAATGCGGTGGTCGTTAAAGGTGTTGATAAAGGCACCAGCAGGCTTTCCGCCGGTGATCTCCAGCCAGTCTTCTCCCTGGGATACCTGGATGCCCATTTTTTCCAGCTGGGAGGCCACCGCATGGATGCGGTCGCATTCTTTTTCCCGCAGATGCCCGATATTAAAGATCCTGGTGGTTCCTGTGGCAAAGGCTGCCACCACGGCAATGGCCGGCACCGCATCCGGGGTGTCGGACATGTCCACATTTACTGCAAAAAGCTTATTGCCTTTCACGGCCACGCTGGTGTCTTCAAAAAACAGGGAACACCCCATTTTTTCCAGAATATAGATCTGTTTAAAATCTCCCTGCAAAGACCGGGAACCGATATTTTTTACACCGATTTTCTGCCCTGTGACAGCTGCGGCTGCCCAGAAATATCCGGCATTGGACAGGTCCGGTTCCACTGCATGGCTGCCGGCCACATAAGTCTGGCCGCCCGGAACCTCATAGGTGATGCCATCTGTTTTGTATGCATTCACCTGAAATTGTTTCATCACATCCAGGGTCAGATCGATGTAGGGGGAGGAAACCGGTGGCGAAACAAGCTTTATGGTCAAACCCTGTGCCATGAAAGGCCC
>Ga0102943_1002594_pt1 | contig 10490 bp, 9 predicted proteins | sample SalPonC_black_MG_FD_78174 | JGI IMG/M metagenome (GOLD analysis project Ga0102943, IMG submission 78174) | Salt pond soil microbial communities from South San Francisco under conditions of wetland restoration - Salt Pond MetaG... | ecosystem: Environmental > Aquatic > Marine > Intertidal zone >...
ATGGTAGCGAAAGATTAACACTTAATCAGTAATTATTGAAGGGTTGAAATTATTAATCTCAATCCCTTAAACTTCAGCGGGGATTTCCGTATTTAATATCTTTTCAGCGTGTTTGAGCATCTCAGGTGTATCTACATCCTGCCAGAATGCATTTCCGATATCGAGCGTGTGCATTTTGTTTTTATTTGCTAATGCCTGAATGCCATCCGATAGCGACGCATCACCCTGTTTTTTATATACTTTTTTGATTTCATTTAGCAAACTCGGTGTACAGACAAAAACACCGGTGTCCACGCAGTTGAAATCGGTTATTTCTTTGCCGATTGAGTGGATGTGGCCATTTTGGGAATCGACTTTGGTAGCGTCATCCATATCAAAAATCTCATCTAATTTGAAATCTACAAGAAGGGTAGCACCATCTTCGGGCGGTACGTGTTCTTTTGCCAACAACATCATTTCATCCGAAAGGATATGATCTGCCATTGTGAGAATAAAATTCCCTTCAACAAACGGTTCTGCAGTCAAAACAGAAATGCCATTACTTAAATCATACTGTTCATTGCGGGCAAATTTTATGGGCAGGTCCCCTGTATAAGATTCAAGAATATCCTCTTTGATTTGTTCGAATCCATAACCGAGAACAATTACTACGCGACTGCATCCTGCAATCTTTAAACTGCGGATGGTGCGATAGATCAGTGGTATTCCATTTACATTGGTGAGTGGTTTGAGATCTGTATCATCATCAGTACCTGCCAGGCGTGACCCAAAGCCGGCTGCTAAAATTATACCTGTCTTCTTCATATAAGATGTTTGCCCGTACAACGGTTTTTACGTGTAACTTTCAAAATTTTCTGAAAGGTGGGTAATCGGTTCTTCGCCCCCCATAACTCGAAGCGTATTCTTCAATCTAAAATGTTGTATGAAAATATCATGTTCGGGTATATGCCCGTCTTCTACCTGCGGACTTTTAAAATAGAAACTTAACCATTCCTGAATTCCTTTTTTGCCTTTTCGTTTCGCAAGGTCTAAAAACAGTGCCAAATCGAGTACAATCGGGGCGGCAAGAATGGAATCACGACAGAGGAAATTAACTTTGATCTGCATAGAATATCCCATCCAACCAAAAATGTCGATGTTATCCCATCCCTCTTTCTCATCTCCGGAAGGTGGATAATAGTTGATGCGTACTTTATGATAAAGATCCTCGTACAGATCGTTGTATATATCTGGTTGTAGAATTGTATCCAGAACGCCTGTTTTTGAAACCTCCTTAGTTCTGAAACTTTCAGGATCATCGAGAACTTCACCATCCCGGTTTCCTAAAATATTCGTTGAAAACCACCCCTTTACTCCAAGCATTCGTGTTTTAAAGCCGGGAGCCAGGATTGTTTTCATCAACGTTTGGCCGGTTTTAAAGTCCTTACCTGCAATTGGAATCTCTTTCTGAATGGCAAGTTGTGTAAGCGCCGGGACATCAGCTGAAAGATTGGGAGCACCATTGGCATAGGGTACACCTTCCATGATAGCTGCATATGCATAGAGTTGAGAGGGAGAGATCGATTCATCATTATTTTTTAAACCCTCTTCAAATGCTTCGATCGACATGTGACAGGACGATGGCGACATAAAAACCTCGGTTGATCCGCACCAAACCATTACCGCTCGTTCGGCACCGGTCTCCTTAATTTTATTTTGGATATCCATTCGAAGCTGATCGGCCAGATCTTTCTTCGTTGTAAACTCTTTTACATTATCGCCAACAAGCTTTTTCACATATTTCTGCTCGAAAGCAGCAGACATTGGTTCTATACCTTTCAGGAAATCAGCAATGGGTTCAATATCCTCCGATTTCAACACTTGAGCACGTTTACAAGCCTCATAAGCGTTATCAGGAATGACATCCCACCCGCCAAAAGTCAGATCATCCAAATCAACCAGTGGAAGAAAATCTTTAATCAGTGGGCTCCGATTCTCGGATCGAGCTCCCAGTCGAATCGTCTGCATCTGAGTCAGTGATCCGATTGGCTTGGAAAGTCCTTTTCTTATCGATTCAACGCCGGCAATAAAAGTGGTGCCAACAGCACCCATGCCGGGTGTCAAAACTAAGAGCTTCCCATGTGATTGTGATTTTGGGTTGTTTTCTGACATCGTATTTATTTAAGTGAAGTTTTTTTCGCTGCGCAAAGATAAAGAATTTGAGATTGTTATTTAAATATATCAGCAGAAAATTTATGTATTCCTGGAGCCAAAATTTGCTATCTCAGAATTTCTATTCCTCTCAACTTCCCCCTATATTTGCACACTTAAAAAATTCACGAAATAACATCTGAATCGATGATTATAAACGAAAATGAGTGATCGCCCCTTTGCCCGCAGAGTAGCGTCATCGGTGTTATACAGCGGTGTGGGTTCAGTATCAGCCCGCCTGTTGAATGCTGTTGCTCTTTTCTATACGCTTAAAGTAATTTCTGAAGAACAGTTCGGAATTGCTGCACTTGCACTGGCCTTTTTTAGTACTACAAAAGCGCTAACGGAACTTGGACTTGGAACGGCAATAGTTCAAGAAAAAAGAATCGGCCGAACTCAGATCGATTCACTGTTTTGGACCAGTTTTCTGCTATCCGTTGTCGTGTACTTTATCCTGTTCATTGCTTCCCCTTTTATCGCTTCATTTTATAATACCCCCGTTCTTTCCTCTATGATAAGGGTGTACATGCTGGGTATTATTGCATTCAGTTTTTATATGATTTCGAGCAAACTCCTGATGCGGGATCTTGAGTTTAAAAAACTGGCAATTAGTGATAATGTGGCACTGGCTTCCTCGGCGGGGTTGATGATCTACCTGGCATATGCCGGTTTTGGTGCATGGGCCATTATTCTTGCCGAGCTGGCAAACAAAGTGGGACAGATGCTTTTCTGTATGGTTTTCAAGCCGTATTGGCCGCGTCTGAGTTATAGTTACAACCAGGTAAAAGGACTCATAGAGTTTGGAATGTTTACTACCGGTTCAAACTTTTTTCAAAAATTCTATATGAATGCCGACTACCTGATCATCGGAAAGTTCTTTTCTATGGAACTGGTTGGAATCTATTCGTTTGCCTACCGACTTGTTTTTGATACAGTGAAAGAATTGGCTAATGTGATTAACAGGGTGGCATACCCGGCTTTTGCCAAACTACAGTACGAGATTCCAAGACTCCGCAACTACTTCTTTACGATGTCCCGAGCCAGCATGTTGTTGGTAGGTACGGTGATGGTGATCATCGGGGTGTACATCGACTGGTTTCTGCCTTTTGTTGGTTATGAAAAATGGTTGCCGGCAGTTCCCTATATGAGAATTTTTGTGGTTGTCGGTATCATTCAATGCCTTGTTACACTTCTTCCGAAACTCATTAATGCCAAAGGTGAAGCAAGATTTATTTTCTATTACACTTCTGCCAATGCCATTCTTCTGCCTGCCGGTTTTTTAATAACAGCACAATACAGCATGATGGCCGTAGCCCTTGTTTGGCTTACGGTCTATCCCCTCGCCTCCATCGTTTTGATATACTTCGGTTCGAAGCTAACGGAAACGAATGCCTTGACTTTCGGCCTGAAAAGCATTGCCGCTTTTGGAACTCTTATACCGTTAGCGGCTTTGGCTTATGCTGTTAGATATGGAATAAATGCAATTTTTGGAGAGGCAAGCCTGCTGCTGATTGTACTTGCATCCCTGTTTGTATTTGCAGTGGCTGCAACCGTAATCTGGTTTCGTGAAAAAGATGCAATCCAGGCTATTCGAAGCTAAACCGAAAAGTCATAATTTTTCAGAAACTCATATTTTTGGCTTCTCTCGGCAACCTGTTCAACCATCTCTTTTGGCCATTCAATTTTATTCCGGCTGTTTGAGGGAGAGTTGAATACCTTGTCAGCCGCAGCTTTGATGTAATCGTCATACGGCTCTACTTCAAGAAACTTAATCAGTGTTGTGAGTGATTTCTCCGGTTCTTCAATGAACTGCTCGTGGGTAAGTTCGCACCATTCCTCTTTCGCAACCTCAGATCTCAGTTTTGCATTTGCTTCTACACGTTTGAAGTAATCATCAATCGCTTCCTGGAGAGTTGGTTTGACGGAATACTTTCGTTTATGAGTGGCGATATTATCAAGTGGATGGCGAACTATGTGAATAAGTTTGATAGGCAACTGCATTTTTTTTCGTAGCTTTTCTATAATATCCGGCTTAGCCTGCAGATGCCGTGAAGAACCTCCTCCTTTTTTATCACCTATGACTCGTAATCGACGATAGCGCCCCTGCCAAAGTCCTTCTACGGCATAATCGTATCCTGTCCATTCGCGGCCTTTTCCCGTAAAAACCTTGTCCTTATGAAGAATCATCGAGAAAATCTGTTCGCGATTAAAGCCGGCTCTCAGGTAGCGAAGTGCATCCAGTTCGTGAGAGATAACCACTTCGGGATGAGCATCCAGAAGCGATCCCACGAGCGTATGTCCGCTGCGGGGATAGCCAATAAACATGCAGTAACGCTCAATTTCATCATAATCCCATTTGAAATGAGAATTTAAAACCTTGCTTTTTACATAATGCCATGGCACACCGAGATCAGCTTGGAGGTCTCTTCGTTCAAACCCCATAGCATCGGATGCGGCTGTTATCTGTTCACCAATTTTTTGAAATACACCCACGTCGTCAGTTCTTTGTTCTTTTGAGTTCGCAATAATTAAAATTTAAATGTATGAGGATCTATGTATCCTTCTTGCCGTGAACCAGTAATAGCTGCCCGGGCAGATCTGCTGTAATCAACAGCTTTCCATAACAGTTCTAAGGGAAATGGAAGGGATTTTAGGTTCGATGTTTTAAAATTCATCTTTTTAAGATAATCACCGGCTGTGTTTTCAATCAACGCAATTTGCCAATTCGTTAAGGCAGATTTCCAATCCTCATTCCTGTTTTTTTGAATCGGTTTTAGTGTCCGTTTTTTCCAGGATGTTTCACCGTCGGCAAATCCTGTTTCATCCCGATCATAATAGTTTAGCATCTGTTTCTCAAAAGATACGTTTAAAAAATCACAAATTTTTTGAAGAACACCTTCGGCATCCGCAATTAAATCGCTGTAACGAAGCATCAGGTACTGTTTTTTATCAAGTTCTTGTTGTAGTTGTTCGTGAACCCGGACATATTTTTTCCAGCGCTGTGTTGATACAAGTACTGAGGGGGAACCAAATTGAGCTTTAATTTCTGAATATGCTTTGGCTCGCGGATCCCGAAATAGGGAAATGATTTTTGCATCTGGATAGGCATCCAGTATATCAGGCACATGTAGCATGTGGCGAGGTGTTTTTTCGCCGACAATTAATTTCTTACGCTCAACTCTGTACATGGTGAGCTGAAGCGTAAATAACTCGAGAGGAGTTGCAAGATCCAATTTCTCAGCAAGTTTTAATACTTCCCCCTTCTGTAAATTCAAATCCCGAATTCGGGTTTTTTGATCGTACCAGAAATCGATAACTCTGTCTCTGAAGTCGGTTCTTTTTTTAGTACTTTTAAATTCTTTTTCCAGGTGTTGATAGGAATTAAAGAAATGGGTTTCAGGCGGTACTATCAGTTCGCTGTGGCTGCTGAGCATACTTTGCAGAAGGGTTGACCCGGACCTGCTCGTACCCAGGACAAAGAATATCCGGTTCTTGGTATTATGTAAATCCTTTAATGTAATTGTGGGGTTCAAACTTCAAATAATCCTTCAGAGTTCAGATAGGGTCTCTATCAGTTTTCGACAAGCTCTTTAACAGCATTCCAGGTACGTTCGCAACTTTTTCCATCGGCTGATAGCATGTGTTTATCAAGATATTCCTCTGCTGCCTGTTCACAGCAATCAGGATGTTCCAATCCTTCAATGATCTGGTCCATCATTGTATCAAAATCATGGGCAAGCAAACCGCCGTTATCCTCGGGAGAATATTTCCAGATAAACTTCACCGAATCTACTTTTTTCTTTCGGATTCCAAAGAGTGTTTTATTGAGCCACATGAACGATTCATCTTTACTTTTTACAGGGTAAATATGAACCGTGGGACGTTTTGTGGCATAAAATAAATTTGCAATGCTGCTGAAATTAGTGACGAGCAGATCAGCTACCTGGAGATCCAAAAAATTGTCCGGATTATGGTCTTTATATTTCAGCATTACATTGCTGTAGCTGGTTTCAAGCTGTTGTAAAAACTCCAGGTAGTGATGTTCAAAACGATAAGAATCGTGAAGACGAAGAATAACATTTACATTCCTTTCCTGTAAATCAGACAGAAGTTTGTTAAAAAGCGTATCATCATCACCCCAGTGAGAAAAAACCTCTCCATAATGCCATGTCGGGGCAATTAATACCGTTTTTCGGTTCACCACATCAAATGGATAGTAGGGTTGGAGATCTTCTTTAGGGACATCTTTTTGTAAATAATCATGACTTGCGGAACCAAGTGTTAGGCAGTTCTCAGTATGAAATCCACTGATATTAGTGCGATGTTCAAAATCAATTGGGCCAAAGCACTGCCATTTTATGTTCGGGTTGGGTTCTTTCATGCTGCCCCAGGTAAGTCCGATATTTCGATGAATCCACTTCCATTCCACTTCATCATTAGGGCCTTTCCATCCATATCCGTGCCATAGAACCAACGCCTTCGGACTGATTTTGCGCAACGGAATATTGTTATCCATGATCGTAATATCGGGTTCAAACCCCTTGATACCCCGGAGGGGACTCATTTTTGTTGAACTTTTTAAGTCTATATCAATATTCCAGAAATCAAAAATCCCTTCTTTTGTAAATTGTTCAGCATCGTTTAAAATAACTTTTACTTCAGACTGGGTTTTATCGGTGAGATATTTTGTGAAGCTTAGTAAGTCTGCCCCAAAGGTGGTAGCATAGATCAGTATCTTCATTAAATCTATTTAAAATGACAATTCATGGCTTATAAAGCTAAGAAATTAAGGTATCACAAAACAGGTGGGGTCAGGCCGTTATGGTGTCGTAAATGTTTTCCACTTCCTCAACCATCCGGGTTACACTGTATTGCTTTTCTACCAGTGCAAGGGCATTTCTTCGAATGTTGTTTAGATTGTACTCTCCCTCTATAATTAATTTTAGAGTTTCCGTAAGGCCATCTATATCTTTTTCATCAAACAAAAAACCAGTTTCTTGATCTATAACTGCTTCCGGTATGGCTGCATGTTTTGAGGCAACTACCACAGTTCCCTTTGCCATTGCTTCCAAAATGGTGTTAGGCAACCCTTCCATATCACCATCAGATGCCGTGGTACTTGGAACCAGCATTATATTATGTTGATTGAGAGCTTCCATGATCTTCTCAATGGGTTGATAACCATGAAAGTGAACAGAATGGCTGATGCCCAATTGTTCTGAATATTTTTTTAGGGACTGTTCGAGAGGTCCATATCCGTAGATGTTTAACTCGGGATTCATACCAATCTTGCAAAGATTTGATAGAGCCTCAATAGCATACTTGAATCCTTTTTTTTCAACCATTCGCCCCACCATCATTATTTTTTGGGGTGCTGGCGAGTTTTCATGGTACTTAAACTTCTTTAAATCCAAACCAAAACGAACGACGGAGATATGATTGCGGGGGAAACCAAGGGCAGTCAGTTGGGATTTCATAAAATCTGTTGCTGCAATAAAGTGATCGCCACGGGCAGCAAGTTTCTTGTAGCGTCGTTTCCAGCCAAACTCTGAAGGAAGCCGGGATACATCACTCCCGTAAAAGCTGGTAATCAAAGGTATTTTGTGCTTGTTTGCAAGGCCTGTGAGTTTGTAGGCATCATACCCAAAGTGAGCGTGAATTATGGCCGGTTGTATATTTTTTAATGTTTTATCATAAAAGGGCAGGGACATGTTGGCATGAAAAACAGCCGTATTTATCCACGACTCAAGACCATTTTTCGGTACCGCATATAGTTCTAATTTTTCAGTGAATGCTCTCTCCCGATAACAAAGCGCAACTGGTTTATATCTGACATGATTTTGCACCAGTCGGACGATAAATGTTTCCGAAGGATTCAGAAAATTTGTTTTATAGTGTAGTACTTTTTGCAAAATAATTTCAGGCAAGAAGAATATTTGAGTAGTTTTCAAAAAATAGCCAATTAAACTTGGTTATAAAATCTCACTTAAGATCTCGAAACCGGGAAAAAATAGATGCAGCCGAAAACCATTAAGCGCATTTTTCTTTTTTTTATCATATACCTGCCGATTCAGTACGCATTGGTGGGAGTGATTGGGTTGAATGGTAGTGAACCTTGGCCTGCCTTCGTTTTCCCGGGATTTAAGAGTGTTTTCGCAACGGAGGATAATGTTGAGATTGATGAAGCAAGATTTTTTGCTATTACAGATAATGATCAGCAGAAGAGAACAGAGATAGCCCCGTCACATCTTTTTGAGGGATTGCCGGCATCACAACTCCAGGGATTTTTAAGGAGCAATTTCAACAAACAAAATGAGTTCAGCGATGAAGCTAAACAATGGTTTCGGGATCAGCTTGAACGGCTGTATCCCGGCCAATCCTTTTCATCACTCAATATAGAGTGGGGAGTTGTCACCTATCGACAAGAGGGGAATTCCGTGAGTTTGATTAATCGGGAGACTACTGAAACATTCACGATCTCGTTGGATACGGAGTAATGGAATCGACCAAAAAGAACAGATTCTCGAACTGGATTTTCAATTCGTTTTCAGTGACGGCAGAAGGGTTGGCACTCTACAGGATTTTTGCTGCCCTGTTTTTATTGCTTTTCCTCTTACCGGCCACTCAGATATATAGCTTTTTAGGGACACTTCCTGCGGATTTCTTCAACCCACCGCCCGGCCCGATGGGGCTGTTTCAAGAATTTCCGTCCGAAATGGTTTTCTTTGCAATGCATTATCTGCTGATTACTTCGCTCATATCTCTTTTGGTTGGATTTAAAACTAAATTCTCATCAATCGTTGCAGGTGTCTTGTTCCTTTCTTTGAAAGGATTTTTCTACAGCGTTGGTAAAATCAATCACGATCTGTTGATAGCTGTTGTGCCGTTGGTTATGGCATTTAGCGGGTGGGGTAAATCACTCTCTGTAGATTCATTGATGAAATCAAAATCCCATACTGTCCGTGAGGTCCAAAATTGGCCTCTGGTGTTATTAGCATTGATGCTCGGTTTTATGATGTTTACCGCCGGATTCCCGAAGATTTTAGGTGGATGGTTGGATGTCGGCACTCAGGCTACTTATGGGCACTACTTCAAGCAGTTTTTTCTGAACGGACGTCAAGATCTGCTGGCATCACATGCCTTAGCTATTGAAAACAAAATTGCGTGGGAACTGCTTGATTATGGAACGGTTGTATTTGAAACTGGTTTCCTGCTGGCTATTATGCATCCCAAATCAACCAGGGTTTTTGTATGCATTGCAGTCATCTTTCACTTTTCTACGATGGTTTTGCTGAACATCGCTTTCCTCCCAAACTTTTTAGCATATGCTGCTTTCCTGAACTGGACATCCATTCATCAAAAAACAGAACAAATCTTTTCATCTGAGAGGTCTGCTCCTGTAGTATCAATTTTTCTATTTTTTGGAGTTATTTTGGCAATAATATTTATAGCCAATCACATTGGAGTTCCGGACCTGAATTCTGATCTAAGAACTTCAGAATTTTACCTCTTACTCACTGCATTATCTATAGCGCTGTATTACTTGGGTTCACAAATTTATCAATCTTCAAAAGGTTTGATTGAGGATTAAACCATTTTTTGAATCCAGGTGGGTGTTGAACTTACAGACCGATCGATCAGTTTGTACCAGGGAAACCCAATCAGAATTAATTCCAAGACAAATGCATCAAACCGGATATTCATACTTAACGTGATTCCGAAGTGCATTAAAATCAGGAGAGACATAGAATAAGGACGTATTTTTTTCCACCAGACTGTAAAACCAATCAACTCTGTGAGCCATCCAAAAAGAAGAATCACTGAGGATATTAAGGTACTGCTCAGTGCTAATTGTTGTAAGAAATTCAATTGAAAGCTTCCCTCACGTGAAAGAATGTCGACACTTTTTTCACTAATCCAAAGCCAAAGGTGTCTACCGTCGAACCAGTTGAAACCAGTGCCAATCAGTTTCGAAAAAAATGCGGATGTATAACCTAAGCCTACGAAGAAGATGATCGCTCCCAAAACAAAACGCGGCATTTTTTGCTTATCAGAGAAGAATATGGAGCCAACAGCCAGGCAAAAAACAGATAAACCAATCATGTTTTGGCTGTGGGGTATTTCACCCTGTGAATATCGAATAACATACTGTAAATGAAGCAGGAAAAAGACAACTGCATAGAGCCATTTAGGCCCTTTTCTGAAAAAACCAACAATCCCCAGGATTGAGGTCAGAAATGCTATAAAAAGTGGAATGTTGTGATTAAATAGATAGGAGACATCGAAATAGTTTGCAAGAC
>Ga0102943_1002598_pt1 | contig 10476 bp, 10 predicted proteins | sample SalPonC_black_MG_FD_78174 | JGI IMG/M metagenome (GOLD analysis project Ga0102943, IMG submission 78174) | Salt pond soil microbial communities from South San Francisco under conditions of wetland restoration - Salt Pond MetaG... | ecosystem: Environmental > Aquatic > Marine > Intertidal zone >...
ACTCATCCCAAAACAGAATTTCTAAAAGCATGCGCCAAAGGAGTAGATTTTGCTGCAAACAAATATGGAGGGAAAGAATTTGCTATGCAATTTGGGAGAAATGAAATGCCCGGTTATCATACAGGGCCTGCTTGCTATTTAGGATTTTTGTTGGGAGCCAGACATAGTCACCTGGATAATGCAGGGTACTCAGTTGATCAGAAAGAATTACTCGATGATACAATAGCACCTGAAAAAGTTGTAGATAAATTGTTAGATGAAGAAGCAATAAGACAAATTCTTTCAAGTATAGCTGTATGCTTCTTTGCCCGGGGAATTTATGATCTAAAAATGGTAAGCCGGGGGCTCAAACTGGTTGGTTTTGAACTGGATGAAAAACAATTACACGAAATTGGAAAACAAATACATTTAAAAAAATATAAATTTAAAGTACGTGAAGGATTTGAATTTGATAAGTTAAATATCCCTGAACGTATTTATGAAACAGAAGATCCTACCGGACAAATTACTAAAGAATACATCCATAGTGGTTTAAAATATGCTCAAAAATTAATTATTGAGTAAATTATTATAACAGACTTGAACCAGTCAGGAATTTTTTACCTGACTGGTTTTATTATAATTAACAGTGAATAAAAATTTTATGTTGGAAGGATTCTACTTCAATTTATTAGTCTATACTCACACTCCTGATTCTTATCAATAATTTTATTATTAACCCGAATCTTTTATATTTGAGAATTCACTTATTTACAATATATTTTAATTATGGATATAAATATTTTAGAATGGATTGGATTTGCCGCATCAGTAATTATTGCATTATCCATGACAATGAGCTCGATCGTCAAATTCAGATGGATTAATTTAATTGGAGCAACAACTTTTTCAATTTATGGTTTTCTCATCGGAGCGCTTCCTGTAGGATTCTTAAATGGCTTTATTGCAGCAGTTGATATTTATTATTTACTAATCATTTATGGAAAGAAAGAGGTTTTTGAAACGATTGAAATAAATGAAGACAATAACTACCTTTTTCGATTTTTAGAATTTCATCATAAAGACATTCAAAAATTTTTCCCCGGATTTAGTTATAAACCGGAGATGAATACCATAGGCTTTTTTATTTTACGCGATATGGCTGTAGCAGGTCTATTTTTAGCACACCGCGAAAATAAAAATATCCTTAAAGTTGGATTAGATTACGTTATACCGGAATATCGAGATTTTAAAAACGGGAAATTTATTTATTTACATCTAAGAAAAAAATTTATTAATGAAGGCTTCGAAGAGGTTAAAGCCTCTGCAAAAAGCAAAAAATACAGTCAGTATTTAAAAAAAATCGGATTTACTGAGAACCAACAGGGTATATTTATTAAAAAACTTAAAGAGAAATAATTACCTAAGTAGAATAATCTCAACTAATATTTCAAGGTATAACCCTAACCGCATGATTTTCTCTAATGAATAATCAAAATTGTTAAAAATATGTTAATATTAAATTGTTTTTTTTTAATTGAGTTTTCAAGTTTTACTTATCTTTGCCAAAATATGATTTTTGATTATCCAATATGAGATTAAAATTCATTAATAATAAAATAGAGTTAACAGAGCAAATATTCAGGGTCTATTGACCCCGTTCAAACAGGTTTCTTTTTCAGAAACCTGTTTTTTTTGTGTAATAACGAACAACTATGGTATTTTTAATTTTTAGTATTCTTTCATCAGCCGCTATATATGTAATTTTTAAATATATCGATCGGCTTAAAATTGCTACCTTCGATGTAATTATTATTAATTATATAACTGCTGCAATATTAGGTTATTTCTTATCTGATACACAAGCTAATATTTTTCCTATTCACCAAAATCAATGGTTTCCCTACGCTGTTTTAATTGGTATACTATTTATTTTAATGTTTGTTGTTATCGCAAAATCATCACAAATTGTAGGTATTGCAATTACTTCAGTATCCAATAAAATGTCGATGATAATTCCCATAACTTTCTCAATCATAATAGATCCTCTGGATCAACTAACCAACCTCAAAGCAATAGGAATTATCCTGGCAATTATAGCTGTATTTTTATCTGTTTATCGTAAGCGAAAAATTGAATTTGATCCCCGGAATATTTATCTCCCTCTTATTTTATTCCTGGGGATGGGTATTGTTGATTCCATTGTGAAATATGCGCAACAATATTATGTCAACGATAACGTACTCCCTCTTTTTACGGTAATACTTTTTATTATGGCTGCCATTTCAGGTTTAATCACTAAACTATTACGAAAAACACCTTTTAAAGCACTAATTAACCCCCGCATATTAATTTGGGGCGCTCTTCTGGGAATCAGTAACTATGGCTCAATATATTTTGTAATAAGAGCGTTAAACTATAAAGACACTATAGGCAATAATATTGGAGGTTCTGTAGTTTTTGGCATCAATAATCTGGGTGTAATTGCACTTTCTGTTCTCATCGGATTACTATTCTTTAAAGAAAAAATACTAAAAATAAACTGGATCGGAATTATTATATCACTTATAGCAATCTATATATTATCAATTACCTGACATGACCAATTACAAAGATGAATATTTAACTATAAGTAAACCCGCCGAAGGTCTTTTTAAAGACCGGGGAAGTAAATTTTTGGGATTTGCTTTTCCTGTTTCTACTGAAGAAGAAGTGAAAGAGAATCTGGAAAAAATTCGCAATCAATACCATGACGCACGGCACCATTGTTATGCTTATTTGCTGGGAATTGAAAAAGAAAATTATCGTACTAACGATGATGGTGAACCGTCAAGCACTGCCGGTAAACCCATACTTGGACAAATAAGATCGTTTAACCTGACTAATGTACTTATTATAGTTATCCGCTATTTCGGAGGTACTAAATTAGGAGTTGGAGGTTTAATTAATGCATATAAAACAGCAGCAGAAGAAGCATTAAAAAATGCAAAAATCATCAAAAAAACCTTACACGATATATATGAGTTAAAGTTTGATTACCCGCAAATGAATGAGATTATGCGAATTATGAAAGAACAAAATATTGAACAAATTGACCAGTGCTTTGAATTATCATGTTCTATTACACTGGCCTTACGAAAGGCAGAAGCAGAAACAGTGTTGAGCAAGTTCAACCCGGTTGAAAATTTAAAAATAAAATTTATAGAAACCAGATAAATTAAATTAAATTAAGTACCACTAAATAACCAAATTTGATGAAAAACAAAAATTTAGTATCAATCACTGATTTTTCAAAAGATGAAGTCTTTAAAATTCTTGATTTAGCAGAAGAATTTGAGAAAAATCCTAACCAGAACCTTTTACAAGGCAAGGTTATTGCCACCTTATTTTTTGAACCTTCTACCCGCACCCGCTTAAGCTTTGAAAGTGCAATCAGTCGTTTGGGAGGTAAATATATTGGATTTACCGATGCAGGCTCATCGAGTGTAAAAAAAGGCGAGTCATTGAAAGATACCATTATGACTGTTGCCAATTACAGCGATATGATTATTATGCGTCATCCGATTGAAGGAAGTGCACGCTGGGCCAGTGAAGTTTCGAAAGTCCCGGTTGTTAATGCCGGCGATGGAGCAAACCAACATCCTACGCAAACATTACTTGATTTATATTCGATTCGAAAAACACAAGGAACTCTTGATAATTTAAACGTTTGTTTTGTGGGAGATCTAAAATACGGAAGAACAGTACACTCACTTTTACAAGCAATGGCTATGTTCAATACTACGTATAATTTTGTATCTCCAAACGAACTAAAGATTCCGGATGAGTATAAGCTTTTCTTAGATAGAAAAGGATTAAAATATTATGAACACAGAGAACTTGATGAAGTACTTAAACACGCTGACATAATATATATGACCAGAATTCAACGTGAACGTTTCTCGGATCCGATGGAATACGAAAAAACAAAAAATTCGTATGTTCTAAAGAAAAATATGCTGGAAAATACAAAAGAAAACATGAAAGTCTTACATCCACTGCCAAGAGTAAATGAAATTAGTACCGATGTTGATAATGAAGAGAAAGCCTATTACTTTACTCAGGCATTAAATGGTGTTTATACACGCCAGTCTATCATTACTTCAATACTTGGTTTAAAATAGATAAAATTAAAGCATTATGACAGAAAAAAAATTACAAGTCAGCGCAATACAAAACGGAACCGTAATAGATCACATTCCGGCCGATAAATTATTTAATGTAATTAATATCCTGGGGCTCGATAAAATCAATAATCAAATAACATTTGGTACTAACCTTGAAAGCAAGAAAATGGGTTTTAAGGCTATTATCAAACTATCTGATGTATTTTTTGCTGACGAGGAAATCAATAAAATTGCTCTGGCAGCCCCTGAAGCAAAATTAAATATTGTAAAAGACTACCAGGTAGTTGAAAAGAAAATAGTAGAGGTTCCTGATAGCATTAAAGGAATTGCCAAATGTGGAAATCCAAAATGTATAACTAACCATGAAGGAATTGTTACCAGGTTTCAGGTAGTAAATAAGAAAATAGTAGCTTTAAAGTGTCATTACTGTGAAAAAATAACTGACTCTGAACATATGGAAATTTTTTAATATGTGATAAAAGGAAAAAAACAAGCCGGATTTTCAAAAATCCGGCTTGTTTTTTTTAAATTTTATAGTACTATCGTATACGATCCATGCTTCGTATTAATGCTTCGTCTTTGCCGATAGATCTGATTGCCAAATAAGTCAATATTGCCGCAACAACCGGAAATATTACAGTAATTTTATAACTTACAACCCCGTTTAATTGATTGGTAAAACTTTGAATATAATAGTAATTCAATCCGAGATAGCCAATCATTAAAATAATATTTATCAAATTAATACGCATTTGAAAAATTCTTTTTTTATAGAAAAAAATACTGGAAAAAGAAATTAATACAATAATTGAAAGTAAAATTATTGGGGGTATGGTTAATGAATAAATACTCTCTTCTGCTAAAGAAAAAAGTCCGTTAAAGTGAAAAATAAAAACTTCTCCGTTTTCAGCCAATAATTCTGCATAAGGATAGAAAAAAATGGATGCCATTAAAATGGTAACTACTAACAAATAAACTGATTGAATTCTCTGAATCATAACGTATTAAAATAAATCCTTTAAAACATAGCTATTAATAATCACAAAATTAGCTGATTTTATTGATTTTTACATTAAAATCAACTGATTTCTATTATTTTTTTCATCTCTTTAACTACAAAAATAAATCATCCCGATTTTTCCTGAATCGTTTTTGTTTTTCTCGTTCCTGTAAATCATCCGGGAATAATTTATTTTCTCCTTTATAGCCTATTGCCATAATTGCCATAGGTTCTAAATCATCATCCAAATCAAAGCTTTCTTTTGCTTTTGATATGCTGTATCCTCCCATCTGATGTACATATAATCCTACCGAAGTTGCCTGGGCAAGTAAATTACCCACAGCCATTCCGGTATCATGTTGTGCAAAACGATTCACTTTTCCGGTAACCGTTGAAGTTTTTTTTGCCATACTCATGACCAAAACCGGGGCATATTGAGCCCAATATTGATTCGCTTCTACCAGGCAATTAAAAAGTTTAGCATAATTTTCATCTTGGTTTTTCACCCCCAAAATAAAACGCCAGGGTTGTTCATTATAACTAGAAGGAGCCCAACGAGCAGCTTCAAAAATTAAGATTAATTTTTCTTTTTCAATTTTCTGAGATGAGAAAATTACAGGACTATACCTGTTTTTTATAATATTATGTATAGTATTCATAACAAATATATTTTTAGTATAATAACAGAAATATAAAAATTCTGTTCAATATTTTAAAATTAAATGAGGTTCAATTAAAAAAATATGTTTAATAATATCATAATTAAAGCATAAAATGTATTATTTTAGCTTGAAAATCCTAAAACTAATTCGTAGAATTGTAAGTTAAAATAGAAACGTTAATATTAGTATATAACCAGTTAAATTAGAAGACTATGGCAAAAATGACAAGTCAAGATTACATTAAAAGAGAAGATAAATACGGAGCGCATAATTATCATCCGCTACCAGTAGTATTAGAAAAAGGCGAAGGTGTTTTTGTATGGGATGTTGAAGGAAAAAAATATTATGATTTTCTTTCGGCATACTCTGCAGTAAACCAGGGACATTGCCATCCAAAAATAGTAAAAGCACTATCCGATCAGGCTCAACAACTAACACTAACTTCCAGAGCTTTTCATAATAATGTTTTAGGGGAGTATGAGGAATATGTAACCAAATATTTTGGTTACGATAAGGTTTTACCTATGAATACCGGCGCTGAAGCTGATGAAACAGCGATTAAGCTTGCCCGTAAATGGGGATATCAGAAAAAAGGGATACCCGAAAATGAAGCAAAAATCGTTTGTTGTAATGAAAATTTCCATGGAAGAACCATTACTATAATATCCATGTCAAACGATCCGGTTGCATATAAAGATTATGGCCCTTACACCCCAGGATTTGTAAGAGTTCCTTATAACGATACTGAAGCATTAGAAAATGAATTAAAAGATCCTAATGTTGCTGCTTTTTTGGTTGAACCTATCCAGGGTGAAGCGGGTGTTTATGTTCCCGACGAAGGCTACTTAAAGAAAGTAGCTGAATTATGTAAAAAATACAATGTACTGTTCATTGCCGACGAAGTACAAACAGGTATTGCCCGAACAGGAAAATTATTAGCTTGTGATCATGAAGATGTTAAACCTGACGTTTTGATTCTTGGTAAAGCTATCTCAGGAGGTGTTTTCCCGGTATCAGCTGTTTTAGCCAACGATGACATTATGCTTACGATTAAGCCGGGTGAACATGGTTCAACTTTCGGAGGTAATCCAATAGCGGGTAAAGTAGCTATGGCGGCTTTAGATGTTATTAAAGAAGAAAAACTAGCTGAAAATGCTGAAAAATTAGGAAAGATCTTCCGCGATGAATTCAAAAGTATTAAGTCAGACATGATTGAACTTGTTCGTGGTAAAGGTTTACTCAATGCCGTTGTAATTAAAAACAAAGAAGGAAAAACAGCATGGGACGTTTGTGTTGCTATGGCCGAAGCTGGTGTTTTAGCTAAGCCCACACATGGTAATATTATCCGTTTTGCTCCACCGCTGGTAATTACTGAAGAGCAGTTACGTGATGCTATGGATAAAATTAAAGAGGTTTTCAAAAAATTCGAATAATTTTACCCATTATACTGCCTATTTTACAGGCAGGCATTAAACCTTTTTTTCAAAAAGCTGTCTCAAATTTATTGAGCAGCTTTTTTTATATAAAAAAGGTAAATATTTAATCATCAAATCAATATAAAAATGAAATCAAGAATTATTCTAAAATTTGCTGTAATAGCATTCATTATTATGGGAATAACAACCTCATGTCAACAAAAAGTTGACGAGAAAACTACGTTCGATGTAAGCCTTATCGATAAAAATTTTGAACCTGCACACGATTTTTACCATTATGTCAATAATGGCTGGTTAGAAAAATATCCACTTCCGGATGACGAAAGCCGATACGGTTCTTTTGATCAATTGGCTAAGGAGACAAGTAAAAAAGTACAAAGTCTGGTAGAAGAATTAGCTTCAACAGATCATGAGCAAGGAACCATAGAACAAAAAATCGGAGATTTTTATGCTTTAGGAATGGATATCGACAAGATAAACGAACAAGGGCTAACTCCACTCCAAGCTGAGTTTAAACGTATTAGTTCTATTAAAACCACCAAAGACGTACAGGACCAAATTGCTCATTTTCATTTACATGGCATAGGTTCATTATTTGGATTTGGGGGTTCGCCTGATCCTAAAATGAGCGATATGAACATTGCGCATATCACCCAAAGTGGCTTAGGAATGTCCGACAGAGACTACTATACAAATACAGATGCCCGATCAAAACAAATTCGTGATGCATATGTTAAACATGTTGAAAAAATGCTTTCCCTTAGCGGAATATCTGAAGAAAATGCAAAAGAGAAAGCTTTAACCATCATGGATATGGAAACGCGACTGGCTAAAGCATCTTTTACCCGGTTGGAAAACAGAGATCCCAATGCAACCTACAATAAAAAATCGCAGGAAGAAGTTAAAAATCTTTATTCAAACTTTGATTGGGATAACTACATGGCAAATATGGGTTTAGAATATGACGGAGTCATCAATGTTCGTCAGCCTAAATTTTTTGATGAAATGAATAAAATGCTAAAAGACGTTAGCATTGAAGACTGGAAAACCTATTTTCACTGGAACCTTTTACATTCTACGGCAAACTATATCGGTTCTGAATTTGAAAAAGAACATTTTAATTTCTTTGGTAAAACCATGCAGGGAAGTGAAAAAATGCGTGAGCGCTGGAGGAGAGTATTAGGTGTTACAAACAGAGCATTGGGTGATGCAATTGGCCAGAAATTTACCGAAAAACACTTTCCTCCGCAAGCAAAAGAACGAATGGTAAACCTTGTAGAAAACCTGAGAGATGGGCTTGGACAACGCATTGATAATCTGGAATGGATGAGCGAAGAAACCAAAGTAAAAGCCCATGAAAAATTAGCTACTATGCGGGTTAAAATTGGATATCCCGACCAATGGGAAGATTATTCCAATTTACAAATTGGAGACAAATCTTACGTATTAAATGTTCTGGAAGCAAATAAATTCAGAAGAAAAGATAATCTTAACGAAATAGGGAAACCTGTTGACAAAGATGAGTGGTTTATGACTCCTCAAACAGTCAATGCTTACTATGCACCATCAATGAACGAGATTTGTTTCCCTGCAGGAATTTTACAACCACCATTCTTCTATCTGGAAGGGGATGATGCAATTAACTATGGTGCTATTGGAGCTGTTATCGGGCATGAGATGACTCACGGGTTCGATGATCAGGGAAGGCTTTACGACAAAGAAGGAAACCTTAATAACTGGTGGAAAGCAGAAGATTCTGAGCGTTTTGAAAAGAGAGCCCAGGTATTGGTAGATCAGTTTAACAACATCTTTGTACTCGACACATTACGTGCCGATGGTAAATTATCGCTGGGTGAAAATATTGCCGATTTAGGCGGACTAAATATTGCTTATACAGCATTTCAAAATGCACAAAAGCAGAATCCACAAGAAAAAATGATTGACGGTTATACCCCTAATCAAAGGTTTTTCTTAAGTTGGGCAAGAGTATGGTCACAAAATATCCGCGATAAAGAAATTATTCGCAGAACGAAAGAAGATGTTCACTCGTTGGGTATTAACCGTGTTCACGGCCCAATTGCAAATATGCCTGAATTTCATGAGGCTTTTAATGTAGAACACGGAGATGAATTGTATATCCCTCAAGAAGAAAGAGCTTCGATATGGTAAAAGGTAATTATTAACGATAAAAAAACCGTGCTTATTTAAGTACGGTTTTTTTTATACAAGTTATTCTCAACAATACTTACATAGTTTTATTTCTTGCATAAAATCGTTCTTCAATAATTTTATCATTCTCCCACTGCTGAATCGCTACTTCAGCTATCATGCGCTTAGTGCCATCTTTTTGTTTGATTTTAAACCAAAATTCAACCATCGAAATTTGCCGGTTTTCATCTGATGTTATAGCAATAATCTTTCCACCGTAAATTTCTTGTATATTTTTAATAAAATCTTTGTCATAGGCCAGGTTTTCTTCTTTTCCTTTACGGATTTTACCATCAGCCTGGATGACAATAATCTTATTATGGTAGTACTTTTCTTTGGCTTCCGGAAGCTTTCCCTCCTCCAGCAGGGTATATAGTTCTTTGGCTTTTTCGTAACAAGTCATGCTAAAATTATTAAGGTTAGACTTTTAAAGTTACAAAAAAACCTTCAAAACTTGTAAAAATCTTAAACAAAGAATAGAACTACTATTTAATTTATTATATATACAGATTTCCTAGCCTAATTATTTGTTCAAAATATTTATTTACAGAAAATAAAATCCACTATTTATATTATAATTAAAAAAGCAGCAGAGAAAAAGTGCAGTAATAAATATAAAAAAAATTAGATATTATTACGTTATCAATATGTATAAAAAAGACACTAAAAAGAAAAATCACATAATTTTTTATTCAAACATTGTATAGTTACATCATTACATCATTACATCATTTCATCATTGCATCATTGCATCATTGCATCATTGCATCATTGAATCATTGCATCATTGAATCATTGAATCATTGCATCATTGAATCATTGAATCATTGCATCATTGCATCATTGAATCATTGAATCATTGAATCATTTCATCACTGTCTCATCAAATTTCTCTATCATAGAAAAAACCCCGGTAAAATCGCTGCATTTTTTTTGACCGTTTTAGATTGTTTTGTATGTTTACATCATTAATTATTAAAATCAAATCATAACAAAGAATAAATAACATAATGAAAACATTAGAA
>Ga0102943_1002599_pt1 | contig 10475 bp, 9 predicted proteins | sample SalPonC_black_MG_FD_78174 | JGI IMG/M metagenome (GOLD analysis project Ga0102943, IMG submission 78174) | Salt pond soil microbial communities from South San Francisco under conditions of wetland restoration - Salt Pond MetaG... | ecosystem: Environmental > Aquatic > Marine > Intertidal zone >...
CGGCCAGCATGGATTTGCCCGACCCCGGTGTGCCAACCATCATCAGGTGATGCCGCCCTGCGGCGGCAATCTCCAACGCGCGTTTGGCCCGTTCCTGACCTTTGACATCCAACAGGTCACGGCTTGTTGTATCCGCCATCACTTCGCCGGGCTCGGCGGGCGGTATTGGGGATTGGCCGGTATAATGCCGGACCACATCGGCAAGGCTCGCGGCCCCGATAACCTGCGTCGCGCCAACCCATGCCGCCTCGGCGCCCGACGCTTTGGGGCATAAAAGCGTTCGGCCCTCTTCAGCGGCGGCCATGGCAGCGGGCAAAGCCCCGATCACTGGAATAAGCGACCCGTCCAGTGACAATTCCCCTAACGAGCATGTGCCTTCGACCGCGTCGCCGGGGATGATTTCAAGCGCGGCCAGCAGGGCCATGGCAATGGGTAGATCGAAATGACTGCCCTCTTTCGGCAGGTCGGCGGGGCTAAGATTGATGGTGATCCGCTTTGACGGCAAGGCGATGGCCATGGAACTGAGCGCCGTGCGCACCCTGTCGCGCGCCTCGGATACCGCCTTGTCAGGCAGCCCGACCAGTGAAAAGGCCGGGATGCCGGGGGTGACGGCGCATTGCACCTCAACCTGACGGGCCGCGACGCCTTCGAAGGCGACGGTATAGGCGCGTGCGACCATGACTGAGCGGGCTCCGGTTAACTATGGTTAACCCATGGATAGCGCGGTCGTGGTTGATGAAGTGTTAACGCCGCCCCGGTCTGCGTGAAAAGGCAGGATGCTGGCATCAGGGAAGGTGATTGATCGTTTGTGCCTGCCATGTGTCATCGCGCAAATGCAGTTCGGTCACTGACAGGTTATCGATTTTATGCCCGAATGCCTCGTACGGGGTGACGCGCAGCGCCTTTTGCACTTGTGTCAGGATCGCGCCGAAATGCGCGACGGCAATGATATCGCGCCCCGGATGCGCGGTTATAAGGCGGGTCACCGCCCGCTCGACCCGCATTGAAATCTGGTTCCAGCTTTCCCCGCCGGGAGCGGCGATATCGCCAGGGCTATCCCAGAACGTGCGTAAATGATCGGGATCGGGCACGCTGTCAAAGGCTTGAAGTTCCCACGCGCCGAAATGGATTTCGCGCAGATCGGGATCATGTGGCAGCCTGTCACGCCCTTTGGTGATCGCATCGGCGGTGGCGGTTGCGCGGATCAAGTCGGACGAGATAACCAGCGCGCTGTCAGGCAAATGCGTCTCAAGCCGGGCCAGTTGCGCACTATCACTAAGATCGGCAGGCAGATCGGACCATCCTACCATGGATTTGGCGTGGGTCGGGCCGTGGCGCACCCAAAAGATACGGCTCATGGCAGTTGGCCCTTCAAGACCTGTGGTAACCCGGCGATGACGTTGACAACCAATCCGGCCTGCGCCGCCAATGTTTGATTCAGCCGCCCCTGCGCCTCGCGGAAGCGGCGGGCCAGTGCGTTTTCAGGCACGACGGACAGGCCGACTTCGTTGCTGACAATCACAACCGGGGCCGGGCAATCGGCCAAGGCCGACATCAAGCCCTTTTCGGCATCTGCCAGATCCGCCTCGGCCAGCATCTGGTTGCTAAGCCACATCGTTGCGCAATCCAGCAAAACGATTTGGTCGGGGGTCGTGTCTCGAAGAGCTGCCCCCGGATCAAGCGGCGCTTCGACGGTCAACCAACCCGCGCCGCGCATGTCACGGTGACGATCCACTTTGGCCCGCATCTCGGCATCAAACGCTTGGGCCGTGGCTAGGTAAACACGGCTGCGCCCCGTCTGAACGACCAACGATTCGGCAAAAGACGATTTGCCCGAAGCTGCACCGCCAAGCACCAAGGTGAGTCCAGAAAGCATCATTTTCGGCCTCATTTTGATCCGGTTTCAGTCAGATTGCGTAACCCAAGTTAAAGACCACTAACGCAATATAACGCAGACAGTCAGGTGAGGGGGTTAATATGCCACTGGACGCACCACAGACAAGCAACATGTCACGCTCGGCCATGAAAGCGGAGCTTTTGGATGCCGAGACCGAGTTGAAACTGGCCTATGCATGGCGTGATGAACGCGACGAAGAGGCGCTGCACCGACTGATTACAGCGTATATGAGATTGGCAATTTCGATGGCGTCGAAATTTCGCCGGTATGGCGCGCCGATGAATGATCTTATCCAAGAGGCTGGCCTGGGCTTGATGAAAGCGGCCGACAAGTTTGATCCTGATCGTGGTGTGCGGTTTTCGACATACGCTGTGTGGTGGATCAAAGCCTCGATTCAGGATTACGTGATGCGTAACTGGTCGATGGTGCGCACCGGATCGACCAGCAGTCAGAAATCTTTGTTCTTCAACATGCGCCGTGTGCAGGCCCAAATCGAACGTGAGGCAATGGCAAAAGGCGAAGAACTGGACGGCTATCAGCTGCGCGAAATGATTGCGCACGAAGTCGGTGTGCCCCTGCGCGATGTCGAAATGATGGAAGGTCGCCTGTCGGGCTCGGATTTCTCGTTGAACGCAACGCAATCCTCTGAGGATGAAGGCCGCGAATGGATCGACACGATCGAAGATGATGGTATGCGCGGCGATGAGTTGGTCGAGCAGGATCACGATCTGTCCGCGTTGCGCGATTGGCTGGGACAGGCCATGGGGCGCTTGAATGATCGCGAACGGTTCATCGTGCGCGAACGCAAGCTGCGTGAAGAGCCCCGAACGCTGGAAAGCCTTGGACAAGAACTGAACCTGTCCAAAGAACGTGTCCGGCAACTTGAGGCAGCAGCATTTGAAAAGATGCGCAAACACCTTGAACGCCACGGTGCAGAGGTGCAGAATCTGTTGGTATGAAAACGATATGCACAGCAGCTCTTCTTTCGATGACCGCGTTTGGTGCGCTGGCGCAAGACGTGGTCATCGTTGGCGAGATCCATGACAATCCCATGCACCACGCGGCCCAAGCCGAAGTTGTAACTCGGATTGCGCCCAAGGCGTTGGTGTTCGAAATGCTGACACCGGAACAGGCCAAGGCGATCACGCCGGACAATCGCGATGATCAAGCACAGTTGAGCGCTGATTTGGACTGGGAAAACTCGGGTTGGCCGGATTTTTCCATGTACTATCCGATCTTTACAGCAGCACCAGAGGCGCGGATTTACGGCGCACAGGTGCCACGCGATGTTGCTCGGGCCGCGTTCGAAAATGGGATATTCGAAGGATTTTCCGATGATCCTGATGCCTATGGGCTGACCAACCCCTTGTCCGAGGCCCAGCAAACCAACCGCGAGGCGATGCAGATGGCCGCGCATTGCGATGCCTTGCCCCCCGAAATGCTGCCCGGCATGGTGTCCATTCAACGCCTGCGTGATGCCGAACTGGCCCACGGCGTTGTGCAGGCGATGCAAGACACCGGCGGCCCTGTCGTTTTGATCACCGGCAATGGCCACGCCCGCAAGGATTGGGGCGTTCCGTATTACTTGAACCGCGTTGCGCCTGATCTGCAGGTGCACGTGATCGGCCAGACCGAAAACGACGCACCGCTGGAGGGCGGTTTCGACGAAATGCGCTCCGCCCCGGCGGTCGAGCGCGAAGACCCCTGCGCCGCCTTCACCGGCAAAGGTTGAGCCGCTCTTGCCAGCCCGAGGGGCAAAGCCTAGTGTCTGATCGGGTCGGATAGGGAAGGCGCCATGCTGGCATCGAAACGTATTCTTTTGGTCATCAGCGGCGGCATTGCGGCCTTCAAGTCATTAGACCTGATCCGTCGGCTTCGCGAACGTGGCGCGCATGTGATCCCGGTGCTCACGCGAGCAGGGGAAGAATTTGTAACGCCTTTGTCAGTGTCTGCGTTGGCGGGGCACAAGGTGTTCCGCGACTTGTTCGACCTGACCGACGAAGCCGAGATGGGCCATATAGAACTGAGCCGAAGTGCCGACTTGATTGTCGTGGCTCCGGCCACTGCCAATCTGATGGCCAAGATGGCCGGGGGTATGGCTGATGATCTGGCCACGACGCTGCTTCTGGCCACGGATACGCCGGTTTTGATCGCGCCCGCCATGAATGTCAGGATGTGGCAACACCCGGCGACTCAGCGCAATATCGACATGCTGAGAGCCGATGGGATCGGCTTTGTCGGCCCGGATGACGGGGATATGGCCTGTGGCGAATATGGGCCGGGACGCATGGCCGAGCCGCTGGAAATCGTCGCGGCGATTGATCGCGCACTGTCGGACGGCCCGCTTAAGGGTAAGCGCGTGATCGTCACCTCAGGCCCGACGCATGAACCGATTGATCCCGTCCGCTATATCGCGAACCGCTCGTCCGGGGCGCAAGGCACGGCCATTGCGCGCGCGCTTGCATCGCTTGGGGCCGAGGTGGTTTTCGTGACAGGCCCTGCTGGCGTTCCCCCGCCCGAGGGCGTGGTGGTTGTGCCGGTCGAAACCGCGACCCAGATGATGCAGGCGGTGCAATCTGCATTGCCCGCCGACGCCGCCGTGTTCGCCGCCGCAGTGGCCGATTGGCGCGTGGCCAGCGCCAGCGCATCAAAGCTGAAAAAAACCAAGGGCGGCTTGCCGGTGCTGGAGTTCGAAGAAAACCCCGACATTCTGGCGACGATCAGCCAGATGGACACCGGACGGCCCGGCCTTGTGATTGGGTTTGCAGCCGAGACGGACGATGTGATTGCAAATGCCACGGCGAAACATGCGCGCAAAGGCTGTGATTGGATCGTCGCCAATGATGTCAGTCACGCAACCGGAATCATGGGCGGTCCGGAAAATCACGTTACGTTGGTCACAAAGGATGGTGCCGAGGCGTGGCCGCGCATGGCAAAAGGCGATGTGGCCGCCCGGCTGGCCGAGCGGATCGCGCAGGCGCTGGCCTGAGGATTTGAGTATTTTTGGAACAATGAAAGGGTTGGGATGGTCCTGATCTCATTTGCTTGGGAAGATGACGCCGACCGGGCGCTCGGGCTGCCGGCTTATGCGTCGGACGGGGCGGCTGGGGCTGACCTGCGGGCCAATTTTCCCGCGACGCAGCGCGATACAGGCATCACGTTGCAGCCGGGCGCGCGGTCGCTTGTGCCGACGGGGTTGCGGCTGGCCATTCCCGATGGATATGAGGTGCAGTTGCGACCGCGGTCAGGGCTGGCCTTGAAGCAGGGGCTGACCTTGCCCAATAGCCCCGGCACGATTGACAGTGATTATCGTGGGCCTTTGGGGGTGATCGTGATGAACGCAGGCGATCAGGCGTTTCAAATAGAGCATGGTATGCGTATAGCGCAGATGGTCGTGGCGCCGGTGGTGCGGGCCAGTTTCGATCTGGTGGCTGAATTGGATGAGACGACGCGCGGCGATGCTGGGTTTGGATCGACGGGGCATAGCTGATGCTGTTGGTATTTGTCATGGCGGCGGCCCTGTGGGGGATCGGGGCCCTGATGGGCGCGCCCAAGCGACTGCGGTGGGGGATGATCGGGCTGTTATGGCTGGCCGTGGTCGGGCTGCATCTGGCTTTGCCTGCTGCGCATCCGTTGCGGCTGGCGACAGGTGAAAGCCCCGCCTTGTGGCTGATGTTGGGCGGCTTTGCCGGACTTGCCCTTGTCTATCGTTACGGATTGAACAAGCTGCGCCGCAAGGCGGACGCGCAGCAAGAGCCGGAAAAGAAAAAGCTTTTTTCCGAAACCGAACTAGATCGTTATGCCCGGCATATCGTGCTGCGCGAACTTGGCGGGCCGGGGCAAAAGGCCCTGAAAGAAGCCCGCGTTCTGGTGATTGGGGCCGGTGGCTTGGGGTCGCCCGCGCTGCTGTATATGGCGGCGGCCGGGGTTGGCACGATCGGGGTGATCGACGATGACGTGGTCGATAATTCGAACCTGCAACGGCAGGTCATTCACCGGGATCGTGACATCGGCCTGCCCAAGGTGCAATCGGCCATGGCTGCGATGCAGGCGCAAAACCCATCGGTCGACGTGCGCCCCTATCAGCGTCGTCTGACCGAGGATATCGCCAGCGATCTGTTTGCCGACTACGATGTCATCCTGGACGGCACAGATAATTTCGATACGCGCTACCTGGCGAATGCGAGCGCAGTGGAACAAGGCAAGCCGTTGATTTCCGGTGCGCTGTCGCAATGGGAAGGGCAGTTGAGCGTGTTTGACCCATCACAGGGCACGCCTTGTTACCAATGCATTTTCCCTGACCGCCCCGCGCCGGGGCTTGCGCCCTCTTGCGCCGAGGCGGGTGTGCTTGGTCCATTGCCCGGCGTTGTCGGGGCGATGATGGCGGCAGAGGCGGTCAAGTTGATTGCCCATGCGGGCCAGCCGCTGTTGGGGGAGATGCTGATTTATGATGCCCTTTGGGGCGAGACACGGAAAATTTCGCTGAAACGCCGTGAAGGCTGCCCTGTTTGCGGCCAAACACATGAAAAGGACGCCGAGGCATGACCAATTCGTTATTGGCTGAATGGGACACGCCGTTCCAAATCGCCCCATTTGGGCAAATCGAGGATGCGCATTTTGAACCGGCGTTCGAGGCGGCGATGCAAGAGGCGCGGGCAGACATCGAAAAGATTGCCGAAAACCCCGAAAAGCCAAGCTTTGCCAACACAATAGAGGCGCTTGAGGCGAGTGGTGAGGCTTTGGACAAGGTGCTATCGGTGTTCTTTTCCGTGGCCGGGGCTGACAGCAACCCAAAGCGGCAGGAATTGCAACGCGCCTTTGGGCCGAAATTGGCGGCGTATTCATCGGAAGTGACCGGAAACAAAAAGCTGTTTCAGCGGATAGACGTCTTGTGGCAATCGCGGGACGAGTTGGGCCTGAGTGACGAGCAAGCCCGCTTGCTGATGCTGACCCGCCGCAGGTTTGTACGGGCCGGGGCGGCGTTGGGCGGTGAGGCTGATCAGCGGATACGCCAGATCATGGCGCGCCTGTCAGAGCTTGGCACAAGCTTCACCCAAAACCTGCTGGCGGACGAGGCCGGATGGTTCATGGAATTGGACGATCAGTCCCTTGAAAACTTGCCTGAGTTTCTGATTTCTGCCGCGCATGAAGCGGGTCGGGAAAAAGGTGTTGAGCGTCCGGTCATCACCCTGTCGCGGTCGTTGCTTGTGCCGTTTTTACAGTTCTCGCCGCGCCGCGATTTGCGAGAGAAGGCGTTTCGGGCGTGGGAGGCGCGTGGTGCCATGGGCGGCGAAACGGACAATCGTGCGATTGCTGCCGAGATATTGCAGCTACGGCAAGAACGCGCGCAGCTTTTGGGCTATGACAGTTTTGCTGCGTATAAGCTGGAAACCGAGATGGCCAAAACGCCAGAACGCGTGAAAGATCTGCTTTGGCAGGTCTGGACACCCGCCAAAGTCCAAGCCGAGGCGGATGCGGCAACCCTGACCAAAATGATGCAAGCCGATGGGATAAATGGGGAATTGCAGCCTTGGGATTGGCGGTATTAAGCGGAAAAGCGGCGGCAGGCCGAGCATGATCTGGAGGAGGCCGCGCTAAAGCCATACTTGTCGCTGGACGCGATGATTGAGGCCGCGTTTGGCGTGGCAAATCGGCTGTTCGGGCTGGAATTCACGCCGCTGGATATAGCCCTGTATCATCCCGATTGCCGGGCATGGGAGGTGACCCGCAAGGGGCGGCATGTGGCGGTGTTTATCGGAGATTACTTTGCCCGAGGGTCAAAACGGTCGGGCGCGTGGTGCAGTGCGATGCGCGGGCAGGCCAAACGGCCACGTGTTCAGGGGCCGGTGGTTGTAAATGTCTGCAATTTTGCCAAGGGTGATCCGGCGTTGTTGTCGTCTGACGATGCGCGGACCTTGTTTCATGAATTTGGCCATGCCTTGCATCACCTTCTGTCAGACGTGACGTATGAAAGTATGTCCGGCACGTCGGTGGCGCGCGACTTTGTCGAACTGCCCAGTCAGTTGTATGAACATTGGCTGGAAGTGCCCGAGGTGCTGGAGACATATGCGCGCCATTACCAGACCGGAGAGGCGATGCCGCCGGAATTGCTGGACAAAATGCTGAAAGCCGCGAATTTCGATCAAGGATTCCAAACGGTGGAATATGTCGCCTCGGCCATGGTGGATTTGGCGTTTCACGAGGGCGACGCACCGCAAGATCCGATGGAAATGCAGCGGGAAATATTGCAGCACATGGGCATGCCGCAGGCGATCACGATGCGCCATGCGACGCCGCATTTCGCGCATGTGTTTGCAGGTGATGGGTATTCCAGCGGCTACTACAGCTATATGTGGTCCGAAGTGATGGATGCCGATGCGTTCGCGGCTTTTGAGGAAGGTGCGGGCGCGTTTGATGAAGAACAGGCCAAAGCTTTGGAAACGCATATCCTGTCGCGCGGCGGATCTGTTGACCCAGAAGAGCTGTACACCGCATTCCGTGGGCGTCTGCCGGGTGTCGAGGCGCTGTTGAAGGGGCGCGGGCTGGCCGCCTGATCGGGCGACGATCTGTTGCGCCAACGATGGGTGTTTTCAAGGATGGCGGCCCTCGCCCCCGGCGGCTTGGCTTAGAATGTCTGGTCGTAATCACCAACCGCAGCCTCGGTGCGGATCACCGCGTCAATATCAGAGAAGATAGCGCGCAATTCGTCGTCGCTGTCGCTGCTTTCGCAGACCACGACCAAGTTGGGCGTATTGGATGACGCACGAACCAGCCCCCAAGACCCGTTTTCAAGGATGACACGGGCGCCATTGACCGTGACCACCTCTTTGATGGCGCGGCCTGCGATTTGATCCCCGGCGTCGGCTTTGGCGACCAGTTTCTCGACGATGCGATCAAGCACCTCATATTTCTCGGTATCAGCGCAATAGGGCGACATCGTGGGCGTCGCGAAGGTGTGCGGCAGGGCGCGGCGCAGATCGGACATTGAGCTGTCTGGGTTGCGGTCCATCAGCTTGCAGATTTCCACGGCCACGCGCATCCCGCAATCATAGCCACGGCCCACAGGTTCGGCCAAAAAGTAATGCCCGGACTTTTCAAAGCCCGCCAAGGCACCGATTTCCTTGACCCGGCGTTTCATGTGGCTGTGGCCGGTTTTCCAGTAATCGGCCTTGGCCCCGTTTTTTTGCAATTCGGGGTCGGACGCAAAAAGGCCGGTCGATTTCACATCGGCCACAAAGGTGGAGTTTGGGTAAAGGCGTGACAGCTCGCGCGCCATGATGACGCCCACCTTGTCGGCAAAAATTTCCTGCCCCTCGTCATCGACCACGCCGCAGCGGTCCCCATCGCCATCAAACCCAAGGGCGAAATCGGCCCCGTTGGCGCGCACGGTGTCGGCCATGTCATGCAGCATTTCCATGGCTTCGGGGTTGGGGTTGTAGTGGGGGAATGTGTAATCAAGCTCGTTATGGCTGGGCACCACTTCGACACCTATCCGCTTGAACAAGTCCGGCGCAAAGGCCGCAGCTGTGCCGTTGCCCGTGGCGCAGACCACGCGCAGTTTGCGCGACATTTTGAAATCGCCCACAAGATCGTCAAGATACGCCTCGCGCACACCATCGACGAATTCATAAGATCCACCCTCGCGCGTCTCGCCCTGACCGTTCAGAACGATTTCGCGCAGCTCGGCCATTTCATCGGGGCCGTGTGTCAGTGGGCGCTCAAACCCCATTTTCACGCCGGTCCAGCCGTTTGGATTGTGGCTGGCGGTGACCATCGCGACAGCAGGCGCATCAAGGTGGAACTGGGCGAAATAGGCCATGGGCGACAGGGCCGGACCAATGTCGCGCACACGAATACCCGCTTGCATCAGGCCGATGACCAGCGCGTGTTTGATGGCCAGCGAGTAATCACGGTAATCGTTGCCAACCGCGATTTCCGGTTTGATCCCGCGCTTTTGCATTTGCGTGCCAAGCCCAAGCCCAAGCGCCGTCATACCCGGCAGGTTGATTTCATCGGGGTATTTCCACCGTGCATCATACTCGCGAAAGCCCGTTGGCGCGATCATCGCGTCGCGCAAAAATTCCCATGTGTTGGGCGTGCAAGTGGGCAAGGGTTTGGTCATTGGAATACTCGTCTATTCTGGGAATTACAGGGCGATCGGATTGGCCTTGGCCAATTTGTCAAACGCCATAAGGGTTTCGATCAGCTGGGGCATCTGTGGCAGCGGGATCATATTTGGCCCGTCAGACGGGGCAATATCAGGGTCTTGGTGGGTTTCGATGAAAACAGCCGCCACACCAAGTGCCACAGCCGCGCGTGCCATGACGGGGGCGAATTCGCGTTGCCCGCCGGAACTGCCGCCTTGGCCGCCGGGCTGCTGCACGGAATGGGTGGCGTCCATAACCACCGGATAGCCGGTGGCGGCCATCTGCGGCAAGGCCCGCATGTCTGTGACAAGGGTGTTGTAGCCAAACGAGGTTCCACGTTCGGTCAGCAGGATACGCGTGTTGCCGGTGGCTTCGATCTTGGCCACGACATTGGGCATGTCCCATGGCGCAAGAAACTGGCCCTTTTTGAC
>Ga0102943_1002601_pt1 | contig 10466 bp, 7 predicted proteins | sample SalPonC_black_MG_FD_78174 | JGI IMG/M metagenome (GOLD analysis project Ga0102943, IMG submission 78174) | Salt pond soil microbial communities from South San Francisco under conditions of wetland restoration - Salt Pond MetaG... | ecosystem: Environmental > Aquatic > Marine > Intertidal zone >...
GCCACCCGTCTGCCGGCAGCCGGAGACATCATCACCCCGCACCAGTATCCGCAGTTTACATGAAATCCCTCGATTTCACCGGATGGACCGATGACCGGCTTGTCATCCGGGGTATACACATACTGGCCGGCAGATACATTGACATCTTCTGCCTTGAGGGTGTCTGCCACTTTTTCCAGAAACGGATTGAGCCGGGATACCCGGTAGATGGATTCCGCTGCAAAATCCCAGTCTGTGGGCAGTTCATCTGCGGGCGGAGATTCCGGTTCATCCGGGTCCACCCAGGCGCACAGCAGGCCCCCTGCTTCCGGGCGCCAGTATCCGTGGTTCACCAGATCCACGGTAAAAGGGGCTGAGGCGGGCAGATCCGGCAGATCTGTTTTGATGTAAGCTTTCTGGCGCCGCACTGTGCGCAGGGGCATGTCCAGGCCTGCCATCTTTCCGATGACCCCGGCAAAGGGACCGGCACAGTTCACCACCAGACGGGTGGATATGGTACCTTTGTCGGTTTTTACAGCACTGACCCCCTGGCTGTCGGTGTGGATATCCGTGACGAGGGTTTTCATGAAAAACGCGGCATCACCGGCCCCTTTGGCAAATCCATAGGTGGCCTCATGGGTGGACAGCCATCCGTCCCGCTTGTTGAAGGTGGCTCCGAGCGCCTGGGGGGCCAGAAAGGGAAACCGTTTGTGCAGATCATCTGTGCCGATGTATTCCGCTCCGGGAATACCAATGGCCTGGTATTGGTTCACCGCTTTTTTCAGATCCGGGAGCTGGGCCGCATCATCAGTGACAAACAGATACCCCCGCTGGGTAACATGGATATCAATGCCGGGCAGTCCCACGACATCATTGAAATTTTCAAACATGTCCACACTGGTCAGGGCCAGGTCAGCCATGGATTTTTCCGTGAACTGGGTGCGGAAACACTCCACGCTGGCAGCAGTGGTGAGGCTGGACAAAGCGTCGCGTTTTTCCACCAGGACGGTTTTCATGCCGGCTTTTGACAGCCAGAAAGCGGTGGCCGATCCCACAATGCCGCCGCCGATAACCACGGCATCTGCTGTGATGGTGCCAAATTCCTTTGGTATGGTAATGTCACTCATGATGATTTTCCTTATTTTCTATTTGTTGCGGATGCCTTCCATGTATCTGTCGAGGTCCCTGCGGATGGCAGGGTCCATGTCCGGGGGTTCAAAGTTTTCCAGGATTTCCTTGTATTTTGCATTGGCCTGCTGTTCCATGGAAAGGCCGCCCTTTGCGGTCCAGGCATCAAAATTGCGGCGTTCCTCCATGAGGGGTGCATACAACTCTGATCTGAAATACTGGAAGGTGTGGCGGTTGGTCAGATATTCCCCGCCGGGTCCCACCTGGTCGATCACATCCAGGGCCAGTTTTTCCGGAATGATCTCTTCTCCTTTTTTGATGCGGCGGCACATGCCCATCATTTCCGCGTCGATCATGAATTTTTCATAGGAAGCGGTCATATACCCTTCCAGAATGCCGGCGGCATGCAAAACAAAATTGATGCCGGACAGGCACGCCATCTGGAGGCTCATCATGGATTCGAAGCCTGCCTGGGAATCCACCATTTTGGCATCGGTCAGGGCCCCGCCGCCCCGGGAGGGCAGGTTGTAGAAGCGCCCCATCTGGGCGGTGGCGGCGGTGTTCACCGCCATTTCAGGGGCACCGATGCTCAAGGTGCCGTAATGCATGGCCGCGGCAGAGGAGGAACCGGCAAAGATCACCGGGGCCCCTTCTCTCACCAGCTGGGCCAGGCAGATGCCGGCCAGCACTTCTGCATTCTGGACCACCAGGGTGCCTTCCATGGTCACCGGCGTGGTGGCACCGGCAATGGACAAAGAAGAAATCAGCTGGGGCATGCCGGCTGCGGCATAGGCCATGATGCCGGCGCACATTTTGTCATCAAATCCCAAAGGGGTCAGGGTCGTGAGAATACTCACAAAGGGCGGTTTTTTTGCCATTTCATCTCTGCCGCCGAACAGCATGGCGGCCATGTCCAGGGTCTGCACAGCATCAGGTCCGCCGGTGCCGGCTCCCATGAAAGGCTTGTCAGACAGGATCATGGCAGCATAAATACGTTCCGCATTACGCTTTTCCACAGGGATATCATTAGGTTCCACCATCATACCGCCGGTAAGATCAAAATAAGGGATGGCGCAGGCCAGTTTGGCAAAATTTTTGAAATCTTCCAGGGTGCCTGATCTGCGGCCATGGTCCAGGCAATTGACAAACGGGGCGCCGTAGCAGGGCATAAAGGCAATATTGTCTCCGCCGATAACCACATTTTTTTCCGGGTTTCTGGCATGCAGGGTGAACTGGGACGGGGCTTTTTTTATCTGTTCCTCTATAAATTTTTTGGTAAAATACACCCGGACCCCATCCACTTTGCACCCGGCTTTTTTAAACAGGTCCAAAGCTGGTGCATATTTGAAATGCATGCCGGTTTTTTCCAGTACAGCCATGGTGGCTGCATGGATTTTTTCTGTTTCCTGTGAAGAGAAGTATTCAAAAAATCCCATAAGATATCCTTTAAATAGTGTAAAAGGTTAATATGATGGAGCACATTCGGTTTTCATGGGTGGTACACTGTCTGGATGTTTTTCCAGCAGATATGTATATGGTTTGTTTTTTCAAGATAATAATTTTTGCACATTTCATGCCATATTTTAAAATAGTTTCCATTCACCCGGACTCTCCGGGACTCTCAGGTCACAGGACTGATTTTTTCATAAGTTTTTGACAGGAAACAGCCCCGGTCAGAATTGCGGAAATCATCAAAATTTTTTTATATGCCTTGCATTTTTTAAAAAATTCATGCATTCAGGAAAGACAGAAAGAGAATAATAACAAAATCATCAAAAAAATTTGATTTTCCACCTGTACAAGGAAGCTATGGACCGTATCAATTTTGAAGATATCGATATATACAGCGTGCTGTCTTCCATGCATGAAGGGGTGGTGATAGCCGATATTACCGGCAAAGTTATCTTTTTCAACCAGACACAGGGCCAGATTGAAGATATTGACCCAAAAGATGCGGTCGGCCGGAAAATTCTGGATATCTATCAACTGGCTGATGATACCAGCCCTATCATGCGGTGCCTGATCAGCGGTGAACCCATCATCAATGAAACCCTGGTGTACCGCACCCGCCTGGGACGGGTATGTAATATTCTGTTCAGTGTGTTCCCTTTGTATAAAAACGGAAACCTCATCGGAGCCATCAATTTTTCCAAGGAATACCAGCTTCTTGAAAAAGTGATATTATCCCAGCCATCAACTGTCAGTTCTGTGCAGAAAAAATCCCGGAACGGCACCCGGTTTTCCTTTAAGGATATTATTGCATCAGATACCAAAATGCGCAATGCCATCCGCATTGCCAGAATGTCTGCCGGGTCTCCGTCTCCCATCATGATTTCCGGAGAAACCGGTACCGGCAAGGAATTGTTTGCCCAGTCCATACACAATCACAGCCCAAGAAAGAAAAAACTGTTCATTCCCGTCAATTGCGCAGCCATACCGGAAAACCTGCTCGAAGGCATATTGTTCGGTACCTCCAAAGGGTCTTTTACCGGTGCTATTGACAAGCCCGGCCTGTTTGAACAGGCCAACGGGGGGACCATTTTTCTGGATGAACTGGATGCCATGCCCCTGACCCTTCAGGCCAAACTTCTCCGGGTTATCCAGGAAAAAAAGGTGAGAAAACTGGGATCTCTCAAGGAAACAGACCTGGATGTAAAAATTTTATCCTCAGTGGGGCAGCCCCCCTTGAAAATCATTCAAAACGGGTCTCTTCGCATGGATCTTTTTTACCGCATGGGGGTTGTGTCTGTTCTGCTGCCCCCTTTGCGCGAGCGCAAAGAAGAACTGGACACATTGATCCGGTCTTTTATCTTAAAATATAACCAGGCAATGGGAGAGAATGTCAAGACTGTTTCGCCCCGGGTGGCACAGCTGTTTGCCGGGTATGACTGGCCGGGAAATGTTCGGGAGCTTGAGCATATCATTGAAGCATCCATGAACATGGTGGGGGGCACAAGCATTATCCGCCTGTCCCACCTGCCGCCCCATATTTTCAGTTTTGCAGGCAGGGAACGATGCGAGGTCAGGGGTGCCGGCTGTAACCACAAAGCGGAATCTGCAGGCAGCCTGCTGGAAACCCAGGCATCCAATGAAATGGAAATGATCATTACCGCGTTGTCCCGGGCCCGGGGAAATGCAGCCAGAGCAGCCCGGCGGCTGGGAATTTCCCCCCAGTCCTTTCACTATAAATTAAAAAAATACTGCATTGACCGTAAAGATTTTATCGTCAAAGAATTTGTGTAAAAAGTGTAAAATAAATTTACAGTAAACGCAAAATTTTTTAATTTTTTGTTATCTTTCACCGGCCCGGTTAGGATAATGTTGTTTTTATTTTTATGGGAATTTCATTAAATTTTTGTCAGAAATGTCAAGGTTCCTCAAATTTTTCCGGTTAAAATCACGGTTTAGTCAGGAAAACCAGTGACATTTCTGGTACATAAAGTGCATATTGGTAGGAGATGTTTGTACAGGCATCATAACAGGGAAAGCAACACTAATTTTTGGAGGAAAGATTTATGGGTACGAAAAAATTGCAACTGGTTATCGCATGTTTCACAGCAGTATTGTTGATTGCAGGAGGGCAGGCATTTGCAGCTGACAAAACCCTGCCCATCGGGGTTCTGGGACCGTTTACCGGACCTTCTGCCCAGACTGGAAAGGAATTTCAGGCATCTGTTGAGATGGCCCTTGAAACCATCAACTACACTGTGGGAGATTACAAGATCGAACCGGTATGGGTGGATTCCCAGTCAGATCCTGCAAAAGCGTCCGGCGCATACGCTGAAGCGGTTGAAGGAAAAGGTATCCAGGCGGGCGTGCTCAACTGGCATTCTTCTGTAGCCATTGCGGCCATGGATGTGGCTGCCCAGTACAAGGTGCCCCATATGTTCGGGTTCGGTGCCTCTGAAGTGGTTAACACGAAGTGGCAGGCTGATCCGGAAAAGTATTCCTACTGGGGCGGCAAAGGATGGCCGGTGCCTGCAAAACTGGAAAAGAACTATATTGTTGCCCTGAACAAGGCTATTGAAGCCGGAAATTTTAAACCCAAAAAGAAACTGGCGGCTATTTACGGGGAAGATACTGACTGGGGACGCTCAGCCGGCGGCGCTTACAGAACAGCTCTGGAAGCCAGCGGATGGGAAATTCATTCCGAAGAATATTTTCCCGTCACCCAGACAGATTTTTATCCCCTGCTGTCCAAATACAAAAAAGACGGGGTTGCGGTTGTTGCCGGCACCTCAGCATCTGCTCCCCCCATCACCGCATTTGTGAAACAGGCCCAGGAAGTGGGGCTGAAAAGTGTGATTGTGGCCTCCGGCCTCGGCTGGATCGGTGACTGGTATAAAATGACCGGTCCTGCTGCCGACTATGTACTGGATTCCATTCCCCAGCTGACCACAGCCGAAGCCAAACAGTGGGCAAAAGATGTCAATGCCAAATACGGATTCAATCCCAGCCCCTCTGCCGGCGGTCTTTCCTATGACGGTATCCGGATGTTCATCAAAATTCTCCAGAGAACCAATGAACTGCACGGCAAACTTGACAAGGAAACCATCCACAAAACCATGGTGGAAGAAGTCAACACCGGCAAACTCACCTATGGCAAAAAAGACGGTGCCATCATCATGAACGAATACAGATATACGGCTGAAACCATGCCGGATATGGTCGTGGCACCTGATGCCTATTTCTTCCCCATCCTCCAGTACAAAAAAGGAAAAGGATACATTATCTTTCCTGATGACTGGAAAGAAAAAGACTTTGAACAAAAATAAGATGATATGAGCCTGGAACAGAGGATTGAAAAAAATTTTTTTCAATCCTCTGTTTGTTTAAACGCGCGTAAAAATTTAAGGAAATAGAGACGTGATTGTATTGGAAACCAATAATTTAACCAAGAAATTTGGTGGACTGACAGCGGTGAATGCAGTCTCTATGACAGTAAATCAGGGGGATATCGTTGGGTTGATCGGCCCCAACGGAGCAGGAAAAACAACATTCATTAATGCGATTTCAGGCTTGAATCCCCCCACATCCGGGACAGTCAAAATGTTCGGCAAAGAAACCACCAGCCTGGCACCCGAAAAAATGTGCCGCCTGGGATTGTCCCGAACCTTCCAGATTCCCAGCCCCTTTCCCAAAATGACGGCCATTGAAAGCGTGATGACCGCCACCATTTTCGGAAACACTGCCGGAAAAGTGGCTGACCCGATGGTACATTCCAGAGAAATGCTGCAATTTGTGGAATTTCCCCTGGAGGAAACCGTTGTGGCGGAACAGTTGAACACAGTGCAGCTCAAACGGCTGGACCTTGCCAGGGCACTGGCCTCCAACCCAAAAATTTTGTTCATGGATGAAATGGCATCCGGCCTGAGTGAAGGGGAACTCAAGGATATCATGAGAATTATTCGAAAAATCAGCGAAAAAGGCATCTCCATTCTCATGATCGAACATATCATGCAGTTGATTATGGCTGTTTGCAACCGGCTTCTGTGCATTCAGTTCGGCACAAAGATTGCCGAAGGCCCCACCGAAGAAGTGGCCAATGACCCCAAGGTATCGCGGGCCTATCTCGGTGACGAGGCAGACAAATAATTGTAACGGAAAAATCAATGGAGATCTTATGCTGTTAGAAGTCAAAAATCTGAATGCCGGATATGGGTATCTGCAGATATTGCGGGATGTGTCTTTGCAGATTGACAAAGGAGAATATGTCGCCATTGTCGGGCCCAACGGCGCCGGAAAAAGCACCACCATGAAAACCATTGCCGGGCTGATTTCCCCCATGAGCGGCAATGTGGTCTTCAAGGGTGAAGATATCACAGGGCTGTCCGGCTCGGCTGTGGCCAAAAAAGGTATTTCCTTTGTGTCCGAAGAGATGAACCTGTTTGTCAATATGTCGGTGCAGGAAAATCTGTATATGGGCGCCTATACAATCAAAGAAAAACACCTGCAGACTGAACGCCTGGAATTTGTTTTTGAGCTGTTTCCCCGACTGGCTGAAAGAAGAAAACAGCTGGCCGGCACCATGTCCGGCGGGGAGCGCAAAATGCTGGCCATCGGCAGGGGCATGATGTCCAACCCGTCTCTCATGCTGGTGGATGAACCCTCTTTTGGACTGGCACCCCAGCTGACAACCAGTGTGTTTGCGTCTTTGGAGGTATTGATAGAAAACGGGGTGACCATTTTACTGGTGGAGCAGAACGTGACCAAAACCCTTGCGGTAACAGACCGCGGGTATGTTCTGGAAAACGGTAAAATTGGCCTGGAAGGCAGGAGTGCGGATCTGGCCGAGGACAGCTATGTCCGGAAAGTGTTTTTGGGTGTTTAACAAGACTTTGGAGAAATAGATTCATGTCAAAAAATATTTTAGCAGACCTGACGGCCTGGGTGCGGACGGCTCCCGGTTTGTCCATGGTTATCGCTGTGGTGGTAACCATAGCGGCAACCATCCATTCAGGGCCGTATATATTGGTGAACACCATTGTTACCGGCGGAATGCTGGCCCTTGTTGCCACCGGGCTTACCCTGATGCTGGGGGTGTTGAATATACCCATGTTTGCCCATGGGGAATATTTCATGATCGGTTCCCTCACCGCTTATTACATTTTTACCCCTATCAGTGAATTCGTTCTTGAGCATCCTGAATCCTGGCTGGTTACCTTCGGCCCTCTGCTTGCCATTATCGGCGCCCTTTTGGGCGGTGCCATTGCCGGCGCCATATCTGAAAAACTGATTTTCGGGCCCCTGCGCCGCCGTTCCACAGACAACTGGGTGATGAATTCTTTTTTGCTCACCGTGGGGGTGAGCGTGCTGCTCATCAACCTGCACCAGCTCATATTCGGGGCTGATTTTAAAGGTATTATCGGGTACTGGCAGGGCATGCCGATTTCCATTGGCGGGGCGTATATTTCACTGGACCGTGCTTTGTCTTTTATCATATCTGCCGTGATCGTGGCCCTGTTTTATCTGTTCATGACCTATACCCGCACCGGCATGGCCATCCGGGCCGTATCCCAGGATATTACCGGTGCTGAGATCGTGGGTATTGATATTGAAAAAATCGTCCTGCTCACCATTTCTCTGGCCTGTGCTCTGGCAGCAGTTGCCGGCGGAAGCCTCCTGTTCATGATTCCATCCTACCCCAGCGTGGGGCTGGAGCCTTTATACATGGCCTGGTTTGTGGTTATCCTCTCCGGCCTGGGAAATATTTTAGGTGCGGTGGCAGGGGCCTTTATGGTGGCCCTTCTTAAAGTTATTACCGTGGAATATGTGGGCGCGGGTTGGGATTTTGTCGTACCTTCGGCACTGATCATGCTCATCCTGATTTTTAAACCCAGCGGGATCTTCGGGTCGGATGTCCGCGGTGTCCTCGATAAATAGGCGCTTGATACATAGGAGACAGAATGGATACGATAAAAGATGAGTTTCAAATGAATTCCTTTGACAGGGTGCTGGACAAGCTGTGTCTGACCCCCATTGGTCTTGCCGGCCTGATACTGCTGCTGATACTGCCTTTTATTCCGCCGTTCAATCAGGAATACCTGCTCAGGTGGCTGATCTACTGCGGGTTTATTGCAGCCATGAGTGTGGGGTTTGATTTTACGGCCGGATTTATCAATATCGTCAATTTCGGGTATATGGCAGTGGCAGGCACCGGGGGCTACACATCCGCCCTGCTGGTGCTCAATGCCGGGCTCTCCCCCTGGATTGCCATGGTGGCCGGGGGTGTTTCTTCTGCGATTTTAGGGCTGATCATCGGCATGATTTCCCTGCGGCTGCGGGGTATTTTTGCCGCCTGCCTGTCCTGGTTTTTCGGCCTGGCGGTCATGGGGCTTGCCATTAAAATGGTCTGGCTGACCAGAGGACCGCTGGGACTGAGAGTCCCGCGCCTTTTTGAGACGGAATCCAATTTTCCGTTTTATTTTGTGATCGTCATCCTGGTATATCTCACCTACCTGATCTGCAAATGGACGGTAAGATCCAAAATGGGACTGGCTTTCCAGGCCATCGGCCAGAACATGGATGCAGCCAGGACCTCCGGTATTGATCCGGTATTCTACCGGGTATTCAACTTCACCATGTCATGCGCCATAGCAGGAGTTCTGGGCGGTTTTTACGCCCATTTTTACGGCATTCTGACCCCGGATATGATGCACACCTCCAAGACTGTGGAAATTCTGGCAGTGGCGTATATAGGGGGCAGAGGCAGCCTGTGGGGCGGGGCTGTCGTTGCTTTTCCCTTTATTTTTCTTATGGAAATTGTCCGGTCCACCCTGTCCCATCTGCCGGGGCTGAACCTGGTCATTTATGCCTTGGTGCTCATTCTGGTGATGATCTATTACCCGGGCGGGTTCTCATATTTTTATGACACCCATATCCGCAGGCCCAAAAACAAGGCATTACGATATATATTAAATGGTAGAGACGCGTAACAATTAAAAAAAGCGAGGTAACAATTATGAAAACCAATGCAAGAGCGGTTGTGATCGGCGGGGGCGTCATCGGCGTTTCAGTGGCCTATCACCTGGCAAAATATGGATGGAAGGACGATGTGGTTCTTCTGGAAAAACACGAACTCACTTCCGGGTCCACCTGGATGGCGGCAGGGAATGTGTCCTTTTTTCATTCCAACTATTACGGTACCCAGGTGAACAAAAAAAGCATCGAGATCTACAAGGATCTGGAAAAAGAAACCGGTCAACCCGTCGGATGGCATACCACAGGCTCCATTCGGACGGCGGACAACCCGGGACGTATGGATGAACTGGGATATGCCTATTCCATGAACCGGTGTCTGGGCCTGGATGTGTCCTATGTCACCCCGGAAGAGATCGGTAAAATGCATCCCTTTATCCAGACGGAAGGGCTGCTGGGGGGGTTGTACTGGCCGGATGACGGGGATGTGGACCCCAACTCCCTGACCCAGGCCATGGCCAAGGGTGCCCGGAAGCTCGGGGTGGAGTTCAACCTACACACCATGGTCACGGGTATCTATCAGAAAACCACCGGCGAATGGGTGGTGCAGACCGATAAAGGCGACATCACCTGTGAAAACGTGGTGAACGCCGCCGGCCTGTGGGCACCGGAAGTGGGACGGATGGTTGGACTGGAGATCCCCTCCATTTCCATTGCCCATACCCATATCCTCTATGAATCCATCCAGGAAATTGCGGACCGGGACACCTACCTGCCCCTGATGCGTGATCCGGACAAATCCATTTACCTGCGCCAGGAAATGGATTCCTTGATCCTGGGTTTGTATGAAGCCAATGGCCAGCAGTGGTACAAAAACGGTGTGCCCTGGGATTATGCCCAGGAAGAACTGAACCCGGATTTTGACAACATTTCCGATTGCA
>Ga0102943_1002603_pt1 | contig 10461 bp, 8 predicted proteins | sample SalPonC_black_MG_FD_78174 | JGI IMG/M metagenome (GOLD analysis project Ga0102943, IMG submission 78174) | Salt pond soil microbial communities from South San Francisco under conditions of wetland restoration - Salt Pond MetaG... | ecosystem: Environmental > Aquatic > Marine > Intertidal zone >...
GTCGCTTCGGCCGAGTCGACCACGCGCCAGACGATCACGGACGCGATTTCGATCGGGCTGCCGTTGAGTTCGTTGACCTTGAGCCGACCGGATTCGAAATTCCGGACCCGCAGCGAGACCTTGCGCGCCGTGTAAAAGGGATTGTTGAAACGCAGCCCCTGGTCGCGGACCGTGCCGATGTATTTCCCGAACAGCGTCAGTACGGCGGCCTGGTTGGGCTCGACCATGTAATAGCCGGCGAACATGACCAGCACGACCAGGAAAGCGATAATCGCACCGGCGACTTCCAGCCCGGCACCGGCACGCGCCGCGTCGATGAACCACCAGACCAAAAGCAGCGACACGGCCAGATTGGCCACGAGCATCGGAATACCGGGCCATGAACGTACTTCGACTTCCTGCATGGTGTTTCTCCTGTAATGTCGGGTCGGCACGCTAATCGTGCTTTTCAAAATGATATTACAGTGATATCACTTTTGTCAAGCCGCCACGCGGCACCGCGACACCCATATTCAAACGGGGTTATTGACCTCGAGATCGAAAGTCGGTAACATTCCCGCTCTTAAGTTTCAACGCATTGTTCTGGAGCCCATATCATGTACGCGGTATTCAAGACCGGCGGCAAGCAATACAAGGCCGCGACCGGGGAAATCCTCCGAGTCGAAAAGCTGGACGTCGAAAACGGCGCCTCTGTCGAACTCGATGAAGTATTGATGGTTGCCGACGGCGACGACATTCGGGTCGGCGCGCCGACCATCGATGGCGGCAAGGTCACGGCCGAAGTCGTGGGCCACGGTCGCGGGGACAAGGTGCGCATCATCAAGTTCAAGCGCCGCAAGCACCACATGAAGCAGATGGGCCATCGCCAGTACTACACCGAAATCAAGATCACCGGCATCGAGGGCTAAGCAGATGGCACATAAAAAAGCAGGCGGCTCCACTCGCAACGGCCGCGATTCGAATCCGAAATTCCTCGGCGTCAAGCGCTACGGCGGCGAAAGCGTGGACGCGGGCAATATCCTGGTCCGCCAGCGCGGCACGCGCTTCCATGCCGGCGACAATGTCGGCGTCGGGCGCGACCACACGCTGTTTGCGCTGGCCGACGGCAAGGTCGTGTTCCGCGAGCGTGGCAAGCCGCTGCGCAAGTTCGTATCGGTCGAGCCGGCCGAGTAATTGGTCGACTAGCCGGCCGCGACAACCGAAACCCGAAAAGCCGGCCGCGTGCCGGCTTTTTCGATTAGGCTGCCGCACTGAAAGGCAAAAGCCGATAACCACGAAGGACACGAAGAGCACGAAGAAGCAAAAGCAGCGCAGCTTGCGGCTGCAACCCGATTGAAGAGAGGACTGCGTGGATCATCGGTGGCAGGCCCCGATGCTGCAGTCCCACGCGCCGCGCGGAATAACACATTCCTCCCCGTACGACCCTTGTCCAGACGCGACCGGGTGGACTTTTTTCTTCTTCGTGTTCTTCGTGCCCTTCGTGGTTAACGCATTTTTTCCTTTGCGCCCGGATTGGCGCAATGCGGAGTCCTTTTCAACGATCTGCGATAATTTTCATCTCCCGTCGCGGTTCCGATCCGCGCCTCTACCTGGAATTCGCGCCATGAAATTCGTCGACGAAGCGAAAATTGAAGTCCGTGCCGGCCGCGGCGGGCACGGCAGCGCCAGTTTCCGCCGCGAAAAATACATCCCCAAAGGCGGTCCCGACGGCGGCGACGGCGGCGACGGCGGCAGCGTCTGGCTGGAAGCCGATCCCGGCCTCAACACGCTGGTCGACTTTCGCCATGCCCGGCTGTTCCAGGCCCGCAACGGACAGCCCGGCCAGGGCCGGCAGCGAACCGGCAAATCGGCCGAACACGTCGTGGTGCGCGTCCCGCTCGGCACCATCGTGCGCAGCATCGAAACCGACGAAATCATCGGCGACGTCACGCAGCCCGGACAACGCCTGCTGGTGGCCAGGGGCGGGACCGGCGGAAAGGGCAATATCCACTTCAAATCCTCGGTCAACCGCACCCCGCGACAGTTCACCGAGGGCACGGCCGGCGAACAACGCGCGCTGCACCTGGAGCTCAAGGTTCTGGCCGACGTCGGTCTGCTGGGTTTCCCGAACGCCGGCAAATCAACGCTGATCTCGGCAGTCTCGAAGGCACGCCCAAAAGTCGCCGACTATCCCTTCACCACTCTGCATCCGAACCTGGGTGTGGTGAGCCTGGAGCCGGGAAGGAGCTTCGTGATCGCCGACATTCCCGGAATCATCGAGGGCGCCGCAGAGGGCGCGGGTCTCGGTCACCAGTTCCTCAAGCACCTCCAGCGCACCGGGCTGTTGCTGCATCTGGTCGAGGTGCAGCCGATCGACGGCAGCGATCCGGTCGAACAGGTCAGGGCGCTGGAGCGCGAACTCGAGCGCTTCGACCCCGAACTCCTGGCCAAGCCGCGCTGGCTGGTCATCACCAAGACCGACCAGCTGTCCGGCCCGGAACTCGAACTTGCCCAGAATCGCATCGTTGCAGAACTCCAGTGGCAAGACCCCTGGTTTGCGATCTCGTCGGTATCCGGCGCCGGCCTCAAGTCTTTGATCTCAAGGATCGCCGAGGCCCTGGGCCGAATCTGACCGGCCTTGAAATCCGGAGTCGGTTGCTATACTCGGACCGAACCGACCGCTCAGGTGATCGAATGACGATGCGAGCGCCATCCGGCCGACTGACCCCGGCGCGAAGACGAATCATCGACGCCCTGCTCGACCGGCTGCTGGACCTGCCCCGCCCGGCGCGGGCCCAGCGCATGCATGAACTAGCACAAAGCCATTGCCGAATTCATGCGTGGCTGGAGCGCCTGCTGGCGGCCTCCGACAACCCGACATCGTTCCTGCAATCGGTCCTGGACCGTGCCGGCGATTCCGCGCTGACAAATCTGCAGCTACGGCGACAAGGGCCTCCCCCGGGAACCCGTATCGGCGACTGGCGGCTGGCAGAGCCGGTCGGCGCCGGCGGAATGGGCCTGGTGTATCGGGCCGAGCGGGCCGACGGCGCCTTCGAGATGAACGTTGCGATCAAGTTCATCCGGTCGGCCGACGACCCGCTGATGGCCGAACGACTGGCGTTGGAAACCCAACTGCTGGCTCGCCTAGACCACCCGAACATCGCCCGCGTCATCGACGGCGGCACCCTTCCGGACGGCCAGAACTACCTGGTCATGGAGTGGATAGAAGGCCGGGACCTGACCGACTGTCGGGACCGGACAGGCGCGTCCACGTCCCACTGCCTGGGGCTGTTCACCGAGATCGCGGAAGCGGTTGCCCACGCCCATCAGCGCCAGGTCGTGCACGGCGACATCAAGCCGGCCAATATCCGCATCGGGCGCGACGCGAGACCGAAGCTGCTGGATTTCGGTGTTGCGCGCCTGATTTCCGCGCAACGGGCAGACACGGCCCGGACCGAAGCCCTGACACCGGCGTTCTCCGCACCCGAGCAGCTGGAGGGGGTCCCGGCCTCGACCCAGAGCGACATTCACTCCTTGGGTTCACTGCTTCGCTGGATGCTGACCGGCCAACCGGGCGCGCACGGGGCGGCCGTTCGTCCGGCCGAGCTCCGCGCCCCCCGGCCGGCCGCGCTGGCGGCGATCATCAACAAGGCAACCGCCGAGGATCCGGACCTCCGCTATCGCTCGGTGCCGGAAATGATCAGCGATGTTCGGAACCTGATGGCCGGCCGGCCCGTCTCGGCGGTCGAGTACGGCATGGCCGGGCGAATCTGTCTCTGGGCGCGTCGCCACCAGGTTGCGGCCGGGCTGGCCGGCCTTGCGCTGGCCGCGCTTGTCACCGGCGTCGCCGGCATCTACTGGCAGGCCCGTATCGCGGCCGGCGAGCGCGACGCGGCGCGTTTCGAGGCGGAACGATCGACGCTGTTGCGCGAGCAGCTGATCCTGCTGTTCCGCCAGGTCGGCCAGGACAACGCCGACCATGACCTTTCCACGCGCGAACTGCTGACCGAGAGCGTGCAGGTCGCCGAACGACTGCACGCCAACGACCCCCAGATGCTGGTCTCGATCAAGGCGTTGCTGGGCGAGATTTACATCGCGATGAACGATTTTGCCGCGGCCGATCCGCTGCTCTCTTCGTTCGTCGAGTACAAGCCCAATCTGGCATCGCCGCTGGTCCAGGCGGTTGCGCGGGCCGACCTGGCGCAGGTCCGCCTGCGCCAGGGCGAGGCCGCCGCCGCGCTGGCGCTGACCGACGACGCCCTGGATTTCCTGCGCCGGACGCCCGGCCGAAACGCCGCGCGCATCGCCGACGTAATGCAGATTCAGGGCCAGGCCCTGCGCGTCCAGGGGCAGTGGGAAGATGCGATCTCGACCCTTCGAGAGGCCCTTGATCTGGCCAGGCGCGAGCCGGCACCGTCGCGCCTGCGAGCGAGCGCAAGCAACAACCTGGCCACGACGCTGATCTACGCCGGCCGCGCCGGCGAAGCGATGCCGTTTCTGCGCGGAGCGCTGGACAACTGGCGCGGGCTGGGCCTGGAAGACGGATCCAGCGCTCTGACGGTGATGGCCAACCTGGCCGGCCTGCTGCACCAACGCGGCGAACTGGCCGAAGCCGAACCGCTGTACCGCGAGGCCATCCGCCGCCGGACCGAACAGTTCGGCGAATCCGGCGCACTGGCCGCCGCCCACCTGAACCTGGGCTCGCTGCTGGCAACGCGCCACCGCATAGAGGCGGCCCGGGATCACGTCGGGCGCGGCATCGCGATGATCGAGCGCTTCGAGGGCCGCGACAGCCTGAACCACGTGCGGGCCGTGCTGGCGCGCGGTCGGGTGGAACTGGCCGCGGACAATTTCGACCGGGCACTGGAGGATATGGGCGCGGCGCGACGGCGATTCGAGCGCATTGTCGGGCCCGATCACCTGTTTACCGTGATCGCGGAATTTCAGACCGCGCTGGGGGAGGCGCGGGCGAACAGCAGCGCGACCGAGCGGCTGGACGCGGCCACGCGAAGGCTCGAAGAGCAGCGGCCTGCCTCAAACAGGTATCTTGCACAGGCGCTGTGCGAGACCGCACGGCTGAAGATCGATACCGATCCGCAGGCCGCCCGATCACTGGCCGACCGGTGTCTGAAGCTGCGACGCGACGAGCTCTCGATGAGCGAGTGGCGCATCAGCGAAGCCCGCGCCATATCGCTCGCCGCACGCATCGAAAGCGGTGATCGCAGCGCGATTCAGGCGCTGAACAACGCTAGATCCGTGCTTGCCCGCGCGCTGGGGGCGGGCCATCCCAAACTCGACTGGTGCGATCGCTGGCTGGAAGACCCGGGCAACATCTGAACGGTATCTGGGAAACCGCCCGAAGCCGCGGATCATGCTGCCGATTCGCGGCACAACGCCGCAACGCCCGGCCAGGGGCCAGCGTTGCTTGAAGTTGCCTCAGAGGCTCTTGACGTGCTGTCCCAGGCGCGATTTGTGACGATCGGCCTTGTTGCGGTGCATGACGCCCTTGCTGACCGAACGATCGATCGCCGGCACGGCGGCCTTGTAGGCGGCTTCGGCTGCGGCCTTGTCACCGGCCTTGACCGCGTTGACGACCTTCTTGATCATGGTGCGCACATACGAGCGCTGGCCCGCATTATGCTGTCGGTTGCGCTCGGACTGGCGGGCGCGCTTGCGTGCTGATGGGCTATTGGCCACGAATTGCTCCTGAAACCTTTTAAAGAACCACAGTGGGTAATGACAAACAATAATGACAAAAATCAAGCCGTATAGTATCGCGGGTTGCAGCGATTTAGTCAAGGGATTATCCGGAAGCCGGCCACGCAGAGCACGCCGCAACCGATGAGCCTGCTGCGCTCCATCTTCTCGTTTTCGAGCATGACGCTGATCTCGCGCGTACTGGGGCTTGTGCGCGACGTGGTGCTGGCGCGTTATTTCGGCGCGAGCGCCGCCACGGACGCGTTCTTCGTCGCGTTCAAGATTCCCAATTTCCTGCGCCGATTATTCGCCGAGGGCTCGTTCTCGCTGGCCTTCGTGCCGGTGCTTGCCGAATACCGGGTGCGGGCCGATCAAACCGAAATGAAGTCGCTGGTCGACGCGACCGCCGGCTGCCTGCTGGCCGTGCTGCTTGCGCTGACCGGCCTTGGAATGCTGGCCGCGCCCTGGGTGGTCGCGGTCTTCGCGCCGGGCTTTGCCGATGACCCCGACCAGCAGGCTCTGGCCGCCGAAATGCTGCGGGTAACGTTTCCGTACCTGCTGTTCATCGCACTGACCGCGCTTTCCGGCGGAATACTGAACACGCTGGGCAGGTTCGCCCTGCCGGCCGTGACGCCGGCGCTGCTCAACATCAGCCTGATCACCGCCGCAGTGGTGTTCAGCCAGCGTTTTCCGGAGCCGGTCAAGGCGCTGGCCTGGGGCGTGCTGGCCGCCGGCGCCCTGCAACTCGCCATCCAGCTGCCGGCACTGGCGCGTCACGGACTGCTGCCGCTACCCCGCCCGAATTTCCGCCATCCGGGGGTTCGTCGAATCATGAAACTGATGATTCCGACCCTGTTCGGCTCGTCGGTCGCACAGATCAATCTGCTGCTCGACGTTCTGATTGCATCGCTGCTGGTCGAAGCCAGCATTTCCTGGCTGTATTACGGCGATCGGCTGATGGAGTTTCCGCTGGGCATGTTCGGCGTGGCGCTGTCGGTGGTCATACTGCCGACCCTGTCCTCGCTGCATGCGCGGGCCGACCGCGAACGATTCCGCAGTACGCTCGAGTGGGCCGTGCTGCTGGGCCTGATCATAGGATTGCCGGCCGCCGCCGGACTTGCGGTGCTCGGCGGACCGACCGCGACCACGCTTTTTCACTATGGCGAATTCTCGGCCGGCGATGTCGAAATGACCGCCCTGGCGCTTGGCGCCTACTGCATCGGGCTGCCCGCGTTCATCGGGGTCAAGATCCTGGCGCCGGCGTTCTTCTCGCGCCAGGACACCCGAACGCCGGTGCGGATCGGGATCATCGCCCTGGTCGTCAACATGGGCCTCAACATCGTGTTCGTCGGCGCCATCACCTGGCATCTGGCCGGCCAACTGCTGCTCGACGACCCGTGGCAGGCGCTCGCGCTGAACCCGGGCGCGCACGCCGGACTGGCGCTGGCCTCCAGCGTTTCTGCCTGGCTGAACGCGCTGCTGCTGTGGAAAAGCCTTGCGCGCCAGGGCCTGGCGCCCGCCTTTCCGTGGCGCGACCTGGCCCGCATCCTGGTCGCGGGCCTGGCCATGGTGCTGGCGCTTTACTGGCTCGTGCCGCCAACGCCGGACTGGCTCGACATTAGCCTGCAGGTGCGGGTCGCGTGGCTGACCGCCGCCGTGGCCGGCGGGGCCGGCATTTACGCGCTGGTCCTTGCAGCGCTCGGCATTCGACCCTTGACCCTGATACGCCCTCGCGACTCGGGATGATTCATGGCCGGGACGGTAGAATCCAGTGCTGGTGGAAATCGATAGGGAAAAAGCGATCTTGCCGCGGATTGACGCGGATGAGCGCGGATAAATGCATGTCTAAATTACAGCCCGGATCAATGAATTGCTTTCCATCCAGTTCGACGAATTGCAGCGGTCCATTCAACAGCCGGAAGCTGCGGTCGAACTCGTTTTGCTCTTGCGTTGATCCATTTCCATCCGCGTCCATCCGCGCCCATCCGCGGCTGAAATTGCCTTCCGATTTTTCCGGCAATGCCGACTTTCGTCACAAGGCCCGTGCATGCAACTGATCCGCCACCTGCCCGCCCGGCTTGCGGACGGACGTCCACTCGCGCTTGCGATCGGCAACTTCGACGGGCTCCATCGGGGCCACCAGGCCTTGCTCACACAAGCCCTGGATTGCGCGCCGGCAAGTCGGCCCGCAATGCTGTGCTTCGAGCCGCTGCCGCGCACCTTCTTCGCCCCGCACGATCCGGTGCCTCGCGTGATGAAGCTGCGCGACAAGATCGACGTCGCCGGACGCCTCGGCGTCGAAGTCCTGGCACAGCTCCGGTTCGATGGGGCGTTTTCGCGGCTGTCACCCGAGGCGTTCGCCCGTGATGTGCTGGTCCGCGACTTGAACGCGGGCCAGGTGATCATCGGGTCCGACTTCCGTTTCGGCTACAAGGCGGCCGGCGACGCAGCCGCCATGACCGAGTACGGCCGGAGATTCGGATTCGAAACACTGGTCGCCGAAACCGTCGTTGCAAAAACAGGCGCCTCCCAATCCGGCCAGCGGGTCTCGTCCAGCCGACTCAGGCAGGCGCTGGGCGCCGGCGACCTGGCGCTGGCCGAGCAGCTGCTCGGCCGCCCCTACGCGATTTCGGGCCGGGTCGTTCGCGGCCAGCAGCTCGGCCGTGAACTGGGATTCGCCACCGCCAATATTCGCGTCGCCGAACCGCCGGCCTTTTCCGGGATTGCGGCGGTTCGCATCGACGGTGCGGGTTTTACCGGCCATCCCGGGATTGCCAGCCTGGGCCGCCGACCGACCGTGGCCGGGCGCGACTGGCTGCTCGAAATCCACCTGTTCGACTTCGACGGCGATCTCTACGGTCGGCACCTGCGCGTTCGGTTCGAGGGCTTCATACGCCACGAGGAGCACTTCGACTCGCTACCGGAAATGGTCGAGCAGATGAACCGCGACGTCGAACGGGCAAATGCCCTGCTGACCCGTGGCTGAATGGGCGACAATAGCGACCATGTCACGCCGAACGGCCAGCAACTGAAGATTCCATGGATTACAAAGACACCATAAACCTGCCGAAAACGAATTTCCCGATGAAGGCCTCGCTGGCCCAGCGCGAGCCCGAGATGCTCGCGCAGTGGTTCGCCAGCCGGCGCTACGCGACGATTCAGGAAAATACCCGGGAGCGGCCGGCCTTCGTGCTTCACGACGGCCCACCCTACGCCAACGGCGACATCCACATCGGCCATGCGCTCAACAAGATCCTCAAGGATTTTGTCGTGCGCTCGGCGCTGTTGTCCGGATTTCGGTCGCCGTATGTGCCGGGCTGGGACTGCCACGGACTGCCGATCGAGCTTCAGGTCGAGAAAAAGGTCGGAAAAGTCGGCCACAAGGTCGACGCCAGGACGTTCCGCCAGAAGTGCCGCGAATACGCCGGCAAACAGATCGACCTGCAGCGCGAGGGCTTCAAGCGCCTGGGCGGCCTGGCAGACTGGGACGACCCCTACGCCAGTCGCGATTTCAGCTTCGAGGCGAACATGCTGCGGGCGCTGGGGCGCATTGTCGAGCGCGGCCACCTCAAGCGCGGCGTCAAGCCGGTCCACTGGTGCTTCGACTGCGGTTCGGCGCTGGCCGAGGCCGAGATCGAATATGCCGACAAGACCTCCACCGCCGTTGACGTGCTGTTCGAAGCGGTCGACTCGGCGGCCATGGCCGCGAAGTTCGGTGCCCCGCCGAGCGAAGCACCGACCGGCGTGGTGATCTGGACGACAACGCCCTGGACGCTTCCTGCCAATCAGGCCGTCGCCTTGAATGCCGAACTCGGCTACGACCTGCTGCAGGCCGACCACGCCGGCCGAACGCTGAGGCTCGTGGTCGCCCATGACCTGGTCGGCCCGGTCAGCGAGCGCTGCGAGCTGGACAATGTCGAAACCCTGGGCAGCGTCGCCGGCAGCGCGCTCGAGCACCTGCGACTGAAGCACCCGTTCAACGACTACGACGTGCCGGTAATTCTTGGCGAGCACGTGACCACCGAGACCGGCACCGGTGCGGTGCACACCGCCCCCGGCCACGGCCAGGAGGATTTCGACATCGGCCGGGTCTACGACCTGCCGGTGGTCAACCCCATCGACGGTCGCGGCGTGTTTCTCGAAGACACCTCAGAGGTCGGCGGCGAATTCGTCTGGAAGGCCAACGACCGGCTGGTCGATGTGCTGCGCGACAAGGGCGCACTGCTGTGCGCACGCCCGTTTGGTCACAGCTACCCGCACTGCTGGCGACACAAGAGCCCGACCGCGTTCCGGACAACTCCGCAGTGGTTCATCTCGATGGACCAGGCCGGCCTGCGCGCCGATGCGCTGAAGGAAATCGATAACGTGCGCTGGGTGCCCGAGTGGGGCAAGGCACGAATTCGCGGGATGGTCGAGAATCGTCCCGACTGGTGCATCTCGCGCCAGCGAACCTGGGGCGTACCGCTGGGACTGTTCGTCGACCGCGAAACGCAGCAACCCCATCCGGAGACCGTCGACATTCTGGAGCGGTTCGCCGCGCTGGTCGAATCGGAGGGCGTCGACGGCTGGTACGAAGACGACATTGCCGAACGCCTGGGCGTGGACGGCGAACGCTACGAACCGGTGCCGGACATCCTCGACGTGTGGTTCGATTCGGGGGTGACGCACTACTGCGTACTCGATCAGCGTGCCGATCTGACGCGCCCGGCGGAGGTTTACCTCGAGGGATCGGACCAGCACCGCGGCTGGTTCCAGTCGTCGCTGCTCACGTCCGTCGCGATGCAC
>Ga0102943_1002606_pt1 | contig 10453 bp, 10 predicted proteins | sample SalPonC_black_MG_FD_78174 | JGI IMG/M metagenome (GOLD analysis project Ga0102943, IMG submission 78174) | Salt pond soil microbial communities from South San Francisco under conditions of wetland restoration - Salt Pond MetaG... | ecosystem: Environmental > Aquatic > Marine > Intertidal zone >...
AAAATCTTTTGCCCCCATCAGGGTGGAAAAAGATGTCATAATCTTGATTCTGCCCGGCGGGCTGGTTTTGCACACAGGTTTCATATAGTTGCGTCCTTATACGGAATTGCGGATCAAAAAAGGTGAGTAACATTTACTTACAAAACACCAATCTGTCAAGAACAAATGCTCACCCCCCAACGTGGAAAACCCGCAACCCAATTGACCCGCCTCATTCTCTCTTTTTTTGACAGGAACGGAAGCGTCAGAGAACAGTATTTGGTAATGCTGGACAAACCAGCCCCTGGTGGTGCCCTGTGAACGGACCGTCAGAGCCGGAGGGGCAACCCGAACAAGCCAGGATCTAAAGTACTATCCGGCTGCCCGGTTTATATCTGAAATTATCATCGTAACCGCCCCGCAGGATCTCGGACCGGGCACAGGGCACCACCAGGGGCGGCATCCTTGCCAATATCCTGACAAAACCGAACGAAATACCCATTGTCAAATAAAAATCCCTGCAAACCGGCCTTTGTGCCTGCAGATACCATGTAATCTTTAAATAACAGGAAGCTAGTGAAAATCCCACACAGGTATGATAAGGTGCGCTCCCATGAAATGCCCGGCCAATATATCATCGCCAATAAGGACGGTTCCCATGTCCCTTGACCTGCACAGCGACATCCACATGCACTCCACCTATTCCGACGGCAGCGCCACCATCGCTGCAATGGCTGAAGCCGCCTTTGAAAAAGGGATGACAACCATTGCCATCACCGACCATGTGCCTTTGCCCTTTGACAACTGGTATGCCATGAAAAAAGAACAGATGGCTGCATACCGCAAAGAGACAACCCGATTAAAGCGTGCATATGAAGGCAGAATGGCCGTGAAAACCGGCCTGGAAATCGAGTATATCCCGGAGCACAAAGACTGGTTTGCATCCATCGCGTCCCTGGACTGGGATCTCACCATTGCATCCGTCCACACCCTGGTTGTGGGCAGCACCCCCTGCCTGGTCAACGGCAATGAACCGGAATTTCACACCTGCCTGGACAAAAATTTCAACCAGGATATCAAATCCCTTTGCCGGGCATATTACCATACCCTGCAGGAAGCGGTTCAAACCGGATGGTTTGATATAGTGGGGCACCTGGATGTATTGAAAAAATACAATACCAAAAACCGGTTTTTCAATGAAACCGATGCCTGGTACCGGGAACTGATGGAAGACACCCTGGACGCTGTCAGGGAGCAGAAAATGCAACTGGAAATCAACATGGGGGGCATGGCACACCCGGTTGCCGCACCCTACCCGTCTCCCTGGATTGTGAAGACAGCACAAAAAAAGGGGATTTCACTGGTCATGGGATCCGATGCCCACAACACCGAGGCCATTGGTCAGGATTTCGACCAGATCCAGGACATGTTTACCTGAAAAAACCCCCTGCAGGCGTACCCGGCTGGAAATGCCCTGAGGCGGGAAACCCGCAACCCAAATCCCCCTCCCCATTTTCTTGTTTTTTTTACAGGAACTGAGGGGCAAGGCACAAAAACAGGAAAAGGACAGCCCAGTCATCAGCTGTTCCTGCCTGCCACCGGCATCACTGCCATGGTCAATCTGGACACACAAATCTTTTCTTTGGCTGCATTTTCGATGGTAATATCCCAGACATGGGTGGTACGTCCCAGGTGTACGGGCCGCACTGTGCCGGTCACCCGGCCGGAGCGCACCTGCTTGAGATGATTGGCTGATATTTCAAGGCCCACGGAATAATGATCCGAATCCAGGGCCAGAAAAGAGGCCACACTGCCCAGTGTTTCCGCCAGCACAACCGATGCACCGCCATGAAGAATTCCCATGGGCTGGACTGTCCGGTGGTCCACCGGCATGGTGGCGCAGATATAATCAGGTCCGAATGCCGTAAATTCAATCCCCATGTGGCCCACAATGGTTTTGTCAATGACAGGTTCAAAAGGGGCCATATCAAGGGGTTGCTTCCAAATCTGCTGCATGTCTTCTCCGTATATTGTTCGGGATGTGATACCCAATTTTTTTTCCAATAAAAATTATTGGCTGTCTATGTTTGTAGGGTTTCCGGACGGGCCGCTCCGGACACATCAACCCGGAATCCGCACCATCCGGCTGGCAGGAATTATCTCAATTTCACCTTTAAGTTTGGGCAACTCCATTTTCAAGGTTTCAAGGGTGGCTGGATACGGGTGGCCTATGCCGATGGCAGCCCCGTATTTTCTGGCAATTTTTTTGAGCTGTTCAAACTGCCCGCTGATATAGGCCACCTCCTGCACATTGTCCAGGAACACATCCCGTTCGGCAAACCGGACCTGCAGCAGGCGTGCAGAGGCACGGCACTGGGAATTTTTTGCAGTTCTGGAATCAATGAAAAACAGGTCTTGTTTTTTCAGGATGGTGAATATCTGGTTCATCTGGTTGGCCTGGGTGGTAAACATGGATCCCATGTGGTTATTGACCCCTGACACCCCATGGACCTCTTTCAGGTTCTTTTCCAGCTGTGCAATCAGCACATCAGGGGGCATGCTCGTGAGCAAGGCACCGGGACCTGGATTTACCGTTGGATATTCCATTGGTTCCATGGGCAGATGCAGCATGATTTCCGCACCTTTTTCAGCCAGCATTCTGGAAATGGTCTTGCCGAATGGTGACCAGGGCAGTACGGAAAAACTGATATTGGGTTCCAGTGCGTGCAGGGCACTGGCCATTTTTTTGTCATATCCGATGTCATCAATGATCAGGGCAATCCTGATGATATCCTCTTCCATCCCGACCATATCATCTTCCGGCTGGTCGCTGAAGGCAGAAGGGTGTTTTTGAATATCTTCCAGACCATCGAACACTTCATATACAATGGGATTTCCGTTTTTTTCCATGAGACCGGGCTGGGGTTTTTTGGGCGGCAGATCGCTGATATCTTCAAAAACAGGGGGCGGTGTATCCATGTCCTCTGGTGTGCTGATATCCGGTTGGGGCGCAGTGCTGTCGGCAGCCTTCCGGGTCGTTTCGGGCGGCCGGGCCGGCTTTCGGATAAAAATATCCGCCAGCATGGCGCCTGTAAGGCACACAGCCACCAGAACCACAACCCCGATCACCATTTTTTTCAATTCCGACGGCACATGAACGGTATTCTTTGTACCACGCTTTTTCGGGGACGAACTGGTTTTTTTCTGCCCTGCTTTTTTTGATACCGGTTTTTTGGGTGCCGGTTTTTTGGCACCCTTTTTTTTAATTGCCATTTACTTTATTGAAGACTCCATAGCTTATCAGGATATCAAGGGCTCTTCTCACCTGGGCATCCTGGTGGAGCTGTTCGGTTTCCTGCTGCTGCCGGGATTGTGTGGATGGTTTTGGAGGAACCGCATCCATGCGGCTGTCATCTGTTTCTTCCGGCTGCAGACTGTTCTGCAGATCTTTTTCCTTGAGCATCCGATCAAAGGCGGACGGCTTTTTCGTTTGTTTTTCAATGATGGCATGGGCGACCGTAATATCCGGCTGAATCCCCTTGGCCTGAATGGATCTGCCGCTGGGGGTGTAATACCGGGCAATGGTATATTTGAGACCGTATCCGTCTTTCAATGGACGGACAGTCTGAACCGATCCTTTGCCAAAAGAAGGGGTGCCCAAAATCAGAGCCCTGGCATGGTCCTGCAATGCACCGGCCACAATCTCGGAAGCGGAAGCAGAACCGCCGTTGATCAATACCACAATGGGATATTTGGGGTCTTCTTCGCCGGGACGGGCTTTGTATTCCTGGGTATTTTTTTCTTCACGCCCCTTGATGGAAACAATCACGCCCTGGTCCAGAAAAATATCAGACATTTTGATGGCCTGGTCCAGAAGTCCGCCGGGATTATCCCGCAGGTCAATGACAAGCCCTGTGAGCGGGTTTTCATCTGATTGCAGTTTTTCCAGATGCGCGGCAATCTCTTCATGGGTGTTCATCCTGAAATTGGTTACCCGCAGGTACCCGTATCCAGGCTTGAGCATGGCAGATCGAACACTGGTCATGGGAATCAGGTCCCGCTGTAAAGAAAATACCAGGGGGGCGGGCTCACCCTCCCGGATAATGGTGACGACCACCTCTTCATGCCTGGGCCCCCGCATTTTGCTCACTGCCTCCCAGAGTGCCATTCCTTTGGTGGATGCTCCATCAATTTTCACGATGATATCCCCGGCAAGAATACCGGCCTTATAGGCAGGGGTCCCTTCAATGGGAGAGACCACGGTCAATATCCCCTCTTTCATGGTGATCACTATCCCGATACCGGAAAATTCCCCTTTGGTTTCATCCTGAAGGTCATCAAAGGCCTGCGCAGGCATAAAGCTGGAGTGGGGATCCAGATTTTCCACCATACCTTTAATGGCATTGTGGATCAGGGTGTCGGCATCCACTTCATCCACATAATTCTCCTCCAGTTCTTCCAGGACTTCCACGAACAACTTCAAAGATTTGTAGGTTTTACCGGTTTCAGCACAAACCGGTATTCCGCCGGAAACAGCCAGAACCAGAGCCAAAATGGCTCCGCACAGCCACCGGGTGTAAAACGATCGCACTATCATATGTTTTATGCTCCTTTTTTTAACCATTTCAGGGGATCCTTCGGTTTGCCGTGGTGTCTGACCTCAAAATGCAAACAAAGCCCTTTTATGGAACCGGTATCACCTGCTGTGGCGATCACCTCTCCGGTATCCACTTTTTCACCTGTCTGCTTGAAAAACTCCTGTAAATGGGCATACAGTGTATAGTAATTTTCCCCATGATCTATAATCAAAAGATTGCCATACCCTTTCAGCCATTCGGCGAATATAATCTCACCCTTGAAAACAGACCGGACAGGTTCCCCCCGTTCCACCTTTATATCAATTCCGCTCTGAAAAGTGAAGGAATTGTAATTTCCTGATCGGGCCGGGCCGAACCGGGACACGATTTTTCCTTTGACCGGTGTGGGCAGGCGGCCTTTTAACCCGGAAAATACTGTGTCCTCCACAAAAGCGGGGGCCTGTTTCCCCATGGCTGACATTTTGGCATCCAGCCGGATGGCGGCATCCTTCAAAGATGCCACCGCAGCCTGTGACAATGCTTTTTTCCGGCGGATCTCATCAAGCACAGCCGCTTTTTTTCGGCTTTCCTTTTCCTTGATACGGATCTGAAACGCCAGCTCCTGCTCCAGTTTTGCCTTGGCCTCCTTTTGTTCCGCCAGTTGGGCCGCAAGTTTCTGAAACTTTTCCAGATCATGCAGCTGATTTTCTATGGCCTGAAAATCAGACATAACAATCCGTTTCATGGCATTCTGGGAAACAAAAAAATCAAACACCGAAGCAGGCATCCCCATCATATCCAGACTGCCGATATTGTGCATACGGTACAATGCACAAAGCCGCTCTCCGGCATACACCTGGTTTTCCTGGATCTGCTCTGCCAGTTTCCGCCTGTCCGTCAGGATGGCGGCAATGCTCTTTTCCAGATGCCTGTTTTCTCTGGACAGGGCATCCGCCTTGATCCGGGCCTGGTTCAATGTATAGTCGATCTGGTTCAACCCCTCGATGATTTGTATCTCTTTTTTGCTGAACTGGGTGATCTGCTCTTCTTGTACACTGATACGGGTTTCAATGGCCTGTTTTTTTTCCTGTATCCGGGGATCAGGTTTCAGTGGTTCGGCTCTTTTTTTCTCTGCAGGGGCGACAGGCGCCAGCGCTATGTATATGGGCCGGTTTCTGACATATCCCTGAATATTTTTATGCTGAATTGTCACCCACCCGCCGATACCGCCTTTTACCGCTGTCACATCCACCCGGGTACCTTTTTCCAGGACCATCAACACTTCGGCATTCCGGGAGGGTTCCGACCGGACATTGAGTTTGGCGGCAGTGATTGTACCCTGATATATAACCGCCTGTGCAGCCCCAAAAACCAAGGGTACTGCCAGAATCACCCACAGCCAAACCAGCGTTATTTTAAAATCTGCTTTAAGGAAAGATAACATCCAAACCATCCCAAAAAAGTACTGGCCAGAAGAATGATCCCCATGGCCCTGACTGACAGGAACCGAATATCAAGGTATACATAGGCGCTCAAATTCCGGGATATACCTGATGAAACGGTAAAAAAGGCGGCCAGCAGGATCAAAAGCCCCAAGACGCCCCCCAGAAACCCCTGGAGCAGTCCTTCCACATAAAAAGGGGTTTTGATAAACCCCTGCGTGGCCCCCACCAGCCGCATTATTTCGATTTCAAGGCGCCGGGAATAAAATGCCAGCCGCACGGTATTGGCGGTAATAAAAAGGGCAATCAGCAAAAACAGCCCGCACATGGCATACCCGGTGATCCGGAACAAAGAAAAAATCTTTAAAAATCTTGCCAGCCATCCCTGGCCGTATTCCACACTTTCCACCATCTCCAGCGCTGCAATTTTTTCTGCAAAGGCCTTCATTTGCTGAAAATCCCCATGGGTGTTCATCCGGATCTCCAATGCATGGGGCAGGGGATTTTCCTTCAGGGTTTCAAAAAAACCCGTATTCCCGGTCATCTCATCCTTCAGCCGCTCCAGTGCCCGGGATTTTGAAATAAAACGCATCTCTTCCACCTCTCCCAGGGTTTTGATCCGGGCTTCAAGATCCGGGAGCATCTCCGGGGAAAAGGCAGGTGTCAGATATATCATGGCCCGGCCGCCCTGATTCCACCCCTCGATCACCCGGCTGGCATTTTCAAAAAACAAAAGAAACAACGACACCACAAGGATGGACAACGAAATGGTCACAATGGTGATCAGGTTCAAAAACCGGTTGGACCGGATATCTGCCAGGGCTTTTTTGATATAACGGATCATGGAAACAGTTTCCTTATCACAACACAACATCTGTCACAGCAGGGTGGATGTTTTGACCAGCTGTCCCTGGTCCAGCTCAATATTCCGGCCCCGCACCATGCTTTCCAGCAAATGCAGGTTATGGCTTGCCAGCAGAATCGTGGCCCCGTTTTTGTGGTACGCCATCAAAAAATCCAGCACCAGTTTTGCAGATGCGTGATCCAGGCTGCCGGTGGGCTCATCCGCCAGAATGATATCCGGATCACCCACCACCGCCCGGGCCACTGCCACCCGCTGCTGTTCACCGCCGGACAGGGTCGGCGGCAGGGCATTTGCCTTTTTTTCCATACCGGTGGTGCGCAGGACATGCATCACTTTTTTGCGGATATAGGCTGGTTTTTCTCCGGCTACCTCCAGCACCAGGGCCACATTTTCAAATACCGTCCGGCCGGGAATCAGTTTAAAATCCTGGAACACCATGCCGAAGCGCCGCCGCAAAAGGGGCAGCTTGGCAGAAGAAATCCGGGCAAGGTTCATGCCGTTGATGAGAATCTGGCCCTCGGAGACTTTTTCAGCCAGGTACAGCACCTTGAGCAAAGTGGACTTACCAGCCCCGGAAGGGCCTGAAATAAATATGAATTCTCCAGGCTGGATATCCACAGACACATCGTTCAATGCCATCTTTGCGCCATAGCGCTTGGTGACATTGAACAGTCTGATAATGGCATGTTTACTGCTTTCCAGATTCATTATTTTTCACCAACAGGTTTATACCGCAGTCCATAATTGACTGGCACTGAATTTACTGATATAAACCAGCTGTGTCAAGGAGTGCTGAAAAACAGTTTTTCTTACACCCAAAGCCTTCACTGAACCCGTAAATCCGGCTTCTTCCAAGCAGTGAAGGCTTTGCCATGTAAAACCCATAAGGACAGAGATATGCTGTTATTTGATTCCCATTGCCATATTGACGACCCCTGTTTTGCTGATGATTTGGATGCCGTGTTTGAACGGGCCAAAAACACAGGGGTCCGCGCCATGGCCATTGCAGGGGTTGACACGGACACCGCGCAAAAAGCGGTCAAAATTGCCGCCGGCCGGGACAATGTTATCACGGCGGTGGGCATCCATCCCCATGATGCCGTGCACTGCACCCGGAAAAATCTGGCGGATCTGGCCGGCCTGGCTGAAGAAAATGATTGTGTCAAAGCCTGGGGGGAGACCGGCCTGGATTTCAACCGGATGTTTTCGCCGCAAAAGGAGCAGGAAGCCTGCTTCACAGCCCAGCTGGCCATTGCTGCTGAACGGGATCTCCCCCTGATTTTCCACGAACGTGATTCCAACGGCCGGTTTTATGACATTGTAAAAACAGACGGGCCTGGCAGCAGAAAAGGGGTGGTGCACTGTTTTTCCGGCACCCGCAAAGAGCTGTTCCAATACCTGGACCTGGGGTACCACATCGGCATCACCGGTATTATCACCATCCAGCAGCGGGGAAAACTGCTCCGGGAACTGGCGCCGTTGATTCCCAAAGACAAGATTCTCATTGAAACCGATGCCCCGTATCTCACCCCTGCCCCCGAAAAAAACAGATACCGGCGCAATGAACCCGCGTTTGTCCGGTCAGTGCTGGAGAAACTGGCACAGGTTTGCAACGAAAACCCGGAAGCGCTGGCCAGGACCATCTTCACCAACACCAACAGATTCTTCAACACCTGCTTTGCCTGAAAACTTGAATTAACCGGGGCAATCGCATGTAACAGATCTACATCCTGCCTTCCAGGAATCCCCTCCCCTGTAGGCAACCTGAACACGGCCCGAGATTGCATAATCTGACGGTCCGTGTTCAGGTTGCCAACAGGGGGGCACACTGCAGACCGATTTTTGGAGCCTCCGGCGGTAGTTTGCAGCCCAGCCGACTGTCAGTGCCCGCAGATCAGGCTGCCGTGGTTGTATCCTTTGCCATCAGCTTGGTCACCGCTTTTTCCAGGCCGTCCAAAGACAGTTCAAACATGGGAAAAATGGCATTGATGGTCATGATGGTGTGGGTGTAGCCCCACATGGATGCAGGCACCGGGTTCAGCCACACGCTGTGGGCAAAGGTTTCGGCCAGGAATTTGAGCTGCTGAATGCTGGGCCGGCCGCTGCGCTCACTGATGTGGATCGAGCCGTCATGGGCCATGAGTTCATAGGGGGCCATGCTGGCGTCACCCACTATGATAAGCCGCGTTTCCGGATCATTTCTGGCAAAATCCACAATCTTTTTGGGTTTTTTATACCGGGCCGGGTCTTCCCACACATAATCGTAAATGGTGTTGTGGAAAAAATAAGTCTTCACCTCTTTGAACTGGGCCCTTGCATAATCAAACAGGGTCTGGACAATGTCGATATGGGGATCCATGGACCAGCCGCCGTTGTCAATGGCCAGGATCACCTTGAGCCGGTCCTTGAGGGCCCGGTCAAACACCAGTTCGATCTCACCGGCATTGCGCATGGTCTCTCTGATGGTTTCATCCACATTGATCTTGTCTTTGGGACCGGCCGGCACCAGGTTGCGCAGGCGTTTGAGGGCTTCCCCGATATTGGCCTGGGTCAGGGGACCGGCAGTGGAATAATCCTTGTACCGCCGTTCATTGGCCACCTTTACCGCGGATTTATTGCCGGACGTCCCGCCCACCCGCATGCCGCCGGGGTGGTATCCGGAATGACCCACAGGGGAATACCCGCCGGTGCCAATCCATTTGCCGCCGCCGTCATGGCGGCCGTCCTGGTCTTTGAGCCGCTCCTTGAAGTATTCGATCAGTTCATCCGGCGACATTTTGTTGAGCTTTTCCTCATCAATGCCCAGGGCATCCGCCACCTTTCTGGGATTTTTCAGCCATTCCTCCAGCAGTCCCCGGGCAATGGCATCAATCTCAAAGCCCGCGTCCTCGGGCAGGGGTACCCCTTCAAAATAATGGGCAAACACCTGGTCATACAGGTCAAAATACCGCTCGCTTTTGATGAGGATGGCCCGGGCGCAGGTATAAAAATCATCCAGGCCGGCCACCATGCCGTTGTAAAGGGCTTTCTGCAGGGTGAGAAAAGCGGTGGGGGACACGGGAATGCCCACATCCTTGAGGGTATAAAAAAATTTTACAAACATGAAATCCGCCCCTTAAAACAAGCGTCTTCTGGTTGTCAGGTTCTGGGCCCGTTCATAATCCGGGCTTTTTTTGAACAATACCCCGAGAAAGGGCAGTTTGCCGTTGATCAGGTCCTTGACCCGGAAATCCGGGTCAGCATGCAGCGCCCTGATCCAGTTGATCAACTCCCGGGTAGCCGGTTTTTTCTCTATACCATCAATATCCCGCATGCTGAAAAACGCCTTGATGGCATTGTCCGCCAGTTTTTCATCCAGATCCGGGAAATGCACATGAATGATCTTGCGCATCATCTTGGGATCCGGAAACGCGATATGATGGAAATTACACCGGCCCAGAAACGGGTCGGACAGGTCTTTTTTGGCATTGGATGTGATGATGATCACCGGCCGGTGGGCGGCCTTGACGGTCTGATCGGTTTCAATGATATCATACTGCATCTGGTCAAGTACATCGAGCATGTCATCCTGAAAATCGGTGTCCGCCTTG
>Ga0102943_1002608_pt1 | contig 10447 bp, 6 predicted proteins | sample SalPonC_black_MG_FD_78174 | JGI IMG/M metagenome (GOLD analysis project Ga0102943, IMG submission 78174) | Salt pond soil microbial communities from South San Francisco under conditions of wetland restoration - Salt Pond MetaG... | ecosystem: Environmental > Aquatic > Marine > Intertidal zone >...
ACAATTTCGTGCAGGAGCATACTTCGTCGGATGGTGGCGGGGTAGTCGCATTGCCTAAAACCGCGTTGCACATCGGTTTCGCTTCGGAAGAGATCGTACGGCGGTCCAAAGAAGTAGATATGGTCGTGATGGGGACTACTGGCGAGGGCAACCTTTTGGAAAAAACCTTCGGTAGCGTATCTACTTACGTGGCGCAGTATGCCCATTGCCCGGTATTGTTTGTACCTGGTGATTGCGAACTGCATCCTTTTGAGGAAATCGTCTTCGCTAGCAACCACCAAGCAGCGGACGAAGCCTTGATTACGCAGCTCATTGCGCTGGTCAATAACGATACGGCCAATATCCACTTTGTGCACGTCGACAACCGCACCAACTCGCCTTATCAGGTAGAGGAAATCCTTTACGAAGAAGCAGCTCGGCATGATATGCCAGGCTTGGGCTTTAATACTGTCGAGATTGAGTGCCCGAATGTGCAAGAGGGTATTGTGCGCTATGCGGAAGACATCAAGGCCGACCTCATCGTCATGGGGACGGTACACCGAGGCTTCCTCGAAAGGCTGTTCCACAAAAGTGTGACCCGAGAGGTGGTATTCCATACGGCAGTGCCGCTCTTGGTAATGCACTACGACGAATAAATAGGCTGCTACATTTTAGGCGCTCAGCATTCGGAGATGGGAAAAATGTTTAACTTTCCCATCTCCGTTTTTTATTTGGCTTCATCCTCGTAATCATCGCAGTGGTAGTGTCGGTATTGCCGTTGGCTGCTAGCCGGTTGAGTGTTGCCCCCGTTTTTCTTTTCCGACAACATCTGCTGTATGATGCGGTGGCGTTCCGCTGCCAGCTCCTCCCGCAATTGCTGGTCTTGCTCACGGTCGAAGAACTTGATGCCATCGATGAAGGTCATTTCCGCCCGGCTGTACATGGATAGTGGGTGGTCCGACCAAAGCACTACATCAGCGTGTTTGCCTTCCTTGATGCTGCCGACGTATTCGTCCACATGCAGCAGCTTGGCCGGGTTGAGGGTGACAAACTTCAAAGCATCTTCTTCCGATACGCCACCGAAACGGACTGCTTTTGCCGCTTCTTGATTAAGGCGGCGCGCCATTTCCGCATCATCCGAATTGAAGGCTACAGTGACGCCCTGCTCATGCATAAGTGCGCCGTTGTAGGGGATAGCCTCTTGCACCTCGTATTTGTAAGCCCACCAGTCGGAGAAGCTGGAGCCGCCGGCCCCATGTTCCGCCATTTTGTCCGCCACCTTATAGCCTTCTAGGATGTGGGTGAAAGTGTTGATACGGAAGCCAAAACGCTCGGCTACTTTCATCAGCATGTTGATCTCGCTTTGCCGGTAGGAGTGGCAGGTGATAAATCGCTCGCCGTTCACAATTTCTAATAAAGCCTCTAAGTCCAGATCGCGGCGCACCGATTTTCCAGCTTCTAGCTGCTCGCCGTAGGTAACCGCTTGGGTGAATTTATCGACATAAACCCGTTCCACACCCATGCGGGTCTGCGGGTAGCGGACGGTGTACTCGTCGCCCCAGTTGGACTGCTTGACGTTTTCTCCCAAAGCAAATTTGATAAAAGGGGCCGCTTCCGCAAATTTCATGTCTTCCGGGCTATATCCCCAGCGCAGCTTGATAATGGCGGATTGGCCGCCAATGGGATTAGCAGAGCCGTGCAGCAGTTGGGAAGTCGTCACGCCCCCCGACAATTGCCGATAGATATTGATGTCTTCGGAATTGATCACATCACCGATTCGGACTTCCGCAGTACTGGCCTGTGAACTTTCGTTGACTCCCCGGCTGATGGCGATGTGGGAATGCTCATCTACAATACCCGGTGTGAGGTGCATGCCTTGGGCGTCAATGACTGTCGCATCCCTTGCGGAGAGCCCTTGGCCGATGCCGGCGATCTTGCCGTTGCGCAGCAGCACATCGGTGTTCTTTAAAATGCCTTCCTCTTCATTAGTCCATACAGTAGCGCCTTTGATCAGGTAGGTTTTGGCCTGCGGGCGCTCTGTCCAACCGTAGGCGGTGAAGGGGTAAATGGCTTCCCCAATATCCGGTACAGTAGTGGCTTTGGATTTGTCCGGGCTTTCTTCCTCAGCCTTTTCTCCCGGGCCTTGAAAGGTAGCTGACCAGTTTACCCACTGCCCGTTAGCATCTTGCCCTTTACCACTCCAGTTTTGTGCATCGATTGTGCCAGACAAGCGGACCTTGCCGGTGGTATCAGGAGCAAAGGAAAGCGTAATCAAGTCGTCGGTACGGCTAAATTTCACCTTTATAGAGGTGGTGTCGCTAGTATTGATGCGGAGCTTCGGTTTCTCGTTGCTGCCGCTGACGGATAAGGCATAGCGCTGATCGTCGACCTGCAGCTCATATTCGCCGAGCAGTGCCGGGATATTGACCGCCTGATGGGTGTAGGCTTTTCCTTTTACCCAGGTTTGCAGCAGTTTGGTATTGGAATCGAAAAGGTCTCCATCTGTTACGATGAAGTTGGCCAGTTTCCCCTTTTGCAAGCTACCCAATTGATCGGTTGCCCGTAGTAGTTCGGCAGGCGTATGCGTCAGCGCTTTCAGGGCATTGGTTTCGCCCAGCCCATATTGCACAGCTTTGCGCAAATGAGGGATGAACTGAGCGGGCTTTTTCAGGCCGTGGGCCGTAAAGGTAAACGGGATGCCGGCTTCTGCCAATCGGGCCGGGTTAGCAGGTGCCATTTCCCAGTGTTTGAGCTGTGCCAAGGTGACTTGCTGGGCATCATACGGGTCTTCTACATCGTAGGCTTTGGGAAAGTCAAGCGGGATGATGAGTGCCGTATTTAACGCTTTGATTTCACCCAGTCGTTGATATTCATCACCGTTTCCTTTGATGATGTAGGTTTTGCCGAATTCCTGACTGAGCTTCCCGGCACGCAACACTTCCAGCCGATCGTTGACCGCAAATAGCTGCGGGAGTTCCTGTACGTCATTCCAAGCTTGTAAGGAAAGATTGACTTCATCGTTTTGCTGGGCGTACCATTCCCCATCCAAGTAGGTTTGCCGCAGTAGGGCGATCATGCCCATGAGCGAATTGGGGTAGCTCTGCGTCGAGGTGCCTTTGTTGAAAGCTAATGCATGAGCGGCTTGTTGTTTGATAATCATCTCGTGCGCCCGCTCGCCCCCCAAGCCTACAATAGCAGCGGTGCCGCGAGAGATACCGTCCATCCGCTGGGCAGCGACCGCACCGAAGCCAACCTCCCGCAGCGCTTTAGCGGTTTTGGCGCTGGGGTCGAAATGGGCGTGGGCGTCAAACTCCGTTTTCAGCGCTTCATTCCAGGCGTAAGCACCCGATTTATTGGAGAGCATTTGGGGTTTGCGTTGCGGGGCTTTGCCTACCGCTTTTGGTTCTGGCATGCCGTAGTCGCTGTAAAGGTCGATGAAAGCCGGGTAAATCGTCTTTCCGGCCATATCCAAGACGACGGCTCCTTCCGGTGGGGTACTCGCTTGTTGGACCTCTACCACCTTCCCCTTACGGATGAGGAGGGTGGCATTGTCTATTTTAGTATCGTAATCCGTATAAACGGTAGCCCCGGTCAGGGCATAGTAGCGTTCGCGCTGGTCCTGCACCCCGTTATTGGGGAAAGTGGTCTGGGCGGATACCTGGAAGAAGGAGGCCAGCAGCAGTAGCAGTAGTGTCGCTCTTATCATAGTGATTTTTTACACAGGGCGTTGAATGATGGACGGCAAGTTAGGGAATTCCTGTTAAAGGCAATAGATGAAGAAATTGAACTTCCACCCACTTCGCGCCTTATTTGGGTATGGAACCCAAACCTCAATTTCTGCAAGCCTTGCAAGAAAGCCTTTCGGAAGGGACTTTCGTCAAACTCACCCTTAGCAAACCGGGGCGCAAATCCAGTGACTTGAAAAACGTCTACGCGCGGCTCGTCGAGCTGAAGGGCGAAACGGCGCTTTCCTTTACCTTGCGCTACGCCACGAAGGACGAGACCAAGAACCATCCAATAGCCGAAGCCCTGGGCGTGATTGATTTATGGCTGGGGGAAGACTTCCTCAATGCGGACCTCTTCACCATACAGGCTGATATTAGTTTGCAGTATAACCGCAAACGCAAAGCCCGTCTGTTCCGCCGTAAGCCCACTCACGAGGCACCCCCCGCACGAAGCCATGATAAGCAGAAACAGTATTTTATAGAGCCGAAGGGCAACGCCTATCTGCATGCCATGGGCATCACCAGTGCTAATGGTAAAGTCAAAGCGGACGGGCAGCGAAAATTCCGGCAAATCAATAAGTACATTGAAATCGTGGATAGCTTGCTACAGCAGCACGGCAACTTCCCACAGCAGCCTCACATCGTGGATATGGGGTCTGGCAAGGGCTACCTTACTTTCGCGCTCTACGACCATTTGGTGAATAGCCGTAGGCTGCAGCCCACTATCACGGGAGTCGAGCTGAGGGAAAACCTGGTCGATTTTTGCAATACCCTAGCGCCAAAAGCCGGCTTTACAGGCCTGCAATTTGTTGTTCAGGACATATTCGAGTACCAGCCGGAGCGGATCGATATGCTGATCGCGCTGCACGCCTGCGATATCGCTACGGATATCGCTATCGCCAAAGGAGTTAAAGCCGGGGCTGAAATCATTATCGTTGCCCCCTGCTGCCACAAGCAAGTGCGAAAGGCCATGCAAACTACGGATGCTTTACAGCCCATGCTGCGGCACGGTATTTTGCAGGAGCGGCAAGCCGAACTGGTGACTGATGGCCTGCGGGCGCTGCTGCTGGAGGAGCAAGGGTATGATACTAAGGTATTTGAGTTTGTGTCCACCGCCCACACGCCAAAAAACCTGATGATCGTAGGAATAAAAGGTAAAGGCAGCCCGCATGCCCGGCAAGAGATTGACCGCATCAAAGCGGATTTCGGCGTTACGGAACATTATTTGGAGGGTTTGCTGATGCAATCGCAATAGCTTGGCCCGAATCGCTTGAAACTCCGTCAGCTTAAAGCGATTGTGGCCAAACAAAATTTCAGTCCATACCGTCTATATTATAAGAGGGCTTGCCTAAAATCGGTCAAAAGTCTTACATTTGTTCACCTTTTGGTAGCCCTTTTAGAATAGGTTGTTTCCAAACCAAAAAAGATCTTTTAAGAAACAAATAAAATTCATTTGCTATGCCATTCGATCTCGATATGATCAAGGCGGTGTATGATGCACTGCCTCAGCGCGTGGAGGAAGCGAAAAAGGCGCTCGGCCGGCCGCTTACCCTCACCGAAAAAATCCTGTACACCCACCTTCATCCGGAATCTCCTCTCCAAAACTACGCACGCGGCAAGGACTATGTATTCTTCGCCCCCGACCGCGTTGCTATGCAAGACGCTACCGCGCAGATGGCTTTGCTGCAATTCATGATGGCAGGCCGCGATAATGTGGCGGTGCCTTCTACTGTTCACTGCGACCACTTGATTCAAGCTGAAGTTGGCGCTGAGCAGGACCTTGCTAAGGCGAACGACGTCAACAAAGAAGTATATGATTTTCTGGCCTCTGTATCCAACAAATACGGCATTGGCTTCTGGAAGCCCGGCGCAGGCATCATCCACCAAATCGTGCTAGAGAACTACGCTTTCCCCGGTGGGATGATGATTGGTACAGATTCCCATACCCCTAACGCCGGCGGCCTAGGCATGGTCGCTATCGGTGTAGGCGGCGCAGATGCAGTGGACGTTATGGCCGGTATGCCTTGGGAGTTGAAAATGCCCAAAGTAATCGGTGTAAAGCTGACAGGTAAGATGAGTGGCTGGACTTCCGCTAAGGATGTCATTCTGAAAGTTGCGGGTATACTGACGGTAAAAGGCGGTACCGGTGCAATTGTGGAATATTTCGGCCCGGGCGCTGAGTCGCTATCCTGCACGGGCAAAGGCACTATTTGCAACATGGGCGCAGAAATTGGCGCTACGACTTCTACTTTCGGTTACGATGAGGCGATGAGCCGTTACCTGCGTGCCACGGAGCGCGCTGAGGTCGCCGAACTGGCGGATAAAGTAAAAGAACATCTCACGGGTGACGCAGCATGCTACGATAACCCGGAAAAATATTTCGATCAGGTCATTGAAATCAACCTGTCAGAACTAGAGCCGCATATCAATGGCCCTTACACGCCAGACCTAGCATGGCCGATTTCCAAGTTTGCCCAAGCTGTTAAGGAAAACAATTACCCTCAAAAGTTGGAGGTGGGCTTGATCGGTTCCTGTACCAACTCTTCCTATGAGGACCTTGATCGGGCTGCGTCCCTCGCCCGTCAAGCCGTAGACAAGAAGCTGAAGGTGAAGTCGGAATTTACCGTAACGCCTGGATCGGAGCAAATCCGCTATACAGTGGACCGGGATGGTCAATTGAAAGACTTTGAGAAAATGGGAGGTGTGGTCTTGGCCAACGCTTGCGGCCCTTGCATCGGTCAGTGGGCACGGCATACCGATGACCCCAACCGTGCGAACTCAATCATCACCTCTTTCAACCGGAACTTCTCCAAGCGTAATGACGGGAACCCACAAACGCGTTCCTTCGTCGCTTCGCCCGAGCTGGTGACCGCTATGGCGATTGCTGGTGATCTGACATTCAACCCGTTAACCGATACCCTTACCAACGAAGACGGAGAAGAAGTTAAGCTTGATCCCCCCACTGGCGTGGAATTGCCGGCTAAAGGGTTCGATGTAGAGGATGCCGGTTTCAATCCACCCGCTGAAGATGGCAGTGACATTGATGTGAAGGTGGCTCCAGATTCTGACCGTTTGCAGTTGCTTACGCCTTTTAAGCCGATCACACAGGAGCAGCTTACGGGCATGCGCCTGTTGATCAAAACGAAAGGCAAGTGTACGACAGATCACATCTCCATGGCTGGCCCGTGGCTGAAGTACCGTGGCCACTTGGATAATATCTCCAATAACTGCTTTATCGGCGCTATCAACTACTTCAACGATGATATGAACAACGTGGCGAACTACGTGGACAATGAAGATGAAGCGGAGTTCCTGCCGGTACCTGATTCTGCCCGCAAGTACAAAGCGGCTGGCATCAGCACCGTTGTCTTTGGAGAGGATAACTACGGAGAGGGTTCTTCCCGCGAGCACGCGGCTATGGAGCCTCGTCACTTGGGGGTCAAGGCAGTGATCGTAAAGTCATTCGCCCGTATTCACGAGACCAACCTGAAGAAGCAGGGTATGCTGGCGCTGACCTTCGTCAATCCAGACGATTACGAAAAGGTACGTCAAGATGACAAGATCGATATCCTCGGCTTTGACGAGATGGCTCCGTACGAAAACCTGGTGGTGAAACTGAACCACAAGGATGGAACTACGGATAAATTTGAGGTAGCACACACTTACAATCAGGCTCAGATAGACTGGGTAGGTGCAGGCTCCGCTTTGAATAAGATTCGCCAAGAATTGGCTGCTTAGATAAACCGGTAGCCCTAGGCTGCCTCACCTAAGTAATAACGATAGCCGCTTTGGGTTTCAAAACCCAAGGCGGCTTTTTAATTGAACAATGGGCCCTGCTCTTTCTATATATAACTGAATAGCTAAAACTAGGTCTGTACTACAATCACCCGAGCTGTAGACAGCAAAATAAAAGAGCAGACCATGAGAAAAGTAATAATTATCATCAGCCTAGCGGCAGTGCTAGGTGCATGTATTAGATTAGCGCCAGCTTTTGAAGAAAAAAAAACACGCTCCACTTTCGAAGATACTCCCCAAGAAGCAAAGGTTCAGCAGTATTTCTGGAACCAGTTACATCAGGGGCACTACGATAGCTTGCCCAAGGTGTTGGACCGCTTGCACGCCGCTTACCGGCAGGACCCCAATGACTTCAAGCTGGCCGCTCATCTTGGGTTTGCCTACGCGTGGCAGTTTACTGAATTTCGCCGTCAGCAAGAGGTACGACCTTCCATTATAGCGGATGGCGATCTCGCGCTCCGCTACTTCAACGAAGCGGTAGAGCTAAACTCTGAAGACCCGCGCCTGTTGGGGTTCAAGGCGGGTTTCATGCTAGCCACCGGAGGTGTCCATAAAGACGATAAACGCAGCACCAAGGGCTACTTTCTGGGGCGAAAAGCCATTAGGATGTGGCCATCTTTCAATCTCTTCAGCATTGGGTATGTACTGAGCAACCTACCGGCGGACCATGAACGCTACCAAGAGGCTATAGACCTGCAATGGCGCAATCTGGAAGCTTGCCTGTGCCGGGAAATCGACCGTTCTAATCCCGATCTGGACGATATTGACCGGATTCCCGAAAGAGTGGCGGGAGACCCGCTAAAAGGTAGAGCCTGCGTCAATTCGTGGATTGCTCCCCACAATGTGGAGGGCTTTCTGCTCAATTTGGGAGATATGCTGGTGAAAGGCGGGGACCTCAACGCCGCCCGTGAGGTGTACGAATCTGCCCGGCGGGTGGAAGAATTCCACTCTTGGCCATATTGCCACAAGCTCGAATCCCGTCTGCGGAGGCTGGAGGACAACGTCGAGCTATTCCGCCGCATGGGTGATGTACAGCAACAGGTAGACCGGCAAGTGTTCATCAATACGCGTTTTGCCTGTACGGGCTGCCACCAAAAAAGCGAGGAGGAGTTTGCCCAGCAAAACGATACGATCCCACTTGATCGGAATACCTACTTCTTGTCCGGTAGTGCGGCTGAGTAATAGCCTTCACAAAGAGGGATTATCACAAGATCAACGGAGCTTCATTTCGCCGTGGCATCGGCTCGGAAGGCGGTCGTAAGCCGTTACCTTGTTCGGCTCAAGCTAAGTGAGCATTCATGGTGATGTCTACGTCCAATAATTGTGAAATGGGGCAATTTACTTTGGCGCCACTGCTCAGCTCCGTAAACTTTTGTTCGTCAATGCCTGGTACGTTAGCGTGCAGGGTCAAGTGGATTTTGGTGATTGCAAAGCCTTCCCCTTTCTTCTCTAGGGTAACGGCCGCCTCGGTTTTCAGTTCATCAGCTTTAAAGCCAGCTTGTTCCAACTGTACGCCCAAGGCCATATTGAAGCAGCCAGCGTGGGCGGCAGCGATAAGCTCTTCGGGGTTGGTACCCTTTTTGCCATCTTCATTCTCAAAACGAGTTTTGAAGGAATAGGGCTGTTGGTCAAAGACCCCACTTTGGGTGGTTAGATGACCAGAGCCTGTGGTGCCAGTACCGGTCCACACGGATGTTGCAGTGCGTTTCATGTTTTTCTTTTCTTTGGCAACGCACGTTCTATCCCGGTGTTCACTTCACCAGCACCTGTCTGCTGAGCCGGCCGAAGAAGGTTTCTAATTGCAGCTGATACATCCCGGCTGGCAAATTGTTGGTATTCAGCTGGTGTAAGCTGAGTGCAGATTGATGCTGCCAGATCCCTTTCCACACCAGCTGCCCGGCGGCATTGCTTAGCCGCGCTTGCAAACGTAAAGGGCGTTCCTTGACAAAGAGGATGTTCAGGATTTTCCCGGCGGGCTGCGGGTATAGCTGTAGCTCTTTGATCTAATCCTCTCCACCCAGGATAGATCCAATTTTCAGCAATATAAAAAATTACTCCTGTAGCAACCAAAGTTGATCTCCTTCTTCCAATGCGATAACCCCCTTGCCGGCCTGCAGGTAGATGCCGAGCTCATTCTGTCTGAACCGAAGCACATCGTTGTAGGATTCGCCGCGAAACATGATCTCCTCCTCCAAAGTCATAAGGTTATCTAGGGGGGTGTCTGCTACGTCAATGGTACCGCTAAAACGCGTCTCAATCAGCCAGTCGGCTACAAAAGAAGGGGGGCCAGAAGCATAGCTGACTTGTAGGGCGTCGTAGAAATTTTCCGTATCCCGTTGATAAAGCAGGGTATAGACTAGAAGGTCGATAAGGCGCTCTTGGTCTTCGGACACAAAGACATAACGGAGGTTATCCGTTTTGAAATACTCACAGCTAGAAGGGCTATTGAAACGTGCCTCGGTGCATATCGTGCGGATGCATACTTGGTCTGTTCCTTTTTCTTCTCCCCGTGGTGCGGTGAAGCGGATGGTATTCCCGGCTTCATCGGCAAAAACGAGGGATTCCGTACCGTCGTAGGGCAAAAAGTTCCGGGCGGCTTCGCTGAGCCCAATCTGGCCGATTTCCTCGTCGGGCGGGCAGCCGCAAGCCGCAGCAAAGAGCAGCATGAAAAGGGTGGTAATAAAATATAGAACTCGGTACAACATACTTTTTTTACATAATAACGCGCGAGTTCGGTTATGGGTATAAAAAAAGAGCCATCTTCATTCAATTTGATGGCTCTCCGTTGATAGAGAGCGGATTAGGGTCGTGCAGACTGCACGATACCAATCATATAGATAAAGGGATATCTAAACCTTTACCGGACAGCAAGAGAAGCTAGCTTCAATAGCTGTGTATTCGGTTACCTTCCTGTAACCCGATGTTTCGTCTCTTTGCTGGGTTGTACA
>Ga0102943_1002612_pt1 | contig 10437 bp, 8 predicted proteins | sample SalPonC_black_MG_FD_78174 | JGI IMG/M metagenome (GOLD analysis project Ga0102943, IMG submission 78174) | Salt pond soil microbial communities from South San Francisco under conditions of wetland restoration - Salt Pond MetaG... | ecosystem: Environmental > Aquatic > Marine > Intertidal zone >...
ACAGATTAGGAGGTCGTATGACAACTGGTGGACTGAGTGGTGAATTGTACCGCCCCCTGTCATCAGAACAGGTGGAAAACATTCATAACCGTGCGCTGGATCTGATTGAAGAAGTCGGAATGACCTATGAAGACGGTTTGGTAGAAGTGCTTGAAAATATGGTCCAGCTGGGCTGCCGGGTGGACCATGAAGCGCGCCGCATTTTCTTCCCAAGGAAACTGGTAAATGAAATGGTTGGCAAAGCACCGGACGAGTTTACCCTCTACAGCCGCGATGGCAAAAACGATATGCTCATGGGAAAAAACCGGGTGTACGCCGGCACCGGCGGAACCTCCATCACAATACTTGATCTTGAAACCGGAAATCCCCGGCAGACAGTTCTTGGGGATGCCCACAACGTTGCCCGCATAACGGATAAGATGAAGAATATTCATTTTTTCCAATCCTGTGCCGTGCCCCATGATATTCCTGGAGAACAGTATGATTTTAATATTATCTTTGCCGCCATGCTGGCCACCACCAAGCATGTCATGCTTGGGTGTAATTTTGACAAGACCTTGAGGGACAGTTTTCGTATGGTCAGTCATATTGTGGGCGGAGAAGAGATCCTTCGGGAAAAACCGGTGTTCAGTATCAGCAGCTGCATGGTAATCAGTCCATTAAAGTTTTGTACACAATCGACAATAAATGCGCTCACTGCCGCCGAACTTGGCGTGCCGACCACGGCCACCAGTGCGCCCATGAGCGGTTCCACATCGCCCATGACCATGGCGGGTACCCTTTTGCAGACCCACGCGGAAGAACTTGCTGCCATTACCCTTGTTCAGGCCCATCATCCGGGCGCCAAAATGCTCTACGGCGGGCTTCCTGCAATGGCAGACATGCGGTCCATGGGATACCAGGGCGGGGGGGTGGAATGCGGGATGATGACGGCTGCCATCCACCAGCTGTCCCAGCACATCGGTGTCCCCAATTACTGCAGTTCCGGTTTAAGTGATGCCAAGGTGCCCGATGCCCAGGCAGGATGGGAAAAGGCATATACCACGGGACTTGCCGTCATGAGCGGCAACAATTATATCCACCATGCAGCCGGCATGCTGGAATCCATGCTGTGCCTTGCCTATGAGCAGTATATCATTGATGATGAAATTATCGGGCAGGCCCTGAAAATCCTGAAAGGCATAACCGTTGATGAGGATCACATGGCTTTTGATGCCATCAAACAGGTGGGTCCTGGCGGCAACTATCTGATCAGTCCGCATACAATGAAATACCTCCGGAGTGAATATTTCCAGAGCAACGGCATCAGTGACAAGGGCAGCAGAAAATCCTGGACTGACAACGGTGAAATGGATACCCGCCAGCGGGCCAGGATCATTGCACGCGATATACTTGGCAAACCCCTTGAACCCAAAATTCCCAGGGATATTCAAAATCAAATCCGGTCTGAATTACCGATCCATTTTTAAGTGGAAATTTTATCAGGTTTTCAACTGATTACTCAGGTCCCCGGTTCCGGACCGCCTGTTTCTGCCACAGACGGTCTGGACAGCCGGGAAGGGCGCGAAATGAAAAACATTGTTTTCAAAATCAACCCGCTGGTTTCGGTTTATGATTTTGTTGCATTGATTAAATCCACACAACTGGCCGACAGAAGACCGGTGGATGACATTCAGCGAATGGAAGACATGCTTAAAAATTCCAATCTTATTATAACTGCGACCCTTGAAGGAAAACTAGTTGGCATTGCCCGGGTCCTGACGGATATGTCATGGGTGGCCTATATTTCAGATTTGATCGTGACACCGGAACTCCAGAAACAGGGAGTCGGTAAACGGCTGTTAAAGGAAGTCAGGGGCTCTGTAAATGAATGCTGCAAATTATTGCTGCTGGCCGCTCCTTCAGCAAGAGGATATTATCCCCATATCGGGTTTCGGGAAGAAAAAAGGGGATGGGTCCTGCCTCCTGACAAAGAAATTTTGGAATAGATCCGCTGTTTTTGACCCTGTAAACGTACCTAATACCCCGCTCGCCCGGTTCATTTGGAAAGTTTGAACATTCGTAATAAAGCCAAGCAAACTGTGAACATGGGGGAACGCAAAAAGATTGTGGGTCGGCTTCAGGATATCATGCAGGAACGGGGTCCTGTGGCAACCCCCTATTTTGTCAATACGTTTTCCATATTCAACAAAAAATTCCATAATATTGAAGCCCACCCTTCCGCCATGCTGATCTAAGGTAAAAATATCTGGAAGGAATCATAAACGGTTGTGTGAAAGAATCAGGCATCTAATTTGGATCCTTCCATGATTAATTGTGTACAACCCGGGGAGAGACACCCGGCCGGCAGCCAATGCCGTTATTTAAAAGAAGATGGACCGGTACCTGTATGATCAGGCAGTGCCGGTTCTATCTCTGTTTCAGTATGATTTTTGGATAAGGAGCAATCCCAATGAATACCGAAGCCGTATCGGCGTATATTCTCTCAGCCGAATGGGACGATTTTCCCCCGATCGTTCAGCATCAATCTAAACGCTGTCTTCTGGATACACTGGGGGCCATGATTGCAGGCATTCAAACACCTGTGGCTGAAATCATGTATCAATATGGCACCGAGCAGATGGGTACTGGACCGGCAATACTGAATTCATTCTGACGGCTGATACAATCAAGCATTGACGTTTTTCACATTAAGCTGAAAGGTCATCAATTATTTACACGCCGTATTTTCATACATCATACTTCGTAAGTCAAAACTCAACCATCTTGCAACAAATATCATTTATCAAACCGACCAGTTCAGCTTTTGAATATTCTTGGTATCCCAAAGTAAATGAACCTGGAAATTTTTATCCATGGGAAAATTATCCATTATTTTTCATGACCATAATTATTTTTGTTTTGGATAATTTGTTGAGCAGGGAAAATTGGAACGTTAAAGCTCATTGGCGGGGATGGAGCGCAGTGGAATCCCAGTCCAGAGCAACGCCTTATTCGCCCTTTATTCCAGTTTTTTTGCAATATACACCCCGTAACTAAGGTGAGACTTGTACTTTTCGTAGAGGTCAATTTCGTGTTGCTCTGCTTTTACTATTTCGAGTGCTTCTTCACTGTTCCCGTTTCGATTCAGAAAGTTTTCGAACCTGGCTTGCATGGGCCGGTAATATTCTTCCAACCAACAATGCTCAGGTAAAACAAAATACCCAACTGGCGAAAATCCATGTTTCTCCAAAACCTTTATCTTTGCTGAAGCCACGTTGATTTCTGGATACTCACTATCCCAGTGTTTCTGGAGTTCGGCTGGTCTGGAGTCCGTGAGCCATGTGATCTCGGAGGCAACTAATAGACCACCCACTTTCAAAAATCGTTGCCACTCCGCTACGCCCTTTTCAAACCCAATGTTATAGATTGCTCCCTCAGACCAGATGACATCTAACTCTTCATCGGCAAAAGGCAGGTCGTCCATGGAACAGGCAAGGGGTGATATCTTGTCAGCTACCCCGGTGCTTTCGGCCCTTTGATCCAGAACGTCCAGAAAATCCTGAAGGAAGTCTATTGCAGTGACCCTGGCATTCAAGAGGCGGGCAAGCAGAATGGTGGATGCTCCCGTTCCGCAACCAATATCGGCAACCTTTAGCGGTGCTGTCCTGTCGATCATGGCCAGATTTAGGGCAAGTTCTGTCTCGGCATCCCCGCCCGGCCCCTGGCGATAGCCTTCCTTGTGAAGGTCAATCAAGAGTTTGTAATCATCCATAGTCTTATTCTTCTTTCATTGAGAGGTGAACAAGTTGATGTGTGGTTCTGTTTATCCTGTATATTTGAATGATATTTGATCATATTAAAAAACTAAAACCTCAGCCATTTTTGCCCTACCATAATTTTTCCCCAGCCTCAACAATATTCATGGTATCCCAAAACAAATGACCCAGGAAATTTTTTCCCATGGGGATAATTAAGCATAACTCCAATCAATCATCATAAAGGCCCAGATCAGGGTAATGTTTCTTTGCACACTCATGGCAAATACCATGACTGAACTCAGCTTCAGAATGCTCATGAATATATTTTTCAATTTGGTTCCAGTACCCTTTGTCATCGCGTATTTTTTTACAATAAGAGCATATCGGCAAGAGCCCGCTCAGCTTTTTTATTTTTTTCAGACTCTTTTCAAGCTTCTGATTGGTTTGATCAAGTTCAATATTGTATTGTTCAATTCGTTTGAAATTTTTTTCAATTACATCCAACATCTGTATCAGCGCGTAACTTATTTTTGCACTGTCGCTATCTGAAGTATGATTGATATCTACAAGATTTTTCTTTAACCCATCGGCATTTATTTTGTTGTTGGCATAATTTAATATATTCTCAACGATCATGGAATGTGGTTTCAGTTGTCGATTCAGTATGACTATAATGAGGACAATCATAAGCAAAACAATGGGTATGCTGCTCCAATACTGTGATTTTTTGATCAATAGCAGCTCAGAAAAATATTTATCCTCCTCAAAGTGTAGCAATACATCTATTAAAGGTTTTTGGGTGTTTTTGATTATTCCTTTAAGAGATTTGCTGTAAACTATAGTTTCTTTTCGATCAGAACTCGATATTCTTCGATTTTTATGTATAAACTCGATGACCAGATCAGGATCATCAATAAAGGAGCTCAGTAACTCCTTGGTAATGCTAAACGCTACACATACAACACCTACATAAACATCATCATATTTTTTAATTGGTTTCGACACCATGATGGTGTCAATACCATCAATTATTATCCATCCCAAATAGCTGCCATTTGCCAAAGTAGTCTCAAAATATTTCTGGGAAGAGATATCGTCTCCAAATCGGTACTCGTCTGGTGCTCTAGCGACAACAATACCATTGATATCAGCAAAAATAATTGTGTCGATCGAATTGATAAATCTATTACTGATGTCAAACAGCACATTGTTGTCTGCCCGTTGTAGAGCATTGCTTATTTCAAAAGATTCAGATAAGACACCTACCGCAGTATCCAGTTGGGCGATCAATTGTGTGATATTTCCAGCAGCGCCTTTTGCCTTGATTTCATAATTATTGTGCAGCGCTGACTCGTATTTTTCAATAACCTGTTGAATTCGAAAAATACCAAGAATAAAAAAAACAACAAAAGGAAATATGGCTGCCGTCAGTATCTTTGCTCGTAATGGCATCTGATTATTTCAGTGCCTCACGCATCGAATTATAGAACTGATCATCTTTTATATCGAAACCAGCAGCATTCCATCCAAGATTTTTTCTCATTGATTTGTTGAATGGATGGTTTTCGGGCATATCTGTCAATGCCTTACGGTATATCAACAATTTGTCAGCCGGCACATTCTCCGGTGCTACAATTGCGTCAAGTGGTATCGGATCTGATTTCTCGATAATTGAAAACACACCACCATATTTTCGCACTGCCGTGTAGTAGGTACCATCCGAAACGCCTCCTATATCAATCGATCCATTAATCAAAGCTTCAATCACCCTGTCATGCTTTTTTAAAAAAAAGACTTTTTTAAAAAATTTATCAGGGACAATATTTCTTTGACGTAGCATCAAATTAGGAAATGCATATCCCGAGGTGGAACCTGGATCATTGAAAGCAAATGTCATACCTTTAGCTTCAGAAATGGTATTAATCCCAGAAGTTTTTAGAGACACAATGAATGATTGATAATAAGGAATAATTTTTCCGGTTTCTTCATTTTTTTCCATATAAGTTGCAATGTATTTAAGTGATGGGTTTTCAGCCTTAATTTTGATATAATTGATTGGATTGATCCATGCGATATGCACAGATTTGTTCTTTAGACGTTCTGACAGTTCTTCATAATCCCGCGTTACAATTGCCGTAAATGAATCACCACTTTTTTCGGTAAGATAATCGGCCATAATTTTCATTGGTACAATCAGCTTTTTAGGATCATTGGATGGGTATACTGCCAATTTATAACTATCAGCCAAAGCCAATGTAAAAAAACATAAGACAAAGATGAGGATTAAAATTATTCTTTTATGCATGTTACACTCCATTTTTGAATAACATTGTATCATATACTTTTTTCAGCTTCAGAATACACACACAGTGGATAATCATTGAGCTTTATCTGATGCGTATCCAAAACTTCCCGAACCTTCTCCGTCATATCCGCCATGGAAAATGGCTTTTGAATAAATGCCACCCCGTCATCCAGAACGCCCTGATGGGCAATAACATTGGCTGTATAACCGGACATGAACAAAAACTTGATATCAGGATAGAGCTCAGTCACTTTTGCCGCCAAATCTCTGCCATTCATCTCCGGCATGACCACATCGGTCATTAGCAACTCAACGGAACCGGAATGGTTTTTTGCCTTTTCCAGAGCCGTGGCTGGCGTGTCAGCGGATAAAACGGTATACCCTTTCCTTTCCAGCATCAGTCTCGTCATCCTGAGAATTGAAGCTTCATCTTCTACCAACAGGATGGTTTCAGAACCCCCGACTGCTGCTTTTCTCTCAGGAACTACCTTGTTTATGTCTTCATCGGCAACCAACCGGGGCAGATAAAGTTTGAAGGTAGAACCCTGTCCAGGTTCGCTGTATACATTGATGAAGCCGTTATTCTGCTTGACGATACCATAGATGGTAGCCAGCCCCAATCCTGTGCCTTTACCCACTTCCTTGGTTGTGTAAAACGGCTCAAACAAATTGTCCAAAGTGTCTTTATCCATACCGCATCCATTGTCACTGACCGCCAGCAGGACAAAATCACCGGGAATAAAGCCAGCGTGTTCATTGCAGTATTCCTCATCAAATGTTTTTCTTCCGGTTTCAATGGTGAGTTTGCCCACTCCGGAAATGGCATCCCTGGCATTGATGCAGAGGTTGGCAAGGATTTGGTCGATCTGTGACGGGTCCATTTTCACCGGCCACAGATAGGCAGTCGGTTGCCAGACCAGGTCGATGTCTTCACCAATGAGCCGGCGCAGCATATTGAGCATACTCTCTACAGTATCATTCAAATCCAATTGTCTGGGAGAAATAGTTTGTTTTCTGGCAAATGCCAGCAGCTGCTTTGTGATATCAGCTGACCGTTTTGCAGCTTTCTGAATTTCTATCAGGTCTGAATACAGGTCATGATTTTGATCTGCTTGCAACAATGCCAGTTCCGTATGTCCCAGAATCACTCCAAGCATGTTGTTGAAATCATGGGCCACACCACCGGCCAAACGGCCAACAGATTCAAGTTTCTGGGCTTGATTAAGCTGGGCTTGGAGTTTTTCCCGCTCAATATCTGCCTTTTTGCGCTCAGTGATGTCGTTGAAAGTAATGGTAAGATTATCGGGGAGAAAAGTGGCATATATCTCACAAATACATTCAGATCCATCTTTGCAGGTAATTCGACGTTCACCTGCGTTAACAGTCTGACCAGATTTCCGGGCTTTTTCAAGAACCGGTTTCCACTCATCAATCACTTCTTGCCTGTAATCAGGATCAGGGTAAGCTATCTGATACCATTCCGAAGCTGTGCGTGCAGTATGACCAAAAAGTTCAAATGCGCTGCGACTCCAGAAAAATATCTTATCATCCTGTAAATCAACAACTGCAATTGGAAATGGAGTTGCATCAAGGGTTGCTCGTAATTTTTTTTCACTCTCTCGCAGAACCTTTTCCGCCCGCTTGGGCTCGGTGACATCTAATTCGACCCCATCGAAAAGCACGCTGCCATCTTGCAATTTCCGGGGCGTTGAAATCATTCGGTGCCATCGGATTTCACCCGAATGTCTCACTATTCTTACGGTATGGTCGTAAGTAGTCAATTCCTTTAGTGATTTTTTGGTGATTTTTTGCCATTCGTCCACATCCGCAGGATGGACGCGTTTGAACAATAGAGATGAGTCTTTGAGAACGTCCTCCGGTTTGCATTCGTGCAGTTCCTCCACTTTGCTGCTCACATAAGTGAACATAGTGCTGCCATCCGGCGCAACTCGAAGTTGATAGAGCTGTGCGCCCTGCAGGTTGTCTCCAATGGTGCGAATCCTTTCTTCGCTCTCACGCAATGCATCCTCCGCACGCTTATGTTCGCTGATGTCGGCGATGAGACCGGTAACCCGCACAGGACGGCCATCTTTGTCCCGCTCAGCAATCTTGCCGCGATCCAGAACCCACAGCCATCTGCCAGACTTGGTCCGAAACCGGTGCTCGGATTCATATACCGGCAATCGTCCCTCGACATGTCCTGTCAGTCGATCAAGAACGACAGATAGATCCTCGGGGTGGACGTGCTGCTTGAAGAATTCCACGGTAGGATCAACCTCGTCGGGCCTATACTCCAGCATCTGAGCCCAGATATCGTTGTAAGCGACAGTGCCATCCTGGGGATTCCAATCCCACATCCCCAGTTTTCCGCCCTGCAACGTGAATTCGAGCCTCTGAAGGCTCTCCCGCAACGCATCCTCCGTCTGCTTGCGCTCAGTGAGATCTATGGCTGTTGTCAAAATTGCTTGCTTGTTATCATATGCTATCGGGATTGCAGAAAAATCCAATGTTTTAATTTCACCCCATTTGGTCACAACCCGCAACTCGTATCTTTCAGGCACATTGTGTTCATTGAGCCGTTTTTGGGCCTTTTCTAAGACTGTCTGCTGCATGTCAGGATGTACAATGTCAATCGGTTTGACAAAATCCATTTCATCTTTTGTATATCCGATGACTTTTTCCCATTCCTTATTGACGTATAAATACCTCGTCTCATTTTCAAGGACTATTATCGATATTTGCACTGGGGCATAATCAGCAAGCATTTTGAATTGTTTTTCGCTATTCTGGAGCAACTTTTCAGTGCGTGAACCTCCCAAATTTCTTTGCTTCAAAACACGGACCTGTTGTTCCAGTTCTTCATAGGTTGGTTTTTTAGCCATATAGCATCACCCTTTAATGTCCGGATGTTTTTTTGTAAGAAATGAGATTGAAGTCACTCTGCCAGGTTCAAACATTCTTGCCTTTGAAAAATTATTTTTCATCCGGTTTGTTTTTATCCAATATTTTTGGTATCCATAAATCTGTTTTGCCGATTTGACATGCACGTCAGGTCCTTTTCACAAAATACAATAATAGGAGGTCCATCATGAAGATCACCCATTGCACCGCCCATTTTTTTTGATTACCAGCGCATGAACGTAAAAAAAATACGTTGCGCAATTATGAGTTCATCCTCGGCAGTTTCCTAAAACACTTTGGTGACATAAATCTTTCGGTCATCTCATCCGAAGACATTCTTGCTTTCATGTCAACGGCTACAGATGGCACCAGCCAGAACACCAAAAAAATCCGCTTCACCCTCATATCTGCTTTTTTCAATTTTGTCAAAAATTCCCTTGATTCCAAAATCACAAATCCATGTGACAATCCCGCATTGCGCAAACTTTTCAGGGCCGGAAAATCAACACAGTTCAAGATACTTGAAAAAGATGCCGTGGATGAAATCATTTTCAGGCCCAGCAATCACTGGAACCGGCTGATGTTGGAACTTATGGCCAGAAGCGTTATGCGGGTCGGGGAAGTCCTGAAGTTAAAACCCATGGATATTGATGACCGGAAAGCCATTATCCGAGATCCCAAAAGCGGCAAAGAGGCCGAAGTTGTGTTTCTGCCTCAAAAGGTTGCTGACCGGCTCAGAACATATATTCGAGAAAAGGGGATTGACCCCGATGCCAGAATTTTTCCGCTATCATATGCAGCCGCAAGGTTGCTTGTCAAAAAGGCCGGCAACCTTGTCAGTATTCATGTCAGGCCTCATGACTTGCGCCGACATGCTGTCACTTATGCATCACGTTCAGGCACACCCCTGGAAATTGTGTCAAAAGTATTGTTGCGCCATTCGAATTTATCAACCACACATAGGTACCTGGGTAAAATCAGTGATGCTGAGGCCATGCGGTGGATTGACAACCTGCATGGATGATCCTATTTATGACCGGGCTGAAGTTTTTTTTTCGGCCCGGTTATTTCAAAGAGCATTTTCCAAGGTCAAGTATTCAAATGGTATCCCTTGGTTTTCAGGGCTGTGGAAACTCATAAAGCGGGCAATGATCATTGAGCAGGAAAAATTGGTAACGCCATTTTAACCCGCAGTTTTTGGGGTACAGCGGAAAAATCCTTCAGGTTGAAAAAGTTGATAACCTGGTTCATTAAGCAGGTAAAAGTTGAGGACGTCGTGCGGGGATACCAAAAAGCATTCCTTCAATACTTATATCCTCGTCAATGTCAGGCCAGTGAATACCTTGTCCAGTGCCAATTATTTCGTAATTTTGACGCTGTTTTGGAGTTGCGTCAGACAACCTCCAGGACCAAGCCAATGGAACACTTATTCTTCGACCGTCAGAAAGAAAGGCTGTTATCTCACTGTCCGTTATTTCTATGTTAGTCAAT
>Ga0102943_1002620_pt1 | contig 10418 bp, 8 predicted proteins | sample SalPonC_black_MG_FD_78174 | JGI IMG/M metagenome (GOLD analysis project Ga0102943, IMG submission 78174) | Salt pond soil microbial communities from South San Francisco under conditions of wetland restoration - Salt Pond MetaG... | ecosystem: Environmental > Aquatic > Marine > Intertidal zone >...
CGTCACCCATTCGGGCCCACCTCGTCGTCGTCGATCCGCTCCAGGCCGAGCGCTACGAGAACCTGTATCGGATCTCGGCGTGGCAGCCGTCGCCGGACGCAAGCATCCCTCGTCTGCGGCAGCTGTTCGCGCTGCGCGCTCACCGCACCCAGCGTGACGCAACCGTAATCGGAGTGGAGACGCGGCTCGCACTCGAGAGCGAGTTCTACCTGGCGCACAGACTCGATCCGAGTTTCGATATCCGACAGCTGTTCCCCGAAGCTACCGCGGTTCGATAGCCGGTGTTGACCTTGCAATTGGCGCTCCGTACTCTTTTGCGAGAACGGAGGCACAACCAATGACAGTAACGCGGGAAGCCGTAGAAAAGGCCCTGTCCAACATAATCGATCCGGATCTCGACCGTGACATCGTGAGCCTGGGATTCGTGAAAGAGCTCGAGATCGTAGACGATCACGTTTCACTCGAACTCGAACTCACGACTCCGGCGTGCCCGGTCCGCGATCAGTTCCGCGACCAGGCCAAAGCGTTGATCTCCGACATCGACGGTGTCCAGTCGGTACAGGTGAAACTCAGCAGCCGCAAAGTCGAGCGCACTCAGCGAACCGAGCGCAGCGGGCTCGATCAGGTTGACAGCCTCGTCGCGATCGCCTCCGGGAAGGGAGGTGTCGGCAAGTCCACCGTCGCTTCTTCAGTGGCGATGGAGCTCGTGCGCCAGGGGTACCGCGTCGGTCTCCTCGACATGGACATCTACGGCCCCTCCATTCCTACGCTCTTCGAGCATCACGAAGCGGGCCTCACCGGTGACGACGAAAACATGGTCGTTCCCGAGGAGTTCAACGGCTTGAAGGTGATGTCTTTCGGTTTCTGGCTCGGGGATACGCCCGCGATCATGCGCGGACCGATGGTCACCAACTACGTTCAACAATTTCTGCACCAGGTGAACTGGGGCGAACTCGACTATCTGTTCCTCGACTTCCCCCCCGGCACCGGCGACATTCAGATCACGATCACCCAGAGCGTTCAGATGGACGGAGCGGTCATCGTGACGACTCCGCACGTACTCTCGGCAGCCGACGTTGGCAAAGCGATTCAGATGTTCGACAAGGTCTCCGTCCCGGTCCTCGGCGTGATCGAGAATATGAGCTACTTCGAAGCGCCCGATACAGGCAAGCGATATCACGTCTTCGGGCGAGGCGCCGGCGAGAGAATCAGTACGAAGTACGGACTGCCGGTCCTGGGAGAACTGCCGATCTCGCCGCAGGAGTTTGGCGGCCCGACTACCGGCAGCCCGCGTTCAGAACCGATGCAGCGCGCGATCGACGGGATGATCCGCGAACTCGGGAAGAGCCGCGCCGGTCGCGAGCTCCCGGAGTTCAGCTACGATGCGACTGCGGTCTCATTGCACTGGCCCGACGGCACCGAATCACGCGTCGACAACCGGACGCTCCGCGCGAGCTGTCAGTGCGCGATCTGCGTTGACGAATACACCGGCGAGCCCACGCTCGACGTCGACTCGATTCCGCACGACATCCAGCCCAAAACGGTCGAAAAGGTCGGCAACTACGCGTTGAGCATCGACTGGAGCGATGGCCACACGACGGGGTTCTTTCCGTACGCGCGCATTCGCGAGCTCGCGCGATAGATGTTTGCCGAGCTCACCCTCGCAGGCACGTATCGCGAGACTCAGTTTCAGGCCAAATCGGTTCTGCGGCGTTCCGCGGGAGAGCTCTTTCTGTTCGACCGTTTCTACCGTCAGTGCGACAGGATCCGCAATGACCGACGAATCACCAAAGTCCTCGTCCGCGCGAAGAGTTCGTTCGCGACGACTACGGTGGCCGCGCTCGAAGAGATTCATGACGAACTCAGGCGGATCGTCGAATCCGGAACCGAGGTGTATTTCTCGGCATCCGACTACCGCGACGCTCATCTCTATCTCGCCTCCGCGTGCTCACGGCGAACGATGCATCCTCTCGGCTCGCTGCGTTGCGCCGGTCTTGCGAGAAACAGTCTCTTTTTCAAGCGGCTCGCGGATCGACTCGGTATCCGGGTGCAGGTAGCCCGTCGCGGCAAGTACAAGAGCGCGATGGATCGATTTCGACTCGACACGATCGACGATGCAAATCTCGAGCAGTATCAGCTTTGGCTCGATACCTCGGCCGAGCGATTGCACGAGTCTATTCTCACCGGATACCGCATCGACAGACCGCAGCTCGATCGGCTTCTCGACGGTGCGCTCCTCGACGCGAAGGCTGCGTGCGAAGCCGGATGGATCGACGAGACCATCTCCGCCGCGGGTCTCGTCGAGCGATGGAAGCAGGAAAAGGTCCGGCGAAGAAGAATCAAGCCAAAGAAGCACGCGCGTGGCAAGCGCGTGGCCGTGCTCGTCTTCGAGGGCTCGATTCTCGAGGGTCGCAATCGCATGAATCCTCTCGTCGGCCAGGCTATCGGGGCCGATACCTTCGTCAAGCACATCGACACGCTGCGCAAGAAGCGGAGCGTCCGGGGCGTTGTGCTCCGCGTGAGTTCGGGCGGGGGGTCGGCGATCGCGAGCGAAGACATCAGAACCGCTCTCGCCCGGCTCGCCGAAGAGAAGCCGCTCGTGGTGTCCATGTCCGAAATCGCCGGCTCCGGGGGCTACTGGATCGCAACCGCGGGTGCCGCGATCTACGCACTGGCCACCACGCTCACCGGCAGCATCGGTGTGATCGATATCGCGGCCGATGTGGGGGCCGCCCTCGCGAAGCAAGGCGTCACACACTCGACTGTTCGCACGCACCCCCATGCGGACGCCGCGAGCGGACTGCGACCGCTGACCGAAGACGAGCTCGCAGAGCTCGATGGACAGGTGGCGTCAATCTACGACCGCTTCATCGAACTGGTCGCGAAGTCGCGCGATCTCGACCCGGCAGAGGTTCACGAGCGGGCGCAGGGGCGTATCTGGTCGGGGCTCCACGCCCACGCAAACCGTCTCGTCGACCATATCGGCGGGCTCACGGCAGCGATAGAGGACGCGACTCGGCGCGCCGGTCTCGAGAGGCCTCGATTCGAGTTCTATCCTGAAGTGCGCTATTCGCTTCTCGAACGCCTGCTCTACGGTTCCGGTAGTCGTGCAGGGGTCGATCTGCGGTCGATTGTCGATCTGTGGTCGACCGGTCTCGGGATACGCGCGGCTCTCGCGTCGATCTCCGAGATTGCCAACCAGCCGCTGCTCCTCGATCCAAGGAGCCTACTCGACGCTGATCTCCGCCTCCCGCTCGACGCAGATATCGAGATCGAATAGTCGGTACCGGTCGAGGTAGTCGACACCCCCCTCCGCCATTTCTCCGAGTCGGGCGCGATAGCTCTGGATGAGTTCATAGTGCCGGCGGCTCATGATCACGCGACTGACCGGCCTGCCGGCTGTGAGCGCTTCGCTCCTCTGCCGGTACACGTCGAGAATCAGCTCCTCAGCTCGAGGCTCAGCTTCCAATCCAACCTCACCAAAAAAGAAAGGCCGCGGTTTCCCGCGGCCGTCTGCGATTGCTCTCTACTGGAACAGTGCGAGCAGATTGTAGCGCTGGAAGATACTGACCGCGATCAATGAGACGATCGCCATGATCTTGATCAGAATGTCGAGCGACGGTCCGACCGTGTCCTTCAGCGGATCGCCGACCGTATCGCCGACGACGCCCGCCGCGTGAGCCTCCGAGCCCTTTCCACCGTGGTGTCCGTGCTCGATGTACTTCTTGCCGTTGTCCCACGCGCCACCCGCATTCGCAGTGAAGAGCGCGAGCATGATCGCGGACAAGGTAGTGCCGATCAGGAGTCCGCCGACGAACTGAGGTCCGAGGACGAATCCGGAGATGAGCGGGGTAAGGACTGCGATGAGAGCCGGGCCTTTCATCTCGGACAGCGAACCCTGTGACGAGATCTCGATGCAGAGCCGGTAGTCCGGCTTGGACTCGCCGGTAAGAATTCCGGGGTCGGCCTTGAACTGACGACGAACTTCGTCGACCATCTTTCGCGCCGCATTGGCGACAGCCTCGATCAGGATCCCGGAGAACAGATACGGGAGCGCGGCTCCCACGAGCCCACCCGCGAGGGTCATCGGGTTGATCATGTCGAGCACGAGCTGAAAAGCGCCCTGGACGTTCTCAGGACCTGCCTGCGAGTAGAGATACGAGGCGAACAGCGAGAGCGCCGCGAGCGCCGCCGAACCGATCGCGAATCCCTTTCCGATCGCGGCGGTCGTATTGCCGACCGAGTCGAGCTCGTCAGTGATTTCGCGCACGTGCGGGTCGAGCTTCGACATCTCGCTGATTCCACCGGCGTTGTCCGCGATCGGTCCGTAGGTATCGACCGAGACGGTGGCCACGACGAAGCTCAGCATTCCGATTGCCGCCATCGCGACACCGTAGAGACCGGCGATTGCATTCGCGCCGATGACCGCAATTGCGAGCATGATGATCGGGAAGAAGGTCGACTTCATGCCGATCGCAAGCCCCTGAGTGATCGTGAGCGCAGTCCCCTGGCGGCTCGCCGCGGCGATTCCCTGCGTCGGGGCGTAGTCGTAGCTGGTGAAGTACTCGGCGAGCTGTCCGATGACGATTCCACTGACGATTCCGAGGACCGCGGCAATCCACGGTGAGAGCGGGCCGGCGTTGAATCCGAGGATCGGAGTGAAATTCTCACCGCTGAACATAAGCCAGGTGAGAACACCGGTGCCGATGAGCGTCAGAGAAGCGGCGACCCAGGTAGCCACGTTGAGCTCGCGGTGAGGCTTGTCCGACGCCTTCTTCACGAGAAGCGTCAGGATTCCGATGATCGAGGCGACGATTCCGATGGAAGCGAACATGAGCGGATAATTCACGAGCTTTGTGATGAGCGACGAGCTGATCGGCTCGGCCGCCTGAGAGGTCGTGTAGAACATGTACGCGGCGAGAACTACGCTCGAAATGAGCGAGCCGACGTAGCTCTCGAGAAGGTCGGCACCGAGTCCGGCGACGTCACCGACGTTGTCACCGACGTTGTCCGCGATGGTCGCGGGGTTGCGCGGATCGTCTTCGGGAATGTGCGCCTCGGTCTTGCCGACGAGGTCGGCTCCCATGTCCGCAGCCTTGGTGTAGATTCCACCACCGACACGGTCGAACATCGCGATGATCGAACAGCCGAGTGCGTACCCGGAGACGGTCATCGTGAATGGAATGTAGTTGATCCCGAGCCAGTTGACCTCGATGATCAGATTCGCCGGATCGCTCTGACCGAAGACGATTCCGAAGACGACGTAGATGATACCGAGTCCCAGGAGCGCGAAGCCACCGACGGACAGACCCATGACACTACCGCCCCGAAATGCCACCTGCAGGGTCTCACCAAGACTCCCCGTCTCTCGCGCGCGGTTCGAAACCCGAACGTTTGCGAGCGTGGCAATCTTCATGCCGATCCAGCCGGCCGTGGCGCTCATGAGCGCACCGAGGATGAATGTGACCCCCGTGTACCACGAGACGACGACTCCGAGGAGAATGGCGATGAGAATCGCAATACCGAGTATGAGCTTGTACTCATGGCGAATGAACGCGTCGGCGCCATCCTGAATGGCTGCGGCGATCTCCTGCATGAGAGGTGTGCCGGTGTCGAGTCGTTTGACGCCGTAAAAATTCACGGCGGCAAAACCGAGCGCACCGACCACTGCGACTACTACAAATCCTATCATAGCGGGCTTCCCTTTCGATTGAAGTTGTTAAACGATTGGCCGTTTCCGGATTCTATCATACATTGATTTCGCATATCAATTCATCCCCAAACAAGGATTTTTCATGGACTGGACAACATTCACCCCCCGTGAGCGAGCGGTCATAGTATTCGCTCGACGGGAGAACGAAGTTCTGCTCATCCACAAGAAGCGCGGACTGGGCGCCGGAAAAGTGAACGGTCCGGGAGGACGAATCGATCCGGGCGAGACTCCCGCCGAGGCTGCAATCCGCGAGACAATGGAGGAGGTCTCTATACGAGTCCATGAACTCCAGCAACACGCAACGCTGCACTTTGTCTTCACCGACGGGTATTCGCTTACCGTCTACGTCTACGTGACCGAGCGCTTCTCGGGCACCGCTGCGGAGACCGAGGAGGCGAACCCGTTCTGGTGCCACATCTCAGAAATTCCGTACGAGTCGATGTGGGCAGACGACGCCCAATGGCTACCCGAAGTTCTGGCAGATCGCTACGTCGACGGCCGATTCGTGTTCGAGGGCGATTCGATGCTCTCATCCGAGGTGAACGTTCGCGAGCGATGAGTCGCCGGGAGCGACCCGTGACCGTTTGCCCTGGCCAGCTCCTTGCTCCGGTACATTGCGTCGTCGGCAGCACCGAGCAGCTCATCGTATGAGTCTCCGTCGCGAGGATAGAGACTCATTCCTATGCTTGCGGCGACCCGAATCTCCCGATCGCCGAGTGAGATAGCCCCGAGAATCGCAGACTGGACTTTGTCGGCGACCGAGGCGACGTCATCGGCATCGCGCGCTTCGCGAACGATAATGACAAACTCGTCGCCTCCAATACGCGCGACCGTGTCCGACTCGCGCAGCGCGCCCCTGAGCCGGTCGGCGATGACGACGAGCACCCGGTCGCCCGCGTCGTGTCCGTAGGTGTCGTTCACCGGCTTGAACTCGTCGAGATCCACGTACAGCAGTCCGAATACGCGCGTCTGCCGACGAGCAAGCGGTATATACTCGTGCAGAAGCTCGACGAGCAGGCGACGATTGGGCAGGCCCGTGAGAATGTCGTGATTCGCCATGTGCGCTATGCGACGATACGCATCCTCGAGCTCTTCCTTCTCGGCTTCGAGCGCGCGATTGAGCTCCTGTATGGTGGTGAGTTTCCTTGCATTGTCGAGCGCGACGGCGAGGTACGGGGCAAGTAATCGCAGAATCGCCATCTTCTCGCTGCTGTACATATTGCGACGATGACTCTGAACGGTGAGTACTCCGACGATTCGCGCGTTGACCTCGAGAGGAAGGAACACGATCGACCTGCAGTCGCGCGCCGTGAAAGGCTTGCGGTGACGCACGTAGGTGCTGTGAAGCCGGTCCGCATCGTTCAGACAGATCTCCTCTCGATTTCGCACGACCCAGCTTCCGAAACTCTCTTCGCTCGACACCGGGACCGTGAACGGGGTCAGTCGCTGATCGTTCTCGATGACGAGGGCGAAATCGAGAAGCTCATCTGCCTCGCGGTAGATGCCGATCCCAAAGACGTCGGCGCTCATGAGCTCGTTCAGTCTCTCGTGCAGGCGACGCCCGATTTCCTCGAAATCGAGCGTCGAAGTAAGCTCCGAGCCGGCGTGATGGAGCAGTTGCAGGGTCGCATTCGAACGCTCGAGCGCTTCGCTTTTCTCGTGGAGCTCGACGTTGCGCAGTCGCACGACCTCGGTCTCCAATCGCGCTTCGTCGAGTTCCTGCCCTGCGCGAAGAGATCGAATTCGGCGACTCGGCTCATTCCCAACGCGTTCATCGTGCAGCGAGAGCAGCCAGCGTGCGACGAGGAGAGCACGCTTCGTATCTCCACGAAGCTCGTACTGCGCAGAGAGCTCCTCGAGCACCGGTAGGCAGGTGATGCGCGAGTCGGCCGCTCGACAGATCGCAATCGCGTGCTCGAGATGCAGCTCCGCTTCTTCGAGTCGTCCAGCCGCGATCAGGAGCGCTGCGAGATTCTCGAGCGCCGCGTTGAGACCGGCAGGATGGCCGAGTTCGGCACACAGGTCGATGCTCTGCAGGTGCAGCTCCTCGGCTACCCCCTCAGGATCCATCCCCCCGGCCTCGAGCACGAGGGCACGCGCGAGCTGAGTCATCGCCTCCGCCTCCGTAACGCGATCTCCGGCGCCGGAAGCCCTTTCGAGGGCCTCCTGCAACTCGCCGATCGCGAGAGCGGCCTTCCCCTGCTCGAGATGCACGCGCCCGATATTGGCCCGGATCACCGCCTCGCTCGCAGCGTCTCCCATACGCTCGGCAAGCTGCGAAGCCTCGGCGTAGCGACGAAGCGCCTGGACGTAGTCGCCCGAAACAGCCGAGAGCTCGGCGAGATTGTTCAGCGCGGCGATGCGTCGGTCGTGATCGCCGCGTTCTTCGGCGAGACGCAGGCTCTCCGAAAGAAACTCACCGGCCTGTTCGTACTCACCGATCTCGATCGCGAGGACACCGAGTGCGTTTGTCGACTTCGCGACTCCACGCGCATCCTCGATTCGGGTGAACTGCTGTCGCGCCTTGGTCAGCAACACAACAGCCTCGTCGTAGGATCCGAGACGAATGCCCGCCCATCCACAAGTCAGATTCGCGGCCGCGAGACCAGGGCGATAGTCGACCTGCTCAGCCGCGCGGATCGCCTCCCGGCCAAATCGCAGGGCGTTGCCGGGATTGCTCTGGAGCGCCTCCCACGCCCGTGCGTTGAGCTCGTCGATCTGTCGAAAGATGTCAGATGGTACGTCGTCCGGCAGAAGAGCCTCCCGCGCTCCATTATAGGGATGAGACGCGTCGTACAACAAGCAGGGCACTGTGAAAACGCTCGGCATTTTCGTACAATCGCAGTGACACTAACCCCCCTGTCCGGTGTTGGATACATAGAGAGAACCGGAATGGGTACCAGGATGCGAATGTGGCAATCGATGTGGAAGCCTACTACAGGAAATACGGGGCGATGGTTCACCGGCGCTGCCGGTTCATGCTTCGTAATGATGACGCTGCGCTCGACGCGATGCAGGACGTCTTCGTCGAGTTGCTTCGACGCGAGAAGGACCTCGTGCACTCGGCGCCGTCCAGCCTGCTCTACACGATCGCGACGAATGTCTGCCTCAACAGAATTCGCGCTTCCAAACGACGCCCGGAGACGAGGGACGACGAGATCCTGGTCACTATCGCCGGCGACGACGGACCGGAGGAACAGACACTCTCGAATCACTTCCTCGAACGTCTGTTCAAGCGTGAACCGGAGAGCACGCGAACAATCGCGGTTCTGCACTACGTTGACGGGCTCACACTCGAGGAAACCGCCACTCAGGTGGGGCTATCGGTCAGCGGTGTGCGAAAGCGGCTTCGGCAGCTTCGTGCCAGAGGCCTCGAACTCAGGGATCTGTGAGGGATAAATGAAAGACGAACGTGTGCCGGACATCCTGGTCGAACAGTACATTCTCGGAGAACTCCCGGAGGACGAAGCGCGCCGGCTCGAGAAGACCAATGGATTCATCGAGCGAGTCTCGGCGATCGAAAAGGACAACGCGGCCTTCGCGAAGGAGTTTCCTGCAGAGGTATTCGCTGTTCGGATCGAGAACCAGTACCGTGCCGAAACCGAATCGAATGCGACACCGACGCAGCGACCGAGTCGAACGCGACCGACAGCGTTTCGCTTCATGACGTATGCGGTGCCGGGAGCCGCACTGCTCGTGATCGGACTGCTCGTGTTCGGCGGCTTCGGTGCCGGTGTGGATCCGGTCTTCGACCCGGCCGACGAGATCACACGGCTGAAGGGAACAGGGCCCGAACTCGCGGTTTACCGCTCGATTGGCGGCCAGACCGGTGCCGCCGAAGAGCTGTCGGAGGGCGACCGAGTTGCCGAAGGAGATCGGCTGCAGATCGCGTACAACGCCGGCGGGCGAGCCTACGGCGTCATCATCAGCGTCGATGGGCGTGGCACGCTGACACTCCACTATCCACTCACCGCCTCGACCGTTCCTGTGCTCGCCGCAGGAGGCGAACAGAGCCTGCCGTACGCGTATGAGCTCGACGACGCACCGAGGTTCGAGGCGTTCTTCTTCATTACCTCCGACGAGGAATTCGATGTTCCCGAGATCCTGAGCGCTGTGCAGGACCAGGTGGATGACATTGTCGAAGAACCGGGGACCGACGTGCGTCTCCCGAGCGGCTTCGCGATAGAATCCTTTACGATACGAAAAGGGGAATAACATGTACCGCAGGACCATCCTCTTCACGGTGGCGCTCCTCGTGCTCGCAGCCGCCATGGTGCCGGCACAGCAGCCGTCGCTGAGGCGCTACGGCCTGTTCATCGGCGCGAACGATGGGGGACGCGACCGCGTCACCCTGCGGTGGGCGATCTCCGACGCCGAGCGCGTGGCCGGTGTGATGACCGAGATCGGCGGAATCCGATCGCAGGATGCCTACCTCCTCACCGACCCGACGAGCAGAGACCTCGAACTGCAGTTTGAGCACCTTCGCAATCGAGTCTCAGCGACCGGTGACGAAGCGCGCCGCAACGAGATCGTCGTCTACTACTCGGGACACTCCGACGAAACCGGTCTCATGCTCGGCGACGACCATCTCTCGTACGCGGACCTTCGCCGTCTCATCGACGATGTGGGAGCCGATGTCAGCATCGCGATTCTCGACTCGTGCGCATCGGGTGCGTTCACCCGGCTGAAGGGCGGCTCGTTCACG
>Ga0102943_1002621_pt1 | contig 10415 bp, 13 predicted proteins | sample SalPonC_black_MG_FD_78174 | JGI IMG/M metagenome (GOLD analysis project Ga0102943, IMG submission 78174) | Salt pond soil microbial communities from South San Francisco under conditions of wetland restoration - Salt Pond MetaG... | ecosystem: Environmental > Aquatic > Marine > Intertidal zone >...
ACGATGAAAGCCAATCAGGTGGCGGAGGCGAACCACTTGTCCCGCTACGAGACGATCCAGAATAATTTTTCGATCAACAATCGGCGTTTCGAAGATGCACTGGCGGATATTTGCCAGCGGGAAGGCATTAGCCTCCTGCCATATTCTCCGATTGCCGGAGGCGTTTTGAGCGGGAAGTATAACGATGGCGCGCGTCCCGAAGGCGCTCGCTTCTCCGAGTATCTGAACAGCGGCGGCGAGCGGCAGCGCACCATGGCCGAACGTTTCGTGAACGAAAAGTCGCTGGCGACAACCGCCGAGTTGATCAAGCTCGCCAAACAGCACGAGATGGATGTCGTGACGCTTGCCGTGGCCTGGAGCAAGCAACATGACTTTGTGGCATCCACCATCGTCGGGGCCAACTCAATCGAGCAGCTGAAGCCCAGTTTGGCTGCGGCGGACCTGAAACTGAGCGACGAGATTCTGCAGGAGATCGACGGGATCAGCGAGCGCTATCCTTATCCGATGGGCTAAGCGGTTTTCATTCTATTGAACCACGGATAACGAATGGACACGGATTCGCTTTGCTTGGGTTTTTCTCTTATCTGCGTGTATATTTGGTTTCTTGTTGGAAAAGCGGTTCGATGAAGATCAGAGTTCTAAAAGGAGTAAAAACATGAGCAAAAATCATTTATTTATCGTCGGCGTTGCCATATTCTTAATTTTCCTGGGGATTAATCCAATACAAGATGGCTGGTTTGGAGATGGGATCTTCCGGGGATTGGACCCTTGGGTGGAAACGCTTTGGTGGAATCTGGTGGGAACCTCCGGAGGTGTCATTTTAGTCTACCAACTTAAGAAATGAGACCGAGAAAGGAATAAATGGAAGGAAGAGTTCTCCTCGCCTGCTTTCGCTCGATCATCGTTAGGCTACTGATTAATCAGAAATGGTCTCAAGAGAAATGGGTTGGATGCCCGCGAAGAGACGAGGGCGCAGAGACGTTGCGTAGCCTCCCACAAAGCTGGCGGGTGCCGACGAGGGGCTTCACAGATCTACGCCCGCTCAAGAGCAGCAACCCTGCGTCGATATTGGCTCGGAAAAGTAAGAAAACCCCGAATTTTATATTTTGAAAGCGAATTCCAAAGCATTTCACACCCCGCGCGCCAGTCTGAAACTCGGTGCGCGCACCCACCTTGTCGGCATCCTCAACCTGACTCCGGACTCCTTTTCGGATGGCGGCGAGTTTTTCGATCTCGAGGCCGCCGAAGCGCAATTTCTCCGGATGGTTGAAGAGGGCGCGGAAATTATCGACATCGGCGGCGAGTCCACCCGGCCGGGACATACGCCGGTTCCCGCTGCGGAGGAGGTCGAGCGGGTGGTACCTTTTATTCGTGCGATCCGGAAAAAGTCCGATGCGCTGATTTCCATCGATACCTCCAAGGCAGAGGTAGCGGCGGCTGCGCTCGAAGCCGGTGCCGACATCGTCAACGACGTCTGGGGTGCGCAGCGCGATCCGGAAATGGCGGAGGTCATCGGGCAGCACGGGGCCGCTTGCATTCTCATGCACAACCGTGCGATGGAAGAGGCCGGGGAGGGCGATGTCATTGAAGCCATCTTCAGCTTTCTAAATGAATCACTCGAGCGGGTAAAAGCCGCCGGCGTGCGCGACGATGCCATCGTCCTCGATCCGGGGCTGGGTTTTGGGAAAACCTTTGAGGAGAACTGGACGATCATGCGGCGGCTGCCGGAACTTCGTTCGCTCGGCTACCCCTTGCTCGTCGGTGCTTCCCGCAAATCCATGATCGCGAAGTTGCTGGAGCTCAAAGATCCCAAGGCGCGGCTCTCCGGCACTCTGGGCACGACGGCGCTCGCCATCCAGGCCGGGGCCGATTTTATTCGGGTGCACGACGTGCGCGAGAACCGCGAATGCGCGGATGTGCTCGATTATTGCCTTCCTTCAAGAGTCGATTGAAAGAGTATGGCACTGTAATGTTGGCAGGGGAATCGGAGATCGTCATCGGATCGCTTCGCAGACCGACCGGACCGCGCCTCTTGATCCTGAAGCAGTGGGCTCAAAGCACCTTGCCGTATTTCTCCTTTCGGATTGGTCGAATCGGTTTTTAACTCGCCGCTCCGGTGCCTGAGGTAGTCCGGGAAAGAGGTTGACCTTGAATGCGAATGCTGACTCGGGTTAAATCGTGATAGAAAAAAGGAAAGATCATAGCATCCTCGCAGGCCCAATGGCTCTTTTCGCAATCGGATTTGGTTTCATCCTCATATCGGGTTGTAAGTCACCCAGCATGACCGAGCCGGCGCGATCCGGGATTGAGCAGTTGCTACTCAGTCAAGCGGTGGATGATGCCCTCTCGGAAGTCGAAGTCCCTCAAGTGCAGGGAAAGAGAGTCTTCCTGTCCGACGCTTATTACGAGTCCTACGATAGTGCCTATGTTTTGGGCGCGATTCGGGCGGTCCTGAGTGAAAACGGAGCTCATCTCGTCGCCGATTCTGCCGATGCGGATATCATTGTAGAGGCCCGTAGCGGTGCCTTGGGGATCGATTCATCGTCCTCGCTCTTAGGGGTTCCTTCCATCCCCATAGTCATCCCGGCAGCGGGATCGATCAAAATTCCGGATCTTGCGCTCTACAAATCTGAAAAAGCTGATTCGATCAGCAAACTCGCGATGCTTGCTTACGAAGCAGAGAGTGGGGAACCCGTCTTTTCGACGGACTCGTTTACCGGAAAGGCACGCTTTCATCACTACCGGATGCTTTTTTTCTTTGATATCAATTTTACGGATCTACCCGAAAGAAAGCGGTATTAGCACCCTGTTTCCGGGCGACGGAAACTTCCCGGCAGCGCTCCGCCATAATCCGCCTTTCCTGTCACGCATCTAACTGCTTGCGTCGCTTCCGCGGCCGAGCAAGCTGGTGAAGTGTAAAGGATGAATAAGACCAAAATTAAACTCAAGGATCTCGCCTTCTTCGCTCACCACGGCGTGCTTCAGGAGGAGGCGGAGATAGGCCAGCGCTTTAAAGTTGATGTGACGCTTCGTTTGATTGACGGTCTGAAGTTTTCCCCGGATACGCCCGACTGCACGGTTAATTACGTGGATGTTTATGCCGCGGTGAAGGAGACCTTCACCGGTCGACGATTCAATCTCATCGAAAGCGCGGCTGAAGCCATTGCCGCAGTCATTTTGGAGCGGTTTAAGAAAGTGGTGGAAGTGACCGTAAAGGTGAAGAAGCCCGCCGTCCCCGTGGATTGTATTTGCGAGTATTTCTCGGCGGAGGTCACTCGGTGCCGCTAGCCTACATCGCTCTTGGGAGCAACCTCGGCGACCGGATCGGGCAAATGCGCCAGGCATTGGCCTTACTCCAGCAAGGGGAGCAGGCACTTGTGCGACGTGCCAGTCCGGTTTATCAGAATCGCGCCGTCGGTATGGGCGAGGACGCGGACGATTTTCTCAATGCCGTGGTTGAAATCAGCACCTCGCTCGAGCCCTTGGAGTTGCTTGATCGCTGTCTCGAAGTCGAGCAGCATCTCGGGCGCAACCGCTCGGCGGAAGGCTGGACGCCCCGCACCATCGATCTCGACCTCCTTTTCTACGAGTGCGTTAACCTGAATGACGAACGTCTTATCCTTCCCCATCCGCGTATCGAAGAGCGTGACTTCGTCGCCGTTCCGTTCGCCGACATCGCTCCGGAGTTGGAAATCAATCAACGCAGCCTTTGGCAAATTGCTCGGGGCCTGGCAGCTGACGAGTTGAGAGTTTTCTCCGAAAAACTTCTATAGACCTGCGAGTGGACAGGTATTATTTCAAAGGAGGCAGGTAGCCGATGGATGTCAGGAACTGATCCATGTTCTGCACCGGTTTCTCGTAGAAGCCTCGGCCGTAATTGAAAAAACCGTGGACCTGGTCCTCGTAAAGGTGAAGGTCGCAGCGCAGGTTCAATTTTTCCATTCGGCGCTGATATTCCTCGGCGGTCGTGACAGGAATCAGCTCGTCTTTCGTGCCGAGCAAGACGACGGTCGGCGGAGTCCACTCGTTGATGTTATGCATCGGTGAAATTGCCTCCCAATATTCTTTTACTCTTTTATGTCCGTATCCCCCGGATTGCCGATTTTCCATCCTCCACGCATGCTTTGGGCGTGGGCTTGATTGCGTCAATTACGGAAGAATTTGCTCGCTGTTATGACTCGAAGGCAGCGGGCATGATCCTTTGGCGAAGAGTTTGTTTCTTTTGCGTGCGATCCAATTGTAAATGGCATCACGCCAACTCCGCGGGATGAAGAACGCCGGGCGCGCGAGAAAGCGCAAGGGGGAGCGAATATCGATAAGCGCCTGAAGCACCGCATCGGAACGAAGCAGAGTTTCTCCGTCAGTCCGTTGATAAACTACGGTGGAGAGTGATTCGCGCAGGCTCTCTTCGAGGCGTCGGGCCGCGGTTTCTCCTTGCAGCGGAGCAAAGCGGAGAAGCTTGAACCTGTCCCGACGCATCAAAAAACGGACCGAACGGCTGCATAACCCGCAGTCGCCGTCAAAAAATAAAACGGGCGAATCTTCCCTCATGGGTGAAGAGTCTGCCAGCGCAGCAGCTTTTGTCAAAAGATGCTGGCAGGCTTCGCCCATTATGATCAAGGTCGTCGCCTATGAAATATACTCTACTCGCTCTCGTTCTCTTCCTGCCCGCGTTCGCCTCCGCCGATGCGCTGAAAATTTCCACTCAGGTCTTGCAGCGTGCCGACGATGGTTCGGCGATTCGCGGTCAGCTTGTTTATCCCAGTGTGGATCTGGAATCCGGTGAGACCGGTAGCATGCACATCGGCCGCGTGATGCGCTACCCGGTATGGGTGGAAAAGGTGGACCTCGGAGATGGCGTGTCGAAAGACGAAATCAGCTACGAGGAAACTCCCATCGGATTGCTCTTCTCCATTAAGTTCGAACTGAACGAGGGCATAATCACCTATAAGGGAAAAGCCATGTCGAAGGTCTCCAAAGGAACCTTTGGGAAAGCGACTACCATCGATTCAACGGAAGTCATCTTCTACGGGAAAACCAAGCTTGCGGAGCTCGTGCAAGTCCAGTTCGAGGGTGCCGACGGCACGCCGGAAGAAATTCTCATCCACTTCGGGCCGACGGAAGGGTAGGAGCCGGAATCGTGTCGCATCGGTCCGTCAGGCCGATGATCTCAAACCTGGCTCTTGATCTCCTCAAAGGCCCAGTCGATCCAAGGGAGGAGCGCTTCGATATCCGAGGTCTCGACCGTCGCGCCGCCCCAGATGCGGATGCCGGCGGGGGCATCACGGTAGCTGCCGAAGTCGTAGCCGACCTCTTCGTTTGCCAGCAGGCCGACCAATTGCTTGGCTTTGGCGGCCTGTTCTTCCTCCGGCAGGGCTTGATACCAGTCCGCCGTAATCTTGAGGCAGATGGAGGTATTCGACCGGGTGCCCGGATCTTCGGCGAGAAAGTCGATCCAATCGCGTGCCTCGGCCCAGTCGGCGATGACTTTCAAATTAGCTTCGGAACGCTCGATGAGCGCAGGCAGGCCGCCGATTTCTTCGGCCCACTTGAGCCCATCGAGAGCGTCTTCCACGCAGAGCATGGAAACCGTGTTGATGGTGGCGCCTTCAAAAATGCCTTCGATCAGTTTGCCGCCCTTCGTCATACGGAAGATTTTGGGGAGCGGCCAGGGCGGGGTGTAACTTTCGAGACGTTCGATGGCGCGCGGGCTGAGCACGATCATGCCGTGGGCGGCTTCGCCTCCCATCACCTTTTGCCAGGACCAGGTGACGACATCCACTTTTGAGTAGTCGATATCCATGGCGAAGACCGCCGAAGTGGCGTCGCAGATCGTCAGGCCGGCGCGGTTCTCCGGTATCCAGTCGAGATTCGGGACTTTCACCCCCGAGGTGGTCCCGTTGTAGGTGAAAACGGCGTCGTTATTGAAGTCGACTTCGCTGAAGTCGGGGAGTTTGCCGTAGTCGGCCTCGAGCTTGCGGGCATTTTCGAGATTGAGCTGCTTGATCACATCGGTGACCCAGCCGGAGCCGAAGGATTCCCAGGCCAGCATGTCGACGCCGCGCGCGCCCAAGAGCGACCACATGGCCATCTCCACCGCACCGGTATCGGAAGCCGGCACGATGCCGCAGACGTAATCTTCGGGGATGCCGAGGATGGACTTCGACTTTTCGATGACTTCCTGAATGCGTGCCTTGGCCTCCTTTGCGCGGTGGGAGCGGCCGACCAGGGCAGCGTCCAGGGCGTCGAGCGACCAACCGGGGCGCTTCGAGCAGGGGCCGGATGAAAAGAAAGGGCGATTCGGTTTTATTGTGGGTTTCATCTTGAAAAGAGGGGACCGTAGAAATCAGCTTCGAGAAGTCGAGAGTTCGCTGCTGGAAATTTTCACCTCTCCCGCATCAACTCCCTGCGGCGAAGTTGCAGCCATAGGTTCCAGGCGTGTCCTTTCAGGATGTCGCGGGCGCGTTCGATTTCCGAGCGTCTGGCCTCGAGGTTTTCGTTGGCGATTTTTGAGAGGTCGTCGAGGTTGTAGAGGTAGACGTTTTCAAGGTCTTCGACCTTGGGGTCGATGTCGCGCGGGAGCGCCAAATCGATGATGAAGAGCGGTTGCTCCGGTCGGGACTGCATGGCCTTTCCGATGACTTCCCTGCTTAGGAGCGAGCCTGGTGCCGCCGTGGAACCGATGATGATATCGAAGTTGTGCAACTGTTCGACAAAGTCATCGAAATCGATGGCGGCGCCTTTCAACTCATGGGCGAGCCGATGGGCATTCTCGTAGGTGCGACTGCTGACGGAGATGTCGGCAACGCCCCGGCTCTTGAGTGCCTGGGCGGTTTTTTCACCGACTTCACCGCTGCCGAGTAGGAGCACGCGACTCTTGCCCAGCTTGCCGAAAATACGGCTCGCGAGATCGACCGCGACATTGCCGATGCTGACTTGCCCTCGGGTGATACCTGTTTGAGTGCGGGCGGACTTGGCCGCTTGAAAGCTTTTCTCGAAGAGTCGGTTGAGCACGGCTCCCGTCGCCTTGGCCGATTTCGCCCGGCCGTAAGCTTCCTTCATCTGACCGAGAATCTCCGTTTCCCCGACCATCTGGGAATCCAGACCGCTGGAGACTTCCAGAGCGTGCTGCAAGACGTCCAGATTGGTATACCAGAAGGAATGTCGGTCGAGCAAGGCGCGGCTGACCCCTTGAGCCCGGCAGAGGTAATTGCGCACGGTTTCTTCGGTGTCTTCACTTGGATTGGCAAGGCCGTAGACCTCGAGACGGTTACAGGTATTGACCACCAGGCACTCCCGGATGAGGCCGTCTTCAAGCAGGGTTTGCTGGAGCTTCGCGAGGCGTTCCGCGCTCAATGCGAGGCGTTCCCGCACCTCAAGCGGCGCTTCGTTGTGCGAACTGCCCAAGACAAACAATGATTTTAACGAATCACCCATCCGAGAACCTGTTTACTTGGTGTTGGAGGCGGGTGCCTTGACCGCGCCGTGCGCTTCTTCCTGGGCCGATTGGACCGGCCACAGGGAGGCCATCGCCAAAAGAAAGAGAATAATGGAGGCGATGGCATGCCGTCGGGTGACGAGTTTCTTCTGCATCCGAAGGACCACGACGACAATATAGCCCAACCAGATAAGACAGGTGGCGGAGAGTTTGAAAACCGGGACGAGATCGAGATTGTCGATCCAAAAGACGGCGCCGAATATGAGGGCAGCGGTCAGAACGCCGACGCCCGTGATGAGGAGGCGCTTGGCCATGAGGTCGAGTTGGTGAACGGAGGGAAGATATTGATAGATACCCTTGAACTGTTTTTTCTTCAGGCCGTGTTGCTGGATGAGGAACATGACCGAGACCAGGGCGAGGATGGCGAAGACGCCGTAGCTGAACATGGCGAGGGCCGCATGCAACTCGATCCAGGGGTTGCCGCCGAAAATCCCGGGCGGGTAGGGCTTATCCCATCCGGGCACGAGGAGAGCCCCGCCCGCGATCAGTGCCGCCAGGCCCGAGGTGAAAAAACCCAACAAGCGGAGCCTGAAAGCGGGGCCGACAATGAAAAAGAGCAGGACGAGCGACCATGAGATGAACTGTGCAATCTCGAAGCTGTTTCCGAGTGGGCAGGCCTTGATCTCGGCACCCCGAAGATTCAGGCCGAGTGTCTGGATGATAAAGCCGCCCGTGAGCAGGGCGAACATGACGGGCCTCGAGTAAGGCTTGCGCAGCAGTAACACCACCAAACCCAAGAGAAAGGCGAGTCCGTAAATCGCGGCACCGGTGGCAAAAGCCGCGCGGTCCGTCAAGGCGAGTTCACTCAGCATAGTGAAAGTTGAAATGGCTTCGGGCCTCTCTGGCAACCGCGAACCTCGAGCTTGCGGTGAGAGCAAGTCCTCCCCGGCAAGCGGAGCGATTTGAGTTCGACGGGCCTCTTTGGCCCCGAATCAGCGCTCCACGTAGGCGGGCGGGGTGGCCTTGGCGGTCTCGTAGGCACGCGCCTGCCAATCCCGGATCTTGCCGGCGAGAAATTCTACGAACTCGGGCGATTCGTTCAGGCAGGGGATTTGCTCGAAGTCTTCGCCGCCGGCTTCGAGGAAACTGTCGCGGCCCTGCATGGCGATCTCCTCCAGAGTCTCGAGGCAGTCGGCGGTGAAGGCCGGACAGAGGACTTTGACCCGCTTGTTGCCTTGTTCGGCCAGCTCTTCGAGGGTTTTGTCGGTATAGGGCTGGAGCCAGGGTTCACGACCGAGCCGGCTCTGAAAGGTGAGCATATATTTTTCTTTGGGCAGTCCGGCGGCGGCGACGAATTTTTCCACTGTCATGGCGCACTGGTGCCGGTAGCAGGTTGCGTGAGCCGGGTGGCAGGTGTTGCAGCAATCGGGGGTGGTGAGGCAATGGTCGTGGGAGGGATCGCCTTTTACGAGGTGTCGCTGGGGGATGCCGTGGAAGGAGAAAACGAGTTTGTCGAAGTTGCCGTCCTGAATGGAAGGAGCGGCTTTTTTGACCAGCGCATCGATGTAGCCCGGGTCCTGGTAGAAGGGGGGCAGGAGAGTCGTCTTAAGATCGGGCTTCTGCGCACGCACCGCCTCCATGAGGTGAACCACGGCGGTCTCGTAGCTTGACATGGCGTAGTGCGGATACATCGGCACAATGAAGAGGTCGTCCACACCTTGGTCGACCAGGCTGCGAAGCGCGTCGGGAGTCGAGGGACTGCCGTAACGCATGCCCAGTTCGACCGGGACATCCAACTTTTCGGAGAGTGCTTTTTGCTGTGCCTTTGAGATGAGAATGAGTGGCGAGCCCTCCTCTCTCCAAATCTCGGAATAGGCTTCCGCGGATTCTCTGGGACGGGTGGGCAGGATCAAACAATTGACAATGAACCAGCGAATGGGGAAGGGCGCGTCCAGAACGCGGCCGTCCATGAGGAACTCGCGAAGGTAGCGACGAACGTCGGCAACTTCAGTGGAATCGGGCGAACCGAGGTTCAGTAGGATGACGCCTTGTTTTGACATGTCCGTAGAGAAGGTGGTCGATGAAGCATTTGTCAAATCTCTGGCCGACTATCTTGAGCGCAGAACCGTTAGAGGCGGAGGAGAGCGGAGAGAACGACGAGGGCCAGCCACATAACCGCCAGTGTGACCAGTCGCGTAATGACGGCTATTTTAATTGCTGTTGACCAATAGCGGACGTCGGTGAACTGGCGGATGAGCACGACCAGAACGGCAAGCCCGGTGAGCGCGCGTATGGGATTGAGCGGGCTTGCATGAATCAGAACGTCGAGAATGGCTCCCGCAAGGCCGACAGCAAGGCTCAGCGAGAGCAGTTGGGGAAAAATACCGGGAAAACCGCTGATTTGAAAAGCAATGCCGAGCAGGACGAGCGTCACAAGCAGTTCGAAAACGAAGGCGATAGCGACCTCCCTAAGACGTGACCGGCTTGAGTCGGTCGCCATGGTGGCGGCAAGAGCCTCCTCGTCGCTCAAGGCCGCTTGCAGACTTCCGAGCGTGTTACTACCCGCATAGTCCTCGGCTGCGGCCTTTACGCTGGCGCCGATCGTCTTTTCTTCCCGCTTCGGGACAATATCATCAGCCCTTATCAGCGGGTCCATTGTTTCGGCCGATTCCTCGCCCTGAGCTTCGCTGGTTTTGTTGAAGGATGGCGGCTCCTCTCCGCTTAGCTGATCCGCGCATGCCAAAGAAGAGAGAAGGAAGAGGAATACGATTGAGGTTCGAGGCAACATTCTCGTAGAGGGGGGGGATTATCTTCCAAATTAGCTTACTGTTTCGTCGGGCGACAATTATAATATTCCGTCCGGCAGGGTGAGGTCGGTCTCGGCGCGGACCCAGTGGAACAAGTCTTGAATTGCCGCCTCGCAGGATTCCCTGGCATAGGGAGCGAGCGACTCCGGGCTGGGCTGGGCCAGGAGCTC
>Ga0102943_1002626_pt1 | contig 10409 bp, 11 predicted proteins | sample SalPonC_black_MG_FD_78174 | JGI IMG/M metagenome (GOLD analysis project Ga0102943, IMG submission 78174) | Salt pond soil microbial communities from South San Francisco under conditions of wetland restoration - Salt Pond MetaG... | ecosystem: Environmental > Aquatic > Marine > Intertidal zone >...
CCGACGAGATAGCGCAGCCCCGCGCCCCAGCCGAAACCCGCGCCGACGCCGGCCGTGGTCAGCACTCCCGGCCCGGGCGTGACGATCAGGAAGAACACGGCGGCGGCGAAGCTCAGCATGGTCGGCGGACCCCCTCTGCGCGAGGCCGGGACGATGGGCCGGGGGCCGCGGCGTGACAAGGCCCCGCCCTCTGGCCTCGGGACGGCGGCGAGGCTATGCGGGGGCCTGCCGCCGCTGCCCCGGAGCCCCGCCATGGAGATCTCCCACGCGATGAAACGCGACTGGATCGCCACCGCCCGCACCCTCTCCGAGGCGCTGCCCTATCTGCAGCGCTACGACGACGCCGTGGTGGTGGTGAAGTTCGGCGGGCACGCCATGGGCGACGCCGAGGCGCTGGCGAACTTCGCGCGCGACATCGTGCTGATGAAGCAGTGCAACGTGCACCCCGTTGTCGTGCACGGCGGCGGCCCGCAGATCGCCGCGATGCTGGATCGTCTCGCCATCCGCTCGGAGTTCGTGGACGGCCTGCGCGTGACCGACGCCGCCACCGTCGAGGTGGTGGAGATGGTCCTCTCCGGCGCCATCAACAAGGCGATCGTCTCGGCGCTGAACGGGCAGGGGGGCAAGGCCGTCGGCCTTTCCGGCAAGGACGCGAGCCTGATGGTCTGCGAGAAGAAGCTCGCGACCCGCAGGGATTCCGGGAGCGCGGTCGAGGCCGCGCTCGACCTCGGCTTCGTGGGCGAGCCGAAGGAGATCCACCCGGAACTGCTGCGCACCTTCATCGCCTCCGACTACATCCCCGTCGTCGCCCCCGTCGGCGTCGGCCGGGCGGGCGAGACCTTCAACGTCAACGCCGACACCGCCGCCGGCGCGCTGGCCGGCGCGCTGGAGGCGGACCGCCTCCTCCTGCTGACGGACGTCGCCGGCGTGAAGAACGCGGCGGGAGAGGTGGTGACGGACATGACCGCGGGCGAGGTCGAGGCGATGATCGTCTCCGGCGAGATCTCGGGCGGCATGATCCCGAAGGTCCGCACCGCGCTCGACGCGGTCGCGTCGGGCGTAGACGCCGCGGTCATCCTCGACGGCCGGGCGCCGCATGCGGTGCTGCTGGAGCTGTTCACCGCGCACGGCGCCGGCACGCTGATCAAGCGCGGTTGAGTTCGGCACGGGCCCTCGCGCGCTCGCGCGCGCATCGGCCCCGCCCGAACTCCCCCGCGCTCCGGCCTCGGGCGGCGAGACGCCGCGGTCGCCCTGCCGCATTGCGCCCGTCGCCCGCGGCGCGCATCTAATGGGCGATGGAAAACGAGATCCTGATCCGCTTGCCGGCGTTTCTGACTGTCTTCGCCGTCATGGCGGCGTGGGAACTGTTCGGCCCCGCCCGCCGACTCGTCGCGCCGAAGCCTCGTCGGTGGCTGACCAACTGGACCATCGTGGCGCTCGACACCGTGATCGTTCGGCTTCTGTTCCCGGCCGCCGCGGTCGGGGCGGCCCTGGACGCCGCGGCCCAGGGCTGGGGTCTGCTCAACGTTCTGGACGCGCCGTACTGGCTCGCCTTTCTCGTCTCGCTGCTGGCCCTCGACCTCGCGATCTGGGCGCAGCATCTCGTGTTCCACAAGGTTCCTCTGCTCTGGCGTCTGCATCGGGTGCACCACGCCGACCGCGACGTGGACGTCTCGACCGCGATCCGCTTCCATCCGGTGGAGATCGCGCTGTCCATGGTCATCAAGATCGGCGTCGTCTACGTGCTCGGGGCGCCCGCACTCGCCGTCGTGGTGTTCGAGGTGATCCTGAACGGCTGCGCAATGTTCAACCATGCCAACATCCGGCTTCCGGCCGTGGCGGAGCGCCCGCTGCGCTGGCTCCTGATCACGCCCGATCTGCACCGCATCCATCATTCCGTGCACCGGCGGGAGCATGATTCGAACTACGGCTTCTCGGTCAGTTGGTGGGATCGCCTGTTCGGCACCTACACGCCGGAGCCGGAGGGCGGTCACAAGGGCATGACCCTCGGGCTTTCCGAGTGGCAGGACGATCGTCCGACGCGCCTGCTCTGGTCGCTGCGCAACCCGCTTCTGCCCCACCGTCCGCGGACGCCGGCCGAGTGAGCGGAAACGCCGTGCCGCACGGCGCGAGCCCGCTCGACGCCGCGGCGGAGGCCGCGCGCGACGCCGGCTTCGCCCCGTCCCTCTGCGCCGCCGCGCCGGGCGAGGCGTCCGGCCTGCCGCCCTCGTCGCCGGCGGCGGTTCTCCTCCTCGCCGCGGACGGGGCGCGCACCTTCGCCGCCTTCGAGGCTTCCCCCGAGGCGGCCGACGGCGCGCAGGACCCGCTCGACCGCTGGTCGCGCCGCCTCGCCGAGAGTCTCGCCGCAGCGCACGGCGCCCGAGCGATCCTCCCCTTCGACGGCCCGCCCTGGCCGCCCTTCCTGCGCTGGGCCGCGCGGGCGGAGCCGGTCTGGCCCTCCCGCCTCGGCCCGACCCTCCACGCGGCGCGCGGCCTCTGGGCCTCGTGGCGGGCGGCCCTCGTGTTCCCCGACGCCGCCCCGCCGCCGCCGCGGCCCGATCCCGGTCCGCGCCCCTGCGACGCCTGCGCCGCGCCGTGCCTCTCGGCCTGCCCGGTCTTCGCCTTCGCCGAGACGCCGGAAGGACCGCGCTACGACGCCGAGCGCTGCGCCGCCCATGTCGCCTCGCCGGCCGGGGCCGACTGCCGCGAGCGGGGCTGCCTCGCCCGCCGGGCCTGTCCGGTCGGAGCCGCGGCCGCCCACGCGCCCCGTCAGGCCGCCTTTCACATGGCGGCGTTCCTCGGCTCCCGTCCCGGAGCCTGATCCGGGATCGTTGGACGCGCCGGCGCCGGCGTGCCTATCCTCGCTGCGCCCGAAACCGCCGGAGGGAGCGCCGATGCGCCGCCTCGTCCTCATGCGTCACGCCAAGTCCTCCTGGGACGATCCCGCCCTCTCGGACCGCGCCCGCCCGTTGAACCGCCGCGGCCGCCTCGCCGCGGCGCTGATGGGCGCGCTCCTGCGGGAGGACGATCTCGTGCCCGACGCCGCCCTCCTGTCGCCGGCTCTCCGCGTGCAGGAGACCTGGGCGCAACTCGGGCTCGACGCGCCGGCCGAGACGGCCGAGGCGCTCTACATGGCCGATCCGGAAACCCAGCTCGCGGCGCTCCGGGCGGCCCCCGACGCCGCGCGCACCCTGCTGATGCTGGGCCACGAACCCGGCACGACCGCCTTCCTGCGCAAACTCTCCGACGGGACCGAACCGGCCGGCTGCCGCCGCGCCTGGGGGAAGGTGCCGACCGCCGCCCTCGCGGTGGTCGAACTCGACGTCGACTGGGCCGATGCGGCCTTCGGCGCCGGCCGGTTCCGCCGCTTCGTCGCGCCGAAGGACCTGGTCTGACGAGCTCAGCGCCCGGGCGTGTTCGGCCGGCTCGGCTGCAGCATCGCATCGATCATGCGCTGCACCGCGCGCTCGAACCCCGGCGCCGTCGTGGCGGCGAAGGGCGCGCCGGAGCCCTGCGCGCGGGCCCTGACCCGGTTCCCGATGCACCAAAGCGCGGCAGCCTGCGCCGCGCCGCTGCCCGCGTCGTCCCCGGTCGTGGCGCAGGAGGCCTGCGCGCCGCCCACGGCGAGGACCAGCCGAGGCCCGCTCTCGTCCGGCGCCGCCGGCACGAAGGCCGCGCCCCCCGACCCCGGCGGGACGCGCAGCCGCGGCGCCACCTCCGCCGCCGTCGCGGCGTCCGCCCCCACGAGCACCAGCGGCGGACGTCCGCCGCGCAGCGTCGCGGCCTGGCCTTGAGGGATCCGCTCCACGCCGAAGACGCGGGCGCGCGCCCCCTCGCGTCCGCCGTCGCCGGCGCAGCCCGCCAGCAGCAGCGCCGCGCCGGCCAGCATGGCCGCGCACCGGGCCCGGGGAGTCACTCGCCGGCCATGGCGAGACGCGCAGGCGCCGGCACGGCCTCGGGATCCAAGGCGAACATCCCGGCCGCCTTCTCGCAGGCGCCCTGGCAGTCAGGCCGGCAGCGGCCCCGGGTCTCCGGGCGTGCGAGGCGCTCGGCGCGCTCGGCCAGCAGTCCGAGGATCCGTTCGAAGGCGCGTCGCTCCGCGTCTTCGAGATCCTCCAGCAGATAGGCCTCCCGCGCCCGGACGATGCGCTCGACCTCATGCACCGTGTCCGCGCCGCGTCCGGTGACGTGCACGATCTTGATCCGCCGGTCGGCCCGATCCTCGGTGCGGCGGATCAGCCCGCGGTCCTCCAGCGCCGTGGCCGCGCGGCTGACGGCGACCTTGTCGAGGCCGGTCGCCTCCTGAATCGTCCGGGTCGGTCCGCCGTCGTGGCGGGCGGCCGCGTCGAGCACGCGCCATTCGTCGCGGCTGAGCCCGAATCGGTCGACGTGAACCCGGGCGATGGCCTCGCCGACGCTCTCGGAGAGGGCGGCGATGCGCGTCGGAAGGAAGTCCTGGAACTGCATGATGGTGGCCTCGCAACGGTTGTCGCGGCCAACCTAGCGGGCCGGGCGTCGCGGCCCCTTGACGTGGATCAAGCCGCGGCCGAGCCGGCGGGAGGACTGGCGCCCGGCCGCCGCGGCGCCATCTCCCGACGCGGACCCGCTGCAGGAGACGTTCGATGGACGGCGCCGAGAGACCCGACCTGAGCCGCGCCGCGGCCCCGAGCCGGCCCGAGGGGCTGCCGGAGCCCGAGGCGCGCGCGCCCGCTGCCGCGGCGCACTGGCTTCGCGCCTCGGCCGCCGCGGTGGACGAGACCTTCGGCGAGGGGCACGCCGCGCGCCATCCGGAGCTCGTCGCCGCCATGATCCAGGCCTGCGCCATCGAGACGGCGGTGGACGAGGGCCGCGGCACGTCGGCCCGCGTGCTCGAGACCCTGCGGTCTCTGAGCCGCGATACCAACGCGACCATCCTGAAGCTGAAGCCGAAGCTCTTCGGCTGATCGCCCGCTGGGGGCGCGCGGGGCTCGGGAGGATCGACCCCCCTCGCCCCGACGAGGCGCGGGCGCGCCTCGAGACCGCGCCCCGGTCCGAAGGGCCGCGGGATGCGGCAGGGTCAGCCCCGGCGCCGCCGGCCGAACGCCGCGAGGCCGATCACCCCGAGGCCGAGCAGCGGCAGCGCCGCCGGGACCGGAATCACCGTCTCGCCCGGCTCGCGGATCTCTTCGCGGCGCCCGAACCGGATGTTGTCGATCGCGAAGCCGGCAGGCTCCGAGCCCACCAGATCGAGGAACACGCCCGCGATCTCCTCCACGCCCGAATCGGTCACGAGACCGAGGAACTCGATCCCCTCGCCCTCGTTCGTCACCGTCCCGAGCAGCGAGCCGTCCCGAGCGAAGGCGGTGATGCCGGTGCTCTCCGCCGCGTTGAAGAAGCCGCCGTCGAAGCCCACGCCGAACTGATCCTCGCTGAACAGCACCGCGATCGGCCCGTCGAAGGTGGGCGTGCCGGAGAGCACCGGCGAGGTCGGATTGGCGCCGTCTTCGACGATCTCGGTGTCCGGCGCGCCGGCGTCGAGGCCCAGCGGCGCGGTCGGCGAGCCCACCACGCAGGCCGTCGCGGCCGCGCCGGGGCAGTCCGCCCCTGGATCGCCGCTCAGCGTCTGCCCGTCGAAATAGCCGTCGAAGGTCACCGTCGGCGACCCCGCCCCGCCGCCGTAGTCGGCCGGCGCATAGGTCGGGTCGATCGTGCCGAGCGGGAACTCCGAGAAGGTGATCAGCCCCGAGCCCGCGATGAAGGCGTCCTCGTCGACGCGGATCGCGAGGGCGTCGGCGGAGGAGAACGGCGCGGCGGCGACGCCGAGCGCGAGCGCGATGCCGGTCGAAAGGACCGCGCGGCGAGGCGCGCGGCGGTCCGGCGTCGGGGTGCGGCGGACGGTGTCTGACGTCATGGTCGGCCTCCCTTTTCTGGAACCTCACGACGCTGACATCTCCGGACGGCGATTCGATACCCTTGTCCGCGACTTTTTGACATATTGGGCATCGCATTGATCGTCGCGCCGACGCGTCCCTCGCCTTCGCGACGCGGCTCGCCGGACCGGCCGTCCCCGCCGCAATCCGACGCCGTGCCGTCGCTTCCGCCTGCATTCCGGCGCCGTGGCGTGGCATGGTCCCCGGCGGGAGGACGACGCCATGCCCGAGACCATCCGCTTCACCCTCGACGGAGAGACCGTGGAGGCCAGCCCCGGCCAGACCCTCTGGGACGTGGCCCACGGCGGCGGCCTGACGCTCCCGCATCTCTGCCACCGCCCGGCGCCCGGCTACCGCCCCGACGGCAACTGCCGCGCCTGCATGGTGGAGATCGAGGGCGAGCGCGTCCTCGCCGCCTCCTGCATCCGCGAGCCCGCCGAGGGCATGGTCGTCCACACCGAGGGCCGGTCCGAACGCGCCCGCAAGGCGGTGATCGAACTCCTCCTCGCCGACCAGCCGGCGCGGGAGGAGGCCCGCGACGCCTCCGCCCACATCTGGGCGCAGGCCGATCTCGCGGGCGTCGCGGCCTCCCGTCACCCCGCCCGGGACCCGGCGCACAGCCCCCCGACCGACGCCTCTCACGTCGCCATGCGCGTAAATCTCGACGCCTGCATCCAATGCAACCTCTGCGTCCGCGCCTGCCGCGAAGTGCAGGTCAACGACGTCATCGGCATGGCCGGCCGCGGCCCCGGCGCCTTCCCGGTCTTCGACTTCGACGACCCCATGGGCGAGAGCACCTGCGTGGCCTGCGGCGAATGCGTGGAGGCGTGCCCGACCGGCGCCCTGATGCCGGCCGCGACCATCGACGCCGCCCAGCAGGGCGACAGCGCCGCGGCCGAACGCAGCGTGCGCTCGGTCTGTCCCTTCTGCGGCGTCGGCTGCCAGCTCGACTTCCACGTCACCGGCGACCGCATCACCCACGTCTCCGGCGCCCCCGGCCCCGCCAACCAGAACCGCCTCTGCGTGAAAGGCCGCTTCGGCTTCGACTACGTCCGCCACCCCCACCGCCTCACGAAACCCCTGATCCGGCGAGAGGACGCGCCCCCGAAGGCGCTCGACGTCGATCCCTCCGACCCCTGGACCCACTTCCGCGAAGCCACCTGGGACGAGGCGCTCGACAAGGCCGCGGCCGGCTTCAAGGATCTCAAGGCCTGGTACGGCGGCAAGGCGATGGCCGGCTTCGGCAGCGCCAAGTGCTCGAACGAGGAGGCGTATCTCTTCCAGAAGCTGATCCGCACCGCCTTCGGCCACAACAACGTCGACCACTGCACCCGCCTCTGCCATGCGTCCTCCGTCGCCGCGCTGATGGAGAACGTCGGCTCCGGCGCCGTCACCGCGACCTTCAACGAGATCGAGAACGCCGACTTCGCGGTCGTCATCGGCGCCAACCCGACCGAGAACCATCCCGTCGCCGCCACCTACCTCAAGCAGTTCGCCAAGCGCGGCGGCAGGCTCGTGGTGATGGACCCCCGCGGCCAGACCCTCTCGCGCCACGCCTGGCGCTCGCTCCAGTTCCGCCCCGGCGCCGACGTCGCCCTCCTCAACGGCCTGATGAACGTCATCGTGACCGAGAAGCTGCACGACGTGCAGTACGTGCAGGCCTTCACGGAGGGCTTCTGGGAGTTCAAGGAGCACGTCGAGGCGTTCACTCCCGAACGCGTCGCCCCCCTCTGCGGCGTCGATCCCGAGACCATCCGCGAGGTCGCCCGCGCCTACGCCAAGGCCGAGCGCGCCATGATCTTCTGGGGCATGGGCGTCAGCCAGCACGTCCACGGCACCGACAACGCCCGGTGCCTGATCTCCCTCGCGCTCCTCTGCGGGCATATCGGGCGCCCCGGCACGGGCCTGCACCCGCTCCGCGGCCAGAACAACGTGCAGGGCGCCTCCGACGCCGGGCTGATCCCCCAGGTCCTGCCCGACTACCACGCGGTGACGGACGCCGACGCCCGCGACCTGTTCCGCCACATCTGGCGCGGGGCCGAGATCGACCCGGCCCCCGGCCTCACCGTGGTGGAGATCATCGACGCGGCCTATCGCGGGGAGATCCGCGGCATGCTGATCATGGGCGAGAACCCGGCGATGTCCGACCCCGACGTCGCGCACGCCCGCAAGGCCCTCGCCCATCTCGAGCACCTCGTGGTTCAGGACATCTTCCTGACCGAGACGGCGATGTTCGCCGACGTGATCCTCCCCGCCTCCGCCTGGCCCGAAAAGACCGGCACCGTCACCAACACCAACCGCCAGGTCCAGATGGGCCGCAAGGCGCTGGACTGCCCCGGAGAGGCGCGGGAGGACTGGCGCATCCTCGTCGACCTCGCCAACCGCCTCGGCCTCGACTGGGACTACGACGACCCGCGCGAGGTCTTCGACGAGATGAAGATGTCGATGCGCTCGCTCCACCACATCACCTGGAAGCGGCTGGAGCGGGAGGGCGCCGTCACCTACCCCTGTCCCTCGATGGACCACCCCGGAACCCCGGTGGTGTTCGGAGACGGCTTCCCCCGCCGCGCCGGCCGCGCCAAGTTCACCCCCGCCCGCGTCACCCCCCCGGCGGAGACGCCCGACGCCAACTACCCCCTTATCCTCACCACCGGCCGCATGCTCGCGCACTGGCACACGGGCGCCATGACCCGCCGCTCCGCCACCCTCGACGCGCTGGAGCCCGAGGCGTCCGCCGCTCTCCACCCCCGCACCCTCGGCCGGCTCGGCGTCCGGCCCGGAGAGCTCCTCCGCGTCGTCACCCGCCGCGGCGCGATCGAGCTCGCCGCCCGCGGCGACCGCCACGTCGCCGAGGACATGGTGTTCATCCCCTTCGCCTTCGTGGAGGCCGCCGCGAACATCCTCACGAACCCCCAGCTCGACCCCTTCGGCAAGATCCCCGAGTTCAAGTTCTCGGCCTGCCGCGTCGAGAGGACGGAGGACGAGATCGCGGCGGAGTAGCCCGGACCCGTCCCGCATCCCGGCATGGCGCCCGGTCCGATCCGCCCTAGCCTTTCCTCCCGAAGCCGGCCAAGGGGCCGGACCCAAGGAGGACCGATGGAACCGCGCACGAAGACGGGCATGCTCATCAAGGACCGTCCCGAGCTCGCCACGAAGCCGAAGCCCCTCACCGTCGCCCCGGACGCCAGCGTCGCCGAAGCCGTCGCCGAGATGTGCCGCCGCGACTACGGCTCCGTCATCGTCGTCGACGAGGAACGCCGCCCTCTCGGCATCTTCACGGAGCGCGACGTGATGAAGAAGATCGTCGACCCTGGGCGCGACCCCGCCGGAACCCGCGTTTGCGAGGTGATGACGGCCGAGATCCGCGTCGCCCGCGACACCGACGAGGTGCTCGACTGGCTGCGCATCATGTCGAACGAGCGCTTCCGCCGCCTCCCCGTGGTCGACGCGGAGGGCCGCATCGAGGCCGTGATGACCCAGGGCGACTTCGTCTCCTACACCTGGCCCGAACTCCTGCATCAGGGTCGCCAGCTCCTCACCGCCACGCTCGGCCGCAACTTCTACGTCTCGCTGATCCTCGGCGCGCTGGTGCTCTATGGCGTGCTCGTGATCCTCGTGGTGGACTGATCGGAAGCCTCCCGCCCCACCGCGGATCTCGCTCGAGACGGAACGCCGCTCGGATCCCGACCGCCGGTGCGTCGTCATATGCGAGGGCCCGGATGTCGACGACCCCGTCGAAACGAGGAGGACGACCATGACCGATCGCGGCAAGAGCATCGAGAATCTCCAGACGGCGCTCGCGATGGAGCTGACCGCCGTGAACCAGTACCTGCTTCACGCGCACACGCTGGAGGACTGGGGCCTCGACAAGCTCGCCCAGCGGATGCGCGACGAGATGCAGGAGGAACTCGGCCATGCCGGCAAGTTCATCGATCGCATCATGTTCCTTGGCGGCACGCCCGAGCTGACTCCCACCAAGACCCCGAGGATGGCCGAGACGCTGCAAGACCTTTTCGGGGACGACAAGACCGAGGAGCGGGACGCCATCGACTTCTACAGCCGCGCCGCCCGCGATGCGGCGGAGTCCAACGACATCGGCACCCGCACCCTCTTCGAGAGCGTCGTGATGGATGAGGAGGGCCACTGGGACTGGCTCGACCGCCAGATCTCGACGCTCAAGCGGATGGGCGAGCCGGCTTTCATGTCGATCTACATGAGCGGCGAGAGCGCGGAGGGCTGACCCCCCGCTGGGCCCGGGAAGCGGGGGTCGCCCGGGCCCAGCAAACGTGCAGGCTCGGCGGGTTTGGGCGAATGCCGTCGCAAGAGCCTTCCCTTCAAGCGACGGCGGTTACCTGAACCAGTTGTCCCAGGAGCGACGGAGGGCTTGCGACGGCGGGATCGCGGCAGGTGACCTCGGCGCAGCTTTCGATGCCGTGCGAAGGGATCGACTGGCGGCGGCCGGCCCGGTCCTCGCCACCGGCGCGGGTGGTGTGATTGCCG
>Ga0102943_1002627_pt1 | contig 10405 bp, 6 predicted proteins | sample SalPonC_black_MG_FD_78174 | JGI IMG/M metagenome (GOLD analysis project Ga0102943, IMG submission 78174) | Salt pond soil microbial communities from South San Francisco under conditions of wetland restoration - Salt Pond MetaG... | ecosystem: Environmental > Aquatic > Marine > Intertidal zone >...
CCCTATCGGCCTCAACAAAAAACAAGCCGAAGCCGCCCGCGCCCGGCTTGCCCTAGCCGGCAGCGAGCAAGCCCTGCTAGAGCACCAAGTGGAGCTGCGGGTTAAGCAGGCTTGGCAACAGTGGCTGCTTGCGCAAAAACAATTGAGCTTACGCCAACAGCAAACGGCACTCTTTGAAGCGCTGGCCGAACGGGCAGACTTGCAACTCCGCAGCGGGGAAGCCAACCGCCTGGAACATACGCTGGCCTTACAGAAACTGACCCAAGCCCGCAACGCGGAGCAACAAGCAGCCCGCGACGAGCGGGCCGCCTTCCAGCAATTGCGGCAATTGTCCTTCAGCCCCGGCGCAACCCGGCCAAGCGATAGCTTGTACCGGCTGCCGTTGCAACTGCAGGACAGCGCGGCGGCACTACAGACTTTCTTGCAGCCTTTGCGGCAACAGCAGCAGCTATCGGAGCGCGAAGCGGAAGTGGCCCAACAGCAGATCAATCCGGGCTGGTCTATTGGGTATTTCCAGCAGAGCATCCAACCCGAATGGGTGCTGCAAGGCGTGCAGATCGGCATTTCCGCCCCGATATTCCAACGGCATCAGCGGGCCCGTATCGAGCAAGCCCAACTGGAAACCCGTAAAGCCGCCAATCAGCTGCAAGCTCAACAAGAGCTGCTCCGTCAAGAACGTGCGCTTGCCCGCCGACAGTTGGCGCAGCTGCGGCAACAGCTCGATACAGAGGGCGATGAACTACGAACACAGGCGGCCCAATTGCGGCAGCTCGCCACCCAGCAACTCCGGGCGGGGGAAGCGGACTACTTCCAGTACGCCCAAAGCCTGCAGGCTGCGCTCGACAATGAGCTGCAACAAGCCGAACTCGTGCACCGCTTCAACCAAGCCGCACTCTACTTCCAATTCTTAAACCGATAAGCCTTTACATCATGAAATATTCCATCTTTTTCTTGCTTTCCCTATTGGCCTTCTCCGCCTGCCAAAACGAAGCCGCCCCCACGGAGGAAGCGGCACAGGCAGAGACGGCAACCTCCACTACCATTTCCCTGACCCCTGAGCAAATGCAGCAGGCCAACGTAGAGCTGGGGCAACCCCAAGAGCGCGCCATCGGCAGCTACATTTCCTGCTCCGGCCAAATAGATGTGCCACCGGCAGGACGGCACGCTATACACAGCCCGGTCATGGGCTTTGTAGGGAACATCAAACACCTACCCGGCCAGTACGTAAAGCTCGGCACCCCGCTGACCAGCATCCACCACCCCGATTTGATACGCCTGCAGCGGGATTTCTTGGAGACCGCCGCCCGCCTCCCTTTCCTCGAGAAAGACAAAGCTCGTAAAGCCGAATTGGCCGAGTCCGACGCGGCTTCGCAAAAAGCCTTCGAGACAATAGCTTCCGAGCTGGCCGTGGCCCAATCCCGGCTCAGCGGCCTGCGCGCCGAATTGGAGCTGATCGGCATAGACGTAAACGAGCTGGAGCAAAGCCAAACCCTGCAAAAGCGGATTTACCTCTACGCTCCAGTCAGCGGTTACCTGACAGCTATTCCAGCCCAACCGGGCCAGCTCATACAGCCCGATGCACCGCTTTTCCGCATGATCGACAAAAGCCATTTGCACCTGGAATTGGAAGTCTATGCCAAAGACCTGCCCAAAGTAAAAGTGGGCCAGGCCGTACGTATTCAACAAACGGGAAGCGAGCAAAATTTCCACGGGCAAGTGCACCTCATTGGCCAAGCAGTAGATTTGGAAAGCAAGACCGCCCGCGTGCATGTGCACTTCGACGAGCACCCGGGGCAATTGGCTGTGGGTACTTTTCTCTTCGCCCATATACAGGTAGACCGCCGTCAGGCCACTGTTGTGCCTGCTTCGGCTATCGTGCGCAGCGGGGAAAGCGCCTACGTGTTTCAGCAAACCGATAAGGGGTTTGAGCGGGTGCCCGTCCAGCTCGGCCAGCAGGAAGGCGAATACTACGAGCTGAAGGACAGCGATATGCCGCTGAAAGGGCCTATCGCCCTTAAGGGGGCCTACTACATCAACGGCTCGGAGTAACCCCTTTTCGGCATATCGCTGCGGTTCTTTATCTTGCGCAGCAAAAAGAGCCATGGCCCGAAGGAAACCACTGCCCAACCGCGCCGAGCGCCGGCGTGCCGAACGCCGGCGCAAGCGCACCCTGATTGCGATTGTCGCTTTGATTGCCTTGCCTGTGGTAGCAGGCTTGATCTATATGTCTTTACCCAAATCCCAAGACGTGAATACTGGCCCGAAATTTACCAAGCAAGGCGAATTGCAGCTCCTCGATGGGGAAACCGGCGAGCAAATCCGGCAGATCGACATCGAAATCAAACAGAACGACCAAGAGCGGGCCGAGGGCATGATGTGGCGCCGCTCCATGGAGGAGGACCAAGGCATGCTGTTTATCATGGACCGCAACGAGCCGCAGTCCTTTTGGATGCGCAATACGTACATCCCGCTGGACATCATGTTCATCGGTGAGGACAAGCGTATCGTCAATATCCGCAAGAATGCACAACCACAGTCCTTGTCTCCGCAGCCCAGCAAGGGCAATGCCAAATACGTTTTGGAAGTCGTCGGCGGCTTTGCGGATAAATACGGGGTGGAAGCGGGCGACCGCATTGCATTTACACAGGATTGACCTGTCTTCAGTTGCCCGCAACAAGCCCCGCCCCAAACTTAAGCTGGCAAGCCTTATCAATAGCAGGTTATTTGATTATCAAACTGATGTTTAGCGTCTGATTACTTGCCTAAGTCGGAAGTCCTCCGTATTTTAAGTGCTTGTTTGGAGGTGATTTACCCGTGAAAATCAGTGATTTATGGTTCTGGCTAACGGTTTTTCAAGGGAGTTTAGCGGGTTAAATGACCGTAAAAACCGGACGCCAAGGTTCATAAAGCGCTGATTTGCAACGTAAAGGTTGCTCCAAACAAGCACTAAGTGGTCGGTTTCCATTTCAAGCTAAACCTTTCTGCCTATGCGATGGCTATTTCTCCTCCTGTTGTCCCTGCTATGCAACTTCTTGCCCAACTTATCCGCGCAAACGCCCGAGTGGTCGAATCCTGCGAATGCGCTTCGCCCACTGCTGAACAACGGTGGCGCTGCCAGTAAAACGGATGCTACGGCGACCCGCAGCTCCAACCCTCCTTGCACCTACGCCATCAACTTGCTATACCCACTACCAGACAGCCTGTGGCACAACCAGCGGTATCAAGTCTGCTTTGAGGTTACTTCGTTCCAAGGGGCCACCGCATCTGATGCCTTGCACGCTTTGGAAATCAACCTAGGGGACGACTGGGAGTGGCTGCCTGATTTCGAGCTTACCCAAACCCCCGGTTACGGCTGTACCGAAGAGGGCGAATGGCTTTGGTACCACTACTGGCACAGCTGCATCGATTACTCTCGGCATGGCCCGGCTATTGCCTTTGATCCCTTTTCAGGTGATGAACCGTGTGGATATCCGGACTTTTTTCCGACATATTACAACAACGGCCCGCCAGGCAACAACCGAGGGGACGTAGGCTTTCCATGTACCACGGGCTACAACTCCTTTTACAATTCCTTTTGCTTTACGTTTGCAACCCCCAACTGTGGCAACAGCCCCGACGAAATCACCCTCAGCATCCTACCTAAGTCGGATGGGGTATCGGGCAATAACTTCTACGGCGGTTGCGAAGGACCAGCTACCACTTTCACCTTTCCCATGGTCACCTGCTGCCCCGTCGAAAACGGGTACGTAAGAAATACTATAGCAGCCTGCAATGGCGATTCTACGGGTCGCATTACCTTTGATTTCCCCGAGCTGGCACTCCCGAATGATGCGGAGCTGATTGTTTATGATGAATCCTCAGGGGAAGTCGTATACGAAGCAGAAAATGTAGGCCCATATTTCAATTACATCACTAATTTACCCGCCGGTCAATACACTCTGGAAGCCAGTGCTGAAGGGTGTACGGCCTCGTACAGCGTGCAGATTGAGGATGCTGGCGTAGCCTTGGATACCGACTATGAAGTAGGCTGCGGCCTCGGCGGTCTGGGCCAGCTTACGCTGCTGGATACAACATTCGACCCACAAGGTTTGGAATGGTGGCGGGATGGCGAAATGATAGCGGCGGATACTACAGCCATTTCCCCGCAACTGGCCGGCAACTACAGCCTAAGTTACCGCTCGGGATCGTGCCTGTCTACTTCGGATACTATTTTTGTAGACACCTTCCCTGTACCCGAGGTAGCAATACAGCAGCAGGACCTTACATTTTGCGCGCAGCAAGATAGCCTGCTCCTCAGCGCCGAGGCCGACAGTACCGTCAACTGGCAATGGGTGAGTGACTGCTGCACCCTCCCTGTAGGGCAGGGGGACAGTATCTGGGTTGACCTGGACAACTATCCCTCCTACAATAAAATCGTAGCCTTTGTAGAAGGCGCTTATGACTGTATCTACACGGACACCGTGGCGCTGTTTTCAATCGGCGAAATCGCCACCCCCTCCCTCGACAGCAATTATTGCGAGGGGGATACGCTGCAACTCACGGCACAGGGGGACGGCAGCTACTTGTGGAGCACCGGAGACACTACAGCCACCTTAGAAGTGGTTGTGGCAGGCACCTCTACCTACAGCTTGACGGTAACCGATAGCACGGGTTGTACAGGTGTTGATAGCATACAGGTCGCTTCGCCATTTACACAAAACACCGCTCTTACTGCCTCCGACTATCAAGTTTGCCCAGGCTCAGCGGCAACTCTGACCGGTACAGGAGCGACGGTCTATGCATGGAGCACCGGAGCAACTACGCCAAGTATAACTGTAAATGTGCCGCCGGGCGGTGCTACCTACAGCCTTACGTTTTCCGATGGTACTTGCAGTGTGACGAGAAGCATCACCGTGGGTACTTTCGATAGCATACCCGACCCGCAAATCAGCTGCAGCCCCGACTACAGCCGCCTCCTGTTTGAATGGGAACCTACCCCCGGATTGACGTATGAGGAGGAAGCCGATGGCCCCGCGCCGACGGAGTCCGGTGTGGATTTTGTCCGTTTTGAAAACTTGGCGCCGCTCACGGATATCGGCCTCACCCTGACCGTTACAGACACCAACACCGGCTGCACCCAAACTTTCGAAGCCCAGTGCCAGTCCCTCTCGTGCCCAGAAGATTGGAGCATAGTGCCTATCGATACCATCTGCCTCGACGAAACTACTGTGCCCTTCCCGCTGGCTGTGAATCCGCCAGTAGACAGTGCGCTGTCCGTATTCACGAAATGGTCGGGCAACGGGGTGATCGACACCGAAGGCTCCTTCAAGCCTGCCGCGGCCGGTCCGGGCATACATCCCATAATATTCACCTTCGAACAAGGCAGCTGCTTTTACGCCGACACCGCTTACGCTACGGTACATCAACCGCTACCGCCTGCGTACATCCAATGCACCGCCAATACGAATGATGTTACCATATCCTGGCCGCAGCTTCCCCAAGATACGCTCTATGAAATAAACGTGCTCAGCGGCCAAACCGGCGAGCAACTGGCAGATACCGCTTACTTTTTCGGTGGGCTGGCCCCACAGGAGGAAGTAGAGTTGGAAATTACTGCTTACGGCCTGCCGCCTTGCGGGTTGCACACGGTCCGCAAAACGTGCCGGGCCGTCAGTTGCGAGCCGGAAGTGCTCGATGCCTCGCCCGATGCTGTGATTTGCGCCAGCGGCAATGCTGACCTTTCTGTAGCAGAGCTAGCGGGGGCGGCCTACAGCTGGTCTCCCATGGACGAGCTGAGCTGCACCGATTGCCACAACCCTACTGCCCGCCCCGAATCGACCACTACCTACACGGTGGAGGTGACGGACAGTTTAGGGTGTATCTACAGCCAAGATATTACGGTATGGGTAGAAGAGCTACCACCCGCCGTGCTGCCGGAGCAGGTAGCATTTTGCCCGGGCCAAGCCTTCGCGCTTTGCCTGCCGCCCGGCAACTCTTACCTATGGTTCAGCCCTATTGGCTCTATTACCTCCGGCGAATGCTTGAACTTGCCCAACCCAAGTAGCGCTTTTGCGGGTAATTATACCGTATTGGTGGAGCTGCCCAACGGCTGCCGTTTTCAGGAACGATTCCGGCTGACCGCAGCTTCCGGGGAAGACTGCAGCAGCATGGCATTAGCACCCTCTCCTACCGCAGCGAACGTCCGCTTGTTCCCTAACCCCACTACGGAAACCTTGCACATACGCAGCCGCCACCACATAGAAAATGTCAGCCTGTTTAATTTGCAAGGGCAAGCCGTGCTGGAAAAACAAGTAGGGGCAACGGATATCGATTTGGAGGTCTCCACCTTGCCGAGCGGTATGTATGTCGTGCGTATAAAAACAGTAGAAGGGCTGTACATAAGACGGGCTGTTCGAGAATGATTTGAGAAAAGTCAATTCCTGTGACTGACTTTTCTCATCCCCATTCCCGGCAAAAAATCGCTGTTTTGAATTAGCCTCCGAGACCAAAGCATCAGAGGCAAAGATCGTTCACCGCAAAATAAGCGACTATGAAACCGGCCTTCCTTTTTTCCACCTCGTCCTTCCTTTTAGTATCTGCGGAGCGGGATATCGCCGAAGCAGAAGCTGCACCGCCCTCCGGCGAACGCCCCACCGCCAGCGAACAGGCCTTTGAGTTGCCCGGCAGCAGCGAGCGGGAACTGCGTGGGCAAACCGCATTGGGGGCTTCGCTTGTAGGCTTGCTGACCTTCACCCTAGGTTTCCTCGCCATCGGCTGGATGCTTTCCTTTGTGGGCTTCATTGCCGCCAGCCTTGTTTTGATGGACCACAGCCGTGGGCGCTACTGGCCGGCGCGTTTGGCGCTTAGCCTCAGCCTGGTTTTTGTGGTTGGCTTGCTGGCTTTTGCGCTGATCTACGGCTAGAGCTATCTTATACTCCTAATCGTCAAAAGCACCAATCATGAAAACCATAAACACCATCCTCTTTCCGACCGATTTCTCCGATACGGCCCAAAATGCGTTCCGGTACTGTATCAAATTGGCGGACATTTACGAGGCGGACATCCAACTGCTGCACGTCATCTACCCGGAGTACGAAGCGTTGGACCTGCCGGTGATGGCCGCGCAGGCTACCAAGGAAAAAGCAGAGGCCGCCAAGGGGATCAGCAAGCAATTTGTAGAGCTGGCCCTTACGCAATTGCAAACCGCCGACCAGCTACGCAACGTGCCCGTCATCCACTCAGAAGTGGAGATTGGCACGCCTTCCAATATCATAGCGGATATCGCCAGGCGGGAAGAAGCAGACCTCATCGTGATGGGCACTAAGGGCGAACACAATGCCTTGGAACGCATGTGGGGCAGTGTGACTACAGCAGTCATTGAACGCGCGCCCTGCCATGTGTGGGTGGTACCGGAGCACGCTGCTTACGCCGAGATCGACATCGCCGCGTTTGCCACCGACCTCAACGAGGCGGACCCCTATCACATCTGGGAGTATGGCAAATTGCTGGAGCCTTTCCACCCTATCATCCATTGCGTGCACGTCGATGGGGAGCACAGCGTGGAGCGTACAATGGACTTCGCCAGCCTCGGCAGTTTTTTTGAGCACCATGCGCCGGCTTTACAAATCAACTTCCACACCCTTAGCGGTGAGGCAGTGAGTGATGAGCTGGAAGCGTTTGCCGAAAATCACGAGATCGATATTTTAGCCATGTATGCCCCACAGCATAATTGGTTCAGCCGCCTGTTCCAACGCAGTGAAACCCAAGCGATGGCATTCAAAACCAAAGTGCCATTACTGCTACTGAAGCACTAATCGCTTTACTAACCTCCACCTTGCCCACCCGTGGGTAGGTCATCAAAATCTAAAATCCGTATGGGAGAATTACTTGTAAAACCCGCCCACGTCAACCGAAAGACGTACATGCGCCATTTGCTGCGCGATGTAGAAGCACTGGATGAAATGATACTGGCCCACGCCTTCGAAAAAGGCCGGCAGCGCATCGGTGCCGAACAGGAGCTGAATATGGTTGACGAATCTGCACAGCCGGACTCTAGGGCATATACGCTGCTGAACGAACTGCCCGATGAATTCACCTACGAAATTGGCCGCTTCAACCTGGAGGCCAATCTTGATCCTTTCGATCTCAATGGCCAAGCCTTTCAGCGGACCGAGCATCAATTGAGGCAACTCCTCAGCACTTTGTACGAGGTGGGAGAACGGCATCAGATGCGCCCTATCCTCACCGGGATACTCCCCACCATCCACCCCTGCCACCTGACCGAAGAGCACCGGGTACCACTCGACCGCTTTGATGTACTCAACGAGTCGCTGCTCCGTTCCCGAGGCGGGCAATTTGAGCTGAATATCAGCGGTACCGACGACTTGACCGCGGCCCTACCTTCCGTCATGTACGAAGCGGCGAATACGAGTTGGCAACTCCACTTGCAGATTGACCCTAACGATTTTGCAGAAGCATACAATTGGGCGCAGTACATCGCCGCCCCCGTGTTAGCCGCTACGGCCAATTCGCCGCTTTTCTTCGGCCGTGAGCTGTGGCACGAGACCCGTATCGCCTTATTTCAGCAAAGTATAGATACTCGCCGCTCTTCCTATCAGGTAAGAGACCGGCACAACCGCGTCAATTTCGGCCGCGAATGGCTGAAGGGCTCGCCGGCGCTGCTGTTCAAGGACAATATCACCCGCTTTCCCCTGCTGCTCACTGGTGACATCAAGGAGGATGCCCTAAGCAGCTTGCAGCAGGGTAAAACCCCTAAGCTACGGGCACTGAATTTGCACAACGGTACCATTTACAGCTGGAACCGAACCTGCTACGGCATCAGTGACACCGGCTTTCCCCACCTGCGTATAGAAGCGCGTTACGTCCCATGTGGGCCTACGGTCGTAGACGAAATCGCCAATTTCGCCTTCTGGGTAGGCCTGATGAAAGGGATGCCCCCGCAGTATGCCAATCTGCCCGACAAGGTTCCGTTCAAAACGGCCAAGAGCAATTTCTACCAAGCCGCACGCACGAGCTTGTACGCTACGCTCGACTGGGACGGGCAGCATAAGACCGCCCGGGAAGTGATTCTCGAAAACCTGCTGCCGCTTGCCAAGGAAGGCTTGGAAAAAGTGGGCTTATCCGATGCCGAAATCAGCAAGCACCTAGGGATCATCGAACGCCGCTGCCGCACCAAAGCCAACGGGGCAAGCTGGATGATCCGCAACTTCCGCCCTTTGTCGGCTAATTTCGGGTCAGGCGTAGCCGTGCGGGAAGTCACCGAAGCGATGCTGGAAGGCCAACGGGCGGATACCCCGGTGCACAACTGGCCGGCAATCGACAGCAGCCGGGTCTTTACCGTGCGCAAAGGCCATACTACCGTGGGCAGCGTTATGAAAACCGACCTGTTTACCATACGCGATGCCGAGCCGATAAGCTTCGCCAAAGCGGTTATGAAGTGGAAGAAAGTCCGCCACCTTCCCGTAGAGGATGAACACGGCAACCTGGTCGGCTTGATTACCAAGACCAACCTGCAAGGCCTGCCAGAGGGGGCTAACCACGACGTGACCGAGATCATGGTCAAAGAGCTCGTCACCGCCGATCAATATACCCCGCTACAGGAAGCCGCCCGTATCATTAAAGACCACCGCATTGGCTGCTTGCCCGTGGTACGTGAAGGCCAGCTTATCGGTATGCTTACGGATACGGACTTCCGCGCATTATTTGGAAACTACTAATGCATTAGCGTTATTACGATTGTAAATTACCGGATATGAACCCAAGCACCAGCACTTCAGGCCACCCCTCTGAAAGCGATCCGCCGAAACAGGCGATGAATCTCATTTACGATCCTATTGTGCTGCAGCATGATACAGGTATCCATCCGGAAAACGCGCGCCGGTTTCACGTTTTTGACTCCATCCCCAAAATAGAAGTGATGGACGGTGCGCCTTTCCTGCCACTGGTGCATAACCCGGGCTACATCCGCCGCGTAAAAGCAGCCTGTGAGTATGGGAAATCGCTAGATGGGGACACGCCTACCTCGCCTGGCAGTTTCGAAGCCGCCCGTTATGCGGTGGGTGCCACCATACAAGCTGCCGAGACCGGAGGTTTTGCACTTGTCCGCCCACCCGGTCACCACGCCTACCCCAACCGGGCAAATGGCTTTTGCTTGTTCAATAATGTTGCGGTAGCCACCCAAAAACTGGTGGAAGAGGGCAAGCGCGTGGCCATCTTCGACTTTGACGGGCACATGGGCGACGGGACATCGGAAATTTTCTATCATACGGACCAAGTGCTGTTCTGGTCTATACATCAGTATCCCGCCTATCCAGGCCACGGCTTCGTAGACGAAATCGGCGTCGGCAAAGGCAAGGGGTTCAATATCAACGTACCGCTACCGCCCGGTAGCGGCGACGACATCCTC
>Ga0102943_1002628_pt1 | contig 10404 bp, 7 predicted proteins | sample SalPonC_black_MG_FD_78174 | JGI IMG/M metagenome (GOLD analysis project Ga0102943, IMG submission 78174) | Salt pond soil microbial communities from South San Francisco under conditions of wetland restoration - Salt Pond MetaG... | ecosystem: Environmental > Aquatic > Marine > Intertidal zone >...
ATCTGATCTTTTTCAAGTACAGATTCAATTTGAACATCTCTTGGTGCCGTAGTTTGATTGACGATCTGTTTCTCCTCTTCAAACATGGGATAATCCAGCCAGATATTGAACATAAATCGATCGAGCTGAGCTTCCGGCAGGGGATAGGTACCTTCCTGTTCAATCGGGTTCTGAGTTGCAAGTACAAAAAACGGCCGATCGAGATTAAAAGTCTGGCCGGATGCCGTTACATTATACTCCTGCATTCCCTCAAGCAGTGCAGCCTGTGTTTTGGGCGGAGTTCGGTTGATCTCATCTGCCAAAACAATATTTGCAAAGATAGGGCCTTTAATAAACTTAAATTGTTTCTTCCCGGTCTCTTTAATGTCCTCAATCACTTCGGTTCCGGTAATATCGCCGGGCATTAAATCGGGTGTAAACTGAATTCTGTTGAACGAGAGGTTTAAAGTTTCAGCAAGTGTTTGGATAAGTAATGTTTTTGCCAATCCGGGAACACCAACTAAAACACAGTGTCCTCTGGAAAACAGAGAGATCAATAGTTGGTCAAGCACATCTTTTTGGCCAACTACCGTTTTTGAAATCTCTTTTTTAATTTGATTAAAAGAGTCGCTGAAAAATTGAGCCGCCTCTTTTGGTGCTTCTGGAATCGTTTCTTGCATAAATTCTATATTTGCGCTTGTGTAGAGACGTTATCAGGAACCTGGATCTTGAATTCTACATAAACCTCATTTCGCAATTCATCGATCCATTGCCGCATAATTCTGTTCTGTTTCTGCGAAAGTGCACTCTGCCTGATTCTGTCATAGTCCGTTTCCAGGTTTGCCCTGTGTTCAGGTACATTCCGATCAAGACTAACAATACGGAAAGCCCGGTTTACATTTGGATTATTGGGGTTATATGATTTCGGTTCAGAAATCTGTCCCTCTTCATCCAGGAGTAAAACAATTCTGTATAGTGCCGGATCTAACTGATCGAGGGGGATAAGACGAGCCCCGGTCTGTTGATCGTAAATTTTACCGCCAAGAGGAGCTGTCTGCTCATCTTCTGAGTGTCTTCGCGCAAGATCGTCAAACGACTCACCGTGATTCAATACACTGTCTCTCAGAGCTTCCAGTTTGCTAATGGCAGCCTCTTCATTTAAACTCTCGTCACCGATCTCAATAAGAATGTGATTTGTTTCAATTTCGTCGCCCACTCTACGATTTAGCCGAATTACATGAAAACCGAATTGAGTTTCTACAACCTCAGATATTTCGCCGGGTTCAAGAGCAGAGGCTGCAGCAGAATAGTTTGCCACTAAATCATCGAGCGGCATCAGTGGCAAAAGGCCCCCTCTGGGTCCGGTAGGACCATCACTATATTTTTCAGCCATCTCTTCAAAATTTTTACCACCGGTTGTTACGGAATCCCTGAGCGCCAATGCTTCCTGGAAAGCCGCTTCACGGGCATCATCGAGTGGGGGAGGAATAGCCACGATTTGAGAAATGGCCACCTGTTCAGGTATTATTGGTATTTGATCTTCAGGAATCTGGTTAAAAAAGTTCACAACTTCAGGCCTTGTAATACTGATCTCCTGAATCTTCGTTTGTTGAACTCGCTGTGCAGTCAACTGATCACGGAATTGCTCCCTGAATTCAGCTCTTATCTCAACAAGGCTCTGTCCAAAGGCATTTTCAAGAGCCTGTTCACTGCCGGCTTGTCTGGTCAGTTGCTGTATCCGTTGGTCCATCATTCGGTTCACCTGCTCATCACTAACTACAACTGAGTCTATCTGCGCTTTCTGCAGAAGCACATAATTATCAACCATGCTTTGCAGAGCACTGTACCAAAGATCTTCTGAAAAGTTAACGGTCTGTCCCTCAACCTGGGCCTGGCGCAGGTAGTTTTGTACCTCTTCATCCACATCCGATTTCAAAATAATTCGATCGTTCACAATGGCAACGATCCTGTCAGATAACTGGGCATCCTGTGAAAGGAGTGGTGCTGAAAAAATAAGCAGTAATAAAAATGTATTGAGTCCTTTAAAAAACGTGTTCATTAAAATCAGTTATTGTTGATTTCTAAATTTTTCAGATAGAATGGTTTTGATATCGCTAACGTTAGCCAAATCAATTTCATTATTCGCTTCCGCCTGAAGATAAAGATTTCGAATGTAAGCATTTGTTATTCTTCTGGATTTTTCAAGTTTTAGCCATTCCTGAATTTGAGGGATCAGCCAATCCAGGTCCGGGTACTCTCCGGCTGACTTTATATCCGTTAATTGTACAAAATGATATTCACCTTCATAAAATTGTATAGGAGAACGTTCAGTTATTCCCATCACACTTAAATACTCATTCAAAGCCGGTATATCGGCCGCAGCCATCGATTCCGGCCAGTACATAGCCGATTCCCGCAATTGTTGATCCGGATTTACACTGTACTGCTGAACAACCTGTTCCCATGGAATACCATTCGCTAATTCGCGATTTGCATTGTCTGCCTCTGTCCGAGTTGTCGTTGTAAGGTGACGAAATTGCAAATATGTTTCATCCAACACAAAACGATCTTTGTTTGCCTGGTAGTAATTCTGTGCTTCGTCCCGACTCACTTCAAGATCTTCGTTGTTCTGTTCGAGAATGAATTCTTTAATCTGAGCATCAAGTGCCTGCTGGTAATATCGATCCATTTTTTGCCTGAAGCGCTCTGTTTCATGAACACCCTCTCGTTCGGCATGCTGCAGGGTAACCTGCTTTCGAACCCATTGGTCAGCAAATCGCTGGATTGCACCAACTGAATCTTCCTCAAAAACAAAGGGTGGAATTTCATTCAGAGCATCATCAAGTGAGAGTTCAACACCATCTACTGAAGCAATAATAGCATCTCCCGATGATTCTTGTCTGCTTGAGCAACCAACAGCTAGCAAGATCATGAAGAAAGGAATCCAAAATTGCGGGTTATTTCTCATCAAGTATTATAGGTTTTCGGGATATAATTGCAAGTTATAATCGCTTTTTAATTGATCCATGTAATTCTCTTCCCGTGTGGGTTGATAATCAGTAAAAACCCGATCAAAGGCTTCATCGAAAGATAGAGTTCGTTCATTATTAACATCATTAAGAAGATAGATAATTACCCTGTCACTAACGGTAGTTGGTTCAGAAAATTCCCCGGGAATCAGAGTTTCAACAACTGAATAGGCTGGATTCTGTGGATAGTGAGTTGAATCTTGATGTATATATACTTCTTTGAACCGCTCAGAAATCTCATCGCTGGAAAATCCATTTGAGAGATCACGAGAAACATTTTGCATGATACTGTCTGAAGGGGCCGAAATTTCAGTGTAGTGATAGGTTTTTCCTTTTTTATAGTTTTGTTGGTTTGATTCATAAAATGCCTGAAGTTGAGCCCGGTCGACTTCTTCCGGGTTCCAAATATTCTCTTCATTAACTTTAAACACAATCAAGCCCTCAAGAAAATGATCCACCTGCTCGGCAAATTCCGGGAATTGGTTCCGTGTATAATCAACCAGGTTTTGCTCTATCAGGTAATCCCTGTACGATTCAATGATATTACCCGATTGCATCACCTCTTCATCCGATGCCACGTTGTCCAACCAGAATTGAAAATCAGACCAGGTGTAGGTTTTATTATTGAACTCAATCAGGCTGTTTTCTGATTGTGGACTTCTACTAACTGACAAATCTGCTCCACTCCGAAGTAGTTCAGAAAAGTTCTCTCGATTGATTGATAGATTGCTCTCTTCAGCAATGCGATTATATACATCTTTTTGATCCGGATTCAATCGTCCCAGATTTTCTAACTTATTTACTATGAACTCTTCTTTTTGATCCGCATTCTTAAAAGATCGAACTGAATCCACCTTCATGATGTGATAACCGTAACTTGCTTCATAAGGCTCCGAGTATGCACTGTACGGACTTGTTTGCATAGCAAAATCAACCATTTCCGCAGGAAAACGTGCACCATATCCAACCCATCCAAGGGCACCATCCCTGTTTTGGGTGGAGGGATCTTCCGTGTAATTCTTCAGAACATCACTCCAGGAGCTGTCAGCCTTCAAGGCCTTGTAGGCCCGGTTAATTTTATGGAGGCCGTTTTCGTCTTCCTTCTTGCGAACAAAAATATGCTTAATATGCCTATGCGGAGTTCGAGGCCTCTTTTCCTGCAAAAGAATTAAATGATACCCAAATTGGGATCGAACGGGGAGGGAGATTTCTCCCGGCTCCAGTTTGTACAATACATTTTCAAAAGGTTCGATTGTGGTTCCGGCTGTAATCCAGGAAAGTTGCCCCCCAACCGGTCGCCCTTCTCTTTTGGATGAGTGCCGATCGTTCATCATTTCAATGTTTGCTCCATTTAATAATGAATCACGTACACTTATTAAGGTGTTGTACACCTCGGCGGTATCACCGGGCAGGGCGGCTCCGGGAAGCTCTTTTAAAATATGAAACGCTTTCAACTCGTGGTTAAAACGATTTTTAAATGTCTCAATTCGTTCTCTTTCTATCTCATTTTCAATCCAAAATCGATTGGCTATTTCCGAGGCGTATTCATTAAACTCGGCAAGAATAGTAGAATCTTTATGAAATCCCTTCTGGTAGCCCTCATACAGTTTTAAACGATAATTGATATACGACGAATAAAATTCATAAATCTCTGTAGAATCGATCTCATCAGAGTTTCGGTTTCGATTTAAATTTGTTTTGAGTTCTTCAATCGTCACCGGTTCATCTGCAATTGTGGCGATAACGTTTCCGGGAACGTCATTTGTTGGTATAGTTTCAGAGCTTTTACATGATAGAATCGTTATTATTATCAATCCAAAACAAAATAACTGTTGTATTCTCATGAGCGATTTAAGCACGTCTTCAAAATGAATAATTCGAAATTTATCAGTAGAGCATACCCGCGATGGTGGCTGTCATAAGATTGGCAAGCGTACCGGCCAAAACTGCAAGTAAACCGAAACTTGCAAGCTCAGACTTTCGGCTGGGTGCCAATCCACCAATACCGCCAATTTGGATGGCTATGGATGAAAAGTTTGCAAAACCGCAGAGGGCAAATGTGGCCATGGTAATTGTTTTAGGGGAGAGTGTGTTTTGCTCAACCATATCGGCAAGCTGCAAGTAGGCTACAAATTCATTTAAGACTACCTTTGTACCGATAAGAGATCCCATGTTTATGGCATCGGCCCACGGAACTCCCACAATAAATGCAATTGGAGCAATGACCCATCCAAGAAGAGTTTCAATAGTTAGTTCAAAACCTAAGGCCTGATTTAACCCTACTAAATTTCCAATTTCTGCTAAAAAATAGTTTCCCATAGCCAGTAATGCTATGAAAGCCAATAACATAGCACCTACATTTGCTGCTAATTTCAGACCTACACCGGCACCGGTAGCCGCTGCATCAATGCCATTAGCATCCGTTTTCTCCACACTCATCTCCACATCACCTTTCGTAGCCGGTTCAGAAGTTTCCGGGAAAATAACTTTTGCAATTACTAATGCAGCAGGTGCGGCCATCAAGCTGGCTCCCAAGAGCTGCTCGGCAAACATCAGGCGGCCTACATCAAGTGATACTCCCTGCGCTGCACTGTAGGAGTTTCCAAGCATCTGAACGTAAGCAGCCATTACTCCACCGGCAATGGTAGCCATTCCACCTGTCATAATGGTCAAAAGTTCTGATTTCGTCATTTTTTCGATATAGGGCTTAATCACAAGTGGTGATTCAGTTTGACCCACAAAAATATTCGCAACTACAGAGAGCGACTCAGCTCCCGATGTACCCATCAGTTTCTGCATTCCGGATGACATCCAGCTAACAACCTTTTGGAGGATCCCGTAGTGGTAGAGAATGGCCGTTAAAGATGCGAAAAAGACGATTGTAGGGAGAACCTGGAACGCAAAAAAGTTCCCTAAACTACCTTCCATTCCGGGACTTTTTGCAAGATCACCAAAAATAAATTCAGCGCCTTCGGTCGTAAAATCCAGTACGATCACAAAAAAGCTGGATACCCAGCTAAAAAATGCTTTGGGCCATCCAAGAGGAGTCCAATATTCCGCCATTACTGAACCCTTGAGGATAAACACAGCTAACACAAACTGGATACCGAGTCCCGTGCCAACAAGTTTCCAGTCAATGGCTTTACGATTATTGCTGAAAGCTACTGCGATGCCAATAATCGCTATCATTCCAATAGCGCCTCTGAGTATATCCATTAAGTTGTTTTTTCGTTTTCTGTATCTGGTGTAGTTTGATTCAAAGGAGGGAGTGTCTTTCCGCGCTTTTTATCTATCGGTGGGCGGAAACAATGGCGAGCCCTTGGCTCATAAGAATCTTTTTCGCCCACAAGAAGCTTTTCATCATTTTCAACAACTCGTTGTGAAAAATTGGCCATCATTCCGCTTTCCGCACAGATAGCATGCAGTTTAGTAACATACTCTGCGATGGCCAAAAGTTGTGGCATCGGTTCAAAGGGGCGACCCTCATAGTCCATATCCAGTCCGGCAATGATCACTCGTTTGCCATCATCAGCCAATGTATTTGCTACCTCAACGATACGGTCATCAAAAAATTGGGCTTCATCAATGCAAACAACTTTTGCGGATGATGTTAATAGAATAATTTGATCTGCGGTATCTACGGTCAATCCAGGCAGTGCGGTTTCATTGTGCGAGACAACCTCCGAATCACTGTATCGATTGTCAAGAGCAGGCTTCACAATAACCACATGTTGACCGGCGATGTGCGCTCGTCTTGCCCTTCGAATCAGTTCTTCTGTTTTTCCGCTAAACATTCCCCCGCAAACAACTTCGATCCACCCAGCGTGATTGGGAAGAAAAGACGGTTCATTAATCATATATGGTTTAAGCCTGCATATTCTAAAATGGTTTGATGGATGGAATATATCCCGCTCAAATCAAAACAGAAAGAGAAGAATTTACAAACTGTTTTTGCGCTTGTTAAGCAGCATGTCTTATACTTTACAGGCGGTAACTTGATGATGATCTATCGGCTGGAGACTGGTTTCTTCACCTGCCGATTTTTTTATCTAAAGCACGTAAATTCGACAGCCGAGATGGACTCGGCAGTCGATTGCCAAAAAATATTTCGATGATAACCAGACTATGATTCAACGTTTTTTTTACGGAATGCCGGTCCCGAAAATTGGTTTTCTGATTCTATTCATCCTTTCTACATTTTATTCAGTCCATGCACAGGATCACCCTGATATTCATTTCCAGGAGATCTCCAAAGACAGTACGTTTGATGTGGTTACCTGGAACATTGAATGGTTTGGAAGCGAAACAAATGGACCGGATGACCTTGACTTGCAGATGAATAATGTGTTAGAAGTTATCAGAACGCTCGATGCCGATCTTTATGCCTTCCAGGAGATTGTGGATAAACCCCGATATTTTGCCCTGAGAGATAGCCTGGAAGATTTCAGCGGTTTTTACTCCAGCTACTCCCAATCACTAAAAACAGCCTACATGTTCAGAACCTCCATTATCGATTCACTGGATTCGGGGTTGTTGGAGGCTCAACAAAATGAAGCTGATTGGGCGGGCGGACGGTTTCCACTTTTCTTTGAATTTGATCTGACGATAGGTGAGAAAAAACTGCGCGTTTTCACGTACAATCTGCATTCAAAAGCTTTCGCAGATCAAAATTCGTATAACCAGAGGAGTAATTCCGCCGCATCATTAAAAGAGTACCTGGATCGTTCACGAAGCAATGCCAGCGTAATTATTTTGGGCGATTTTAATGACGGGCTGACGGAATCGACATTTCAAAACGAACCATCTCCCTATGAACCTTTTATTCAGGATGGGTTTTATCTGCCGATAACATTGCCACTTGAACAAGATGGACAAGCTTCCTACCTGTCTGAAGAGTTTCGAAGTTTTATCGATCACATAATAGCGACGAATGCCTTAAAAAATATACATATAAATGGTGCTCAACAGGTTGCGGATATCAGCTATATCGAAAATTTTGAAACCACAACTTCAGACCATGCTCCCGTTTGGGCTCGGTTTGATTTTACCCGTGATTTTGATGACACCTATGAGGAGCTACCCGAAGAGTTTTTGGTCGGCCCCAACTATCCGAATCCGTTCAACCCAAGCACAACCATCCCTTTTGAACTGGATGAGCCAACCGATGTAACATTTACCGTCTATGATATTATGGGCAGAACAATTTCTGTTGTCTCAGACAATCAATCATTCAATGCCGGAGAACATACACTCACATTCAATGCTGAGGGTTTACCGAGTGGAATTTACATTTATCGAATGGAACTCGGAACAGGGGAGACTCGAACTCAAAAAATGACACTAATAAAATAAACCCCTCACCAAGCAGCATAACTGTTTGAGGAGGGATTCGTTTTATAGTTAATTAAAAAAATACTTACCGTACATGATCGATGAGTTCCCAGACTTCAGAACGAACCAGGTCCCTTGTTTCTGCAAATGTTTCATTAATTTCATTGATATCCGTTTCGGGATGGCTTTGCCTTATAATTTCTTCAGTAAAACCGAACTCAAAATGACGTAGATCTGAAAAGTAATTACCGGTGGCAAAGTTATAGCCATATTCGGTTCCGCCGGGCACAATTAAACTAAATAACTCCCAGCCATTCATTTGGTCGATATCCATTCGATGCCTGTGAATCGGCAGGGCTACTTCATCTTCCATCATCTGGTAAGTGTATTCCATTCCCAGCTGAACGTCCATATAATCCATCACAAAATATTTACTTGCACGAGAATCATTCTCAGTAAGAACACTGTTATTAATTCTCCAGAGTTCAGATCGATAGGGGATGAGCATATTCTGGAACTCATTCGTCTGATCAGAATTCGCAATTTCCGACATTCGATCTATTATCTGTTCATTTGAATCATCGAAGTCTTCCAGGTCATCACTCAGGGAAACGAACACATAATTGTATGAGGGATCTTGCGTACCTGGATATGCTACCTTGTAGATATACCATTCAGCAATAACATCATCGCTTATACGTGATTCCTGTACAGGTTTGAGGATATTGGAAATGTAATTTTCAAATTCAGGAATATCATTCTTTTCAACATTTATATAATCAATGTGCATATAATATCCCTCAGTTGATTGAGACATTCCCAGTTGCGTGATTAGTGCGAGCAGAAGCAATTGGATAGAGAAGAGAGTTATCTTATTCATACCAGAATTCCCTTTTAATTTGGGTTTACTTTAATTAACAAAATAATTCAAACATATAGTAAATAATCTTACTCAGAATATTAAAAAAGCGCTTTTTAGAATTGAAATAAATTAAGAATCAGCTGCTGTATATTGAACTTAGAACCAGTTACACAAGTTTGAGAGTTTCAGATACATTCTTTGTTACATTCTATTTATACTTTGTTATCTTTAACTTTTATGAATTTATAATCTGAATCATTGTAATGCCTACAATAGCGAATGAAAAGTACGAGGCGGTAATTGGCCTCGAGGTTCACGCTCAACTATTAACAGACAGTAAGGCTTTTGCCCCCGTCTCATCAGAATACGGAGGGGCACCAAATACACAAGTTACTCCACTCTGTTTAGGACATCCCGGAACACTCCCGGTTTTGAACGAAAATTTAGTTCGCTATACCATTAAAATGGGGCTTGCTACGAATTGTAAAGTTGCTGAAAAATCAATTTTTGCCCGTAAAAATTATTTCTATCCAGACCTCCCTAAAGGATACCAGATTTCGCAATATGAAACTCCCATTTGCTATGATGGTCATATTCATATAGAACTTGATGATTACGACAAAAGAATCGGGCTTACTCGAATTCATATGGAAGAGGATGCGGGCAAATCCATTCACGACCAGGATCCCTATCATACATTAATTGACTTGAACCGGGCCGGAACACCTCTTATAGAAATTGTTTCTGAACCGGATATTCGAACTCCGGCTGAAGCATATGAATATCTAAAAAAGATCAAACAGATCGTTCAATATCTTGAAGTATGTGACGGTAACATGGAAGAGGGCAGTCTTCGGTGTGATGCCAACGTCTCCATTCGTCCACGTGGGCAGGAAGAGTTTGGTACACGAACGGAGCTTAAGAATATGAACTCATTCCGTAACGTTGAGCGTGCATTAACTTACGAAATTGAACGTCAGATCGACCTCGTTGAATCCGGTGGCGAAGTTGTCCAGCAAACACTGCTTTGGGATCCGAATAAACTGGAGACCCGGCAGATGAGATCTAAAGAGGAAGCTCATGATTACAGGTACTTCCCGGAACCGGACCTGCCTCCGATTATTGTTACATCGGATTTGTTGGATGAGATAAAAGAGGAACTGCCAGAACTTCCTGATGTTCGGTTTGAACGATTTGTGAAAG
>Ga0102943_1002637_pt1 | contig 10377 bp, 10 predicted proteins | sample SalPonC_black_MG_FD_78174 | JGI IMG/M metagenome (GOLD analysis project Ga0102943, IMG submission 78174) | Salt pond soil microbial communities from South San Francisco under conditions of wetland restoration - Salt Pond MetaG... | ecosystem: Environmental > Aquatic > Marine > Intertidal zone >...
GCCATGCCTACGGCAAATGCTAATGCACCAAACAAGGCCACAAAGGAGGTCGTTTCTATACCGAACATGCTCGCCACACTGAATAACAACAAGACCTTCAAGCCTACGCTGACCAAAGAGAGCAAAAAAGGGCGGATCGTCTCATCGATTTTACGCTTCTCCATGCTACCCTGTAACATGTTGGTGATACGACCGATGATCCAGAAGCCTATGACAAGTGTCAATATCGCGCCGGCTACTTTTGGTAAATAGGTGGTTACGAGCCGGCCGAGTTCTTCGAGGTTTAGCAATTGATCCATTTCAAGTTGTGTTTTGTTTTGATATGTGGTGAATTTTCCATTTCAGACGTTGCTCCGGGCAAAAGTCACAGCGGTTCGGAGGGTCTGAATATGGTCTCAACAGTGAAAATAAGCCATTTTTTCACCTTGCGGAAATTGAAATATGTAATTTTCATGCCAAAGTGGTATACCAAGGAGGAGGCTCTACGCCAACTGCAGCGGTACTGCGCCTACCAGGACCGTTGCCATCAGGAAGTCCGACAAAAGTTGCGCGACATGGGGGTGTACCCCGATTGGCAAGACGAAATCATACTCGCATTGTTGGAAGAAAACTTCCTTAATGAAGAGCGTTTCGCCTGTAGTTTTGCAAGGGGCAAATTCCGCATGAAGCAGTGGGGGCGGCAACGCATTAAGCAAGAACTTAAACGCCGCCAGATTTCTGACTACTGCGTCAAAAAAGCGTTGCAGGAAATTGAGGAGGCTGATTATCGGGCAGCGCTAAAATTCCTTATTTTGAAAAAAGCAGCGCAAATCCGTACGGAAGACCGATGGGTACAAAAGCAAAAAGTCGCCCGTTATGTGCTGCAACGGGGGTACGAACCGCAGGTATTGTGGCCTATGATCCATGAGTTGTTGCCGGGGTGAATTTTTTGTCAGAAACCTGACTTATGGGGTAAATGGGTTTGCGCTATGCCGCCATTAAACCGTATATTACAAAGCAGTTTTCATAGCTGTAAACTACAGCACACCTTATCGAAAAAAGAAGCAACATGAAAAAACGTCAACACAAACTCGACGCCTTCAAAAAAGTAAGCATAGATAAAGCAAAACGCAAAGCCATAAAGGGAGGCTACAAGTACGGCCCTGCAAATATTGGTTTTTATGGGTCCAATATCTGGGAAAACATTGATATCCGCAGTCAGGTCATCGATCGCAACCAAGGTGAAGTCAGCCTTATCCGGAATGGCATTACTCGCTAGCGGACAACTGGTATTTTTGTCGGATGACTTCCGCAAAAGTCTTGTTCTCCATCTTGCTGTCCAGCCAAGCAATCATATCAAAGACTTGCGTAAAGAAAGCCTTCGTTTGTTGCTGCTGAGAGCGGTCGGCCAGTTCTGCCTTCAGTGACTGGTAAGCCGCTTGCAGCTCACGCCTGGACGGGGCTTCGAGCGCCTGTTTGATAAAGCCTATCGTCAGCCGTTCAAGCTCATGCAGCTTGTCGTGTTTTTTCATCCAGCGGTAGGTAGAGCGCAGCAAGGACTCTAGCAGTTCGTAATTGCCAAGCTCAAAGTGTATGATCAAGTTGAGCAATCGGGCTGCGCCTTGCAAATAGGGCCTTTCGATAGTCGTCTCCAAATCAAGCCACTCGTTTAAGTAATCCAGCGCTTCCTCGTACTGCTCTGCCCCGAAAGAGATATAGAAATAAAACAGGTAAAAAGAATTGGTGCGGAAAGGGGTCTGATGGAACCGCTTTACCCGTTTGAAATGTGTCTGTAGCGCTCGGTAGCCTTCCTCAAACTGGCCAGTGGTGATGCAGAGTGAAAACTTGCTCTGGTAGTACTGCCGATGGATTTTCAGCTCATCGTCCTGCGTAAGTGCCCTAATGCTGCCTAGTTTCTCCAGCAGCGTCTCGATCTCATCGTACTTTTTCAGGGTAAAACAACTGACAATCAGGTTGCTCACCGTAGCAATGTACTCCGACACGTCTTCCTTCAAAAAATCAGGCTGGCTTTCAATGAGGGCCACGAGCTCTTTGCTGTATTTGTAGAAAGCAGGCCAGTCTGATTTGGCAAAATGGTAGATCGAAAGTGCCCGGAAATAGAGTACTTTTGCCTGGTGGGAATCCGCCATCGAGAACTCTTTCAACAAAGGGGTTTCGATCAGGTGTTCCAGCCTCTGCCCGTTTTTTGTGCTTCCCATCCTGCCCTTGCGGGTCAAGACGAGCAAGCGAAAAAAGGTATTGCGGTAAGCCACTATGGTTTGCAAGCGCTCCAGCGTACGTTTTTCTTCGGCAGCTATACGCTCCAGTTCTTGGTTGAGGTAGTCCACATTAGCTTCCGTGTAGGCAATTTGCTTTTCCCATTCTAATATCTCCAGCAGCGTATTGAACCGCTCGTACTGCTGCGCCAGCCTGCGGGCTTTTGCCAGCAGGGGCTTGCAGTCGTCAAACCGGGACCGGCGGAAAAGTACCCGTACGCTCAGCAATAGATGCTTCAGCCGGTAGGCCACGCTGCTCTTCTCGTCGTAAGCCTGCAGGCTCTTCAGTATCATGTCATAGAGATACGCCTTGAGCTCCGAATACTTGCGGCTTTGTATTTCCCGCTTGCCGTATATGGCTGTTTTCAGTGCGCTGTCGTCAAATTGTTCCTGTGCATCGAGGGCTTCAAAAAGCCGCAGGTATTTATTGTCTTTGCCGCTCTGCTGGCCAGCTGTCACCTTGAAATACCGCTTCTCGGAGCTGGAAAGCGCGTGCACGAGCTGGTAGAGCTTGTCGGAAGGCGTCTTGGGCATAGGCCGCGTATTTTGATCGGATTAAGCTGTCGAAACCAAAAGTAATAAAATTCTGAAACCTGACAATAAACGATATTTGCATTGTAAGGTTAACGCCTTCTGCTTAATATAGCCACTAAAACTACAGCTGATGAAAACGGTATCATTATCTCCCTCAAGGATAGCCCCTGCAAACGGCGCGCACGCGGCACCCCAAAAAATCGCCCTGCCCATATTGGAAGGGTATCTATTCCAGTCCGTTGCAGAATTGGCGCTGCTAACTGCCGAGAGCAATTACAGCTGTTTGTACTTGACCAATGGCAAGAAAGTGCTGGTCTGCAAAACCCTAGGTAGTATGGAGGCCTTGCTTCAGCCCTTCCCTCAGTTTGTACGTGTCCACCGTTCCCATATCGTCAACTTGCATTTGATCGAGAAGTACATCCGAGGCAAAGGCGGTCAAATCGTCCTGCAAGGGGGGCGCTCGGTCAGCGTGTCCAACAGCCGAAAAGCCAACTTTCTACGTGCCTTAGGGCGCTGCTACCGGCAGTCCTTTTAAAGTTGTCCGGCGATCTGCTATCTTTGCTGCAGATAAACTGCTTGGATGAAAATAGCCATCAATACGCGCTTTTTGCTGCCCCGCCGATTGGAAGGAATAGGGCGGTATACCTATGAAGTGTGTCGTCGTCTGGTAGAACAGCACCCAGAGCACGAATATCTATTTATTTTCGATCGGCCCTACGATGAGCAGTACATCTTCAGCGATCGTGTGCAGGCCGAAATATTGCCCCCACCCGCCCGCCACCCCTTTCTTTGGTATTTCTGGTTTGAATGGCAGCTGCCTCGCTTGCTGAAGCGCAGGCGGGCTGAGGTGTTCTTTTCTCCCGATGGTTTTGCTACGCTCGGGGCGGATGTTCCCACCGTTATCACTGTACACGACTTGGCCTTTGAGGAAAAAGACAATGGCGTACCCGCTCTAGCTGGGGCGTACTACCGGTATTTTACACCGCGCTACTGCGTAAAAGCGGCACAGGTAGTCAGTGTTTCGGCGTACACAAAGCAAGATTTGCAGGCACGGTACGATATAGCGGCGGATAAAATTTCAGTTTGCGGCAACGGCTGCCGGCAGGAGGTCGCGCCGCTGGACGAAGCAGGCAAAGCTGCGGCACGTGCTCATTTCAACCAAGGCCAGCCTTACTTCCTGTATGTGGGCGCTATACATCCCCGAAAGAACGTACACCGGCTAATTGAAGCATTTAGCCAGTTCAGGGCCTCTACCGGGCATGAAGTTTCCCTGCTGATCGCGGGGCGCTTCGCCTGGAAAGCCGGGCCGGTCAAAGCAGCTTACGAGCGTTCCGGTTACAAAGACGGCATCAAGTTTCTAGGCTATGTGCCGGACACAGAACTACCCCAGCTGCTAGGAGGGGCAACAAGTTTTGTGTACCCCTCGCTTTTTGAGGGTTTTGGGCTGCCGATTTTGGAAGCGATGCATGCAGAAGTGCCGGTCATTACTTCGCGTACGACCTCAATGCCAGAAGTAGCGGGCAAGGCGGCTTTATTGGTCGATCCCACCGACGTGTCTAGTATCGCTGAGGCCCTACGACAATTATACGAGCAACCGCGTTTACAACAGCAATTGGTCGCCGAGGGACAGCAGCAGCGGAAGCGGTTTAGCTGGGCGCATACGGCAGAAGTAGTCCATCAGGCCATTGAAAAAGCGGCTAGTGAGCAGTGACTTCTAAGCGGTCCCGAGACCACCACAGTACTTCTTGAAAAAACGCACTAACCGTCGTGGAGGCAGCTTATCTCTCTGTTGAACCTTATGTCGCCGCCGTGTAAAAATCCTTAAACAAAAACCCTGAGCCACTGTTTCCTGCATAATTCACCAAACAAACAACTGCCTTGACAAAACAAGTCATCGTCATAGGGTCAGGGTTCGCGGGACTTTCCGCCGCTTCCCATCTCGCCCAGAAAGGGTATGAGGTTACCATCTTGGAAAAAAACAGCATACCTGGCGGCCGGGCACGCAAATTCGAAGCCGAAGGGTTTACTTTTGACATGGGGCCTAGCTGGTATTGGATGCCCGATGTTTTCGAGCAGTACTTCGCGCAGTTTGGCAAGAAGCCATCCGACTACTACGAGCTCGTGCGGCTCGATCCTTCCTACGAAGTGATATTCGGGGAAGAGGACCGTATGGAGGTGCCCGCCAACATGCAGGAGCTGGAGGCGATGTTTGAACGCTACGAACCGGGCAGCAGCCAAAAACTCCGTCAGTTCCTCAAGGAGGCGCAGTACAAATATGAGGTAGGCATGAACGAGTTTGTGCACAAGCCTTCCCACTCTATTCTGGAATTTGCGGACACGCGTATACTGATGAGCCTGTTCCGGCTACAAATGTTCACTTCCATATCCAAGCATATCCGCAAATTGTTTAAGCATGAACAACTGATCCAACTGCTGGAGTTCCCGGTGCTGTTTCTAGGGGCCACACCCGAAAACACACCCGCGCTGTACAGTATGATGAATTACGCGGACATGGCGTTGGGTACCTGGTACCCCAAAGGCGGAATGCATAAGATCGTGGAGGGCATGGTCGCCGTAGCGGAGGAGTTGGGTGTAGACATTAAGCTGAACGAAGAGGTACAGCAAATCTATGTGCCCAACGGCCATGCCACCAAGGTGATCACCCAAAATGGCGAATACGAGGCCGATATTGTAGTGGGCGGGGCGGATTACCACCATGTAGAACAACACTTACTGCAGCCGGAGCACCGTATGTACAGCCCTAGCTACTGGGATAAACGCACAATGGCCCCTTCTTCTTTGTTGTTCTATTTGGGTGTAGATAAAAAGATTGAAGGCCTGCATCACCACAACCTTTACTTTGATGCCGACTTCAAGAAACATGCTATTGAGATTTACGACAAGCCGCAGTGGCCGAGTGATCCCCTGTTCTACGTTTGTGCACCTTCCGTGACAGACCCCTCAGTAGCGCCAAAAGGCAAGGAAAACTTGTTTATCTTGATCCCGCTAGCGCCGGGGCTGGAAGATACCGATGAAAAGCGCGAGCAATACTTTGATATTGTAATGGGACGGCTGGAAGCACTGACGGGGCAGCGTATCCGGCCGCACATCAGCTACAAGCGGGCTTTCGCCCACCGCGATTTTGAAAAAGATTATCATGCTTTTAAGGGCAATGCTTACGGCTTGGCCAATACCCTTTTTCAAACGGCCTTCTTGAAACCTAAGCTTAAGAGCAAGAAAGTAAGTAACCTTTATTACACTGGTCAACTCACCACACCGGGTCCTGGGGTGCCTCCCTCTCTGATCTCCGGCAGCGTAGTGGCCAACGAAATTTATAAAGCTTTGAAACCCTAGTTTTAAAAGCGGAACTTGGGCAACCACGACAACCGCTACGACAGGGATATAGCACTAAACCGATAATACCATGATGGACTTGTACAACAAAGTGTGCAGGGAGTGCAGCAAGCACATTACCAATCGTTACAGCACTTCTTTTTCAATGGGGATACGTGTGTTTGACAAGCGCTTCCGGGCGCCGATCTACGCGGTATATGGTTTCGTCCGCTTTGCTGACGAGATCGTAGACACTTTCCATAACTATCCCAAAAAGCAGTTGCTGGACCGCTTCCGCCAAGACACTTACCGAGCCATAGAAGAAGGCATCAGCCTCAATCCGGTACTGCACGCTTTGCAAGAGACGGTGCATCAGTATGGAATAGAGCGGGAACTAATCGATGCTTTCTTGGATAGCATGGAGATGGACTTGCACTTTGACCGCTACCATGATAGCCTTTACAAGAAGTATATCTACGGCTCGGCGGAAGTCGTCGGCCTGATGTGCCTACGGGTATTCGTAGAAGGCGATGATGAGAGGTACGAGCGGCTGAAAGCACCGGCTTGTAGCTTGGGTTCTGCCTTTCAAAAAATCAATTTCCTACGTGATATGAAAAGCGACTTCGACGATCGTGGGCGGGTGTATTTCCCCGGCGTTGATTATACCCGTTTTTGCAATGACGACAAAATTGAAATTGAAGCGGATATTGAGAAAGACTTCAACGATGCCTATCGGGGCATTGTACAATTGCCAGAGGGAGCCCGTTTTGGCGTGTACTTGGCCTATATTTACTATACCAATTTGTTCAAGAAAATCCGTTCTGCCCCGGCCGATCGGGTAACCAAAGAACGTATACGGGTGCCCAATCGCCGTAAAGCGATGTTGCTTTTCAGCTCTGCCCTGCGTAACAGCTTGAATTTGCTTTAGGGTATGGATAGCATCACTGCTCTGCCTTCCCGTGTCAACGCCCGCCTGCGCCCGCTGCTGAGGTTATTGGTGTTCCTCTTGCCCGTTTTGCTGGTTGGCCTACAGTGGATGACCGACACGGTGAAACCTGATAATTACCTTATGGAAGTCCCCATCGTACAGCAATTGCCCTGGCTGGAGCGTCCGTGGACCTACTTTTACCTGCATCTTTTTACTTTCCTGCCCGTTTTTGCACTCAGCTTTGACCGCAACGTACACTACTACCGGAAGTGGAAAGCGCTAATACCTGCGATACTGCTGGTAGGAGCATTGTTTATCGCGTGGGATGTGTTTTTTACCGCTCAGGGCGTTTGGAACTTCAACGAGCGCTACTTTGCAGGCGTTCGCTTGCTGCACTTGCCTGTAGAAGAGTGGCTGTTTTTCCTTACTGTCCCTTTCGCCTGTGTATTCATCTACGAGTGCCTCAATTTCTACGTTAAGAAAGATATACTGTCAAAAGCCGAGAAGGTGCTCAGCCCGCTGATGGCAGTAGGTTTTACGCTTATCGGCTTGCTGTACTGGGGGCATTTGTATACCAGTACCACTTTTTTGCTCACCGGTGGCTTTGTGGGTTACCACTGGCTCTTCTTGGAAGGGCACTACCGCAGCCGGTTTTACCTGTCCTATCTTGTCGCTTTAATTCCTTTTCTTATCGTGAATGGTGTGCTTACCGGCGGCTATACTGAAGAGCCGATCGTCATCTACAATCCCGAAGAGTATCTGGGTATCCGTATTACCTCGGTACCGCTGGATGATTCGGTTTATGGTTTTTTGTTGATCTTCGGGGTGGTCACGCTATTTGAGCACTGGCGGGCATAAAAAAAGCCTCCTGAAGTCTAACTTCAAGAGGCGCAATTCTCCCAACACTTATATAATTACATCTTTAGTGTTTATTTTGCTTGGGTTAGTAAAGCAAAGAACGGGTAATCCCTATATAAGCCGAAAGGTTAAGCATGTGAAAAATATGTAAGCAAGGCAGTTTTTTAGGAAATCGGGCAATATGATTCGTATAGCTGTTGAAAAAAGATTGCATACCGCAAGTGGTGAATGGCCGATGCAAGTCGAGTTGCAAGTCGAGGCCAGGGCGTTCTTGGGTATTACCGGCCCATCTGGTAGCGGTAAAACAACCCTGCTTCGTATGATAGCAGGCTTGGTATGCCCGGATCACGGGCGGATTGAGGTAGACGACAGGGTATGGCTGGATACCGCCCGGGGGATTAATGTACCGCCACAGCAGCGGGGTATAGGCATGGTATTTCAAGACTACGCCTTGTTCCCCAACATGAATGTGCGGCAGAACCTCGAATATGCATTGGCAAAGGGAGAGGACAAGCAGGTAGTGGAAGAGTTGATTCAGATTATGGCGCTGGAAGCATTGGTTGCCCGTTACCCCCGGCAGCTATCAGGCGGGCAGCAACAGCGGGTTGCCTTGGCACGGGCGCTGGTCCGCCGGCCCCGGTTGTTGTTGCTGGATGAGCCGCTATCTGCGCTTGATCCTCGCATGCGGGAACACTTACAGGATTATATCCGTCGCGTACATGAGACGTATGAACTGACTACCCTGATGGTGAGCCATGACTACCGCGAGGTGCACAAATTGGCTCAGCGGGTGATTGGGCTAGAAGATGGGAAAGTAGTACAGCCAGATTGGCCAGATGTGGCAACCAATAGCAATAGGAATGGCGGCCGCTTCCGCCTGTTCGGAGAAATGCTTAGCTTAGAGGAGTCGGGAGCAGGCTATGCCATAGAGGTAGCGATCGGCGAAAATATCATACGGGTGCCGTTGGCTACGAGCGACATCAACGGTCTGCAACCTGGAGATGCTGTGGAAATTGAAGTTGAAGCTTATCGGGCCCGGCTGGTTTGACCGACGGGCGGCACCTCATAAAATCCTTTCTCTGACAATTGTTGTGGGAAACGACTTTGGAGAAAAGAATGCGAGCGTAAGGAGCCGTACTTTCTCCAAAGTCGTTTGCTCAAAAGCACAACAGGAGTCAGAGAACCATAAAATTTTGGTATAGTGAAATCGATGTTATTGTTCTTGTATCTACTGGTCACGCTTCACAGCTGTGGCCCTGCCTTGGCTGGACAAGGTAGCCTGGAAGAGCTCACTGGCTTTGGGCCAAACCCAGGTGCCTTGAAAGCTTGGCATTATTTACCGCGTAGCTTGGAAAAGAGCGCTCCGCTAGTCATTGTTTTGCACGGCTGCGGTCAAAACGCCGGTGAAATGGCGCGTTTGTCTGGTTGGAATACGCTGGCTGATGATTACGGCTTCGCGGTACTGTATCCCGAGCAACAAGTAAGCAACAATCCGCAGAATTGCTTCAACTGGTTTTTGCCGGGCGACATGCAGCGGGATAGCGGGGAAGTCGTGTCGATCCAACAAATGGTGAGCTACGTGGCCGACAGCCTTTCGCTTGACGAGGAGCGGATCTATGTCACAGGCATGTCAGCAGGGGGGGCTATGGCGGCGGCTTTGCTGTCGGCTTACCCTGAGGCGTTCAAAGCGGGTGCTGTATTGTCAGGCGTGCCTTACGGTAGCGCCCAAGACCTTAATACCGGCCTTGCTGTCATGCAAGGGAAGGTAATGAAAAGTGCTTCTGAATGGGGGGAACTGGTGAAAAGACAGTACCTTTCTTATAAAGGCGACTACCCGAAGTTGGCTGTTTTTCACGGTACGGATGATCCTATTGTCAGTCCGATCAATGCTTCAGAACTGGCTAAGCAATGGGGCTTTTTGCATGGCATAGATTTTACGGAAGCAGAACGCGAACTGGGTTTCGCAGGCAATGAGCAAGTAGAACGCCTTGGCTTTGATAACGAGGCAGGAGAAGAAGTATTGGTCAAATACAACATCAGCGGGCTAGGTCATGCCATCGCTGTAGATCCGGATGGGGAAGAGCCAGCGGGGGGAGCCGTAGGCAATTTTGCCAAGGATGTTGATTTCTTTTCGTCTTATTGGGTCGCCGAATTTTTCAATTTGACCGATTAGTGCAACTGCTCATTGGGATTACGTTTGAGGCGTACTTCGTAAAGGTCCCTGCGGCGGTCCTTCAGGGTATTGACACTGCCATACTCGTGCAATTCCTTGAGCAGCTCCAAGTTCACGTCTGCAATTACCGTCATTTCCGTATTGGGTGTCGCTTCGGAACGAATAGCATTGGTTGGGAACGCGAAATCAGAAGGCGTGAATATGGCTGATTGTGCGTAGTTGATGTCCATATTGTTGACGCGCGGCAAGTTGCCTACTGCCCCGGCCATGACCACATAACACTCATTTTCGATAGC
>Ga0102943_1002638_pt1 | contig 10376 bp, 10 predicted proteins | sample SalPonC_black_MG_FD_78174 | JGI IMG/M metagenome (GOLD analysis project Ga0102943, IMG submission 78174) | Salt pond soil microbial communities from South San Francisco under conditions of wetland restoration - Salt Pond MetaG... | ecosystem: Environmental > Aquatic > Marine > Intertidal zone >...
ACCATAGCTTGTGGATTGCATCCCGGGTGTTTTCCAGATAACCTGGTTAATGATTTGTTTGATGTTTTCGCCAATTAACGGCTTCAGCACCTGAAGAAATCTTTTATCAGTACGGTACTTTTCAAACACTCTGTTCGAATACGAAGGCCACTGGCAAAACCGAAGCACTTTCCCTTTCTGAGAGTCATGCTGTATTAAAAAGAGTAAATTTTTATGCCTGTAACTTTTTTCATGACGCAATCCCTCTTTTTTTAATTCATCAGCAGCGATCGAGAGCTCCTCAAGTTCATGCTTTTCAAATAGTTTACGGATCACCGCAAACCCTTTTTGTTTGTAATCATTTATAAAGTTTTGCATAGATGGTTTCTGCTATTACTTAACATATTGCCTGATTCATTCAAACTCACTCTTTTATTCAGATTATTTAAATCATGCGCTCTTACTGAATAGGATATAATGAATAATTTAGTTTCTATTCTACTTATTTACGCAGTAAAATTGAATCTTCAACTTTTCTTTGATAACGGTCAACATCCTTGTTGATCATTTATAAATCTTATCCATATTCCTTACCTTAAAGCTGAATAACTGGCCAGATACGGCCTCCGAAAATCTTAAATACTAATAAGGATTAGATCATCATGGCAAAAGAATATGATGTGTGCGTAATTGGAACCGGGCCCGGCGGATACGTGGCCGCAATCAGAGCATCACAATTAGGTTTTAAAACAGCAGTAGTTGAAAAACGTTTTTTGGGCGGAGTATGCCTTAATATCGGCTGCATACCCACGAAAGCACTGCTCAGGTCTGCAGAGGTGTTTGAGTCCATTTCACACGCATCCGATTATGGAGTGGACGTGAAAGAATTTTCTGCAAATTTTGAGGGCATGGTTAAGAGAAGCCGTAAAGTGGCCAACAAAATGAGCAAAGGAGTTCAGTTCTTAATGAAAGCCAACAAAATCGATGTGTTGAACGGTACTGGCGTCTTTAAATCTGCAAAAGAACTTGCTGTTAATGATGAAGACGGAAAAGAGACTGAAACCGTAAAGGCAAAACACTTCATTGTTGCCACAGGGGCAAGACCGAGGGAATTGCCAAATCTTGAGATCGATGGCAAAATGATTATCGACTCTGAGCGCGCAATGCAGCTCGATGAACAGCCTAAAAAACTGGTCATTATCGGTGCAGGAGCCATTGGCTGTGAGTTTGCATATTTCTACAACACTATAGGCACAGAAGTGACCCTTGTTGAACTCCAAAAAACTGTAGTCCCGGTTGAGGATCAGGACGTAGGTAAGGAGCTTGGCAAAATTTACAAGAAGAAGGGCATCAATGTTCTTACAGAAAGTTCCGTTGAGAAAGTAGAGAAGAAAGGCAAAGGCGTTAAAGTTACCATTAAAACAAAAAAAGGAACGGAAGAAGTAGAAGCCGACATGGTCCTCTCAGCAGTCGGTGTAGTTGGGAATACTGAAAACATAGGACTCGATAAAGCTGGCGTAGAAACAGAAAAAGGCGATATAAAAGTTGATAAATCCACTTACAAAACTTCTGCAGATGGTATTTATGCCATCGGTGATGTGATAGGCGCACCCTGGCTGGCACATAAAGCATCACACGAGGGAGTTGTGTTGGCTGAAATGCTTGCCGGTAAAAACCCTTCCGCGGTAAACTATAATAATATCCCCGGTGCCACTTATTGCGAGCCTCAGGTTGCATCTGTCGGACTTACAGAACAGCAGGCGAAAGATGAAGGTTACGAGATCAAGGTCGGTAAATTCCCCTTTTCTGCAAGCGGCAAGGCTACGGGACTCGGCCATGAAGAAGGATTTGTGAAAGTGATCTTTGATGAAAAGTATGGTGAGTGGCTTGGCTGTCACATGATTGGTTCTCACGTAACCGAACTCATTGCGGAAGCTGTTGTTGCGCGAGATCTCGAAACAACCGGCCACGAAATTATCAGTGCCGTGCACCCGCATCCAACTATGAGTGAAGCTTTGATGGAAGCTGTAGCTGAAGCCTATGGTGAAGGTGTACATCTTGGTTCAAAGCCCAAAAAATAGATCCTAAACACTCACATCGTTGTTTAAACCGAAAAGCGGACCCCAACAGGTCCGCTTTTCTTATATAATCTGTACAGAGCGGCTGGAAAAGCGCTTCTATAAAAGATAAAAATCTCTAAAAAACTCATAAAATCTTAACATTCACTTACTAAGTTGTTAACAGAAGATTAAGAGTTCTCCTTTACACTATGTCCTTAACTACTAAATAAAGGTGAGAGATCATGAAAGATAACAGACTCAAACCCAACCATGAGATAAAACGAACAAACGAAAACAACCTCCGCAACTACTATACCATTCTTTTGGAAGTTGGCCTGATTTTAGCACTTCTGATTATGACACTGTTAGTACGTGTTAACTTTACTACCGAAGCCGATGAAGAGATTGTTATGGAAGAGCAGGAAGTCGTTGAAATGGAAGAAATTGTGCAAACCAAGCAACAAGAAACCGTGCCACCGCCACCACGTCCGCCGGTCCCTGTTGCGGTACCCAATACTGAAATTATTGAAAATGTTGATATAAATATTGACGCAGAGATAGATTTTAGTTCACAGATGGATATGCCCCCACCTCCACCCCAGGAAGAGGAAGAAGCTGCCGAAGAGGAAGATGATTTCTTTGTGCTGGTAGAAGAGATGCCTGAACTGATAGGCGGACTGCAAGCGCTTCAAAAGGAAGTGCAATATCCTGAAAGAGCGCTAAGAGCCAACATAGAAGGCCGTGTTTATGTTCAGTTTATTGTGAATGAAAAAGGGGAAGTTGAAAACCCAAGAGTGATACGCGGAATTGGGGGAGGCTGTGATGAAGAGGCTCTGAGAGTTGTTAAAATGGCCAAATTTAAGCCAGGACTGCAGCGCGGACGTCCCGTACGGGTTCAGTACAATCTTCCGGTCATCTTTATGATCAGAAGTTAAGAGATTAAACATACAAGAGCCTTTAGTAGTTGAAGGAGACAGGACACGAGAGGCGGGTTCAGGAATGAACCCGTTTTTCATTTTTTTCGTTATCTTTCGGCTATGAATAACCAAATCGACATCTACGATCTTGGCTTTGCTGATTACCGCGACGTATGGGACCTGCAGCGAAGAGCCCAGCAGCTACTCATCAAACAGAAAAAAGCCAGAAGAGATCCCCCGGCTACATCAGTCTCCGAAACTGCGGTTAACGATATGCTCTTTTTTGTGGAGCATCCGCACGTCTATACACTTGGGAAAAGCGGAGACCAGGGAAACCTTTTGAAAGGGATGGCTGAACTGGCTCAGATAGATGCCGAATTTATTGAGATAGATCGAGGCGGAGACATTACCTACCACGGACCAGGGCAAATTGTTGGTTATCCCATTTTGGATCTTGATCGCCATTTTACCGACATACACAAATATTTGCGAACTCTGGAGGAGGTAATTATTCGCACTTGTGCAGATTTCGGCATTGAAACAGGGCGTATAGACGGGCTGACAGGTGTTTGGGCCGGAAACGAGAAAATATGTGCAATGGGAATTCGTTGTTCCCGTTGGGTTACGATGCACGGTTTTGCCCTGAATGTGAATACTGACCTTTCATATTTTAACCACATTGTGCCCTGCGGTATTTCGGACAGAGCTGTAACAAGCATGCAAAAGCTCCTTAAAAAGCAGATAAAGCAGGCGGATGTAAAGAAATCAATAGTAAATCATTTAAGCGAACTCTTTGGGGTCACCCCAAAGAATAAAACCATAGAAACTGAACCCGAGTTACAAATTTCTTACCTTTAGGCAACTCATTTTAAACACCCCTAAACCAGGGATCTATTTGTATGATTAAAGAACTTGATGTAGTAGAACGCAGCACACCCGGTAACCGAAGGCCCGATTGGCTACGAGTTAAACTTCCTTCCGGAAAGAAATTTAAAGAAGTATCGGAAACCATCAGCAAAAACAGCCTGAACACAGTCTGTTCTGAAGCCCGCTGTCCGAACATGGGTGAGTGCTGGGGAGCCGGTACCGCCACATTTATGATACTTGGCGATGTTTGTACTCGCTCTTGTGCTTTTTGTGCCATTAAAACCGGGCGTCCCGTACAGGGCCTGGATTGGGATGAGCCTCGGCGAGTCGCTGATGCCGCTTCAAAAATGAAACTAAAGCATGTGGTTCTCACCTCCGTAAACCGTGATGAAAGAAAAGATGGCGGAGCCCCTATTTTTGCCGAATGCCACAAAGTTCTTCGGGATACAATAGACGGGGTAACCATCGAATCTCTGATTCCCGATTTTCGCGGCGTCTGGGACGCACTGCAAATTGTAATCGATACCCCGCCTGATGTGCTTAGCCATAACCTCGAAACCGTTCCACGTCTCTACAGAAATGTTCGCCCTCAGGCGCGTTATGAGAGATCATTAGAACTTCTTCTTCGCTGTAAAGAGCAGGGACTGAGAACAAAATCCGGAATTATGGTAGGCCTTGGAGAAACCAGGGAAGAGGTTATCCAGCTAATGCAAGACTGCGTAGACCACAAAGTCGACGTACTGACTATTGGCCAGTATATGCAGCCTACAAAGATGCACCATCCTGTTGTTGAGTGGGTCCATCCCGATCAGTTTGCAGAATACAAAGAAATTGGTGAAACATTAGGACTTGAGCATGTTGAAAGCGGGCCGCTTGTTCGCTCATCCTATCATGCAGAAAGACACGTTTAACCTTTTTTTAAAAGCCCTTATCGTTTCCAGACACGTGATTTCTTATTTTGGCACTGCAACCGTAATTAAAAGAACCGCTTCCTATGTTAGCACTCTTTGTTGTTGTACTTCTCAGCTATTTGATCGGTGCTATACCAAGCTCCCTCTGGATGGGAAAACTCTTTTTCAGCACAGATATAAGAGAGCATGGAAGTGGTAATGCCGGCGCTACAAACACATTCCGGATTCTTGGCTGGAAAGCCGGTGTTATAGTACTGCTGATCGACTTTGGGAAGGGCTTGTTCTGCACAACGGTAATAAGCAGCCTCGCCTGGAATATTGGCAGCGGGCCAGTCTCACTCTACAGTGGGTGGGAGGTCGAATCGATGCTCGTCATATTTGCCGGTGTTGCGGCTGTTCTCGGACACATGTTTCCCGTTTATGCAAAATTTAGCGGCGGAAAGGGTGCCGCAACTGCCTGCGGCATGCTTTATGGTATTGAACCCGTTTCCATCAGTATCTCCCTTGCCATTTTCCTTATTGTGATGATTTCAACACGTTATGTATCACTGGGTTCTATCATTGCATCGCTGATCTATCCCTTCTCACAGTTAACTCTTCGCTATGGATTCGACTGGGATATTGACGGAAGTATTATTGTTTTCAGCAGTGTTGTAGCGCTGGGTATAGTAATCAAGCATAAAGGAAATATAAAACGCCTGATTGCCGGAAATGAAAACAGAATTTCATCTTTTAAACCGGCAAAAGGCAGAATTAACAAAGAGAGTTCATAATCGTGGAAAAAATCAGCGTAATTGGTGCCGGCAGCTTTGGAACCGCACTTGCAGGATTACTTGGCGGGAAGGGGTACCCTGTAACAATATGGGCAAGGGAGAAAGAGGTGGTGGAAGGTATAAACGAAAAGGGATTTAACCCCTCTTACCTCACCAATGTACGTTTACCTGAAACCGTTTCAGCCAGTTTTTCAATTGAAAAAACCCTGAAAAACACAGAAATGGTTCTCTACGCAACACCCTCGCATGCCTTGCGCGAGGTAGCCACAAATACCCGGACTTATTTGTCGGGTAACGAATTTATTGTTTCTGTTGCAAAAGGAATTGAGGAGAACACACTACTTACTCCAAGTCAGATTTTAGCAGAGGTGCTTGAAGGATTTGTACTGGAAGACCTGATAGGGGTTCTTACCGGCCCCAGCCATGCCGAAGAGGTTGGCCTGAAAAAACCCACTACGGTTGTTGCTTCTGCATATTCGAAACGCGCAGCCCGGGTTATACAGGAAACCTTTTCAACAACCATGTTCAGGGTGTATCTGAACCATGACATTATCGGGGCAGAAATCGGCGGCGCATTAAAAAATATAATGGCGATTGCCGCAGGTATCGTTGATGGTGCCGAACTGGGTGATAACGCAAAAGCTGCACTTATGACCCGGGGTCTTCATGAAATGAAGCGCATGGGAAGCCGCCTTGGCGCATCACAAGACACATTCTCCGGACTGACCGGGATGGGTGATTTAATTGTTACGTGTACAAGCCAGCATAGCCGTAATCGTTATGTAGGGTACAACATTGGCAAAGGAAAGTCGTTGCAGGAAATAACAGAAAATATGAGTATGGTAGCTGAAGGTGTTAAGACCGCCAAATCTGTAACGCAATGGTCCAAAAAAAACAACGTTGAAATGCCCATTACACATGCAGTTTATAGTGTTCTGTTCGAAAACGTAGATCCTCAGGATGCTTTGCGCCAGCTTATGACGCGAAACCTGAAAGAAGAAATTATGATTTGATGGATTCGTTTCTTTCTGAATAAATTACCCTGCCATTCATATTCTGTTAAAATAGATTGCAGACCTTCAACCAACCAATTTTACAACTATGTTACCAAACGGCGAAATCAAAATTTCGGATCTTAGTCCTGCAGATCTGCGAAATCTTATACAAACCGGAGAGGGAGCATATTTGGAGTTTAAAAAAACCATTCCCTCACCCAATAAGATTGCCCGTGAAATCGCAGCTTTTGCAAATACGAATGGCGGCACTCTGCTCATTGGGGTCGACGATCATAAAAATATAACAGGAATCAGCTCCTATTTTGAGGAGGAGTTTGACCTGCACAAGGCAGCCAGTGATCTTTGTGTGCCTGCCGTACCCCTTCAAATTGAGCTAATCCATTGCGGGCCGTATGATGTTATGATTGTTAAAATAGAAGAAGCAGAGAAAAAACCTGTGTATCTGAAAAACGAAAAAAAGAGAAAAGTGTTTGTTCGGGATAAAGATAAAAGCATCCTTGCGAGTGATGAAATGGCAGAAATTCTAAAACACCAGCACTCAGGAAATGGCGTTACCTTTGAATATGGTGACAAAGAGCAAATGCTGTTTCGATATCTCAATGAATATGGAGAAATTACTGTACAGAAATTCTCTCAGCTTATTAATGTTACTACTTACCGTGCATCAAAAATTTTAATTCACTTGGTAAGTGCAGGAATTCTCAAACTGTTTCGCCGTTCGGAAACAGACTATTACACTTTTGCCAATTCAACCAAATAACGACTGAACTATCATGGCATTACCAGAAGAAAATCTTGATGACGTTATCTCCTCCCTGATTGATGAAGATCCCGAAGAGGAACAGCATTCAGCCATGCAGGCCGATCCTGATGCCGATCCGGTAATTTTGACGGATCGGGCCGCCAGGCAGATTATTCAGATCAAGGAGAAGGAGAATCTTGATGAAAATTTATACCTCCGGGTTGCTGTTGAAGGTGGGGGCTGCTCAGGACTTAGCTATAAGCTGGGTTTTGATATACGAACAGACGAAGATAAAATTGTTGTTTGCAACGACATTGAAATTGTGATTGACCCCAAGCATCTGATGTACCTGAACGGAATTACAATCGACTATCCCGACGGACTGGATGCCCGCGGCTTTACATTCGATAATCCCAATGCCAGCGAATCATGCGGTTGTGGTTCATCATTCGCCGTTTAACTCGGCCGGGCCAGCCTCAGTTCAGCTTCGCTTTTGCCGCCTCGAATAATTTCTCCATCTCTTCTTTTGATACAGTTAGCTTATTGCCACAGTAGTGGCACACAATCTCTTGCTTATCATCTTTAAGCTCCTTTAAATCATCATAATTAAGCATGGAAAGTGCATTCATAAACCGTTCGGGGCTACAACGGCAGAAAAAATGAACAGGTTGCCTGTCGAGCTCTTTTATGCTGAATGGCCTGGAAGCGCGTACCATAATTTCGTCGATATAGAGCCCTTCTTTCAGCATTGATGAAACCTGTGGCATTTCACTCACTGTTTTCTGCAGCTGATCCATCACGGTCTCATCAGCATCAGGTAAACGCTGAATTAACACCCCACCAGCCTGTTCAACAACCCCATCTTCATTAATATCCACATCCAACAGGAATGCTGACAAAACCTGCTCTGATTGTGCCATAAAGTGGGCCATGTCCGATAAAATATCACCCTCTACAATCTGAATTGTACTGGTTCGGGGTTCTGCCTCATCATATAAAATTTTCGATACCGTTAACAATCCAATTCCAATTCCATCGCCAATGGTTACCTTGGGATCGGAATAGTCGAGTTCTGCACGTGGATTTTGAACATATCCACGCATTTCTCCCACGCGGTTGGCTTCAGCCGTTATGGAACCGACAGGACCACTACCTTCAAGCCGAATTTTTATTCTTTCTTCTCCCTTCAGTTCAGAAGCAAGAAGCATTGCTGCCGTTAGTGTGCGTCCAAGCAGGAGCGTAGATAACAGCGACAGATTGTGATTCTTCTGAGCTGTACGAATTACGTCCGTTGTCTTAACAACGCTGATTTTAAACTGCCCGCCTGACTCAATTCCTTTTATGAGCCGATCCTTAAATTTAAATTCTTCCTTTAGAGACATTTTTTATTTTTTGTAACAAACTTTATAGACAAAATCATTTCTGAGGGATCAATTTACGCATATTTTTATCACCTGTCACACGCAGGAGTAATCAAAAAACCGTTGCTTGCCAGCTGTCTCTCCATCCTACACAAAAAAAAGCAACCGGCCGTGAAACCGGTTGCTTTCGAATGATGATTGCATGGGTTGCATCATGTTCTGTCTTTCATATAAAGTTCTCCGAGACGGCCCGAAAAATGACTTTTTGATGAGTAAACTGTTCCAAGCTTTGCGACGGATTCAATTCTCTGCTCTGCCAGTATATTCGATGCCTTGTAGCTTGGAATATTATGAAGTTCAGCGTACTCAAAAATTTTGATTGTGGTATCGTATATGCGGGACGTCTTGTTTAATGCCATTTCTTCATTATAACCTTCAAGTTCACTCGAAATATTAATGATTCCCCCGGCATTAATTACATAGTCTGGGGCATACAGAATGCCCTTCTCCTTCAGCAGTTCGCCGTGGCGCTGTTCATCATCCAGAATATTGTTTGCCCCACCTGCAATAATATCACACTGCAGATGGCCTGCAGTGTCATCATTTACCACGCCACCGAGCGCACAAGGACTAAAAATATGCAGATCGAGTGTGTAAATATCATTTGGTTCTACTACTGTTGCACCCGTAGTTTTTGCAACACGGCTTGCTTTCTCCTCAAAAATATCGCTGATGAACAGAACAGCTCCCTCTTTTTGCAGATACGATGCCAGGTTTGAGGCGACCGATCCTGCACCCTGAATACCAATCCGTAAACCTTCCAGTGAATCACTGCCATAAGCCTTATTTGCTGCGGCCTTCATTCCCATGTATACGCCATAAGCAGTTACCGGGGACGGATTCCCGCTTCCGCCCAGTGCTTTGGGTATTCCTGTTACATACTTTGTTTCGGAGAAAATCCACTCCATGTCCTGTTCGGTCATTCCAACATCTTCGGCAGTTATATACCTGCCACCAAGACCGTCAATATATCTGCCAAAAGCCCTGAACAGAGCCTCCGATTTCTCCGTTCTGGAATCTCCGATAATCACAGCTTTCCCGCCGCCCAGGTTCAGCCCTGATATGGCCGCCTTATAGGTCATACCACGAGAAAGTCTCAATACATCCCTCAGGGCTTCACTTTCTGACGAATAGTTCCACATACGGGTACCTCCAAGCGCGGGACCCAACGTAGTATCATGAATTGCAATGATCGCCTTTAAACCTGCATCGGGCCGGGAGCAGAAAATCAACTGTTCATGCTCCAGTTTAGAAAGGTCATTAAAAAGTTGAAAATTTTTATTTTCAACGTCTTCTTTCTCCGGAATTGATACTGCCTGATTCATATGCTACACTTCTTAACTATTATATTTGGAAACGCTTCCAAAAGATAGAGATTTTCGGCAAGTGAATGCAAACATACTACCGAATAAAACAGGCTTAACTTAGAATTCTCTTTTATAAACATATGTATCAAAGAATTGAATAATTTTTGATTGAGCGATAAAACAACCAATTTAGTTCCCTGCGGATAACAGGGCTGCTGAACATGTTTGACTTAAAAAAAGCTGTTTATCACCTCAGCATATAAACTGTATTGAGCATCATCTCTTTTTGGGGACAGGCTTCTCAATTTTAAGCTCTTTTGAATTGCTTAAATTTGATTCGACTGGCGGCCTGTAGGGCTGAAATGGTATTCTTAAAAGATTTG
>Ga0102943_1002647_pt1 | contig 10357 bp, 8 predicted proteins | sample SalPonC_black_MG_FD_78174 | JGI IMG/M metagenome (GOLD analysis project Ga0102943, IMG submission 78174) | Salt pond soil microbial communities from South San Francisco under conditions of wetland restoration - Salt Pond MetaG... | ecosystem: Environmental > Aquatic > Marine > Intertidal zone >...
CAATCTCGGGGGGATGCGCCGCGTCCCCGGCCAGCGGCAACGCGGGCCTTGCGGGCGCGGCGAGGCCGTTCCGCACCGTCCGTTCGGGCAGGTCAGGTGTGAGCCGGCGCGCCGTTCGGCAAGGCTCGAGGCCTCGGCGAGCGGACACCTCGCCACGAAAGGCCGCCGGCGTCGACGCCGCCGCGCTTCGAGGCGTCGGACCTCACTCGCCGTCCGCGCTCTCCGCGGACGGCGGCCGCACGGCGGCCGGCCCTTCCGCGACGAAGGTCATCTCCGCGCCCTCCGGGCCGCGCAGGATCAGCCGCTCACCGTCGATCTCGGCCTCCACCGCCGATTCGAGGGCCGAGAGGAACGCGCTCTCCGCCTCAAGATCGGGGCAGGCCATGCGCGTCGTGGCCAGCGGGCCGGCGTCGAACATGCCGCCCTCGGGCGACTGCACGCCATAGATGCCCCGGAAGCCGTTGCAGGGCGCCTCGCCGCGCAGCAGAGGCCCGCCGGCCTCGTCCTCGCCGAAGGCCATGACCGCCCGTGCCTCGAACGGCTCGCCGCCAAGCGTCTCCAGCGCCCACAGCGTGCCCACGACCCGGGCGCCCGCCGCCCCGGCCGCGTCGTCTCCGCCCGCCTCCTCGGCGAGCGCCGCACCGCCGAGCAGCGCGGCCGCCACCGCCGCCGCAATTCCGAAGCGCATCAGTTCCCGGTCTCCAGCAGACGCCGCGCGATCACCTGCGCCTGGATCTCGGCCGCGCCCTCGAAGATGTTGAGGATCCGCGCGTCGCACATCACGCGGCTGATCGGATACTCGAGCGCGAAGCCGTTGCCGCCGTGGATCTGCACGCCGTTGTCCGCCGCCGCCCAGGCGACGCGGGCGCCGAGCAGCTTGGCCATGCCGGCCTCGAGGTCGCAGCGGCGCCCGGCGTCCTTCTCCCGCGCCGAGAAATAGGTGAGCTGGCGCGCGATCATGATCTCCACCGCCATCATGGCGAGCTTGGAGTGGACGCGCGGGAACTCGATCAGGCTCTTGCCGAACTGCTTGCGGTCCTCGGCGTACTTCATCGCGATGTCGAGCGCGTTCTGCGCCACCCCGATCGCCCGCGCCGCGGTCTGGATGCGCGCGCTCTCGAAGGTCTGCATCAGCTGCTTGAAGCCCTGGCCCTCGACGCCGCCGAGCAGGTTCTCGCCCCTCACGCGGAAACCGTCGAAGCCGATCTCGTACTCCTTCATGCCGCGATAGCCGAGCACCTCGATCTCGCCGCCGACGATGCCCTCGTCCGGGAACATGTCGGCGTCGTCCCCGCGGGTCTTCTCCGCGAGGAACATCGAAAGGCCGGAATAGTTGCTCGTCGCGGGGTCGGTCCGCGCCAGCAGCGTCATCACGTCGGCCCGTGCGCCATGCGTGATCCAGGTCTTGTTCCCCGTCACCACGTAGTCGTCGCCGTCCTTCACCGCCCGCGTCCTCAGGCTGCCGAGGTCGGAGCCCGTGTTCGGCTCGGTGAACACCGCCGTCGGCAGGATCTCCGCGCTCGCGATCCGCGGCAGCCACTCCTGCTTCTGCGCCTCCGTCCCGCCGCAGAGGATCAGCTCCGCCGCGATCTCCGAGCGGGTGCCGAGCGAGCCGACTCCGATGTAGCCGCGCGACAGCTCCTCCGAGACGACGCACATCGCCGTCTTGCCCATGCCGAAGCCGCCGCGCTCCTCGGGGATCGTCAGGCCGAAGACGCCGAGCTCGGCCATCTCCGAGATGATCTCGAGCGGGATCAGCTCGTCCTTCAGGTGCCACTCGTGCGCGTAGGGCGCGACCTTCTCGTCCGAGAAGCGGCGGAACTGGTCCCGCACCATCTCGTACTCCTCGTCGAGCCCGCAGTCCCCGAAGGTGGCCGAGCCCGCGCGCTCGCGCATCAGCGCCACCAGCCGGCGCCGCGCCGCGTCCGAATTGCCCGCCTGCGTCAGCGTCGTCACGGCGGGGACCATCAGCGCCCGCTGGCCGTCCCGGCTGACGCCGACGTCCTGCAGCCGGGCCACCTCGCCCTGGCTCATCGGCAGCCCGCCGCAGAGCTGCCACAGATACTCGCCGAAGCCGATCTGCAGGATCAGCCGCTCCATCTCGCCGAGCCGGTCCTCCGCCTCCAGGCGCCGCGCCCAGCCCTGCATCTGGCGCAGGCTCTCGACATAGGTGGCGACCCAGGCGAGCGCGTGCGCGCCGAACTGCTCGGCTTCCAGCGCCTTGCCGGAGGGGCGGCCGTCCACCACCACCTTCTCCGCCAGCGCGCGGCGCGCCTCGGCGAGCACGGTCTCGGCGGCCGGCACGGCCTCGGCCACGAGGTCCATGAGATCCGGCAGCAGGACGGCGTCCTGCGCGTCGATGGCGGCGACCTGGTTCATGCGTCCATCCTCTCGTCGGCTGCCCGGCGGCCAGCCTGCCCGAAGGCCTGCGGCGGGTCCATGATGCAGCGCGGAATCGTTGCGGCTTGGGCGCGGACGCTAGCCCCGCCCCCCGGGCTCGTCAACGCGCGCGCAACAAGATTGCACGCCCCTGCGGCGAAACGTTCCGGAAATTGCTCGCATCCGCGGCGCCTTTCCGCCGCCCGCGGCGAAGGCTATGACCCCGGCCATGCCGCTCGACAGCCTCCTCGCGGAGCACGGCCTCGCCGCGCTCGCCCTCGGCCTCGTCTTCATGACCGCCGCCGGCTTCGTGAAGGGCGCCGTCGGCTTCGCGCTGCCGCTGATCGCGCTCTCCGGCCTCGGCTCGGTCTATCCGCCCACGCTCGCCGTCGCGGCGCTGATCGGGCCGACCGTGGTGACCAACGTCTGGCAGACCTTCCGCCAGGGCTTCGGCGCCGCCTGGAGCAGCCTCAAGCGCTTCTGGCGGCTCAACCTGATGCTCTTCGTGCTGATCGGCCTCTTCGCCCAGCTCGTCGCGGTGCTGCCGGACCGGGTGCTGTTCCTGATCCTCGGCGCCGGCGTCTTCGCCTTCGGCGTCCTGCAGCTGCTCGGCCTGCGCCTGCCGAAGCCCTCGAAGCGCATGGAGCTGCCGGTGGAGGGCGGCGTCGCCCTCGTCGGCGGCTTCTTCGGCGGGCTCTCCGGCATCTGGGGGCCGCCCGTGGTGCTCTACCTCGCCGCGCTGGAGGTCGAGAAGCGCGACGCGGTCCGCGCCCAGGGCATCAGCTTCCTCATCGGCTCGATCGTGCTGGTGGCCGCGCATCTGCGCTCGGGCCTGCTGCTGGGGCAGGGGGGGACGCTGACCCTCGTCATGCTGGCCCCGGCGCTGCTCGGCATGGCCTTCGGCCTCGCGGTGCAGGACCGCCTCGACCCGGCGGTGTTCCGCAAGGTCACGCTCGCCGTCCTCGTCGTCGCCGGGCTCAACCTGATCCGCCGCGGCCTGACCGGCTGAGGCCGCCTTGACCCCACGTGCGCCCGGGGCTACCGGACGCCGGCCCGCCGCGTAGGCCGAAAGACGAGGAGCGCCCGACCATGCCGAACACCCTCCTGATCCTGCCCGGCGACGGCATCGGCCCCGAGGTGATGGCCGAGGTCCGCAAGGTCATCGACTGGTTCGGCGCCGAGCGCGGCCTCGCCTTCGACGTCTCGGAGGATCTCGTCGGCGGCTGCGCCTACGACCTGCACGGCGCGCCCCTGGCCGACGCCACGATGGAGAAGGCGCAGGCGGCCGACGCGGTGCTCCTCGGCGCCGTCGGCGGCCCGAAATGGGACAAGCTCGACTTCAGCGTGAAGCCCGAGCGCGGGCTGCTGCGCCTGCGCAAGGAGATGGACCTCTACGCCAACCTCCGCCCCGCGGTCTGCTTCGACGCGCTCTCCGACTTCTCGTCGCTGAAGAAGGAGGTGATCGCCGGCCTCGACGTGATGATCATCCGCGAGCTGACCTCGGGCGTCTATTTCGGCGAGCCGCGCGGCGTGTTCGAGGAAGGCAACGAGCGCGTCGGCATCAACACCCAGCGCTACACCGAGAGCGAGATCGCCCGCGTCGCCCGCTCCGCCTTCGAGCTGGCGCGCCGCCGACGCAACAAGGTCTGCTCGATGGAGAAGGCCAACGTGATGGAATCCGGCGTGCTCTGGCGCGACGTGGTGCAGGAGGTGCACGACGCCGAGTACCCCGACGTCGAGCTCGAGCACATGTACGCCGACGCCGGCGGCATGCAGCTGGTGCGCTGGCCCAAGCAGTTCGACGTCATCGTCACCGACAACCTGTTCGGCGACATGCTGTCGGACGTGGCGGCGATGCTGACCGGCTCGCTCGGGATGCTGCCCTCGGCGTCGCTCGGCGCGCCGATGGCGAACGGCCGGCCGAAGGCGCTCTACGAGCCGGTGCACGGCTCCGCCCCCGACATCGCCGGCAGCGGCAAGGCGAACCCGATCGCCTGCATCCTCTCCTTCGGCATGGCGCTGCGCTACAGCTTCGACGCCGGCGGCGAGGCCGACCTGATCGAGCGGGCCATCGACGGCGTCCTCGCCGACGGCGTGCGCACCGCCGACCTGATGCAGGCCGGCGACCGCGCCCCCGTCACCACCTCCGAGATGGGCGACGCCATCGTCGCCAAGCTCGCCGAGATCGCCTGACGGCCGGCCGCCCGCGTCCCTTCCGAAGGGGGCGCGGGCCTCGGGGGCATCGAGCCCCCTCGGCCCGCCGCCGAGCCCCCGGGGGCTCGGCGAGGGGCGCCAAGGGTCCGGCGTCGCGCCCTGACCCGGCATCCGCGGGCGCGTCCACGCCCGCGCCGAACCCGAGACGGAGCGGCCGATGTCCACCATCCTGATCCTCGGCGGCGGCGGGCGCGAGCACGCCCTGGCGTGGAAGCTCGCTCAGTCGCCCGAGGCCCCGCGCCTCGTCTCAGCGCCCGGCAACGCCGGGATCGCGGCGGTGGCCGAATGTCGGCCCTGCGCGGTGGATGAGCCCGAGGCGGTCCTCGCCCTGGCGCGGGAGATCGACGCGGCGCTGGTCGTCGTCGGCCCTGAAGCGCCGCTCGCCGCCGGCGTCGCCGACGCGCTGGCGGAGGCGGGCATCCCCTGCTTCGGCCCCTCCGCTGCGGCGGCCCGGCTCGAGACCTCCAAGACCTTCGCCAAGGAGATCGCCGACGCCGTCTCCGCCCCGACCGCGGCCTGGGCGCGCTTCGAGGATCTTGCGGCCGCCCGCGCCCATGTCGAGGCGAAGGGCGCGCCCATCGTGGTGAAGGCCGACGGCCTCGCGGCGGGAAAGGGCGTGACGGTGGCCGAGACCCTCGAAGAGGCGCTCGCCGCCCTGGACGCGTTGTTCGGGACGCCCGGCGCCGCCTGTGTGATCGAGGAGATGATGCAGGGCGAGGAGGCCAGCCTCTTCGTGCTCTGCGACGGCGAGACCGTGATCCCGTTCGGCGCGGCGCAGGACCACAAGCGCGCCTTCGACGGCGACCGAGGGCCGAACACCGGAGGCATGGGGGCATACTCGCCCGCATCCGTGCTGACGCCTGAGCTCGAGGGACGCGCGATGGCGGAGATCGTGCGCCCGGTCGTGGCCGAGATGGCGCGCCGCGGCACGCCCTATCGCGGCGTGCTCTACGCCGGCCTGATGCTGACCGCGAAAGGGCCGAAGCTCGTCGAGTTCAACGCCCGTTTCGGCGACCCCGAATGCCAGGTGCTGATGCTGCGGCTCGCCTCGGACCTGCTCCCGCTCCTCCGCGCCGCCGCCGAAGGGCGCCTGGCCGCGGTCCCGGCGCCCGCGTGGCGCGACGGAGCCGCCGCCTGCGTGGTGATCGCCGCGAAGGGCTACCCGGGCGCCTACGCCATGGGCGAGCCGATCGGCGGGCTCGACGCGGCCGCCGCCGAACCCGGATGCGTGGTCTTCCACGCCGGAACGAAACCCGAACAGGGCCGCGTCCTGAGCGCCGGCGGCCGGGTCCTGAACCTCTGCGCCCAGGGCGCGGACCTCGCCGAAGCGCTCTCCCGCGCCTATGCCGGGGTGGCGCGGATCGATTGGCCGGGCGGCTTCCACCGCACCGACATCGGCGGCCGCGCCCTCAGCTGACGGCGTCGGGGCCGCAGGTCAGCGGCGTGTCGTCGATCCGCTCGACCCGCTGCGGCTCCCCTGCCATGCCGAGCGCCCAGAACTCCCCCTCGTGGCGCAGATGCCGGAAGCAATGCGGCCCGCCGAGGCCTTCTCCCGCCTCGAATTCGAAGCAGTACCAAGGTTCCAGATAGACCCAGCCTCCCTCGACGCAGTCGCCGTCGGGGAACTGGAACACCACCCGATCGGCGCCCGAGGCGTAGCGCTCGCGCCCCCAGATCGCCTCGCCGATGCGATACCAGACGGTTCGCCCCGCCACGAGCCGCCGCCACTCCGCGGGGCTCAGATCCTCCCCGGCCTCCGCGAGATCGGGCGGGACCGGCGCTTCGGGCTCGGCCGCGGCGGGCGCGGCGACGAGCAGGAGGACGACACAGGCGTTGCGGAGCGATGCGGTCATGTCGACTAGTTAGGACCGGAGGCGCCGGGAGGAAACCGGGGAGGTCCCTCCGGGACGTCGCCAGGTCGCTTTCGAGCCACCGCGAAGGCCGCACGCCGCCTAGGCTCGGCCGGAGCACGAAGAGGGAGACGGGCCATGGCGTCGGACGGCGGGCGAGGCGGCGCAGGGGTCTGGAAGTCGGGTCGGGGCAAGGGACGCGGCACGCCGAAGGGCCGACAGCTCGACGATACGGCGCTCGAAGAGGTGCGCGGCCTTCTCGGCGACCGCCCGCGCCGCCGCGACCTGCTGATCGAGCATCTGCATCTGATCCAGGACCGCTTCGGCCATCTCGCGGCCGCGCATCTCAGGGCGTTGGCCGAGGAGATGCGCCTCTCGCAGGCCGAGGTATGGGAGGTCGCGACCTTCTACGCTCATTTCGACCCCGTGAAGGAAGGCGAGGCGCCGCCGCCGGCCCTCACCATCCGGGTCTGCGACGGCCTCTCCTGCGAACTCGCCGGGGCCGACGCGCTCAAGGCCGCGTTGGAGGCCGGCGCCGATCCGGCGGAGATCCGGGTTCTGCGCGCGCCCTGCATGGGGCGCTGCGACGTGGCGCCGACGGCGGAGGTCGGCCATTTCCACGTGGACCGGGCGACGCCGGAGGCCGCGCTGGCGGCAGCGCGCGAGGGGCGCACGGCGCCCGTGATTCCGGACTGCGAAGGGCTCGACGCCTATCGCGCCGCCGGCGGCTACGAGACGCTCGAGGCGCTGCGGAGCGGCGACCGCACGCCGGAGGCGGTGCAGGAGACGCTGCTGGAGGCGGGGCTGCGCGGCCTCGGCGGCGCCGGCTTTCCGGCGGGGCGCAAATGGGGCTTCGTGCGGGCCGCACCCGCTCCGCGGTATCTCGCGATCAACGGCGACGAGGGCGAGCCCGGCACCTTCAAGGACCGCGCGTGCCTCGAGACGCGCCCGCATCTGATGCTGGAGGGGATGCTGATCGCCGCTTGGGCGGTCGAGGCGGAGACCTGCTTTCTCTACATGCGCGACGAGTATCCCGCGGTGCTGGAGATCCTGCGCCGGGAGATCGCGGCGCTGGAGGCGGCGGGGATCGTCGCGCCGGGCTTCGTCGATCTGCGCCGCGGCGCCGGGGCCTACATCTGCGGCGAGGAGTCCGCGATGATCGAGTCGATCGAGGGCAAGCGCGGGCTGCCCCGGCATCGGCCGCCCTACGTCGCGCAGGTCGGCGTCTTCGGCCGTCCGACGCTGGTGCACAACGTCGAGACGCTGCATTGGGTGGCCCGCATCTGCCGCGAGGGGCCGGAAATCCTGAACGCGGTGGAGCGCAACGGCCGCAAAGGTCTCCGGCGCTACTCGGTGTCCGGCCGGGTCGCGAAGCCGGGGGTCTACGAGCTCCCCGCCGGCTCCACCCTCCGCGACGTGATCGCCGCGGCCGGCGGGATGGCGGAGGGACATGTCCTCAAGGCCTTCCAGCCCGGCGGGCCGAGTTCGGGTCTGTTGCCGGCGAGCCTCGACGACGTGCCGCTCGACTTCGACGTGCTGCAGGCGCATGGCAGCTTCATCGGCTCGGCCGCCGTCGTCGTGCTCTCGGACGCGGACGGCGCCAAGGCCGCGGCGCTGAACATGCTCCGCTTCTTCGAGGACGAGAGCTGCGGCCAGTGCACCCCCTGCCGAGTCGGCTGCGCCAAGGCGGTGAAGCTGATGCAGGCCGACCGCTGGGATCGCGACCTGCTCGACGCGCTCTGCGAGACGATGGAGGGCGCCTCGATCTGCGGGCTGGGACAGGCGGCGCCGAACGCGATCCGGCTGACGATGCGGCATTTCCCCGACGAGGTGTGACCCCGGCGCCGGGCGTCAGTCGGTCTCGATCGGAAGGCTGTCGTCCCTCGCCCATTCGGACATGGAGGCGTCGTAGACCGCGATCTCCGGATAGCCGAGCTGGTGCTGCAGGAAGGCGTCGAGCGTGGCCGCGATGCCCCCGCCGCAGTAGTTGAGGATGCGTCGGCCAGGCGTGGCGCCGGCCGCGCGGAAGGCGGTCGCGACGGCGTCGGGCGGCAGGAACGTCTTCGCCTCCGGATCCGTCAGGGAGACGGCGGGGACGTTGGACGATCCCGGAATGCGTCCCGGCCGGCCGTAGCGCGGGTTCGCGCCGGAATGCAGATCCGGCGACAGCGCGTTCAGCGTGCAGACCGCGCCGTCGCCGAGGGCGGCCAGCATCTCGGCCTTGTCGACGAAGAGATCCGGGCGCGGCCGCGCCGAGAGCGTGCCGGGCGGATAGGCGGCGGGGGCCGTCTCGATCGGCCGTCCCTCGGCCGCCCAGGTCTCGAAGCCGCCGTCGAGCACCGCCGCGTCGTCGAAGCCGATCCAGCGCAGCATCCACCAGACGCGGGTCGCCCATTGCGGATTGCCCCGGGCGTAGAGGACGACCTGCGTCCCGTCGCCGATTCCGGCCGCGGCGAAGGCGGCGGCCGTCGCCTCCGGCGTACGGCGCATGAAGCGCGTCGGCGCGTCCGGATCCGAGAGGTCCGCCTGCAGATCGAGATGTGCCGAGCCGGGAACGTGGCCGGCCGCCCAGTCGGCCCGGCCGCTCTCCACCCGGTAGGGGCGGCCGGTCCCCGTCTCGTAGCGCAGATGCATCGTGCAGTCGTAGACGCGAAGATCCGGCTCGCCGAGCCGCGCTGCGAGCCGTTCGGCCGTCATGATGGCCTCTGGGTGCCGCCAGATCTCGGTCATCCGCCTCTCCTGCTCCCGTCCGCCTCGGCGCCGGTCCTCCGGCCAGAGTGTCGCCGGCGGCCCGGCGCTTCAAGCCGCAGCGGAGTTGCGCATGGTTCCGGACTTCGGGGCGCGTGTCGAGGGACGCCCGGCGCTAGCCGGCTTCCACGGCCTCGAGCGTCGACGCGACGGCCGCGTCCACCGGTCCCTCCGAACGGATGCGGGTCCAGTCGGCGGGCTCCTCGGCCTCGGCCAGCTGACGCTCCAGCACCGTCAGGTCCGCGTCGGACGCGTCGTTGCGCCGGGCCGCGACGCGCCTGCGCATCTCGTCCGGGTCGCAGGCCAGCCAGAGGCCGTGGAAGGGCACGCCCGCGCTCGCGGCGAGGCGGCGCGCCGCCTCCCGCTCCTCGGCGGCGAGGAAGGTCGCATCGAGGATCACCGGGCGGCCCGCCCGCAACGCGCGCCCCGCGTCGCGGCGTAGACGTTCGTAGACGGCGGCGACCACGCCGGAACGATAGGCCGCCTCGGGCAGTCGGCCCTCGGGCGACACGCCGAACATCCGCTTGCGGGTCAGATCCGAACGCAGCACGACAGCGCCGGCGCCGGGACCTATCCGCGGCGCCGCGCGGCGGGCGACGGTCGACTTGCCCGAGCCCGACAGCCCGCCGATCGCGATCAGCTTGGGCGCCGGTCGTTGCCGAAGCGCCTCCAGCGCGAAGTCGAGACGCGCTTCGGCGTCGGGGGCTCCCGGTTCCGGGGTCTGGCGCGAGGCCGCGACGAGCGCCCGGACCGCCGCGCGCATCGAGACGAAGAGCGGCAGCAGGCCGAGCCCGGAGAAGTCGCGCGTGACCGACAGGTAGCGGCCGAGGAAGGCGTTGGCCTCGGCGACGAGGCCGCGTTCGCGCAGATCCATGAGCACGAAGGCGATGTCGTAGAGGACGTCGGTCGAGGCCATCTCCTCGTCGAACTCGAGCGCGTCGAACGGCGTCGGCCGGCCGTCGAGCAGAACGATGTTGCCGAGATGCAGGTCGCCGTGACAGCGGCGGACATGGCCGTGACGGCGGCGCGACTCGAGCTGGCGCGCGGAGGGCGACAGACGCTCCTCGGCCGCCTCCCGCCAGGCCTCGACGCGGTCGGCCGCGGGGGCGGCGCCCGGCGCGGCCTCGATCGCCCCGGCGATCTGGCGTATCGTGGCGCGGACCTTC
>Ga0102943_1002648_pt1 | contig 10354 bp, 8 predicted proteins | sample SalPonC_black_MG_FD_78174 | JGI IMG/M metagenome (GOLD analysis project Ga0102943, IMG submission 78174) | Salt pond soil microbial communities from South San Francisco under conditions of wetland restoration - Salt Pond MetaG... | ecosystem: Environmental > Aquatic > Marine > Intertidal zone >...
CCATCGCAATGGATATACTGAGACACCGGATCATTCCAACATTTGAGGCTGAAGCAGAAGAGATTACACCTGAAGATATCGTTGAAAAAATATTGATGACCGTTCAGGTACCATAATCGACCGCAAATTTGACTATTTATGGTTTCTGTTTTTGATTTATCAAATTTCTATATATTCTTTTTATTAATAATTGTGTTCGTATAAAAGAGTCAGTCTGTATTTTTTTCTAAGATATTGCTAACAGATCTTTAAGAAAGGTTTATGGCTGATAGTAACTGTACATTGCTGTAAGTATTAAAAAATCATTAAAGATTTAATTACTTATCAGGTATTTAAGTACATTTTTTATTTACATAAATCACAATCAAGATTATGAAAGTCAAAATAGTACCTCGCTCTAAAGTCCGTGTTTCTCGTAAGAGTAAATCCAAGTATGATAAAGTTAAAGACGCCATGGGGCATCTCAAGGCCGGAGGCGAAGCGCTAAGGGTAAAGTTTTCAGATAAGAAAGAGCTCAATTCTATACGAAATATTGCCTACGCCTATAATAAAGAACATAACACACGAATCCGTAGCAGTTCGAATCCCAACGAGAACACTATTTTCTTTTACATGGAGTAATTTATTTACTCTCTTTTAGTAGGTTCTACTCCTGATTTTGTAATTGGTAGCTTTAAAAATTTCATAAAAAAAGGCTTCTGAAATTTAATTCAGAAGCCTTTTTTATTTTTTGCGAAGTCTGAGAAGCTTATTCCTTCTTATCGTTCTCTTCTTTCTCCTTCAGCTTATCAGCCAGCCCGGAAACCTCACCTAATGTAGGTGTACCGGTTTCAACGCTATCACTCTTCTTAGGCTGCTTCTTAGCTTTAGATTTCGACTTCTTAACTTCTTCTTCTACTTGAGAGATTTCAATGGTCTTGCTTGGCTCATCGAACTCAATCACAAAACCTTCTATTTTATCTCCCTCATTGAAAGACTCATTCAGATCTTCAACAGGCTCTATAAGCTTGTCGCCCGGTAGAAATGCATCGACTCCCAAAGGAAGTTTGATGAACATGCCTTTATCGGTAATCTTGGATACTTCGCCTTCAACTTTGGCACCAAGACCATACTCTTCAGCATATTTCTCCCAAGGATTATCCTTGACTTGCTTATGACCCAGAGTAATTCTTCTGTTGTCATAGTCGATTGCCAGAATAACAACTTCCAGTTCCTCGCCTTTGTCAACAACCTCATTCGGGTGCTCAACATTTTCAGTCCAGCTCAGGTCAGATACGTGAACCAATCCGTCAATTCCAGGCTCGAGTTCGATAAACACACCAAAGTTGGTGAGGTTTCTAACAATACCTTTGTGGGTTGAACCGATTGGGTATCTCTCTCCGAGGTCTTCCCATGGATCTTTCTCAAGCTGCTTCACGCCGAGAGAAATTTTCTTCTCATCTTCGTTGATGTTCAGAACTACACACTCAATAATGTCATCTTTCTGAACAAGCTGTGATGGGTGCTTGATATGCTGTGTCCAGCTCATTTCACTAATATGGATCAGACCTTCAACGCCCTTCTCCAGCTCAATAAATGCACCGTAATCAGCAATAGATACCACACGGCCCTGGATTCGCATTCCTTCAGGATATTTGATATCGATGTCTTCCCATGGATGCGGCTGTAGTTGCTTCAGACCAAGAGAAACTCGCTTGGAGTCTTCGTCAAAGTCAATAACAGCAACGTTCATACGCTGATCGAGTTTCACAATCTCTTCCGGATGTTCAACACGTCCCCATGATAGGTCAGTAATGTGTAACAGACCGTCCACACCACCAAGATCAATAAACACACCGAAATCGGTAATGTTTTTAACAATTCCCTCGAGAACCTGACCGGCTTCGATGGTTTCAAGAATTTCCTGACGCTGATCTTCAAGATCGCTTTCAATAAGCGCTCTGTGAGATACAACAACGTTTTCGGCCTGCATGTTGAGTTTTACAACCTGGAATTCCATGGTTTTTCCAACATAGGCGTCGAAATCACGAACAGGACGTACATCAATTTGTGAACCCGGCAAGAACGCATCGATTCCGAAGATATCGACAACCATACCACCTTTAATTCTGCGCTGAATGTAACCTTCAATAACTTCACCGGTTTCGTGCGCTTTCTCAATGTTTTCCCAGGCTTGCAGGATATCTGCTTTCTTACGGGAAAGAATCAGCTGACCTTCGCGGTCTTCCACTCTATCCAGAAATACTTCTACTTCATCGCCCGGCTGCAGATTTTCAAGAACTTTGTTTGAAAATTCATTCGCAGGTACAATACCTTCTGATTTAAATCCGATATCAACAATTACATATTTCTCGTCAACAGAAACAACGATACCGGTAACAATCTCTTTCTCTTCAATTTCGCTGAGTGTATTTTCATACATCCCTGCAAGCTCATGGAACTCTTCATCTGTATAATCTTCAGATGCGGCTTGAAGTTCGTCGAGCGTATAAGTTTTACCGTCTACTTCTCCGGTAAAAGTTGGCAGTTCTTTTTCTTCTGCCTCACCGTTACTCTCTTCTGCTTTTGTTTCTTCAGCAGTTTCCACCTGTTCTGTCTCTTCAGAAACAGTTTCAACTTCTTCGTTTACGTTTTCGTTTTTAGTTTCTTCAGTCATTTACTTACCTGTTAAAAATCAGCCACATTTCGGCTTTCGAAATGGGATTAGAGTTTATGTTTTAATTTAAATTTAGCTCTTTATTAATAATCGAAATCATTTCACGAACCTGTTCTTCAAATGATTTGCCTGTCGTATCAATTATAATTGCGTCATCAGCTTTTTTCAGAGGATCATTCTCACGGCTCTGATCTTTCTCGTCTCTTGAACGCAAATTTTCTATCACATCCTCAAGAGTAAGAGAGTTGTCTGAATTTTTCATTTCCAGAAACCGGCGTTTCGCACGTTCTTTCAATGATGCATCCATATAAAATTTCAGATCTGCATCGGGAAAAACTGCAGTTCCAAGATCTCTTCCATCTGCGATGTAAGTATCTTTTTTTACAAGATCCCGCATAAAACTGTTCACAAACGATCTGGCAGTTTTATAAGAAGCAATTTCACTGACTCGATCTGCAACATATTTAGTGCGTATTTTATCTGTCAGATCTTCTCTTCCAGCGTACACATAAAATGTCTGATCTCTAAAATCAGCTTTTAATTGAATATTCGACAAATTTTCAAAGAATTCAGCCTTATCCGGCTTGCCACTTTCCAACCATAAATATGTGATTGCTCTGTAAAGTGCACCGGAATCTAAAAATTTGATCCCGAGACGATTGGCAATCGATTTGGCTGTTGAGCTTTTTCCGGACCCGGCCGGCCCATCTATGACTATGATCATTTCAGAGAATGGTTAAAATAAATTTTTTAAGTCAAAGTATCAATCCATTCTTGTAAGTTGAATGGAGAACCCTTAATTTTGGGAACTGTTTAAGATAACGAGTATTTAACCGTAATAACCAATTTGTTATGCCACAGCATAAATCCGCTATTAAGAGACTTCGCCAAAGCGAAAAGAAAAGAAAACACAATAACACCCGACGTTCTAAAATGAGAACGCACATCAAAAAAGTGTTGAACGAGACTGACAAAGAAACTGCAGAGAAGTATCTGAAAGAAGCTGTTAGTTATATCGACAGACTTTCTGTTAAAGGTATCATTCACGAAAACAACGCCGCTCGTAAAAAGTCCAAATTGACGAATCACGTCAATAACCTATAGAATACATTGACCCAATCTACCCGAAAAGCACTTCTTGTTATATTAGACGGCTACGGAATTGCTGATAATCCCGAAGTCAGTGCGATTGACAAGGCAGATACACCCTTTTTTGATTCTCTGATTGATCATTATCCAAACGCCCGGCTTTCTGCCAGCGGAGAAGACGTAGGTTTACCTGATGGACAGTTTGGCAATTCTGAAGTTGGCCATCTGAATATTGGTGCAGGCCGAATTGTATGGCAAGAACTCTCCAGGATCAACAAATCTATCAAAGACGGTGAGTTTTTCGAAAATTCTGTTTTAACCGATGCTTTTGAGAAAGCAAAAGATAACGGCAGAATTCACTTTATGGGTCTTTTTTCTGACGGTGGGGTTCACAGCCATAACGACCATCTATTTGCACTTCTTAAAATGGCTAAGAAGTATGACCTTCAAAATGCCTTCGTACACGCTTTTACAGACGGGCGAGACACATCTCCTCATGGAGGGGCTGAATATCTGAAGGAATTCGAAGAACAAGCTGAAAAAATTGGCGCAGGATCTATCGCTTCTGTGATAGGCCGATACTATGCCATGGACCGCGATAACCGTTGGGAACGCACACAAAAAGCTTATGATCTTCTTATTCATGGGAAAGGCGTAGAAGTAGACAGCGCTGAAGAGGCTTTTAAACAAAGTTACGATGCAGATGTCACCGATGAATTTATTTTGCCACATATCGTAAAAAGCGAAAATGACAGCCGCATTCAAAAAGGTGATGTCGTTGTCTTTTACAACATTCGCGGAGACCGTGCACGGCAGATAACAAAAGCACTCTTCCAAAAAGAAGAATTACCTTTTGAAACCAAAGACCTGGATCTCCATTATGTAACGTTCACATCCTATGATGAAACGTTTGATGACTTTGTACATGTAGCTTTTCCCCCAACACGTCTGAAAAACACGCTTGGTGAATATGTAAGCAGTAAAGGATTGGATCAGCTGCGAATCGCAGAAACGGAGAAGTATCCACACGTAACCTATTTCTTTAATGGCGGCGAAGAGACTTCCAATAAAGGCGAAATTCGTGTTATGATCCCAAGCCCGAAAGTGGCTACCTACGATCTTCAACCCGAGATGAGCGCACAGGCTGTCACCGATAAACTTTGTAATGAACTTAGCAGTGAAGAGTATAAACTTGCTATACTGAACTTTGCCAACCCCGATATGGTCGGTCACACCGGCGATATGTTAGCTACAATCAAAGCCGTTGAAATGATTGACAAGAAACTGCAGCAGGTTGTCGAAACAGCGCGGGATCACCAATATGAAGTGTTGATTATTGCAGATCATGGAAACGCAGACTGCATGATTCAGCCGGATGGAAGCCCGCATACATCTCATACCACAGCTCCGGTTCCTGTAGTTTTAGTCAGCGATATTTATCAGGGAAAGCTGCAGAGCGGCATATTAGCTGATGTTGCCCCAACTCTTCTTAAAATGATGGGACTTGATCAACCGGAAGAGATGACCGGAAAACCTCTGTTCTAAAAAGTCCTTTTTTCTCACTATTTTTATTAAAAATGTAAAGTGTTTGCATTTCGCAATGCGCCACACTACTTTCGTCGATACAGGCAATCATTATGAACTAAATAAAGTTGCCACTCGTTACATTTTCAGCAATCAATCAATGAAAGCCAAATCTTTTTGTAGGTCCCGATATGGAGGGTAATTTTTCAAGTAAAGTAAGAGATGTAATTCAGTTTAGCCGCGAAGAGGCACTTCGCCTTGGGCATGATTACATCGGTACAGAACATTTAATTCTGGGTATTGTACGTCTCGGAGATGGCGTTGCTATTCGGATTCTAAAGAATCTCGATTGCGACCTCTTCAAACTCAAAAAAACGATAGAAGATACGGTAAGAGGAACCGGTGGTACCGTTACGGTTGGAAATATCCCGTTGACAAAACAAGCCGAAAAAGTTCTTCGAATTACCTATCTGGAAGCGAAGCTTTATAAAAGCGACACAATAGGCACAGAGCATCTTCTTCTATCACTTTTAAGGGATGAGGAGAACATTGCCGCGCAAATATTGCAGCAGTTCAATGTTTCGTACGACGCCGTACGTGAAGAACTGGATTTGATCATTTCAGGGAATACGCGTGATACTGATCGTGAAGATAGTCGGTCGGCCAGCGCAAATATTCCTCAATCACCAAAGGGTTCTCAATCATCAGGAAGCTCCAGAGAAAAGAAAATGGAAAAATCGAAAACACCTGTATTGGACAATTTTGGCCGCGATTTAACTCAGCTGGCTGAAGATGGAAAGCTCGATCCAATTATTGGTCGGGAAAAAGAGATTGAGCGAGTGGCACAGGTATTGAGCCGTCGCAAGAAAAACAATCCGGTTCTCATTGGAGAACCCGGTGTAGGTAAAACAGCTATCGCTGAAGGCCTTGCTTCCCGGATTATCGAGAAAAAAGTGTCTCGTGTACTGTATGACAAACGAGTTATCGCACTTGACCTGGCGGCACTTGTTGCCGGTACAAAATACCGAGGGCAGTTTGAAGAGCGGATGAAAGCTGTAATGAGTGAGCTTGAGAAGACAGATAACGTTATTCTCTTTATTGATGAGCTCCACACCATCGTTGGGGCCGGAGGAGCAAGTGGCTCTTTGGATGCATCTAACATGTTAAAGCCGGCTCTCGCTCGCGGTGAAGTACAGGCAATTGGTGCTACAACACTTAACGAATATCGACAGTTTATTGAAAAAGACGGTGCACTGGAACGCCGTTTTCAAAAAATCATGGTTGAACCAACTTCTCCGGAGGAGACACTCGAAATTCTCAACCAGATTAAAGGGAAATACGAGAAACACCACAGTGTTAAATATACTCCGGAAGCCATCAATGCTTGTGTGAAGTTAACGGATCGTTATGTAACCGATCACTTTCTACCTGACAAGGCGATCGATGCCCTGGATGAAGTTGGTGCACGCGTTCACTTGTCGAACATCACCGTTCCGGATCATATCATTGAGCTGGAAGAGGAGATTGAAAAGACAAGTAATGAGAAGAATACCATGGTGAAGAAGCAGCGCTTTGAAGAAGCTGCGCGTCTTCGCGACACTGAAAAACGGCTCATGGAAGATCTTGAGCAAGCTCAAAAAGAGTGGGAAAAAGAATCAGAGCATATCGTGTTTGATGTAGACGAAGAAGATGTAGCTTCTGTTGTCGCCATGATGAGCGGTGTTCCGGTCAACAAGATTAGCCAAAAAGAGGGGCAAAAACTCCTCAAGATGCGTGAAGAACTGGGCAAAAAAGTCATTGGCCAGGATGAGGCTATTGTAAAGCTTACAAAAGCCATTCAGCGTACACGTGCCGGCCTGAAAGACCCTGCCCGACCCATTGGTTCATTTATTTTTCTTGGACCAACTGGCGTAGGTAAAACCGAGATGGCGAAAGTGCTGGCCAAATATCTTTTTGACAAAGAAGAGGCACTCATTCGAATTGATATGAGTGAGTACATGGAGAAGTTTAGTGTGTCACGCCTGGTTGGAGCTCCTCCCGGATATGTCGGCTATGAAGAGGGTGGAATTCTGACTGAGAAAGTAAGAAGAAAACCGTATAGCGTAGTTCTTTTGGATGAGATTGAAAAAGCTCACCCGGATGTATTTAATATCCTACTCCAGGTTTTGGATGATGGTATACTTACTGATAGCCTTGGACGTAAAGTCGATTTCAGGAATACCATTATCATCATGACATCTAATATCGGAGCCCGTGATATTCGCAATATGGGGAAAGGAATTGGATTCTCATCTGGTGATGGAGATTTCGATTATGCACAAATGAAATCAACCATTCAGGATGCACTTAAGAAAGTGTTCAATCCTGAATTCCTAAACCGAATTGACGACGTGCTTACATTCCACCCGCTGGAGAAAGAGCATATCTTCAAGATCATAGACATTATCGGTGATGAGCTATTCGCAAGAATTAAAGATCTCGGATATGAAATCGAGATGACAAAAGGAGCGAAAGATTTTATTTCCGATAAAGGATTTGATCAGAAGTATGGTGCGCGTCCGCTTCGAAGAGCCATTCAAAAGTATGTGGAAGATCCACTTGCTGAAGAATTACTCACAGGTGAACACCCGGAAGGATCTGTGATAAAGATCAAAATGAATAAGTCACGCGATGGCCTTGAATTTGATTGGACTGATTCTGAAAAAAGTAAGAATGATAAATCAGATTCTGACAGTGAAACTAAATCTGAATCAGAGTCTGAACAAAAAGCATAAACCGAGTTATTATCTCACAAAAAAGCCCTCACCAAAAATGAGGGCTTTTTCTTTTTCTCTAAGAGAATCGTCAAATTTACATCTAGAAATCGGCCTCTACTTTCAGCGTCCGGTTCAGCCCATCGATCCGGTAATTGTTGCTTTGTAATCGGGTAATATCAAGTCGATCAAAATCGTAAATGGATAGCGATTCATTGATCTCTTGCCTTAATATTTGCCTCTGTCCTATGTGAATGGCCGACATTGCCGGGCGATCAATTCGATTCCCCTCCTGAACACCGCCAAAAACTAAAATCACATCATCGTCTTCAAAATAACGTGAATAGATTACAGGAGACCTTGAACTTGTGCTTCCTACCCTTTCCCCGCTTAAAGCATCCAATACCTGAGTTCGCCCTCCTGAATAGACAGTTACAAATTGAGCGTCTTCACTTATTGATACTCCTTTCTGCTCATCATCAAAACTAAATTGATTTAATGCATTACCGAATCGATCAAAAATATAAACACCGTAGTTTGATCCGTCTCCGGTCAGCAGAGTAATATATGAACCACTTTCACTCACTTTAACTTGCAAGATTTGTGATGATTCATCTCTGAAAAAAACATGCTGGTCGCTTTCGCCAAACACAATTTTAGCTCTTGATCCAATGCTCTCTCCGTAATTAATAACCGGATTGTAGAGCACTATGGTCTTACCGAAAGCATCTGCTGCCAACTCGGACTCTTTCTCCCCTTCACTGCTTTGTGAACTGTTTGACACTGAATAAATTAATTCACCGTCCGGATCAAAAAAGGTGAAATTTGCTACGTTATCTCGTGTGACCGACCTGCCGTCATCAAACAAATAAAGATTTAAAGTTTCGTCATTTACGTCAAAAAATTCGAGCTCACGATCAACAATTTTTTTTCCGGATGTTTCAAAAATGGTTAAGTAGACAGATTGATCACGAGTTTCAAGAAATCCCGCTTTTTGATTTTGATATGAGATGGACCAGGATTCGGGGTTGAACACTCCGCTCTCACCAATCGTGAAATAACCTCTGTCAGATTCCAGGATACCGCCGTCAAGAGGATACTGATTCTGAGAATTTGAGGAGTGCTCGCCTACCGCCTGAATGGTTAACTGCCTTGCGTGCAATGATGTGCTTAAAATTAAAGAGAATAAAAAGATGAATACTATTTGGAGGTACTTCATTAATTCGAATATAATGTTGTTATATTGTTGAGCTTAAAGAACGAAAATTTCTCTATGAAATGCATACATGGATTATTCAGTAATTGTTCCTGTTTACAATCGCCCGGACGAAATTGATGAACTTTTGCATAGTCTGACTAAACAGACTTATAAAGATTTCGAAGTCATTATTATTGAAGATGGTTCAGACCTTAGGTGTGATCATATTGTTGAGGAGTATTCAGATCAATTAATAATTCAGTATTTCTATAAAACCAACAGTGGACAAGGATTCTCAAGAAATTTTGGGTTCGAAAAAGCCAAAGGAGATTACTTTATCGTCTTCGATTCTGATTGTCTGGTTCCACCTCACTATTTCGAAGCTGTAAACCGGGCACTCACTTTTCACGGATATGATGCATGGGGCGGACCGGATCGTGCCCACAGCTCATTTACCCCCATCCAAAAAGCAATTAGTTACAGCATGACTTCGTTTTTTACAACCGGTGGAATACGTGGCCGAAAAAACCATATCGGCACTTTTCATCCAAGAAGTTTTAATATGGGGATCTCCAGGGAAGTTTACGAGAAAACCGGTGGCTACAGGATTACCCGAATGGGTGAAGATATTGAATTCTCTTTAAGAATTATTGAAAACGATTTTAAAACCGGATTGATTGAAGATGCCTACGTTTACCACAAAAGGAGAACAGATTTTAAACAGTTCTATCGTCAATTACACTTTTTTGGACGTGCCAGAATAAACATTAAACGTCTCTATCCCGAGGAGCTGAAGTTTGTCCATTTATTACCGGTATTTTTTGTAATTGGACTACCATTCTTCCTAATTTTAACTGTAGCTGCCAAAGGGTTTTTATCGAAGCTTATACTGCTCTATCCAGCCTATGCAACTGTTTTGTTTGTTGATGCATTTAGAACTGAAAAAAATATAAAAATCTCACTTTTAGGTGTGATTGCAGGCTTTATTCAGCTAACTGCATACGGTATTGGATTTTTAAAAGAGCTGAGTAAAGATTACAAAAAAAGTACCTAGAAATTTGGGATATAAATTGCATTCAGAATTTAAATCTTTTATCTTTGAATTCTTTTGAAAAACACATCACTGCTTATGCA
>Ga0102943_1002650_pt1 | contig 10353 bp, 6 predicted proteins | sample SalPonC_black_MG_FD_78174 | JGI IMG/M metagenome (GOLD analysis project Ga0102943, IMG submission 78174) | Salt pond soil microbial communities from South San Francisco under conditions of wetland restoration - Salt Pond MetaG... | ecosystem: Environmental > Aquatic > Marine > Intertidal zone >...
CGCCAGCTCGCGGCCGAGCTCGGCCCCTTCGGCATCAACGTCAACAGCGTGGCGCCCGGCTTCATGCCCACCTCGCCCGACTACATCGGGCCGTGGGAGGCGGCGGGGCCCGAGGGTCACGCCCGGCACGTCGAGAGCGTCGCGATGCGCCGGCTCGGCACGCCCGAGGACATCGCCGACGCCACGCTGTTCCTCGCCTCCGACCGGGCGCGCTGGATCACCGGCCAGACGCTCGCGGTGACGGGAAATCCGTGAGCGTCGCCGCCCCTTTCCGCGATCGGAGCCTCGCATGACCTACGCCCTCGCCCTCGACGTCGGCGGCACCTTCACCGACGTCATCGTCGCCGACCGGGCGGGCGGGACGCTGCACGTCGCCAAGACGCCCTCGACGCCCGACGACCCGGCGCGCGGGTTCTTCGAGGGCGTCGCCAAGGCGCTCGCCCTCGCCGGCGCCGCGCCGGAGGAGATCGACGCGGTGCTGCACGGCTCCACCGTCGCCACCAACGCGATCCTCGAGAAGAAGGGCGCCCCGACCGGCCTGATCACCACCCGGGGCTTCCGCCACGCGCTGGAGATCGGCCGGGCCGACATCCCGCGCCACGCGCATCTCTTCTCGTGGGTGAAGCCGAAGCGCCCGGTCCCGCCCCGCAACGTGTTCGAGGTGGACGAGCGGGTGCGCGTCGACGGCTCGGTCGTGCGGCCGCTCGCCGAGGCCGACGTGCACGCCGCCGCCGACGCCGTGGCGAAACGCGGGCTCGAGGCGGTGGCGGTGGTGCTGCTGCACTCCTACGCCAATGCCGCCCATGAGCGGCGCATCGCCGAGATCCTGGCGGAGCGGCTGCCGGGGGTGGAGGTCTCGATCTCCTCGGAAGTGCTGCCGGTGTTCCGCGAATACGAGCGGGCCATGACCACGGTCCTCAACGCCTCGGTGCAGCCGCTGGTCGGCCGCTATGTCGCGCGGCTGGAGCGGGGGCTGCAGGAGCGGGGGCTGGCGGCGCCGCTCTACATCATGAAGTCCAACGGCGGGGTGATGCCGCCGGGCGAGGCGGCGCGCCTCGGGGCGCATCTGGCGCTGTCGGGGCCGGCGGCGGGGGCGGTGGGCGCGGCGCATCTGGCGCGGCTGGCGGGCATCGAGGATCTGCTGACGCTGGACATGGGCGGCACCTCCGCCGACATCGCGCTGATCCGGGGCGGTCAGCCCCAGACCTCGACCGAGACGCGCATCGACGACCAGCCGCTGGCGCTGCCGGTGATCGACATCCACGCCATCGGGGCCGGGGGCGGATCGCTCGCGACCGTCGCGGCCAACGGCGCGATCCGCGTCGGGCCGGAGAGCGCGGGCGCCGTGCCGGGCCCCGCCGCCTATGGCCAGGGGGGCGAGCGGCCGACGGTGACCGACGCGAACCTGACGCTCGGCCGGATCCCGCCGCATCTGCTGGACGGCGAGGCGCTGCTGCACCCCGACCTCGCGCGCAAGGCCCTGGCCGGGCATCTCGCCGAGCCGCTGGGCGCGAGCGTGGAGGAGGCGGCGCTGGGCCTGCTCGCCATCGTCGACGAGACCATGACCGGCGCGCTCAAGGTCATGTCGGTGGAGCGCGGGCTCGACCCGGCCGACTTCGCCCTCGCCGCCTTCGGGGGGGCGGGGCCGGTGCACGGCGCGGCGCTGATGCGGCTGCTGGGCGCGCGGGCGCTTTACGTGCCGCGCCATCCGGGGGCGCTCTGCGCGATGGGTCTGCTCGCCTCGGACCTGCGCGCGGACTTCGCCGCCACCTGCCCGCAGCGGGCCGGCGCCTGGGATCTGGAGGAGCTCGCCGCCGCCTTCGCCCGGCTGGAGCGGCAGGCCCGCGAGCGGCTCGACGCCGACGGCGTGCCGGAGGATCGCCGCGTGATCACCCGCGCCGCGGACATGCGCTATGCCGGGCAGGGCGTGGAGCTCGCCGTGGCGGTCCCGGCCGGGCCGCTCGACGCCGCGGCGGCGACGCGGGCGACGGCGGATTTCCACGCGCTGCATCACCGCCTCTACACCTTCGACGACCCGGACGGGCCGGTGGAGATCCTCAATCTGCGGGTCCGCGCCGAGGGCGTCGCCGACCGGGTGATCCCGCCCGAACTCGCCCGCGGCCGGGGCCGGCCGGAGCCGGCGGGCGAGCGGCCCGCCGCCCTCGACGGCGGCGCCGCGCTGCGCCCGACGCCGATCTGGCGGCGCGACGCGCTGCTGGCCGACCACGTGATCGAAGGCCCCGCCATCGTCGACCAGCTCGACTGCACCACCGTCATCCTTCCCGGCATGACCGCGCGCGTCGACGCGCGCGGCGGGCTCCTGATCGAGGACGCGTCATGACCTTGGACACTCCCGCGACGGAGACCGACGCCCGCCGGCGCTTCGTGCACGAGCTGGTGAAGGGCGGCCTCGACGCCGCCCGCAAGGAGATGGAGGCGCTGATCGCGCGCACCGCGATGTCGCCCTTCATCCGCGAAAAGAAGGACTTCTACACCGCCTACCTGACGCCCTCGGGGGAGCTGGTGGTCTCCACCGCGCTGACCCTCGCCTCCAATCTCGTGGACGCGATCCTCGATCTCTATCCGGTCGAGGAGATGCAGGACGGCGATCTCTTCTGGTACAACGATCCCTACGCCTCGCGCGGCGCGGTCTCGCATTTTCCGGACATGGTGTTCATCGCGCCGGTCTTCGCGGAGGGGCGCCTGATCGCGTTCGCCGAAGCCTGGGGCCATCTCTGGGACATCGGCGGCGCGGTGCCCGGCTCGATCTCGCCCGCGGCGACCTCGGCGTTTCAGGAGGGCGTGATGATCCCCCCGACGCGGGTGGAGCGCGCGGGCGTGCGCAACGAGGAGCTGTGGCGGGTCTTCACCCGCAACACCCGGTTCCCGGACTACCTCGCCGGCGATCTGGAGGCGATCATGGCCGCCGTGCGCCTCGGCAAGCGGCGGCTGGAGGAGATCGCCGCGCGCCACGGCGCCGCCGCGGTGGAGGCGGCGTTCGAGACCATGATCCGCCAGACCGAGACCGCCGTGCGCGACGCGGTGGCCGCGAAGATCCCCGAGGGGCGCTGGTCGTTTCGCGACCGCATCGACTCCGACGCGGTGACGGATCGCGACTACTTCGTCGACGTGACGATGGAGCACCGCGGCGGGCGCCTCTCGCTCGACTTCTCGGAGACGGACCGGCAGGCGACCGGGCCGATCAACTTCCTGATGGACCCCTCGGTGCCGCGCATCATGCTGGGGCTCGCGATGACCATGCAGGACCCGACCATCGGCATGAACGCCGGCTTCCTGCGCGCCGTGGACGAGGTGATCACCCGGCCCGGCACCTTGGTCTCGCCGCGCTCGCCCGCGCCGCTGGGCCTGCGTTCGCACACCATGATCCGGGTCACGACCGCGCTTTTCGGCGTGCTGGCGCAGGCGACGGGGGGCGAGGCCTCGGCCGCCTCCTGCGTCTACGTGCTCTATTACCTGCGCGGGCGGATGGCGGACGGGACCGAGCGGCTCTGCATCGAGGGGCTGGCGGTCGGCTTCGGGGCCCGCCGCTTCGCCGACGGGCTCGACGCCGTCTACTACGTCGCGCAGGAGAACTATCCGATCGAGTTCGCCGAGATGGAGTTCGGCGTGGAGATCGAGGCCTTCGGCGTCCACCTCGATTCAGGCGGTCCCGGGCGCTACCGCGGCGGCGCCGGCATCGTGCGCGACGTGCGCGTGCTGTCGGACACGGCGACGCTGGGCATCCGCATCGACAACTGCCGCCATCCCGCCTTCGGCGTGGCGGGCGGCCTTTCGGGCCGGGGCGGGCGGGTCATCGTCAATCCCGGCACGCCGGAGGAGCGGGAGCTGCCGACCCTCTCGGACGGCTCGGGCCTGAAGAAGGGCGATCTGCTGCGCATCGTCACGCCCGGCGGCGGCGGCTGGGGCTTTCCGGGCGACCGGCCGGCGGAGGACGTGCTGGGCGACGTGCTGGACGGCTTCGTCTCGGAGGCCTCGGCGCGCGACGACTACGGCGTGGTGCTGACCGAGGACGGCGAGGCGGTGGACGTGGCCGCCACCGCCGCCCGCCGCGCCGCCATGCCTCGCCCCGCCGCGATGTTCGACCGTCGCGGCCCTTACGACGCCGAGGCGGACCGCGCCGTCCCGGCCGCGCCCTGACGCCCTCGACGTCCCCCCTGCCGGAGATCCGCCATGCGCGTCGCCGTCTATGATCGCCCCGGTCCGGCCGCCGACGTGCTCCGGGTGGAGACGCGTCCCGACCCCGCGCCGGGCCGGGGCGAGGTGCTGGTGCGCGTCGTCGCCTCGGGCGTGAACCCGTCGGACGTGAAGACCCGGGCCGCCTGGATGAAGACGCCCAAGGACTTTCCGCGGACCATCCCGCACTCCGACGGCGCCGGCGTGGTGGAAGGGGTGGGCGCCGGGGTCGACCCGGCCAGGATCGGCGAGCGCGTCTGGCTCTGGAACGCGCAGTGGGGCCGGCCCGACGGCACCGCGGCCGAGCTCTGCGCCCTGCCCGCGCCGCAGGCCGTGCCGCTGCCCGACGCGCTGAGCTTCGAGGAGGGCGCGTGCATCGGCATCCCGGCCCGCACCGGCTGGGTGGCGGCGATGGAGGGCCTCCCGGCCCCCGGCCGGCGCCTGCTGGTGCAGGGCGCAGGCGCCGTCGGGCTGGCCGCCGTCGCCGTGGCGGCTGAGGCCGGCGCCGAGGTCATCGCCGTGGCGTCGCCCGACCGGGCCGAGGCCGTGCGCGCCGCCGGCGCCGCGCATGTGGTCCCGCGCGGCGAGGGTCTGCCCGAGGCCCTCGCCGAGTTGACGCGGGGCGAGGGCGTGCATCACGTGGTCGAGGTCGATTTCGGCGCGAACTGGCGGGCCGACGTGGCGGCGCTGGCGCCGAACGGGTCCATCGCGGCCTATTCCTCGACCTCGGCGCCGAACTTCGAGCTCTCCTACTACGCCTTCGCGCAGAAGGCGGCGCGGGTGCGGATGCTGCAGGTCTATCTGCTGGCGCCGGAGGAGGTCGCGGCCTGTCACGCCGCGCTGGCGCCGCTGCTGGCCGCCCGCGCCGTGCCGCTGCCGGTCGCCGCGACCTTCCCGCTCGACCGGATCGCGGAGGCGCACGAGATGCAGGAGCGCGGCCGCCCCCTCGGCAACGTCGTCGTCCGCCCGGGCGGCGATCCGGCGGCCTGACGCGCCCCGCCGACCGGCCAACCGGTAAGGTCGGCGCGCCCGTCGCCTCCGCCTCATCCCAAGCTTCGGCCGATCTCACGGCCCTCCGGTGCGAGCGCCGCGCCGCGACCGCCGGCCCGAGCGATCAGACCTCCACCGCCATGCCGTCGCGGCCCGGATCGGCGCCGCCCTGCCACGACCCGTCCGGGCGGCGACGCGCGGCGTGGGGCGAGGCGAAGTCGTGGCTGCGCGGCGAACGGCGGGTGCGGTAGCCGCGGGCGTTCAGCTCCCGCTCGACGGAGTGCAGCGCCCGGTTCGAGAGGTCCAGCGTGTCCGACAGCGCCAGAACCCGCGGCGCCGACACCGCATCGGCCGCGGACATGCCGAAATCGACCGCGTTCACGATCGCCTGCATCACCGCCATGGAGATCTTGGTGCCGCCCGGCGCGCCCACCGCGAAGACCGGCCCGTGATCGTCGAACAGCAGCGTCGGCGCCATCGCCGTGAAGCGGGCCTTGCCGGGCGCCAGCGAGCCGGCGCGCCCCGGCCGCGGGTCGAACGCGCCCATGCAGCCGTTGTACATGAAGCCGAGACCGGGCGTGACGACGCCCGAGGGCATGCCGATGGAGTGGGTCATGGTCACCGCCATGCCGCTCGCGTCCACCACCACCACATGCGTCGTGTCCGGGCTCTCGGCCCCGCCCGGGTTGTAGCGGCGCACATGCGCGCGCCGGCCGGCGCGGATGTCCTCGGCATGCGCGGCGGCGTAGGCCTTGGAGGTCAGCTCCTCCACCGGCACGTCCACGAAGGCGGGGTCGCCGACCTTGGCGTCCTTGTCGATGGTGGCGATCTTCATGACCTCCGCCAGCGTCGCGACATGGTCGGCCGAGCCGTGCCCCATCGCGGCGAGATCGAAGCTCTCGAGGATGTTCAGCATCTCCAGCACCTGGACCCCGCCGCCCGGCGGAGGATTGGTCGTCACGCGCAGGCCCCGGTAGCGCCCCTCGAGCGGCGCTCCGACCACGGGCGCGACCGCCGCGAGGTCCTCCGGTCCCAGCAGTCCGCCGTTGGCCGCGAAATCGGCGGCGATCTCGCGCGCGATCTCGCCCTCGTAGAAGTCGCGCACGCCGTGCGCGGCGATGCGGCGGTAGGTGCGCGCCATGTCCGGATTGCGGACCCTGTCGCCGACGGGCCGGATGCCGCCTTCGGGCGAGGCGTGGATCGCGCGGGTGGCCGGGTGGCGAAGCACGTATTCGGGATGCGGCACGCGGCCCGCCGCGGGCGCCGAGGTCCAGTAGTCGTGCACGGCCGGGCGCACGAGGAACCCCTCCTCCGCCCAGGCGATGGCCGGCTCCAGCAGGGCGGCGAGCGGCATCGTGCCGTGCGCCCTGAGGGCATGGTCGAAGGCGGCGAGGGTCATCGGCGCGGTCACGCTCAGATAGCCGATCTCGTTGACGCGCCCCTCCAGCACGAAGCCGAAGCCGTCCTCGGTCTCCGCCCGGATCAGGTCCTGCCACATGTCGGGCCGCGTCCGCAGGGGGGCGCGGCCGTGGAAGTCGATCACCTCATGCGCCCCGCCGGGCACGAACACCTGGCAGGAGCCGAAGCCGGCGATGCCGCACATGAAGGGGTCCACCGCCGTCTGCACCAGCGCGCAGCCGATGGCGGCGTCGACCGCGTTGCCGCCGGCCTTCAGGATCTCGGCGCCCGCCTCCGCCGCCTCGGGCTGGGGGGCCACGACCACGCCGCTCATGCGCCTTCCTTCCGGTAGCCGGTCTCGGGGTCGCCCAGATCCCACCAGATCGAGGCGAGGATGCCCAGCCCCTCCCGCATCAAGGCGAGGGGGACGTGCTCGTCCGGCGCGTGCTGACGGCAGCCGGCGTAGCTGAGCGGCAGCCAGACCGTCGGCATGCCGAGCACGTGCTGCATGACCTCGGTGACGTTGGAGCCGCCGGAATTGGGCAGCACCGCGCATCGCTCGCCGCCGGTCCGGTCCCACGGGGCGCGGTCGACCGCGGCGCGCATCCACGCCGCGAAGGGGTGATCCGGGTCGGTGCGGGTCGCCTCGAAGGCGATGGCGTTGGCGGGATCGGGGGGCGCGATCTCCACCCGCGCGAAGCCGGAGGCGTCGAGATGGGCGCGCAGCGCGGGCAGCACCTCCGCCTTCGTCAGCGGCGTCACGAAGCGCAGCTGGCAGGCCGCGCGCGCCTCGGGCGGGATGGCGTTGACCGGGCGGGCGGGGTCGCCGGCGGTCATCGCGAGGACCTCGAAGGTGGGCACGGCGGTGACCCGCTCGATGTCGGACAGCCCCTCGGCGCCCCAGTCGGGGTCGATGGCGGGCGCCGAGGGGCCGGCCTCGCGCCGCACGCCCCTGAGGGCGCGGCGCACCGGCGCCGGCGCCGGGCCCGTGTCCCAGCCGGGCACGCGGACCCGGCCGCGCCCGTCGCAGATCGCCGCGATCGCGTTGGCCAGCACCACCGCCGGGTTGGCCAGCAGCCCGCCCCAGTTGCCCGAATGGTGCCCGCCCTCGCGGAACCGGCAGACGAGATCGAAGTTCAGCACGCCCCGATTGCCGAGCGTGACGTTGGGGCGGCCGATCTCGGTGCGCGGCCCGTCGGAGGCGAAGAACACGTCGGCGTCGAAGCGCGCGCGCCGGGCCTCCACCACCTCGCGGAAACCGGCGGAGCCGTTCTCCTCGCCCATCTCGATCACGAAGCGGTGGTTGACGCCGAGTCGCCCCCGCTCCGCCACGACCGCCTCCACGGCCATGAGCTGCGCGAGGTGCTGGCCCTTGTTGTCCACGACGCCGCGGCCGTAGAGGCGGCCGTCGCGCTCCTCGACCGTCCAGGGGTCCATGCCGTCGGACCAGCGCCCCTCCTGGCCCCGGATCACGTCGCCGTGGCCGTAGCTCAGGACGGTGAGCGGCGCGCCCTCGTCCCGCTCCGCCAGCAGCACGGGGCCGCCGCCGGTGGGGTTCTCGTGCCGTTCCAGCGTGTAGCCCAGCCGTTCGAACAGCGGGCCCACGCCCTCGGTCAGGTAGCGCTCCAGCGCTTCGCGCCGCTCCGGGCGCTGGCTTTCGGTGGGGATGGCGACCAGCCGCGCCGTCTCCGCCCGCCAGGTCCCCTCGTCGAAGGCCGCGAGGACGCGCGCGACCGCCGCCTCCCGGCTCATGCGCGCCGTCCCGGCGCCTCCTCCCCGAGGTCCCACCAGAGGCCGGCCATCACCTGCAGCGCCTCGCGGCAGAGCGGCAGGATCACGTGCTCGTCCGGCGCGTGCTGCGAGCAGGCGGTGTAGGAATGCGGGATCCAGATCGCCGGCATGCCGAGCAGGTCGGTGAAGAGCTCGTTGCAGATCGAGCCGCCCATCTGCGGGATCACCGCCGGCGCGACGCCGGTGGAGCGCTCCAGCGAGCGGCGCACCATGAGCGCCCAGGGGTCGTCCGGCTCGGTGCGGCTGGCCGCGTAGCCGCCGCGGTTGGCCGCCGGCGCGTCCTCGATGGCGACCTGGGAGAACCCGTGCGCGTCGAGGTGCCGGCGCAGCCCGGGCAGGATGTCGGCCGGGTCGGTTCCCGCGATGAAGCGCAGCTGGCAGTTGGCGCGGGCCTTGGGCTGGACGGCGTTGATCGGGCTCTCCGGCGTGCCCGCCAGCATGGCCAGCACCGCGAAGCTGTTCCAGGCATAGATGTTCTCGGCCGGCGAGAAGCCGGGCTCGCCCCAGTCGGGATCCGGGCGCGGCCCGTCGGGGCCGGGTTCGATCGTCACGTCCTTGAGCAGCTCGCGCACCATGTCGGAGGGCGGCTCGGGCCGCCAGGCCTCCACCTCGATGCGCCCCGACGGGCCGACGATGCTGGCGATGGCATGGCTCAGGATCGCCACCGGATCGGCCAGCGCGCCGCCCCAGTTGCCCGAGTGATGCGCCCCCTCGCGCAGGTCGCAGGACAGGTCGAAGTTCAGCGCCCCGCGCGCGCCGAGCGAGACGGTCGGCCGGTCGACCCGCACCCGCGGCCCGTCCGAGGCGATGAACGCGTCCGCGCGGAAGGCGTCGATGTCGCTCTCGATCACCTCGCGCATGCCCTTGGAGCCGTTCTCCTCGCCGGTCTCGATGATCCACTTGACGTTGAAGCCGAGCCGGCCGCCGCGCGCGTCCATGACCGCGCCGAGCGCCTTCATGTTGATCCAGTGCTGGGACTTGTTGTCGGCCGTGCCGCGGCCGTAGAGCCGGTCGCCCTCCCGCGCCGTGCGCCACGGCCCGGCGCCGCGGGTCCAGCGCTCGTCCATGCCGCGCACCGTGTCGCCGTGGCCGTAGCCGAGGATCGTGGGCAGCGCCGGATCCTCGATCCGGGTCGCCAGCAGCACCGGTCCGCAGTCGGGGATCGGGTTGTCGAAGATGCGCGTCTCGAATCCCATCGCCTCGAAGGCCGGAACCATCTCGTCCTCGAGGTAGCGCCGACAATGCGGCAGCCCCTCCGTCGTCTGGCTCTCGGTCGGGACGGCGACCAGCCGGGCGAGGTCGTCTTCGAAACCGCCCGCGTCGAAATACTCCGCCATCGCCTGCTGCGCCGTCTCGCGGTTCATGTCGCTGTCCCTCGCCCGTCCCATGCGATGCGGAGTGAAGCAGAGGCCCCGGCCGAAGGCCAGACGCGCGCGGGGCTGGCGCCCGTCGCCCGGCGCGGCCACTCTGCGCCGCGAGGAGGATCCCCCATGACCACGCCCCCCGTCGATCCCGCGCGCATCCAGGCCGACCTCGAGGCGCTCGTCGCCCTCGAAAGCCCGACCTCCGACCCCGTCCGCGTCACCGCCGCCATCGCCGCGGTGGAGGAGCGGCTGCGCGAGGCCGGGGCCGAGACGCGCCGCGTCGCCGGGCGCGACGGCTTCGGCGACCACCTCGTCGGCACGCTCGCCGGCGAGGTCGCGGGGCCGCCGGTGCTGATCATGTGCCATCTTGATACGGTCCACCCGGTCGGGGCCTTCGGGCCGAGCGCTGTGCGCCTCGCGGGCGACCGGCTGATCGGTCCGGGCTCGCTCGACATGAAGGGCGGCGTGGCGCTGGCGCTGGAGCTGGCCCGCCGCCTCGCCCCTGCGCCGACCGGACGCCGTCCGATCCGCCTTCTGTTCACCTCGGACGAGGAGGTCGGCTCGCCCACCTCCCGCGCGCTGATCGAGGCCGAGGGCGCCGAAGCCTCGCACGTCC
>Ga0102943_1002652_pt1 | contig 10347 bp, 14 predicted proteins | sample SalPonC_black_MG_FD_78174 | JGI IMG/M metagenome (GOLD analysis project Ga0102943, IMG submission 78174) | Salt pond soil microbial communities from South San Francisco under conditions of wetland restoration - Salt Pond MetaG... | ecosystem: Environmental > Aquatic > Marine > Intertidal zone >...
GCCCGCTCGTGCGCGCGGTGTTCGAGGAAGGTCCGTATTTTCAGGAGCGCGATCCCGATCCATACCGCCAGCAGGTAGGCCCAGAGCGGCATCGGCGCGAGCCAGACCCAGGTCAGCACCACCGCCACCTGCGGCACGTGCCACGCCCATGCCCGCAGCACCGCGCGGTCGCCCGCGCGCAGGGCCCGCCAATCGGCCCGCAGGAACGCCCATTGCGCGATGAACGGCCCCAGGAGCATCCGCCCCGCCATCGTGTTGTTGGCCCGCAGCACCGCGCGTGCCCAACGCGGCAACCGGCCCCACACACCCGGATCGAGATAGTTCGATTCGGGGTCGTCATAGGGATCGGTCAGGTGCTCGTCGCGGTGATGGGCAAGGTGGGTGTCGCGGAACCGGCCATAGGGGATCAGCAGGCACAGGCAGGGAAACACCACAGCCTCGTTCCAGGACCGCGACCGGAACGGGTGGCCGTGCAGCGCCTCGTGGCACAGCGAGGAATGCAGCGCGATGGCCATGCCCGTGATCACCACCCCGAGCGGCAGCCACAATGCCGCCGCCCATGTCGTGCCGGTGATCCAGGCCGCGTAGCAGGCGATCAGCAGCGCCAGGGTCGGCCACTCCACGGCGGGCGGGCGCGCGTCATCCATGGCGGCGCCCCCAGTGGATGCGGGACCAGACGCGCTCGTAGATCACGTAGGTGGCAAAGCCGATTGCGGTGTTGATCGCCGCCATCACCCCGCCCGCGGTGAGCGATCCGGTGACGATCAGACCGACAACCGCCATCACCGAGAGCCCGATCAGGTTCCAGATCACCGCCTTCACGATGCTGCGCATCCGCGTCTCCATGATACCTCCATTTCACTGAACGATGGCGGGAGAATGCTTTCGATTTGATTGACCGGCCATTTCGGAAATGGTTAACATTTTTCCGCAACCGTGATTTAAATCACATTATGAATGAAAAAATCGACAAGCGTTTGCGCGCCACACTGTTCCGCGCCCGGCTGGCCGAGGCGATGCGCCTGCGCAGCACCAATCAGAGCGCGCTGGCGCGCGCCATCGGGGTGGATCGCTCGACCGTGTCGCAACTGCTTACCGGCTCCGGCGCACGGCTGCCCAATGCGCAGGTGGTGGGCGAATGCGCGGGCGCGCTCGGGGTCTCGGCCGACTGGCTTCTGGGCCTCACCGACCGGCCCGAGACCGCCGCCGACATGCTCGCCAACACCCTGTCGCTCACCGAGGCGCCCCGCGCGCTGGTCGATGAGCAGATTTTCCAGTGGCACAAGGAGGCGGCGGGCTACAAGATCCGCCACGTCCCCGCCGGCCTGCCCGACATGCTCAAGACCCGCGCCATGCTGGAATGGGAATACGCGCCGCATCTGGGGCGCTCCACCGACCAGGCGATCGGTGCGTCCGAGGATCGCATGGCCTGGATGCGCGCCGCGCGCTCGGATTACGAGATCGCCCTGCCGCTCTTCGAGATCGAGAGCTTCGCGCGCGGCGAGGGCTATTACCGCGACTTGCCGGACGATATTCGCCGCGCACAGCTCGACCATTTCATCGACGTGACGTCACAGCTCTATCCCGGCCTGCGGCTCTATCTGTTCGATGCGCGCCGTCTGTATTCGGCCCCGGTCACGATCTTCGGCCCGCTGCTGGCGGTGCTCTACCTCGGGCGCAATTACCTGGTGTTCCGCGATACCGAGCGGGTGCAGGCGATGACCCGGCATTTCGACGGGCTCCTGCGCGAGGCCGCCGTGACCGCGCGCATGCTGCCCGAACACCTGCGCGGCTTGCGGGATGCGTGCCGATAGCACCGAGGCTCATGCCGGGGGCACCCTTTCGGCATGACCGCGATACCTGCAGCAGCGCGAATCCGCAACGGAACGGCCCGGAGCCCGGTGCACGGTCAACAGCCTGTCCGCAGCACCGCCCTATTGCAGCAGCACCGCCTCGACCCGGCGGTTGGTCTCGCGGCCCTCGGGCGTATCGTTGGACGTCACCGGCGCGAGATAACCAACACCGCGCGCCTCGATCCGCGCGGGTGTGACCCCGTGTTTGGTAACGAGGCGGTCGCGCACCGCCTCGGCGCGGGCCTGTGAAAGCGCGATGTTGGCATCGAGCGCCCCCACGTTGTCGGTATGGCCCACCAGCGCGATCCGCGCCTCCGGTGTCCGGCCGAGGAACGCTGCCAGCGCCGCGAGGTCGGCGTGCGGCCCCGGCCCGAGCACCGCCTCGCCCGACGCGAAATCGAGCCCGCGCAGGATGAAACGCCCCGCCTCGCGCAACGCCGGCCCCAGCGAATCGGCAGTGTCCGGAGGCGCCGGGTTCCCGGCCTCGGGCCGCCCATCTTCCGCCATGTCCGCAGGCCCGACATGGGTCAGTTGCACATACCCCCTCTCGCCCGCGCGGCTGACGAAAAGCATGACGTGCTCGGCCTTCTCTCCCGCGCCGCGCCGCGCCAGCAGGTAGCGATAATCGAACAGGTTCACGAACATCGCGGGTGCGGGCAGCACCGGCACGGCAAAGCGAAAGCCGAAGCCGCCGCAGCCCTCTGCCGCGCAGGCGAACACCACCTGCCACCCGCCCTGCTCCAGCGCCGCGCGCAGCGGGGCCATCCGCTCCAGCGTGCCCTGCCCGCGACCGGGCAGTCGCCACGCCCGGCTGGTGATCGCACCGTCGAGCCGAAGACGCGGCACCGTATCCCCCTGCAGCGCACCCTGCGGCAGGTGAACCGTGTCGGCGGGGCGGACAACCTTTGCCGTCTGTTCCGCCTCTTCGGGCAGTGGCAGATCCTGGGCCTGCCCCGGCCCCGACAGGAGCAGCAGAACCGCAAGACACGCCGCGCCGGGCCCGCGCATCTCAGCGCGCCTGCGAATGATAGTCGGGGTTGGGCTCCATTCCGGTGGCCGAAGCGACACGGTTCGACATGTTGAAGAACCCCGCCACGTTGGCGATGTCCCAGATGTCGCGGTCGGTGAACCCGTGATCGCGCAGCGCCTGCCGGTCGGCCTCTTCGATGGTCGCGCTGGCCGTCGTGACCTTGGCCGCGAAATCCAGCATCGCGCGCTGGCGCGGGGGAATGTCGGCCACGCGGTAGTTCATCACCATCGCCTCGCCAAGCGCCGGATCGCCCGACAGCTGCCGCACCGCCGCGCCATGCGCGACCTGGCAATACCAGCAGCGGTTGATCGCGCTCACGACCACCGCGATCATCTCGCGCTCCAGCTTCGACAGGCCCGAGGGGGCCAGCATCAGCGTGTTGTAGAGCGCGGTGAAGGCGTCGAGTTTCTCGATATCGAAGGCATGTGCGCGCAGCACGTTGGGCACGAGGCCCAGCTTCTCCTCGCAGATCTCGAAATAGCGCGCGGTGGCCTCGGGCAGCGGATCGACCGCGGGCAGGTCGAGCGCGGTGGGGGTGTCATCCTTGCGGGTCATGGGGCCTCCTTTTGCCGGTAATGATACGCACCGGCACAGGAGAATCCCATCGCCGAATAGAGACCGTTGGCCGCGTCATTGCCCTGCGTGCAGATGACGGCAAGATGTTGCGCACCCTGATCCGCGGCCCAGTGCGCCGCCTGCAGCATCATCAGCCGTCCGAGCCCGGCGCGGCGGTGCCGGGGGCGCACCTCGAGCGCGTGCACCATCGCCACGCCGTCGTGAACGGCCACGAAGCCTGCGGCGGCGGGCTGATCGCTGAGCCGCCCGAACAGGCCCGTCTTCGGCCCCCTGGCCCGCTCCATCACCGCCACGCGCGCGGGCCCGATGCCGCCCCCGGCCCAGATGTCGCGCATGATCTCCAGCGGCTCCCATACGGTAAAGGTGGTGACGCGCGGCAAGCTCTCACCGATGAACACGTCCAACGGCGCTACATGGAGGTTCACCGGATCGACCATGCGGTAGCCGCGCGCCGCCAGCATCGCGTCGAGCGCATCATCGCCCTCGCGCAACTGGAAAAGCGGAACCTGCCCCAGCGCCCGCATGGCCGCCTCGGCGCGGTCGAGGTCGTCCTCCGTCACCGCCCCCGCCGCCGTCGCCGCCGACACGCGATTGCCGCCGCCCTGCCCGTCGCGGATCGTGACCGGGCCGAGCGTCTCGGTGCCGGCGGCTGGCCATGTCGCCTCGGTGACGGCGTAGAGCGCGCTAACCGACGGCATCATGCCTCGAACATCCCCGCAAGTTCGGCCATCGCGGCAGCGAGCCGCGCACCATCCTGACCGCGGATCACGATCTGCGCCCCGTGACAGCCGTCGCGTATGAACGGGTAGGAGCCCACCGACAGGTCGGGATAGCGCGCCGCAAGCTCCGAGAGCGGCCCGGCGATATCGCCCTCGCCGCGCTGCACCTCCCATGTCTGCGACAGAAGCGGCGCCCCACCGGTGAGCGTTGGCAACACCGAGGCGAGCATCGCCTCGAAGATCGAGGGCACGCCCGCCATGACATGCACGTTGCGCAGGATGAAGCCCGGCGCGGCGCTTACGGGATTGTCGATCAGCGTGGCCCCGTCGGGGATGCGCGCCATGCGCAGCCTTGCCTCGTTGAGGTCCTGCCCGCGCGCCTCGTAATGCGCGGCGAGGATGGCGCGGGCATCGTCGCGGATGCCTATGGGGGTATCAAAGGCACGGGCCACTGCCTCGGCGGTGATGTCGTCATGGGTGGGGCCGATCCCGCCCGAGGTGAAAAGCATGTCGAACGCCCCGCTCAGCGCCCGCACCGCGGCCACGATCGCCGCCTCATCATCATGCACGACGCGCACCTCGGCAAGGTCGATGCCCGTTCGGGTCAGTTCGCGCGCGAGATGATGCGTGTTGGCGTCACGGGTGCGCCCCGAGAGAATCTCGTCCCCGATGACGAGCATGGCGGCGGTCGGGTTGGGCATGGCGGCCTCCTTGCAGATGATCCGGCCCCGGTATAGGCCCCGCCCATGCGGTTTCAAAGCCCCCTGCTGCGCGCCACGCTCCTGCGCCGCTACAAGCGGTTCCTCTCCGATATCCGGCTCGAGGACGGCACCGAGGCGACCGCCCATGTCGCCAACCCGGGCGCGATGACCGGCCTCGCCGGGCCCGGCACCACGATATGGGTCGAGCGCAACGACGATCCGCGCCGCAAGCTGCGCTACGCCTGGCGGCTGGCCGAGACGGCGGCGGGCGCGCTGGTGTGCGTCGATACCGGCGCAGCCAACAGGGTGCTGCGCGCGGCGCTTGAGGCCCGCGCGCTGCCCGCCTTCGCCGCCTATGAAGAGGTGCGCCCCGAACAGCGCATCGGCGCGGCAAGCCGCGCCGATTTCATCCTGCGCGGCCCCGGCCTGCCCGAGGCGGTGATCGAGGTCAAATCGGTGACACTGTCGCGTGCGCCGGGCCTCGCGGAGTTTCCCGATACCGTCACGGCACGCGGCGCGCGCCACCTTCGCGACCTCGCTTCCTGTGCCCGCGAGGGGCGGCGCGCGGTGCTCTTCTACCTCGTGCAGCGCAGCGACGCGGACCGCCTCGCCACCGCCGCCGATATCGACCCGGCCTATGCCGCAGCCCTCGCCGAGGCGTGCGGTGCCGGGGTCGAGGTGATGGCCCACCGCGCGGCGATCAGCCCGGAGGGCATCACAATCGGGCAGGCGCTGCCGCTCGGCTCTGGCCCTCGGGGCGAAAAAACCGTAAGTGAGGGCACATCCGGGGAAACCGACGGGGCATGACGTGAACCAGACGCATCGGGGACGCACCACGCGAGACGGAATCCGCATCCACGAGGCGGCGGATTTCGCCGGCATGCACGCGGCGGGGCGGCTCGCCGCGCAAATCCTCGACGAGGTGGCCGGGCACATCTTCGTCGGTCAGACCACCGAAGCGCTCGACGCGCTGATCGAGCAGAGGATCGAGGCGGCGGGCGCGACATCGGCGACCATCGGCTACAAGGGGTATCGCCACGCAAGCTGCATCAGCGTGAACCACGTGGTCTGCCACGGCATCCCCGGCGCACCGATCCCCAAGAGCGGCGGCGAGACCATCTCGCGCGATCACGAGAAACGGCGCGCCGACGACGCGCTGCGCGACGGCGACATCCTCAACATCGACGTGACGGTGATCGTCGATGGCTGGTTCGGCGATACCAGCCGGATGTATGTGGCCGGCACCCCCTCGCGCAAGGCCGAGCGGCTCATCCAGGTCACGCATGACGCGCTGATGAAGGGGATCGAGGCGGTGCGCCCCGGCAATACCTTCGGCGATATCGGCCACGCCATCCAGAGCCATGTGGAGGCGCAGCGCATGTCGGTGGTGCGCGATTTCTGCGGCCACGGGCTTGGCCGCGTCTTTCACGCGCCGCCCAACGTGCTGCATTACGGGCGCGCGGGCAGCGGCCCGCGGCTCGAAGAGGGCATGTTCTTCACCATCGAGCCGATGGTCAATCTCGGTCGCCCCGACAGCGTGGTGCTGAGTGACGAGTGGACGGCGGTGACGCGGGACAAATCGCTCTCGGCGCAGTTCGAGCATTCCGTCGGCGTCACGGCGCAAGGTGCCGAGATATTCACCCTGTCGCCCGCCGATCTTTTCCACCCGACCCGCGCCTGACGGCGCTGCCGCCCGCGTCGCTATCGGACAAGACAGTCGCTATCGGACATGCAAGCGTAATCGCGCCGGGCATCTCGCCGGCCCTCGACGCATTCCGGTCGTCTGCGTCGTGCCCCGCCCCCGCGGGGCCGCGCGAGGGGCGGTATGCCCAGAACCACGACAGACAGGAAACCGCCAATGGCGATGACGAGCACGCATCCCGTCCCGGCCCCCTCGCGCGCCGTGCAGGGACTCGTCTGCATCGAGGCGGCGATGCTGCTCTTCGTGGTGCAGGACGCGGCGATGAAATCGCTGCTCGCGACCTACCCGGTCTGGCCGCTTCTGTTCGCGCGTTCGGTGGTGGCGGTGATGGTGCTGGTGCCGCTCATCGCGTGGCTCGGCGGCCCGCACAGCCTGCGCTCGGGGCTCTGGCCGCTGCACCTGGCGCGCGCGGCGCTCTTTGCCGCGGGCTTTTCCATGTTCTACGCGGCGTTCCACGACGATTGCACGCTCACCGTCGCGCGGCGGCTGGTGGATTTCCTCGCGCCGCAATGGCTGCGCATCGGCGGCTACTGGTATCCGCGCGGCGGCATCCCGATCGACGTGCTCTGGGCCGAGGTGCCGCCGCCCGCAACGCTGGCGGGCATGACGCTCATCATCGCTTCGGGCCTCTATATCGGCTGGCGGGAGACGCGCATTACCCGGCGGGGCGATACCCAACCATCCATCGCCGGGAGCACCTTTGCCCCGGGCCATCTGCCACCGCCGCAAGGCCCCGGGGACGCGCGCGCACCATGAGCGTGGCGGCGACGACTGACCGCAACCTCTCGGGGTATCTGCTGGTCTTCATGGCCGGCGTGCTGTGGTCCACCGTGGGGCTGGGCATCCGCCTGATCGAGGACGCGGCGGTCTGGCAGATCCTGTTCTACCGCTCGATCTCGATGAGCGTGTTCCTCTATGTCGTGGTGCGGTTGCGCACCGGCCGCGCGCCGCTGACGCTGATCCGGGCGATGGGCCGGCCGGGGCTGGTGGCCGGGGCGGCGCTCGTCGCCGCCTATACCGGCGGGATCGCGGCGATCCAGTCCACCTCGGTCGCCAACGCGATGATGCTCTTTGCCGCCGCGCCGCTGATCGCGGCGGTGCTGGGGCGCGTCGTGCTGAGCGAGAGCGTGCGCCCCGCCACATGGATCGCCATCGTTGTGGCCGCCTGCGGCATCGCCGTGATGGTCTGGGACAAGACCTCGGGCGCGGCGCTCCGGGGCAACCTCGCGGCGCTCGGCTCGGCGCTGGGGTTCGCCGTGTTCACCGTGGCGCTGCGCCGCGGCCGCGCGGTCGAGATGATGCCCGCGGTGCTGCTCTCGGGGATGATCGGCACCGTGGTCATGGCCACGATCTGCCTCGCGCTCGGCCTGTCGCTGTCGCTTGCCCCCCGTGACGCGGGCATCGCCGCGGGCATGGGCGTTTTCCAGGTCGGCGCGGGGCTTGTGCTCTACACCATCGGGTCGCGCAGCGTTCCGGCCGCCGAACTCACGCTACTGTCGATGTCCGAGGTGGTGCTGGGCCCGGTCTGGGTCTGGCTGCTTCTGGGCGAGCGTGCCGAGGCGACCACCCTTGCCGGCGGTGCGATTCTGCTGGCCGCCATCGCAGGCAACGCGCTCTCGGGTGCGCGGCGCAAGCGCCCGCCACCGATCCCCTGACCGGCCAATCCTTGCCGACGCGGCATTTTTCCCGGGACGCCCCCCGGCTTTCGCGCGCTATACTCGGGCGACGACAAAGGCCGGAAAGGAGCACGACATGACACGCAACACGATCATCGGCGCGCTGGCGGGGCTGGCACTCGCTGGATGCATGAATACCAACGACAACCGCGAGGTGACCGGCGCGGCCCTGGGCGCGGGGGCAGGGCTGATCGCGGCCGCTGCCTTCGAGGCGAGTGCCGGCTGGACCGTGCTCTCGACGCTGGCGGGCGCGGCGGCGGGCACGCTCATCGCGCGCAACACCCGCACCAACCAATGCGCCTATTCCAACGGCGACGGCACCTACCGCACGGTGCCTTGCTGAGGGTGGAAAGGCCAAGGTCCCCGCATCAGCGGGGATCGCCGGGCGTTACGCAGAGAGGTCCGCGGGTCAGGGCCCCGGGTGAGGGGGCGCTTAGCCCCGTCCGCGGTAGGGCGGCACGCCCTGGTCGGGCAGCCACACGCCCTCGGGCGGGGGCCCGGTCTGCCAGAACACGTCGATCGGGATGCCCCCGCGCGGATACCAGTAGCCGCCGATGCGCAGCCATTGCGGCGCGAGGAAATCCACCAGCCGCCGCGCGATGGTGAGCGTGCAATCCTCGTGGAACGCGCCGTGGTTGCGAAAACTTGTGAGATAGAGCTTGAGCGACTTCGATTCCACCAGCCACGCGCCCGGCACATAGTCGATCACCAGGTGGGCGAAATCGGGCTGGCCGGTCATCGGGCAGAGCGAGGTGAATTCCGGCGCGGTGAAGCGCACGGCACAGGCCGTATCGGCCTGCGGGTTGGGCACGCGCTCGAGTTCGGCCTCTTCGGGGTTTTGCGGCACGCGGGTCTCGCCGCCAAGCTGCCTTAGGTCCTTGTAGATGTTGTCGTCGCTCATCCGTCCGTCTCCTTATCACACGCCGCGCCGGTTGCCCCAGAGCGTGACGTGCAGTTGCGGCAGCACCGTGGCGCTGAACCAGCCATCGGCGACCACCCGATCCACCAGCCAGCGCATCCGCGCGTCGATGCCTGCCTGATCCACCGTCGCCGCGTCGTCATCCGGCGGCGGCGGGGTGTGGTTGCCCGGCTGCAGGTAGAGCGGCAGCGACGGATAGCGCCCCGCCACCTCGCGCGCCCATCGGTAATCCGCCTCGTCGAAGACCACGATCTTGAGCACGGTTCGCGCGTCGCCCGCGGCGGCGCGGCAGGCGTCGAACGCGGCCCGGTCCACCGCCATCCCCGACGAGGGCGGCTTGGGCGAAAGGACCAGCATGTCGAGATCGGCGAACCAGTCGCGCGCCACGCTGCCCTGCGTCTCCATCGCGAAGCGGTAGCCCCGCGCGCGCCCCTCCGCGATCAATGGCCCCAGCGGCTGAATCGCCGGGTTGCCGCCCGAGAGCGTGACGAGGATGGGCCGCCCGCCCGTCAGGCGGGCCACCTCGGCCAGCACGGCGCCGGGCTGCATCGGTGCCCATGTGTGGCGATACTCAGTGTCCACCGCGTGCAGGCTGTCGCACCACGAACAGCGGTAATCGCAGCCACCGGTGCGCACGAAGACGGTAGGCTGCCCGATCAGCGCGCCCTCGCCCTGAATGGTCGGCCCGAAGATTTCCGAGACGCGGACGGGATCGGTCACGGCCGGTATTCCGCCCAGGTCTTGGGCGTCTCGCTGACCCTGACGGCGCTTACCTCGGGCCAGCGGGCGCGGCACCAGTCGTGGAAATGCCGCGCCATGCGCTCGGCGGTCACACAATCGTCGCCCAGCACGTCGTTGAGGTGGCGGTGATCGAGACGGTCGTCGATATAGGATTTCAACTCGGCGAGGTCGTGGTAGTCGCGCACGAACCCGGCCTCGTCCAGCGCCTCGGCGGCGAGTTCCACCACCACGATATAGTTGTGCCCGTGCAGCCGCGCGCAGGGATGCCCCTCGCGAAGCCCGAAGAGCTGATGCGAGGCGGAAAAGTGGAATTCCTTGGTGATCCGGTACATCAGCGCCCCTCCACCGCCTGCTGCCAGTAATCGGGATCGTCATACGCGGTCGGGTCATCAACGCCGGCCAGGTGAAACGCCTCGCGCCGCTCGACGCA
>Ga0102943_1002653_pt1 | contig 10347 bp, 7 predicted proteins | sample SalPonC_black_MG_FD_78174 | JGI IMG/M metagenome (GOLD analysis project Ga0102943, IMG submission 78174) | Salt pond soil microbial communities from South San Francisco under conditions of wetland restoration - Salt Pond MetaG... | ecosystem: Environmental > Aquatic > Marine > Intertidal zone >...
CTGCATGGGTGACTGTGTGGGAGAGTAGAACGCTGCCAGGTTATTCTTGAAAAAGGCCCTGTTCATCTATACGATGTTCAGGGCCTTTTTTTATTCTAACACTGCAAATCACCGGCTTGACCGGTGCGTTTTCCTAGTTGGAGTATCTTTTATTTGGCTATACAAGGATTCGATTTCGACTTTTTCGTTCAGAGGGGGTTTGGGCCCCCAACCGCCGCTCCTTTTAATACCTATTTCAGCCAGTCATCCACCTGGGATTTGATATCCTCCAGTTCTTCGTCGCCGGCCTTGCGGATGGCTTTTATTTTATCCCGGGCCGTATCAACCTGTCCCTGGAGTGTGCGGATGTTTTCCATCAACGTACTTTTGACCTCGGCATTTGCCTTCTTGGCCTCTACCCGGGCTTTCTCTTCTTCTGCTTCAGCCTGTTTGGCTTCAATTTCCTTATCCCAGGCGTCAATTTTAGACTCCAGGGTTTTTATCAGCTTATCACTCAGTGACATGGTCCCTCCTCTGCAGGTTCTTTTAGATTCTGGTCATTGTTAGGCTGCTTCAAAAGCCTTACTGGCTTCTATATTGAGGGGCAACCCATGCCCTCCCTTTACAATTCCCTTGATGTTAGGGCGGTCCAAGATTGGTACGCGATTTTCGGGTAAGCCGAAAAGGAAGATGTATTATGAACGATCCTTTCTTCCATCCGGGTGGGTGTTGCCCTTTACTGCACCCGGCTCTCCTGTGATGAAATCATTTTCCATATAGCTGACCATCTCGTCTGTAGAAAGAACCTTGGCCACTGTACTGCGGGCAATCGTCAGGGCTGTTTCCTGGTTAGCCGTGGCTGTGGCGACTGCATCGTCAACCACCACGACATCGTACCCGCGTGAGTTACCGGCGTAGGCTGTACTGAGGATACATTCATCGGTCCAAAGGCCCGTGAGAACGATGGTGTCAATATCGAAGGCCTTGAGTTTTTCATCCAGATAGGAGTTGCCATTCTCATCAAAATTCCAAAACATGTCCAGATGCTTACCATGGTAGAACCATCCGCCGGCCATCTCTTCCTCGCTGGGTGCTATTTCTGACAGAGGTTCCATACCAGGGGCTCCGTCGAAGATGTAGACGGCGTTCTGCGGATCTTCAGGCTGCAGACCTTTCGGGCCATACCAGCGATCCATTGCATTTGAAATACCGTCATCGAATCTGCGGGTCCAGGCACTCCAGGTAATACAGACGCCATCGCTGCCGGATCGAGCCGTCCGAAAAACACCCACCAGCTTGGTCAGGTTTACAAGGATTTCTCCAGCATAGGGTCGGTACTCTTCCTGGCAGTCATCTAAAAGCAGGGCGATTCGACGGGGACGATCATTCAAATCCCATGATGCCCAGAAACTCAGTGGCTGTCCCTGAGGACCGCCAGGCGTTTTGCTGTGGTTGTCCATCGGCTGCACTGCCAGTTCCCTGTCTCTATGCTTGCATGGCTGATTTAGGGCTTCTTTCAGAGTCAGAATCTCATCTTTGCTGCTGTTCATTTCTTACCTCTCTTTCCAGTTCATCATGTTTCCAATCATTCTGTTTGCTTTTTTCCTGTCGCAATCTTAGCCATTTCACACATTACTACAGATAATTAAAATTCTTAATATCGGCAAAAACATGTAATTTACTATATTAACCTGTGTAGATGAGCCTGTCCCAAAACCCAACAAACACTTGTCTGGTTAAATCAGGCTGATATTATGCAATAGTAAACACTATGACCTGTCAGATGCGGCTGCCGGAACCGGTCCGGCAGCGCATCAGTCTGTTTATACGGTAAATCTGCCGACCATTTCGTTGAGCTCACCGGCCAGCCCCGACAGCTTGTCGGCGCTGGACTTCACCTGGAGACCGCCGGACCGGACCTCGTCCGTGGCCTGGTTCACCAGGTTAATATCCTGGTTCACCTCACCGACCACGGCCGAGACCTGGTTCACATTGGTATTGACCTCGTCCACCCCGGCGGCGGCCTGGCCCACGTTATTGGCGATTTCCTGGGTGGTGGCGGACTGCTCTTCAATGGCCGTGGCCACGGTGGTCACGACCTCATTGATCTCGTTGATGATGGTCACAATGGACCCGATGGCCTCAACGGATTCCTGGGTTGTGGTCTGAACACCGGATATCCGGGTGCTGATCTCACTGGTGGCCTCGGCGGTCTGCTGGGCCAGGGCCTTGATCTCCCCGGCGACGACGGCAAACCCCTTGCCGGCTTCACCGGCCCGGGCCGCCTCAATGGTGGCGTTCAGGGCCAGCAGGTTGGTCTGCTCGGAGATATCTGAAATGGTCTCAGTCACCTTGCTGATCTCCCCGGCGGCCCGGCCCAGGTCATCCACCCTGGCAGATACGGATTCAGCTGTCTCCACAGCCCGGGCCGTGGTCTCACTGCCCCTGGCCGTGTTGCTGGAAATCTCGCCGATGGTGGCGGACATCTCCTCAACTGCCGATACAATGGTCTGGATATTGGCCGTGGCCTGCTCCGTGGCCGCTGCCACCGAGTTCATGCTGGTGGTCATCTCCTCGGATGCCGCTGCCACGCTGTTGGACCGTTCAGCGGTCTGGTCCACGTTGGAGGCCATCTGTTCGGACACGGCGGACAGATCTCCGGAAGAGGTGTCAAGGACGGAAACCCCGTTGGCAATGTCCTGTATCATCTTTGACAGGTTCTGGGACATATGCTTCATGCTGGCGTAAACCCCCCGGGTCCTGGAATCGTCCTCATCAAAGGTGAGCACAAGGTTGCCGTTGGCAATGGTTTCCGCGATCTCGGCGATGTCCCGGGGGTCACTGCCCAGCTGTCCCATGACGCTTTTTGTGATGAAAACCACGATCAGAATACCCGAGGTCAGGGCAATCAGGCTGACCAGTGTGATAACGGTAACAGCCTTCTGGTTAAAGGACTGAAGCCGGGGACCGATCTCGTCCTGAACCGTCTTGATGTCCAGCTTGAGATCTTCAACCTTGCCGGCCACTTCCGGGCCGATGCGGTCCAGGGTATTGTCGATGACCTTGTTCCGGTTAAAAACAGTGGCAGCCAGGTCGTCAAAGGCCTTTTGATAGACCTGCCGGGCATTCTGCACATCTGAAAGGTTTGCCCTGCGCTGGGGATTTTCCAATTCCCTGTCCAGAATTTCCAGATGTTTCTTCATTTTGTCGAATTCCTTATGGACACGGTCCACATCGGCCTGGGCATTGGTATCCAGGAACTTGGCCGTGTAAAGCCGGGCCAGCAGAAGACTGCGCTGGGTCATGCCGGCCCTGAAGGCTGCGGTCAGATCTCCGTCAGCTTCCGCCGAGGTCATGATCTGGGTCAGGGCCTTTTCCATGACCGGGCCGTTGACGTTCAGGACCTCGTTGACCAGACGGTTCCGCTGGGCTTTGAACTTGACCACCTCACCGAATCCCCGTTCATACCCCTTTAACTGATTTCCGATTTCATCGACCATGGCGGCCCGTTCGGGATTCTGGATCTCCCTCTGGGACCGGTCCTGGAATTTCGCCATCGTGTCCCACCGGTCGTTGTACCGCGTGAGGGCCTCATCGCTGCCGGAGATCAGATACTCTTTCACGTTCATCCGCACCAGAAGCATATTGGCCTGGAGCCGTCCGGCCAGATTGGTGTCCCGGGCCATCTCCCGGTAGTCTTCGAATCCTGAGGCGGCATTTTTCAGGGCTGAAAACCCGGCTCCTGCCACGATGAGCATCAGGATAAGTACGACGGCAAACCCGCCGATCAGTTTTGTTTTCAATTTCATACGTTTAAGATTCATTTTGCGGTCCTTTTTTGTGCAATAGTTTCATTATGTGATGGTTTTTCCTGTGCAATTTGCCCGGCCAGTCAGCATTGTCTGCCATGGGTTTCACTCATCATTGCAAAAGATGTACCATAAGCTTAAAAACAATATTATGCATGATATCAAATAGTTACAATGAAGGCATGAAGCCGTCCCTCCTGAAACCACACGGCTTTCCTGTTTTTCAAAACGATTTTTCTGTTTTGTGAAACGATATAGTTTTTTACCGGTGTCCTGCGGATTTTTTTAAGGCCCGCCAGCACAGCAAATTCCTTGTCGGGTAAGTTTTGACTGAAACGAGGTCATCAGTGGCATCAAAATCCTAAATCAGTTCTTTGGAAGGTTTCTTAAAAGATTCAACCAGGGTCTTGCTCATATCCCGGCACATCTGCCGATCAGCAAAATTCTCAAATCGACAGAGGGTTGGGCTGCTTGCCAGTTCCTCGTCTTTGCCAACGGCAGTTTGTATGGCCATACCTTGCTTGGTAAAAAGCAATTCACATCCTTTCAAAAGAGAGCTGAAAGAATGCTGTTGACAAGCTGTTTGCGATCGAATAAGTAAACATCAATTCAGGTGCCGTAAAAGGCTTAAAAGGGAACCCTGTTGGAATCAGGGACGGGCCCGCCGCTGTGATCGGGGACGAACACTGCACAAGGTCACTGGCCAATTGGCTGGGAAGACGCAGTTATTAGGACGATCCGAAAGTCAGAAGACCTGCCTGGAACATGGCATATTATGCGCATCCCCGTGGACAAGGGAGAGGCATACCAAAATCTGTGGAAAAATCAGGGAATCCCAGATCATCTTAAAATGGTCCGGGGTTTTTTCTTTATCATCCCCGGCAAACAATTAGTGGCTTCAGGACCTTGCCATCTGGCGGATGTTGTTGCGGTTCCCCCTGTCAGGCAAGTCAGATCCATGAATTTTCCTGCAGCCTTGGGGAGAAGAAGATGAATCGTTTTCTGATGTATTTTTCTGTGTTCACTGCATTTGCTCTATCAATGCCCCCGGGCGTCATGGCCCGGGATGACGGTGCTGCCGACAACACCTATACCCAGATGAATGAGGTGGTGGTCACCGCCGGCCGCATACCTGAACCCAAAAAAGCCATTCCCGCCCATGTCACCGTCATCGACGAAGACGCAATACAACAGTCCACAGCCGTTGACCTGGGGGAGCTTCTGGCCCAGAACGGACTTGATGTCCGGCAGTACCCAGGGGCCCTGACCACCATCGGTATCCGGGGGTTTCGCACCGATTCCCACGGCAATGATCTGAAAGGCCAGGTCCTTATCCTGCTGAACGGCCGCAGGGCCGGGACCGGTAATGCCGCCAAGATCATGACCAAGAATGTGGAACGGGTCGAAATCATCCGGGGACCGGCGTCGGTTCAATACGGTTCCGCCGCCATGGGCGGCGTGGTCAATGTCATCACCAGGCGGGGCAAAGGAGAGTTTACCGCATTTGCCGAAGGGGCGGCAGGCAGTTTTGACACCAAGAATGGCAGCGTGGGCCTCTCGGGAGAAGCCGGCGGCCTCGACTATTCAGGATCAGCCACAACCGCTTCCGCAGGAGATTACACCACGGCATCTGGTTCCCTGTACAAAAACACCGGCATGGACAGCCGGAAAAACGGCAGCTTCAACCTGGGGTATACCTTTGCCCAGCGCCACCGCATCGGACTCATGGTTCACAGCTTTGACGTAGACCAGTCCGGATCTCCGTCCTACCTGGTCCGAAATGACCTGGATGACTACTCAGACACGTCCAATACCTCGGCGGATTTCACCTATGAAGGCGGCAGTGCCAACGACCGGTTTCTCTGGTCAGCCCGGTATTTCACCGGGCAGGACAAGGATACCTCGGTAGATCCCACGGCCTCCAACCCTGACGGCTGGGACGACGGGGTGGATTACAAGAAAAAAACAAAATCCCAGGGGGCCCAGGCCCAGGTCACCGGGCAATGGGGGCTGTCAAAGCTCACCGCCGGCATGGACTGGATTGATTACGACATTGAGGCCAGTTCCGCCCCCCTAAGATCCACCTATGAAAACCTGGCCGGGTTCATGCTGGGCCGTCTCAGCCTCTTTGATGACCGTCTGACCGCCTCTGCCGGTGCCCGGTACGACCGGTACGAGGTTGAAATGATCGATCCGGCCGGAAGGACCGAGGATGACACCCAGCTCACCCCCAATCTGGGCCTGGCCTTCATGCTTCTGGACAACCTAAAGCTGCGGGCCGGTTATTCCCAGGGTTTTATCATGCCGTCGGCCGACCAGCTGGCAGCAGATTTCACCTCCTTTGGCACCGCCTATGTGGGAAATTCCAACCTGAGCCCGGAATCCTCCGAAACCTGGGAGGGGGGCCTGGACCTGTTCTGGAACGGTCTGTCCGGCGGACTGACCTATTTTCATACCGACTACAAGGACAAGATTGAAAGCGTCACCATTGCCGCAAATACCAACTCCTGGAAAAACATCGGTAAATCCAGGATCACGGGATTTGAGGGCGACCTGGGCTGGGATTTAGGGCAGACCTTTGACTGGGGTTTTACCCTGCGGCCCTATGTCAGCCTCACCTGGCTGACCGAATACAAGGACAGGACCACAGATGCCGATCTGAAATACACCCCGGATCTCCTGGTCTCTTACGGCATCTCCCTGTCCGGTCTGGGCGGGTTTTCCTGCCGCCTGAACATGACCTATACGGGCAAAAAACAGGTGGACGACTGGATCAACTACACCGGTGAGTTTACCCAAGGCTCCTTTACCGTGGCGGACGTCAGCCTCTCCCAGGTCCTTGTGGAAGGGGAAAGCTGGGGCCGGATTTCCATGGATGCCGGGATCCGCAACCTGTTCAATCAAGCGTACCAGTATGTGGACGGATATCCCATGCCCGAACGCAACTTCTACCTGGGCGTGAGATATACCTACTAGGGGCTGACCCATGGAGCTGAAATCCCTCATCCTGGGCCTGGTCCTCTCCCTGGGCGCCTTTGCCCTGAAAAGCGGCGCAGGACTGGGCTATGCCGCAGCAGGGTCCCGGCGACCATCCCGGGCCCTGGTCATCCTGGTCGGATTTTTTTCCGGATACGGCGCCCTCTTTTTTTTGGCCGCCCAAATCCTGGACATTGCCGATCTTGCGGCATGGGTTCCCCGGATGGAAGCCGTTTTCAGAAGCGGCATGGCCCTTCACATGGTCCTGGCCGGGCTTCTGGCATTCTGGGGGATACGGCTTTTGACCCGGGGGCAGCACCAGGGCAGACCGCTCCAGCCGTCCCAGGCCAGGCCGACCCGGGCCTGGCTGGCACTGGCCCTGCCCTGTCCGGTCTGTTTCCTGGTCATCCTGATCAATACAGGGCTTGTGTCCGCCCTATATCCGGACCGGCCTCATCTTATCTGGTGGCTGTTTTCAGGGTTTATCACAGCCAGCCTTGCCGCTGCCCTTGCTTTTTATCTCCTCGGCAGGGGGCGGCAGGGGATAGACCCCCTACTGGGAGGGGTGATGCTCTATATGTCCGCTTATTTTGTTCTCTGCATCACCATCATCCCCCAGTTCGGTAACCTTGAAACCATCTACCGGCTCTCCCGGCCCCTGTTCTGCATAGCCACAGCGCAGGGGCAGGGATCATTTCCCGGTGGCACCGCTGCCCTGCTTGCGGCAGGGGCTTTTCTGGCCCTTGCCGCAGGCTTTTTCAATCCCTTTCAAAAAAGAGACTGATATGACTGCCATTTTAAAAACCTTTATTTACCTGGTCTCCTCCTCCCTCTTTGTCCCCGTGCTCCTGGCCCTGGCCCTGCTTGTGGTCTGGGCCCTGGTCTATGCCGGGCAGTTTTTCCGCACCTGGCTGACCCGCCGGCGCCTCATGGATCCGGGAGAAGACCTGCCTGAAATGATCTTGTCCGGGGGCTTTGAAACCTGCCTGCCCGGAAAAGTGGTCCGGGTGATCCGCCGGCTGGAGGCTCTGAATTCCCGAGGAGGTCAGGTCCTTGTGGTCAACCTGCTCAGGGACGCCGAATTATCCATGTGGCGCTCCCTGGACAAGCTCAAGATCATGATCCGCCTGGGCCCGGGCCTGGGCCTCATCGGCACCCTCATTCCCATGGGAACGGGCCTGGCCTCCCTGGGCCAGGGGGATCTGGCCCAGCTTTCCCAGGAACTGGTTGTGGCATTTACCACCACGGTGGTGGGCATGGCCCTGGGGCTTGGGGCCTATGTGCTTTTTACCGTCCAGCGCCGGTGGGTTGAGGCAGATGTTAAAAACCTGGAACTGGCCGCAGAGCTGCTCTGCATGGACACCACAGACATTGCATCTGAAAAGGCGGCCTGAGATGAAATACCTGAAACCACCCCAGAACAGGAATCAGGGCCTTTCAGACAATGATCCCATGACCGGGGTGGCCAACCTTTTCGACCTGGGCCTGGTCTTTATCCTAGGCCTGCTCATCGCCCTGTTCGGGGCCCTTCACCTGGAAGAACTGCTGTCCCGGGATTCCCAGGTGACCATCCTAAAAAAAACAGAGAACGGCCAGATGGAAATCATTGAAAAAAACGGCACAAAGATTTCGGCCATGAAGGTCTCAAAGGACAAGGCCAAGGGCCGGGGCCAGCGCCTGGGAACAGCCTACCAGCTGGAAGACGGCTCCATGGTCTATATCCCGGATTAAGTGCCGGCCAAAAGGACAGTTTCACATGCCCCCCATTTTAAAGCGCATCTTTCTTTTGCTCACCGCTCTGGCACTGGCAGCCCCGGCCGCCCTGCCTGCCCGCGCCTCACAAGGGTCAGCCCCGGACATCACCTTCCTGGTCCTGGACCACAATTCCTATCTTGCCCGCCTGGCCGCGGACAGTCTGGCATCCGAGGGAGCGGCAACCGACAACCGGGCGCAATCCTGCCGTATTGCCGTGGTCACCGCCTCTGACCTGGAAGAAAACCCGAACCAGCAGGGTCCGAATCGGGTGAAGCAGCTCCTGGATCAAAGCCCGGTGGTATTGGTGGATGTCATGGGCCGGGAACTGGAGGCCTTTGTCACAACCCATATAAACCCCGCCTCAAAACCGGTCTACGCCCTGAGGGGCTCCCTGGATGACGCAGGCCTGAAGAAAAAAGGCTTCATCTTTGACGATGAGGTCTCAGCCTATTACCGCCACATCAGCGTCGACAATATCCGGAACATGCTGTGCCTCATCCTCCACCGCCACAAAGACAGTGCCATCACCTATGAAGCGGTCAGGCCCCGGCCCCGGTTGGGTCTTTTTCACCCACAAGCCATGAAGGACAGGGGTAAAGACAGTGGCATTTTCACCGGTTTCGATGACTATATGGCCTGGGCCCGAAGCCGCCCCGGATTTGATCCGGACAGGCCATGGATCGGCTTTCTCTTCTTCTCCTCTTTTCTCACCCCGGGACAGCAGGTCCCTGTAGAAGCCGGTATTGAACGCCTTGAAGCCGAAGGTTTCAATGTCATTCCCTGTTTCGGCCGGGAAAAAGAGGCCGTAACGACCTTTCTTCTGGACCATGAGGGACAGCCCCGGGTAGATATGCTTTTGGCCTTTTCCTTTAAATTTTATTCCAGCCTCACCCCGGAGCTGGCCAGGGTGCTGGAACAGCTGGACGTCCCCATTTTCAGTGCCGTATCCGCCTATCAGGACACCATAGACCAGTGGCGGAAGAGCCCTGTGGGCATCTCCACCACTGCCGTGGCATGGTCCATGGCAGTACCTGAAATTTCAGGTCTCATTGAACCCACGGTGCTGTCCGGCAAGGAAAGACAGATTCACTCGCCCTCGGGCAAACCCGTCTATGTCAGCCAAGTGGTGGAAGAGACCATGGACCGCCTGATTCCCAGGCTGAATCGCTGGCAGATCCTACGGGACAAACCAAATCCGGATAAAAAAATCGCCCTGATGTTCTACAACCACCACCAGGGCAAGCAGAATATCGGTGCCTCCTACCTCAACGTCTTCAGGTCCATTGAACAGATCGTGGCAGGCCTGAGAAAAAATGGCTATCATACCGGCCAGCCTCTGACCGGGGAAGGGATAAAAGAACTGATTCTGGCTTCGGCCCGGAACATCGGCTCCTGGGCCCCCGGCGAACTGGACAAAATCATGGGTTCCGGCCGGGTGATTCAAGTTCCTCTGGACACCTACAAAGCCTGGTTTGCAGACCTGCCCGAGGACTTTCAAAAACAGGTCATCCGCCAATGGGGCCCCCCTGAATCCTCGAAGATCATGTCACAGGACAGGGCCTTTATCATCCCTGCGGTAGTGTCTGGCAACCTCATCCTCCTGCCTGAACCGGCCCGGGGCTGGGGGGATGATCCCATGAAGCTCTATCATGACACCACCCTCTATCCCCACCACCAATACCTGGCCGTCTACCTCTGGCTGTCCAGGACCTTCAGGGCTGACGCCATGATCCACCTGGGCACCCACGCCACCTATGAATGGACCCCGGGCAAGCAGGCCGGCCTCTCTCCCTCCTGCGCCCCGGAAGTCCTGATCACGGACATCCCC
>Ga0102943_1002655_pt1 | contig 10345 bp, 7 predicted proteins | sample SalPonC_black_MG_FD_78174 | JGI IMG/M metagenome (GOLD analysis project Ga0102943, IMG submission 78174) | Salt pond soil microbial communities from South San Francisco under conditions of wetland restoration - Salt Pond MetaG... | ecosystem: Environmental > Aquatic > Marine > Intertidal zone >...
CGGCGCGTCGGCCGTGATTATGGGGGCGGGCCAGGAAGTGCCGGAGACGGCCAAGCTGAAGATCGAGAGTTATCTGCGTGCCAACATTCGGGCCATCACCGAGGAATATCCTTACCGCTCCGAAGTGATCCGGGCCATGCTCGATGCCGAGTATGAACTGGTCATCGACGAGGAGGTGATCAAACCGGCGGGGGAGTTGCTCACGCTGACGGCGACTGAGGCGATGAAGGAATATGGAGACCCGCCCCAGCCGCTGCTTGGCAAGGGGATCCACGAGTCGGTCGAGGAACTGCTCGACGCGCGCTTTGGCGCGGGGAATTACAAAATCAAGGATTTTGAAGTCACTTACTCCGAGCGGATTGCCAAGTGGATGGACTCTTTCGCGCCCGCCTTGCTCGGGATCGGGATGTTGCTGCTTTTCCTCGAGTTTAAAACCCCCGGCTTCGGCGTCTTCGGGATCGCGGGTATTGTTTTGATTTCGATCTTTTTCATCAGTCAGCACATCGCGGGACTGGCAGGCAACGAGGCGATTTTGTTTTTCGCCCTCGGCATAATACTGGTCCTGGTGGAGCTGTTCTTCTTCCCCGGCGTGCTGGTCTTTGCGCTCAGCGGGCTTGCTTTAATCTTCGGTTCGCTGCTGTGGGCAATGGTGGATATCTGGCCGGAAGAGCCCATCCGGCTTTCGCCGGAATTTTTCGCGGAGCCCGTGGTCAACCTCGTTTTCGGCATGGCCATCACCGTGCTTGGCGCGGTTATTTTCGGGCGTTTTTTCAAAGGGTCCTGGTTCGAACGGTTGCTCGTTTTGGAGGAGGCTGCCGGCGGCAGCGGCCAGTCGATCCGCGCCGAACGGGACTCTTCGCTGCCTCAACCCGGCAGCGAGGGCAGGGCCGTCTCGGATCTTTTCCCCAGCGGCCGCGTCGAGATCGATGGGCGGCGCTACGAGGCGCGAAGCGCGTTGGGCCCGATCGAGCACGGCAGCCTGATCCGCGTCAAGGCACGCAGTGACTTCGGCCTGGTCGTGGAGGAGGTTGAACCATGATTTTGATATCCGGACTGGTTCTAGCCGCACTCGTCCTCATCTTTTTCGAGGTGATTTTGCCCGGGGGTATTCTCGGCTTGTTGGCTCTGGCCTGTATCGTCGCTGCGACCTGGCTTGGGTTCGCCGGCTATGGCGCTTTGGGCGGGGCGCTCACCCTACTTGGATCGCTCGTCGCGGTCGGGTTGCTCGTCTTTATCGAATTTAAATTGATGGCCAACTCCAAGTGGGGCAAAGGCTTCTTTCTCGGCTCCTCCGTCTCGGGGCATTCGAATATCCCCCAAGGCGAGGATAGTATCGTCGGTATGGAAGCCACCGCGATTACCCGTTTAAATCCGAGCGGAAAGATTGCAATCGACGGAAGATCCTACGAGGCTTATTCACAAGACGGTTATATCGACTCCGGAGAGTCGGTGGTCGTAACCAAGCGCGATAACTTTAAACTCATCATCAAGAAATCATGACCTCAATCCCACTCCCACTCGTGTCGGCCGAATGGCCGCTTGCCCTCGCCGGTTGGCAACTTGGTGCGGCCGCCATCCTCGGCCTCATCCTGCTGATTGTCGGCTTTATCATCATTTCATTTTTCAGCATTTGGCTGCGTGCTTTCCTTTCGGGGGCGTCCGTCGGATTTCCAACGCTGGTCGCCATGCGACTGCGGGGTGTCCCCGCATCTGTCATCGTTAATGCCCGGATTACTGCGGTCAAGGCAGGCTTGGAGTTGAGCGCAAACGACCTCGAGGCGCACTATCTGGCAGAGGGTAATGTCATTCAGACCGTGCAGGCTCTGATCGCCGCGGATAAGGCGAACATCGCGCTTGATTGGCAGCGCGCCTGTGCCATCGACCTCGCGACCAAGGGCACGGGCAAGTCCGTGCTCGAAGCGGTCCGCACCTCCATTAATCCAAAAGTAATCGAGTGCCCGGCTTCCGGCGGTGGTCGTAATACCATCGATGGCGTAGCCAAAGACGGTATCCAGGTTAAGGCCCGTGCCCGTGTGACGGTTCGCTCCAACCTCGACAACTATGTCGGTAGCGCCCTCGAAGAAACGATTATCGCCCGTGTGGGTGAGGGTATTGTCACCACGATTGGTTCGGCAGATTCCTACAAGACAGTGCTCGAATCTCCGGATTCTATATCCAAAGTCGTGCTGGAGCGCGGCTTGGATGTGGGCACCGCCTTCGAGATTCTTTCCATCGATATCGCCGACGTCGATGTGGGCGAGAATATCGGCGCCAAACTACAGGAGTCCCAGGCTGAAGCCGACAAGAATGTCGCCCAGGCCAAGGCCGAAATGCGCCGTGCCGCTGCCGTCGCGCTCGAGCAGGAGATGAAGGCCCGCGTGGAAGAGATGCAGGCCAAAGTCGTTGAGGCCGAGGCCGAGGTGCCTCGTGCCCTGGCGGAAGCCTTCCGCTCGGGTAATCTGGGTGTGATGGATTACTACCGCTTGAACAATATCAAGGCGGACACCGATATGCGTGACTCCATCTCCAAGGGAGACGAAAACAAATAGCGAATAGTGGACGGCGGGGCGTTTGAAACCGCCCCGCCTCTCCGCAGCTTCTACGCAGAATCACCTGTCTCAAGTGCCGAATCCTTTAAATGGATAACTTTCTCGAAATTCTCATCCCGCTGATTTTTGCAGCGATCTACTTCTTCGGAAACATGTTTTCCGGGAAGTCGAAGGAAGAGGAGGAATCGCCTCCGGGCCTGCCTCGGAGCAGAGATTCAGAAGACGAGGAGGCGGAAGCGGTCGAGCGCCAACGCCGCATCCAGGAAGAGATTCGGAGGAAGATCATGGAGCGGCGCCGTGCCTCCGAAGGCGGACAGTCCGCCCCGGCGGTTCCGATCGGTCAAGAGTTGCGCGAGCGCCGGCAGGAGGTCGAGGCACCACGCGCGGCCCGCGAGGAGGCACGCGAGGAAGCTTCAGCTTACTCGACCCCTCCGCACGAGGCGGAATCAAAGCCCGCGTCACCCACCTTTACGTGGGATGAGTCAGATAACGCCTACGATGACACCTTGCAGGCGCGCTTGAGGCGCATCGAGAAAACCAAACGAGAGGCTGAAAAGCTGCGAAAGCAGGCTGCGAAACGAAGCCGGATCTCAGATGATGGAGGTGAAAAGCGCAGACAACAAAATACCGGCGGTTACTTCACCGGCACGGTGCGTGGGAGTTTGCGGGATCCGCAAGCAGCCCGGGTCGCCTTCGTTTATGGTGAGGTGCTCGGTCGTCCGATTAGTTTGCGTAAAGGAGCCAGCTCGGTTCCCGGCTTGGACTGGCCTTAGTGGCATTCGTTTTGGCGTAACAATTCACTGCAATTTAATCTTTTCGTAAGGTCTCCGTGTCATTCTTACATTAGTCTGCGGGAAATCATTCCGTAACTAATTATGACACAACTCCTCTGTAACCCCGTTTCCCCCGCCATGTGCGCCGAAGAACTCTTTGATGTCGTCGACGAGCAGGATCGGGTACTCCGCCAGGAAACCCGCTCGATCGTCCACCGGGACCGGCTCCTGCACCGAGCCGTGCACATTTTCGTCTTCAATGCCAAAGGCGAACTCTACTTACAACGCCGCTCGATGAATAAGGATAGCGCGCCCGGTAAATGGGTGAGTTCCTGCTCGGGGCACGTTGACAGCGGCGAGGACTACGATACGGCCGCCTACCGCGAGCTTGCAGAGGAAATCGGCCTGTATCGACCCAACGGGATGGAACGTGTGTTCAAGGAATCAGCCTGCCGACCTACCGGTAATGAATTTGTCTGGGTCTATCACTGCCGTTCGGAGGGTCCGTTCGTTCTTGATCCTGAAGAAGTCAGCGACGGCCAGTGGATCGACCTCGACGCCCTCGACCGTTGGATCAAAGAGCGCCCCCGCGACTTCGCCTGGTCGTTTACCCACCTTTGGAAGAAGTATCAGCAGCGGTGACTTTTATCCGTGGCGAACTTGCTGCGAGCAGGCTTGATAGAGAGTCACTCTACCACTTCTTCAAGAAAGCGCACGTCCAAGTCGCTGGAACCCCGCAAAACTGGCGGGAAAAAGATCATCAGGTAACGATGATTCGCTTCAAATGAGTAGGTCTTGATAAGAGCAGGGAGCAGACGTTCACCGCTGAAGTCCCGCGTCCATAAATTGATGGGAAGACTTTCCTGGACCCGGAAGCTGTCCGACTCGCCTCTATTGAGTTTGACGCGTTTGTCCTCAAGCAGGCCATCCAGTTCTCTCCCTGAGATATTCAAAAAAATCAAGCGATTCTCAGGCAAATGAGTCAGCGAGTCGTTAAACGGATAGATGAGGTATTTCAGGTTGTTTTTGGGGTCGTTTTTGAAGTTCGGATTCTGGACGAAGATCAATAACCATTTGTCAGAAGTCTCCGGTATCTTGACCCTGCCAACGAGTTGACCTGTCTTTGTGTTCTGAAATCGAATAACACTTCCTCCTTTAAAAGGATAGGGGCCCATTCTCGCCAGACTGTGAGTCTCTATTGATTTTGGTTCTTTAGGCTCTTCACCTGCTTCGACTGCTGTTTCATCAACTGGTATATACGCAATATCCCTTACGGGGTATTGGCCGTAAGTGAAAAATTCGATTTGCCTGATTTCCTGTGCGGTAAGACAGGCTGAGAGGGAACAAGCGGAGAGGAAAATCTGTATCGAACGCATCATATTTCGTTTTCGCTCAACCATCGAACCGCGAGAACTCTGAATTGTCGGTTGGTTGGCCCTGTTGGGTTTGCTGTTGGATCTACTGGCTCAGGGATTCGTTGAACAGTCGCTTCAATGGTAGCCACGCTCTCAGTCAGTCCCAGCTCAGAAATGCTGCGCCCGCGTGCCCGGATTTTAAAGGTATCCGATCGGGGTGATAACATCGGACCGATGGCGGTCATCACGTCGGCCTGAGTCAGGAATCCGGGTGAGAAATGATCAATCTCAATTGGAGTTTCACCGCTTTCCTCCTTCGGAGTTCCAGAGGTTTCCCATTTGTGATACCATTCTTGGTGCTCGTTTAAACCCGTGCCGAAGGTTTTTCTTATAGCTTCCTCCATAAGACTCTCATCACTCTCGGTGGGGAGGCCCACATCCTGTACAGAAAGAAATTCTTCCATTGAGTTGAAAGGTTGCCCGCGCGCTTGCAGTAAGCGGACGATCTCCTCGGCGAATTTCTCGAGCTGCTCACTGTCCAATCGGCGTGCCCCGTGGCGGTAGAAGGCCGAAGGGGCAACAGGTTCGGAGCCTGCGCCAATGCCAACGAAGGCTGGTGTTTCCGGGGCCTCGTAAGTTTCTTCAAGTGAGTGCGAGAAGCGGGCAAAAGTGCCCTTCCTGTTGGCATTGCTCACAGTGAGGGTGCTCAGGTCCGAAGTATCGTCTTCAGGATAGTCGAGATAGTTGAAGTTGTTCAGCCGCAGCGACCCCAGCACGCTCTTCCATGCCGCGACCGAGGTGGAGTTGAGGTTGAATCGATTGCGGACCATCAAGTGCATTGCGGGTAAGCGCGAGGCATCTTCATTATTCGAGTCTTCTGCTTGCCACTCATCTAAAAGAGCTTCCGTGTCTTGGAATTTGTAAGTGATCAGTGTAGGATTTGGCGGCCCTGATTCTTGTTTATAATCAGCCGCCGCATCAGATCTGCTAAACCCGGAGAAATAGTAGCGATCAAACCATTCCAGTTCGTTGGTGGCACCTTCTATCGCCCAACTATTGCCTACCTGAAAAGGACGTTCGTTGTGAATATAAATGTGCTGTAATGAGGCAAGGGAGAGCACCCGCTCACGCGGGAGTTCGAAGAGTGGTATGTCTTGCCAGAGCTTGTCGTAGTAGTTACCGCTACTTCCTGAACTGCGGTCGAGTGGCCTTCTAAATACCACTGTGTTGATCGTATCGCTGTATTCATTAATTTGCTCTGGTGCTACTATAGCAAGCTGCCTAATTCCATCAACTACTGGTGCATATGGGCTTCCGGTATTCGCTGTGGGGTCATAATCGAGGTGCCAATCACTGTTAAATATGGGCTTGGGGTTTCTAGGGTCGTGGTCCCTTAGCCAGAGGCCTCTGAAAAACTCGGTATCATCATTGCTCATATAAGGGCCTCTCAGAACGATGTGATAACCGAAAGTTGTGCCACTATGCGTACTTGAATATCCGGTCGGTCTAGTAGACACAGGCTCGTATTCCAAACCAGTGTATTCGGAGATAAGTCTTCGTGTGCCTGTGTCTGCGTTCACCAGATAGACGCGGATATCAATTTGATCGGTCCCTGTACTTGTGTGTCGAACGCTTCCAGTTAGCCTTGGTATGCCGGTATCAAGTCCGGTTGAGCCACCCAAGTTATGTGCTGGGTTGTTCCAGTCCTTGCCATCATCCAATACGGAAGTATAGGGCGAAGGGCCGGTTGAAGTGCTTGCATCTACCCCTGTCCAGTTCTTGGACTGTCCAGGTAGCCACCCTTTGCTTTGATCATAAGTTAGTCTAATAACTACAGAGTCATTCGAATTTGAGGGGTCGGCTAAAAGGTCCTGAATGTTTATGGGGGGACTGCTACTGATTGATCCAGTCGTTTTTGTTACGGTTACTTCGGGGAGCCCGTTAATTTCCAGTTCAAGCTCCATATCCATGCCGTCAATATCTCGCATCGAGAGGCTGTGTGTAAAGGGATTCCAAAACTCACAAAAAAACCTCATGCGCAGGTAAAAGTTCGGATTGCTTGAGACGGGTGATTCCGATCTTACCGTAAACGCGATCAAGAAGTTGGAGAGAATAGGGGCTACGGGTGTAAGAATGTCCCCGTCGTTCAGTGCCGGTAATGAGCTAAGTCCTTGTATGGGTTTGATGAGACGGAGTCCATCCGTGCCGCCAACTTCTTGGGAAAGAGAAGTGGCGTGTTCTTCCCCGAGCCCTAGGTATTCTTCAATGCCACTGCCGAGAAGCTGCGGGAAAAGTGAGAGGTCGCGCATTAAGCCAGCGTCCGTGTCGCTATGTGTGCTTGCCAAAACGCCATAGCTGGAGGGAGTAAGTGCGTGAAATGGAGCCTCGCCGGACAAGTTGGAATTTGGGTCGCTCGCAAATTCGCCTATGCTCATCAGCTGTTCGATTGAATGGATGCGTTCCAAGGCGCGGGCCTCTTCTTCGTTTTCCGGGGAGAAGCGGTCGTATCCACCAAAGATTTCTTCCAGTCCGTGGCTACTGGCGAGTTGCATATGAAGTGCATCGACAGATAGAGCGGTTAGAAAGTTGGGGGCATCCCGAAGATTTAGCGGTAAAGTGCCTGCGCTAGCTTTAACACCCTCATCACCGACCCACCATGCGATTTCTGTTTTTATCCTGCCATTAGCGCCAAACACTTCGATGATAGGGGCTTCGACGTATTGATTTGGATCGTTCCCCGCAGTTCCAGGGCCGACCAGTCGCATGGTGCTTGTCGCTGGATTTTGAGACTGATCCGGCCATGAAACCAGCCAGCGGGGATCAGTTGCCGGTTTGGTCGTGTCCCAAGCTCCGGTCCAATAACGGTTTTGCATGATTCTGCCGTTACCTAATATCTCCGCCCGCGCAGTGACGCGCTGGTCGGGGCCGGCATGTTTTTGCAGATCGCCGAGCGCCATCATCAGAGCCAGTCGGGCGGCCTCCTTGGCACGGAGCTCGGCGAGCGCGGTGGAACCGGCCTGGGTCTCCACCCGAAGAAGAAGCGTCATGGAAACGAGGAGCGCCAGGATGAACGCCATCAGCGACAGGGCTACGATGAGCACGAAACCTTGCTTCGTCCTAGTCTTTGCGGTGTCGCCTCTCAACATAGTTCATGTCTAGAAGAATTCATGCCGGATTAATAACTATGTAGATACTTACACCGGAATCCAGACGATTGACGGTTACATTACTGTAACGAAAGCCTGCTAATATTTCGGTTTCGGGCGGAGAGCTTCCACCTGTTTGATCAAATCGCTCGGCTCTAACTCCAATCCATAAGCGAGCAGGAAAATAGTATTTAGGCTCGGCTGTCTTGTGCAGCGCTCACAACGGGAAATGAAGTCTGCAGAAATTCCTGTCTTTTCCGCCAGCATTTGCTGTGACAATTTTAGTGTCCTCCGGCGCTCGCGCAGAACTTCGGCAAAGGCTTTTTCGAGCGGCGGTTGTTTTATCGACACACATTATAATATCAAGTTGCGCCCCTTTATGATATAAGACCATAGGCCGAAAATTTACTGGACACGGTGTTCTAACTCCCTTCAGTCTATGTGCTAACTACAACATTGAACTGACTTTTTATATCGCAGTAAGGCAGCAGCATTACATATTGACTCCAATTATGTCCCGAATTGTTCGATTTCTGGTTTTCATGTGGCCGCTCTGTGTTTGGCCCGAAAATGCGGAAGTGCTTACTGCCCTCGAAGCCGATGCAATCATCGCACAGCGCGAGGCGGCGAAAGCAGAAGTCAAAGCGGCCCGGATTGCGGAATTGGAAAAAGCCGAAGTTCTCTCCGAGGGAGAAGGTACCTTGCCGGACGGTCGCAAAGTCATCATCCGCGAGATGCGTCCTCCGGAAATCGCCGAGGTTCCGCTCGCGCCATCAAGCATCGATCAGAAATTAAAAGATCCCGAGTTCACTGCCGAACAACTTGCTTGGATTGATGCGCAGGAAAAGCTGCAGAGCCACAAAGTGCAAATGCTGTCCTGCACGGTTTACGACCGGAGCGTCACGGAAGTCCGTTGGACTTACGAAGACGAGTCTTACCTCGCCTACACCAACGCCGATTTCAACTATCTGCGCGGTGTGATGGTCGTCAAAACGGATACGGACAGCTACGACTTCTTCATGGGCATCGGCAACGCCGCAAGCGCCCGCACCAGAGAGTCGTTACCGCTCCTTCCCGCATTTAGTCCTGACCGCTCCGAATATTTTCTTGCCAAGGGCGACCCGGCGAATGCCGCCGCTACTGCGGGACTCGAAGCTCTGTTAAGTAATTACGAAGCCAATCTGGATGCCCTCAAAATTGCCTACCAGCGCAACGAGGCTCTAACGGCGGCACGCGAACGCTACCGGAAAGATAATCCCGAACCGCCGGAGGATTTCATTCTCCAGTTCTGGGTGCCGAAAGAGAAAGGAAGTAAGTGAGAGTTGGATGGAACCATCCGCTATGCGGGAGAGCACGGTGGCAGCGAGCGAAACATTTATTGTTTGCCATGGGATTGTTCGGCGCGGGTTTGCTATCGCTCGGCGTGATCCCGCCTGAAGAACTGGATGAAATCGTGCCCAAAGTGCAAGTTTCCAAAAGCGGCGGCGACCTCATCCTCGACTGGACGGCCCATCCCGAAGTTTTTTACTTCATGGAAGGTACGCCGAATCTGACTTCGGAAACTCCCTGGATCACGGCCAAACTGCTCAAGGACAACGACGCCAGCGGCAGCCTCTCTCTCCGCACCGCTATCAGCAACAACCAAGCCTTCTACCGCCTGGATCTGGAGGGCGATCCCGATGCCGCCCGTCTTCGCGAAGACAGCGACGGCGACGGCATCATTAACCTGCTCGAAGTTGAAGCTGGTTGGGATGCCTACGCCGCCGAGGTTCCCACCGACAGCGACTCCGACAGCATTCCGGATTACTTCGAGCAGTTTCACTTTGGCACTCTTGAGCACGATGAAAACTATGTGGCTGTCGAGGGCGGTCTGACGATGGCAGAAGCTTTCGCTCACGCTGCCGATCCAAACAGCGTTGACTCCGATGGCGACAGATGGACGGACCAACAAGAAATCGATTGGGGTTGGGATCCGAACTACAATCAAAGCCGGGACGATAGTAAATACAGCAAGTATGGAGATTTTGACGGTGATGGGAGTAGTAACCTTGCTGAAACACTGAATAATATAGATCCAACAAATGAATCAGAGTCTTTAGCTGCCGCACCACAATATGCAGTTATTGACTTGGGAGCTAATCGGGAGTTTATCGACCTTTCCGATAGTGGGCACATAGTTTCGTGGGACACAACAAGCGAAAACGCAGAAAACTGGTTTTTCGGAGAATCTCAGATCTTCGACCTTGGATCCTTTTGGGTGTCTCAAATCGCCTCAGACGGCACGATTTATGGCTTCGATCGAAATTCACCCGTTGATGGACTAGGTGCTGTCATCGGGATCCAATATCCTGTTGAGTCAAGTTGTTCATATGACGGCGATAATTATTTTGGCGATTACATTACAGCGACTCTTGGCTTCGGGAACGCACAACCGAATAATTTAAAACCCGCACAAGAGCTTTTATTTACCGACGGGTGCTACTTTACACCTGAGTATCTGACTGAAATGGGTGTTTCGCCAA
>Ga0102943_1002657_pt1 | contig 10334 bp, 9 predicted proteins | sample SalPonC_black_MG_FD_78174 | JGI IMG/M metagenome (GOLD analysis project Ga0102943, IMG submission 78174) | Salt pond soil microbial communities from South San Francisco under conditions of wetland restoration - Salt Pond MetaG... | ecosystem: Environmental > Aquatic > Marine > Intertidal zone >...
ACTGTCTCAAGCCTGATTGTTATGCTTACGGCCACCATTGTTATTGCAGCTTTGAATGCCCACTGGGTAAGAAAAATACTGCTCGAAAAAAGTAAAGAGTATAACCGGCTCCTAGTGGAAAACCTAAACCACCAGATATTTTTAAGATTTGTCTGGCCTGTGGTTTTCAAACATGGAGAGATAAAACTGCGGGAACCTGGCCAGTATAAGCTTCTTGACACGGTTATTAAAAGCACCCTGCACAGTTTCCATGTAGAAATGGTCAATATATACGCAACAAACAATGTTATTGCCTACAGCCTGGATAAAACCCGGATCGGCAAAAAAAATGCCGGTGGGGTCCATTATGAAAAAGCCATGAAAAAAGAGGTAAGCTCCAAGCTTGTTCAACAGGGTAACTGGATTGAACTGACATTCTGGTTTCCCAAGGAGACAAAAATTATCACGTTTGCCCCTTTGATGCAGGAAGTCCAACTCACCCGGGAAAAGGACAGGATGGTAATCGGCGCGATTGAAATTATCAGGGATGTCACGGATGATTATCAGCAGGTATTTAAACTCCAGGGATTGATTGTCATCAGTTGCGCCACCATCATGGGTATTCTTTTTCTTATTCTCAGGTTTGTGGTGAAACATGGAGAAAATATTATTGAGCGCAGGGCTGAAGAACGGCTTAAGCTGGAAGAAAAACTGCGTCAGGCAGAGCACCTGTCCGCAATCGGTGAAATGACTGCCGGTGTATCACACGAAATTCGCAATCCTTTAGGTATTATAAAAAGCTCTGCGCAGCTGATGGAAAAAAAGATGGCCAAACTGGACCCGTCCAGCAGTATTCCGGGAGTCATTGTTGAAGAATCCGCCCGTTTAAACCGCATCATCACAGATTTCCTTGATTTTGCAAAACCTAAAATTGCAGATTTAAGGCCCTGCTGTCTGGAAGACATCATAGAAAAAAACATCACTTTTTTATCGTCTTCAGATGCGCATAAAGATATTAAAATAATCCGGCAGTACCAAAGTGATCTTCCAAACATTTTGGGTGATCCTGCCATGCTCTATCAGGCCTTTTTAAATATTTTTCTAAATGCATTTCAGGCCATGGACCAGGAGCATGGAAGCATTACCATTGCCACATGGCATGAGCCCGGGTTTGTCCATGCCGGCTTTTCAGATACAGGCCCGGGCATTGACGAAGATATGCTGAAAAAAATCTGGACGCCCTTTTTCACTACCAAGGAAATGGGAACCGGTTTAGGCCTTGGTATCATTAAAAACATCATTCAGGCGCACCACGGGGAGATCAGCATAACCAACGCCGAACCCTGCGGAACCAGGGTAGACATACGCCTGCCTGAAGCGCCGCAAAATATCGGGGAATGATAATGGAAAATATATTGATTGTAGATGATGAAAAACACTACCCAATGATTATAGGGGAAGTGCTTTCCGAAGAAGGGTACACCCCGTTCACCGCATCAAGCGGAATGGAGGCTCTGGATATTCTTAATAGCCGGCCCATTGACCTGGTCTTATCCGATGTCAAAATGCCGGGCATGTCCGGCATTGACCTTTTGGAAAAGGCCAAACAGATAAACCCGGATCTTCCGGTGATCATCATGACCGCATTCGGCAGTGTGGAAAAGGCGGTGGAAGCGATGCACAAGGGCGCCTACACCTTTATTTTAAAACCTTTTGAAAACGAAGCCCTCATTGCTCACATTGCCAAAGCCCTGTCCATGTCCAAAATTGTCCGGGAGAACACGCTTCTAAAAGATGCCATCCAGTCCCGGTACCAGTTTGACAATATCATCGGTAAAAGTAAATCCATGCAGGCGCTGTATGAGATCATTAAAAAGGTGGCCCCGACCAGTGCCTCGGTGCTGGTTGAAGGGGAAAGCGGCACCGGTAAGGAGCTTGTTGCCAAATCTATTCATTACAACAGCCTGCGAAAGGACCACCCCCTGGTTGCCGCAAACTGTTCGGCTTTTGCCGAATCTCTTTTGGAAAGCGAACTTTTCGGACATGAAAAAGGGGCGTTCACCGGTGCGGTGGGCTTGAAAAAAGGCCGGTTTGAAATGGCGGATAAAGGCACGCTTTTCCTGGATGAAATCGGGGAGTTGCCCATGCCGCTTCAGGTAAAACTGTTACGGGTACTCCAGGAACGCACTGTGGAGCGGGTTGGCGGGACCGCAAGCCTGCCGGTGGATTTCAGACTCATTGCCGCCACCAACAAAATCCTGGAAGATGAAGTTAAAAAAGGCAATTTCAGAGAAGACCTGTATTATCGTCTCAACGTGGTCAAAGCCAACATCCCCCCCTTGCGTGACAGGCTGGAAGATATTCCTTTGCTTATTAATCATTTCATCGAAAAATACACCCAGGGCCCGGAGAGTGCCGGGATTGTAACCGGTATTGACAAAGAAGCCGTCCAGCGCCTGTGTGACTATGAGTGGAAAGGCAATGTCAGGGAATTGGAAAATGTCATTGAAAGGGCTGTCATCCTGGCCCCGGGCAACACGATCACGATTTCGGACCTTCCGTCCCACATCCGTAATCCCAAATCCGGCACACTTCAACTTGACGGCATCCCTGATGGCGTAGGCCTTTCCGAAACCCTTGCCGCAGTGGAAAAAAGAATGATCCTGCGGGCAATGAAGATGTCCGGTAATGTCCAGACCAAAGCAGCAAAAATCCTTGGCATCGGAAAAAGCGGATTAAACCAGAAACTAAAAAAATTCAATCTGGACAAGGAGCTAAAAATAGATAATAGATAATACCAGATCATGGTTCAAAATTTTGAACTCTGGAAAAGATCATTATTTGGGGATCACCCACTCGTTTTGGAAGAATGAAACATCTAAGGTTCAAAATTTTGAACTTAGTCATGCCATAATCACAGAGGCAGTAATCATATTTTTCAAAATATTATAAATTATATGCATACTTTTCAGGTGATTATAAAATTATACCAGAACTTTAAATGGAATGGCAGGAGAATTGCATTTAAAAATTATCACTAACCAAGAAAGGTTAGTTTTTCATCTTTTTTTCCTTTTCTAAAAGAGGCTGCCCTGCCCAGGCAGCCTTTTTTAGTTTAGGCCCATGATCAAGTTGTATTCTATTGGATCCGGGCCTGAGCGATGGCCTTATACATGGAAGCCCCCGGGCTTTCGGCAATTTTTTCATACATCCGGCGGCCGGCAGCCGTATCATTGAGTTTTTCATAAATCAGCGCCAGAGCAAACCGGGCATCATCCTTTAAAAGATTTGATGCGCCCGTTTCCACACGCAAATAATAAGATTTTGCCTGCTCTATATCATCGTTCAATTCACAGATGGTTCCCATGGCGCAAAGCAAAAAGTTCTTGACGCCGGCCTTATCCCCCACAGTTGACAGCGCCCGGGAATACAAATCATATGCTTGATCATATTCCCCAGACTCAAAGCATATTTTCCCGAAATTGATCAGTGCCATGCGCCCGGCACTGGTGTTTGGATATTCATCAAAAAGCGTTTGAAAATCATCCTTAACCGTATCATAGCCTTTCCGGGCATCCCGGTCCTGGGAATATTGTTCTTCATATTGTTTATAGGCTTTGGCAGCCAGTTCAGACGCCTTAATCTCAGACTGTTTAAAACTGAACATAATCACAGAAAAAACAACCACCACCCCAAACAGAACCCCGGCTGAGATAATTAACATTTTTTTATGGGCAGAGGCCCATTCAACGAACTTGATGAGACCCGCTTGGAACGGATCCATCTGCGTCAGCTCTTTTTTGCGCTCATTTGATACGCCTTGATTCGTCATAAATTTTTACCTTATAAAAATTAATTAGTTATCTGAGCTACCATACCAATTTTTTAAAAATCCAGCCAACGTCGCCATCAGCATGCTCAATCTTAATCCAGTCCCCTTTACGAGCAAGCACTCTGAAAGGAACCCCCCTCTCCACTCTGAGTAGAATATCGCCTGATATATCCGGTTTTGAGCGGACATTACAATTTGATTTTATTGAAATCACCGTATCCGTTTTCCCCAGCAGGGAGTTATGGATCCAGGCCGTATCCCCTTCAAAATCCTTTACCTCGTACCAGTCTTTTTTTTTATTTATCACAAGAAAAGGGTGATATTTCTCCACCTGCCACAGAACCTTATATTTGGTTCCCGAACCGTTTCTCAGATTGGCAATCGAAGATCTTACCGATAGCCGTTCCGAGGCCACCGCAATGCCGGCACATAGCAAAACAAAAAGACAACAAACTGAAATTATAATTTTTTTTTTATTTTTTAGACGATACATAAATATCTCCGGTTGGCTCCAGTTTCAATCACATCGCATTCGGTATATCAGAAAAGCACCTTGGCATGCAAGGTATTCACATGCCAAGAAATTACGGCGTGACGTTCTCCACAAAAATTTTTGAGGCATCCTTTTCCGACAGAAAAAACCGATGCCCCCGCACCATGACTTCAATACCGTCTGATGAGGCGCTGCCATTGATTACCCGGACAATAACACCCTGGTGAAACCCCATCTTTCCCAACCGGCGCCGTGAAAAGTGTCCGCCGTTCACCCGGGCAATACTGCCCTGTTTTCCCGGTGCCATCCGGGTAATTGGCACAGACTCATTGAAAAAAGGCAGACTCTCCCCCCCTGGTCCGTCATTGGGGCTTTCCTCGGGTCTTTTTTCGGGGCGAACCCAGATTTTCGAAGCCATCCCTGCACACAGAATCAGCCGATTGCAATCTGATGCAATGACAATCTGGCCACCAATGGCACTGGAAATAATTTCAACAACGATACCCGTTCGAAGACCCATGGAAGCAAATCGCATTTGCATCTTCCTGCCGGCAGCCACATTAACGATCTCAACCTTTTCTCCGATTCTGGCCCTGGATAAAGGAATCAGGTTATCTCTTTGCGCCATGCACTTGCCGCAAAGGCCATAAATCTCCATTTTATGCCGGAGCATAAGAAACCCATATTTGGCAGCCAGTTTTTCCTGAAGATCTTCTAAATCGTCATCACTGAATTCAATAATTTCACCGCATTTGGTACAGACCATATGATCATGATGTTCCCCGAGCTGACGGTGTTCGTATAGAATGGTTTCATCCCGGTCAAACACCACCTGACTGGCAAACCCCAACCGGCACAGCTGTTCCATGCACTGCAGCAGAAATTCATTATCCACACGCAGGCCATCCTGCCTGACCTGATCGGCAATCTGGGCAAGACTTACATGGCCTTCCAATTTTAAAAAAGATTCCAGTATCTGAAACCGCTCCTCAAAGTGGTCAAGACCCCGCTGCCCAAAAAGCCGACGAAACTGATCTTTTTCCTGCTGATGTCCGTCCGGCATATTTTTAAACTCCTCTTTAACATCCATGGCTAACAAACTATCCCCTGATTAAACTTCTCATAAAAAACATATAAATAATATAGGTCTAATACCTTGTCAATATTGCTATTTACCCAAAGCCCATCGTCGAATATCGTTTGACACCGGTTGTCAGCTTCTTTATAGAATAGAAATATTTTTTTCTTAGGAACGCGGTAAAAAGCGCAAGGAGGCATTCATGGGAACCGACAACCTGATTTATCTTGAAATACTGGAGTGGTTTGACGACACTGGACAGGAACTGGTTCACCGTCTGCCTGAAAAAGGCTCCGGTGAAATCAAATTCGGGGCCCAGCTTATTGTCCGGGAAAGCCAAGCCGCAGTCTTCTTCTACCAGGGAAAGGCCGTTGGTGCCTTTGGTCCCGGACGGCACACCTTAAAAACCGCCAACATCCCCATTCTGACAAAAATTGCAAGTCTCCCCTGGGCCATGGAAAGCCCGCTGAAAGCAGAAGTCTTTTTTGCCAATTTAAAAACATTTACCAACCTGAAATGGGGAACCCGGGACCCGGTGGCATTCAAGGATACAAATCTTGGCCTGATAAGACTCAGGGCTTTTGGTGTCTTTAACTTAAAAATTGTCCAGCCGGCCCTGTTCATCAACACCCTGGCCGGTACCCAGGGCATTTACACCAGTGCCGATATCAGCGATTACCTCAATCAGGTGGTGGTGTCCAGGTTCAACGACTATATTGGAGAGAAGCTATCCTCCATTTTTGATTTGCCGGAAAATTACGATGAGCTGGGAAAGGGACTGGCCCAAAGGCTGCATGAGGATTTCACCGCATTCGGACTGAATCTGACCCATCTTTACATCAACGCCATCACCCCACCCCCCGAGGTCCAGCAGGCCATTGATGACAAAAGTCGGTTAGGGCTGTTTGACGACATGAATAAACTGATGCAGATGAAAACCGCCATGGCCATGGAAAAGATTGCTGAAAGCCCCCAGGGCGTTGCTTCAGAGGGCGCCCAGGCAGGTTTAGGGTTAGGCCTTGGCATGATGCTGCCCGGCATATTTACCCAGCAGATGTCATCCCCGGCAGCACAACCGGCAGACCAAAACGCCCTGACCACAGCCTGCCCGGAGTGCCAAAATCAAATTTCCCTGGACGCAAAATTTTGTCCCCAGTGCGGTCACCAGCAGGTGATCTTTGCCCGGTGCCGATATTGCGGCAAAAACATCACACCCGGCACAAAATTCTGTCCCAGATGCGGAAAACAGGTCGAGAAAAAAACAAAAGAAAAATTCTGCCGCAATTGCGGCGCAAAAAATCTGCCGGATTCAATTTTCTGCAACCAGTGCGGAGAAAAATATTAGCTACGCTGTCCAGTATCAATGTCCCCAGTGCGGGGCGCCTGTCACTTTAGGGGAAGAGACCCGGTTCTTTGTCTGCGAATTCTGCCGGGTCCGGTCCTGTATTTCCCAAAAAGGATTTCCCAGGTATTATCTGCCCTGCGCCCCCAATGTTCCCCAAGAAACACAACTGATATACCTGCCCTATTGGCGTTTCAAAGGCGTGCGTTATGTGTGTACCGCATCCGGTATAACCCCCAGATTTACAGATATATCTACCCTGGCTATGGCAGATATGCCGCCTCAGATTCCATTTTCCCTGGGACTGAGATCCCAGGCCATCCCCATGAAATTGATCAGGCCTGATACCCAAGGAAAATTTTTTCGGCCTCTGCCCACGGCAATGGTATTAAAAGATAAAACATTTGGCTTAAAACCGGAGAAACGCACGTTTAAAGAGGATATCGGAGAAACCTTCAGTCTTATTTATGCGCCGTTTTACATCAGGCAGCAACATCTTGTGGACGGGGTAACCAATCAGGCGTTGCCCCTGGAAAAACCGATTCCCCCGGAGATATTCGATCTTGATCGGGTCCGGCCCGGTATTGAGACCCATTTCATTGCCGGCATTTGCCCGCGCTGCGGGGCGGATCTTGAGGGCAGTGGCGATTCATTGGTCCTGGTATGCCGGAACTGCCATTCCTTGTGGCGGGCCAAGGGGAAACAACTTGCAAAAATCAAATTCAATACCGCACCCCCTGCCCACAAAGATGACATCATGCTACCGTTCTGGCGGATCAGCGCCAATATCTCGCCCATCAAGCTGTCCAGCCATGCGGATCTGGCCAGGATGGCAAACCTGCCACTGGCAATTCCCCGGAAGTGGGAGGAAAAACCTGTGCATTTCTGGAGTCCGGCATTTAAGGTCCGTCCCAAGATTTTTTTACGGCTGTTAGGCCAGATGACGTCAGCCCAATTGGAACCGCCCCTGTCCCACACCGTTGAAGACAATTTGTACCAGCCTGTAAATCTGCCCGCTTCCGAAGCCATCGAGACCATTCGTATTACCATGGCGGCCCTGCTGAAACCCAGAAAAGAGATTCTTGAGCGTTTACCCGGGACCCATGTGGTTCCCCGAAATATCTCCCTGATTTTTCTGCCTTTTAAATCCTCCCAGCATGATATTATCCACCCGGATTTAGGCATTGGCATCAATAAAAAGGCCCTGGCATTGTCCGGCAACCTGTAACGCGATGATCGAATGACACAATTGAATTTTGAAACAACAGAAAAGTGCACCGTCAATACGGCTGAAGACCTGGCCGATTATCTGCTCAGGCCCCTTGCCATCGGCAACAGAACCATTTCCAACCGGATGGTACTTGCTCCCATGGCAGGACTGGGACACATCGCGTTCAGACAGCTTGTGACGCAATTTTCAGGATTCGGCCTGCTGTTCACGGGAATGTGCTCGGCCAAAGCCGTTCCCCATGAAAACCCCGAAAGATCCCATATATTTTCCTGGCGACCCGAGGAACTGGACCACACGGTATGCCAGATATTTGGCGCAGAACCTGAAATCATGGCCCAGGCTGCCCGGCGCATTGAAGCCGAAGGATTCTTCGGGGTGGACTTGAATTTCGGGTGTTCCGTTGCCGCAATCTGCAAAAAAGGATGCGGGGCCGCACTTTTAAAAACACCGAATAAGGCCGCTAACATTGTATCTGCAGTCAGAAAGGCTGTCTCATGCCCGGTTTTTGTTAAATTCAGAACCGGATGGCAGGATGATCATCACTTTCCTGTGACCATGGCCCGGGCTTTTGAAAATGCCGGCGCTGATGCCCTGACTTTTCATCCCCGGGTCGCCCCGGACAGAAGAAGCCGAAGACCCAGATGGGAGCTGATCGGAAAAGTCCAGGACGCTGTCACCATTCCCGTGTTTGGCAACGGGAACCTGTTTGCCCCCGAACATGGCATCAGAATGATCCGGGAAACCGGCTGCCGGGGGCTCTCCATCGGCAGGATGGCCGTGGCCCGGCCCTGGATTTTTGCCCAGTGGACAAAAGGTTTAAAACCGGACCCATTCATTTATATGGAAACCGCCCTGGCCATGGCAAGGCTTTTAAGTACCTATTATGAAGACCATTTTGCCCTGAAAATGTTTAAAAAATTTGCCCCGTATTTCTGCGCCAATTTCAAATTTTCCAACGCCATTTTAAAATCCATGATACGGGCTGAAGATATGAACGAACTTTGTGACAACATACGGCATCTTCTGGACCCGCCGCCCCAGACATTGCGCCTGCCCAATATCAATCTGTTCGTTTGACAATCTTGCCGTCATTGGATATATGCTAAGCAACAATGACAGAAAACAATAAATTGGATCTGACACAATTTAAATGCCGGGGCTGCGGGGCCTGCTGCAGACAAAACGGCTACGTTCGTCTGGGTGTGAAAGAACCGGATATCATTGCCGATTTCCTGAATATGGATGTCCGGGATTTTATAGAGACCTTCACCTGCCTGACCCGGGACCGCAACGGGCTTTCAATCATTGATGCCCCCGACGGCGCCTGTATCTTCCTGGACAGTAATGGGTGTCGCATCAATCCTGTAAAACCTGCCCAGTGCCGGGACTTTCCTGTCAAATGGCGATTTTCGGGGTTTGAACAAATCTGTGAATGGGCACGAAAAAACTGTTCGCCTCCCAAATAAAGGACTTAAAACAGAATGGTAAAAGAACTTGACTGCAGAAAAATGGATTGTCCGGCACCTGTGCTGGAAACAAAAAAAAGCCTTGAAAGCGAAGGATTGTCAAAGATCCGGGTGCTGGTGGACAATGACGCTGCCGTCGAAAACGTCAGCCGGTTTTTAAGCTATGCCGGTTTTGAGGTCGGTGTGGAATCCGACGGAACCATGTCTGTTGTGGAAGGCACCCGGGATCAGGCCGCTGCGGTTAAGCTTGCTTCCGGGCCGGCCGGTCAGTCAGGCTCCGGCACCGAATCATCGGCAAAGGATAGTCCGGCAAAAATCATGGTAATGGCCGCTTCCAACAAATTTGGTGTTGGGGATGATGATCTAGGCGCAAAACTGATGATCAATTTCATCAAAACCCTTAAAGAGATGGGAAAGGATCTATGGCGCCTGGTTTTTGTCAACCATGGCGTTACCCTGGCCACGGTTGATTCTGAAGTGCTTGATGAACTGCACGAACTTGAAGCATCAGGGGTTACCATTCTTGTATGCGGAACCTGCCTGACGCACCTGGCGCTTATGGAGAAAAAAGCCATTGGCCAGACCACCAACATGCTGGATATTGTGACAGCCATGCAACTGGCCGACAAGGTGATCAATTTATAAACTCGATGATCGAGTATAAAGTTCAATTTCTGGTTACAAAAAATTCGTCAATGATGTGATCGGCTTTTAATCGGTTACCGTAGATTTGGGCACTTTTCTGGTCCGTGAACTCAGATACACGGACCAGATACCAGGTTTTGCCCCCGCCGTCCGTGACCTTCATGGTGGTCTCAACCCCTTTTTGGGCAAGGGTTGCTATATAATCGTCGGCATGGGCTTTTTTATGATAGGCCGCCACCTGGATGGTAAACGGTTTTGGAATCACAAC